>Ga0213872_10000281_pt1 | contig 43441 bp, 33 predicted proteins | sample VelepicomBERX_R2_FD_160071 | JGI IMG/M metagenome (GOLD analysis project Ga0213872, IMG submission 160071) | Rhizosphere microbial communities from Vellozia epidendroides in rupestrian grasslands, the National Park of Serra do Cipo, Brazil - RX_R2 | ecosystem: Host-associated > Plants > Roots >... | reverse complement strand
GGCCGGATCGCAGACGTGCTTGGCCAGGCAGCGCAGGCGCAGGCGGCTGCGCGCCCCTTTCGCCGGGCTCATCAGGTTGAGCTGGCCGGGCAGGGCCGGCTGGCCCTGCATCGCCATGACGCGCAGCTTCTCGGCATCCAGGCGCGTCGGCACGCGACGCCACTGGCCCTGCTCGAGGGCGTAGTGCTGCAGCGGTGCCGGCTCGACGAGCGTCAGGTCCACGGCGTCGATGTCGCAGGCGCTGCCCAGGCGCAGCGAGCTGCGCGGCAGCAGGCTGCCGAGCTGGCCCTGGTTGGCCAGCTCGGCGTCGAGCAGGCCCAGGGCGGTGTCGAAGGCGGCCGGCGTGGGCAGGCCGCTGTTCGGCTGCGCCGCGCGGCGCTGCAGCTCCTCGCGGCTGCGCCGGCCGAGCTGGAAGACGCGCTGGCCTTCGGGCCGGCTCGTGTCGGCCAGCACCTGCCGGGCCCACTCGAATCCGGGACGGGTCTCGAACTCGGCGCCGAAGACGCACCAGGCCGCCAGGTAGCGCGCCAGCGCCAGCCCGTGCTGCAGGCCCAGGGCGCGCGCGCGCTGCCAGGCCAGGTCGAGCAGGGCGGTCTTGCGTTCGCCCAGGCGCGCGTCGACCTCGGGGAAGGCCTGCGCCAGCACCGCGCCGATGCGCTGCAGGTCGCGTTTGAGCGCCAGCGCTTCGAGCGCGCCCTGCTGCTCCTGCGTGAGGCTCAGCATCGCAGCGCCCTCATGCCGCGGCGAGCAGTGGCTGCTCGTGCAGGTTGAGGCGCCCCGCCTGCTGGGTGATCAGGGTCCAGCTCGCCGTGCCAGGGATCTGCACGCACTCGAACGGCCCGAGCAGTTCCTCGACCTGTTCGCCCGGGGCCAGCGGCAGCAGCGCGCGCAGCACCGCGGGGTCCATCCATTCGAGCGCGATCTCCTGGCCATCGGGCAGGCGTGCCCGGCTGTTGGCGCGGCAGTGGCTGCGCAGCGCGAGGAAGTTGCGTCGGGCCTGGATCAGCACGCCCCAGTCGCCGAAGTCGGCAGCGGCCTCGTGGAGCAGCCAGCTCGTGAACGTGCTTTCCCGCTCGAGCTGCAGCAGGTAGGGCGCCTGGCGGCGCTGCGCCGGCGTCAGCGCACCGGGCCACAGGCAGTCCCAGCTGCGCAGCTGGTCGTCGGCATCGGCCCGGGCCAGGCGCTCGGGCAACTCGCCGATCGCGCGGCCGAGGACCAGCGCGTAGACCTGCACCGAGGCATCGGCCCAGACCATGGAATCGAGTTGCGGCGCCGAGAGCGGCGGCAGTTTTTCGGACGTGCCCATCGTCGTGCTCAGCTCCCCGCGCCGGAGCCGCCCGTGCCTGCGGCCAGCGGGTCCTTGTTCTTGGTCGGCGCTTCCGGTGCCTGCGGCGAGGGCGGCGAGGCCGCCGCCGCCGCGGTAGCCGAGCCGCCGCCGCCGCCGCAGTTGATCTTGACCATCGGGCCGTCGATGGTCACGCCGGCCGGCCCGAGCGTGATCGTGGCGGCACCCGCCTTGATCGTGATCTGGGTGTCGGCCTCGATCGTCACGTTCATGCCCTTGATGCTGAGCGCCGAGGTGGCCGTCATCTGCAGGGTCTGGTCGGACTTGAGGTCCATGCTCTGCGCCGACGACACCGCCACGCTGCTGCTGCCCTTGACGGCGATCGCGTCGGACACCGACACGCCCAGCGCCGCGCCGGTGCTCACGTACAGGTCGGCACCGAGCGTCAGGTGCACGTCCTTGCTGGCCTGGAGCTTGACCACGTCGGACAGCGCGACCGAGCTCGTGCCGCCGACCGTGAGCGAATAGTTCTTCGCGACGTCGCCCCAGTAGTTGTTCAGCACCGAGGCGTACTGGTCGTTCTTGACCCAGCTGTGCATGTCCTTCTGGGCCTGGAACCACACGTACTCGCTGCCGTTCTTGTCGTCGAAGCGCAGCTCGTTGGCGGTGGTCAGCGAGCCGCCCTTGCTGGACTGCGTCTTGATGCCGCTGACCGTGGCCTGGGCGGGCAGGGTGTACGGCGGCTTGTTGACGCCGTTGTAGACCCGGCCGGTGATCAGCGGGCGGTCCGGGTTGCCTTCGAGGAACTCGACGATGACTTCATCGCCGACGCGCGGCAGCGCGATCATGCCGAACTGCTTGCCGGCCCAGGGCTGGCTGACGCGGAGCCAGCAGGAGCTGTCCTGGTTGCTCTTGCCCACGCGGTCCCAACGGAACTGGACCTTCACCCGGCCGTACTGGTCGGTCATGATTTCGTCGCCGGACTCGCCCGTGACGGTGGCGGTCTGCGGACCGTGGACCAGCGCGCGCCTGGCGATGGCCGGCGGGCGGTAGGCCGTGGTCTTGGGCACGACCTCGAAGCGGCAGAGGAAGTTGTCCTCCGCCTCGGAATCACGTGCCTCGTAATGCGTGAAGCGGACCTCCATGTCGAGCGCGGTGATCAGGTAGCCGCCGGCATCGGGATGGTCGGACAACGAGAAGGTCACGCCGGCGCTGCAGTGGCGGTAGGGGCTCAAGGCCACCGCGACGACGCGGCCGGACTCGTAGCGGTCGACCTGGTGCTGCGCCCAGGTGTTGCCCACGGTCTTGCGCGAGTCGGGCGAGCCGTCCATGGACACGTCGCCGAAGTCGCCGGGGTAGTCGAAGACCTTGAGGCCGCTCGGGCCCTTGCTGTAGGGCACGGTGCGCGAGGCCTGGGTCGCGAGGCTCAGGGTCGGCTGCTCGGCGGCGTAGTCGGTACTGGAGAACTGGAGCGAGCCGAGCTGGTGCGCCATCGCCCACTCGGTGATGACGTCTTCGCTGAGCTGCTCGCCGAGTTGCGCGGGCGCCCAGCGCAAGGTGCTGCCGGTGATGGTCGGGTGGGTGCTGGCCTGGTCGGTCAGCACCAGCGTGTGCGAGCCCTTCTCGTGCGTGAAATAGAAGTGGATGCCTTCCTCTTCCATCAGGCGCAGCACGAAGTTGAAGTCGGTTTCGCGGTACTGGGCCGTGTAGGGCCGCTTGTTCTTGGCGCCGCTGACGTCGCCGGTCTTGACCGTGCCCGCCTGCGAATAGCCGGCGAACACGGCCTTGATGACGTCCAGGGCCGACTCGTTCTGGAAGATCTTGCAATCGGCGCCGAGCGTGAGCTGCCAGAGCCAGGGCTGCACCAGGACTTGATAGACGTCGTAGCGGCCCACGACGCCGCCGCGCTCCAAGCGCGTGACGTAGCCGTTGATGTAGCGGTTGCTGCTCTTGTCGATGCGGATCTTGATGTCGACCTTGGCGCCGACCAGCTCCGCGGCCTTGATCGCCGGGAGCTTGGTCTCGCGCAGCAGCTCCAGCCGGTACTCCGGCAGCCGGCCCAACTCCTCCCGCGCGACCATGCGCCGGAACAGCAGCGCAGGCGTCTCGCCGTCCAGCGGGCTCAGGAATTCATAGTCGAGGTCGGAGGAGGCCATGATGGATCTTCAGGAGTCGGCGTGACGGCTCATTCGAAGCCGTAGGTGAAGTCGCCGTCGGCGGCGCCGAGCGTGACGCCCTTGAGCTCCTCGCCGCGGCTCATGCGGCCCAGGTACTCGATCGAGACCTTGGGCAGCACGGTGTTGGTGAGGATGGCGTCGATGATGCGGCCGCCCGCCTCGGGGTTGTCGCAGCGCTTGACGATCAGGCTCACGGCCTCGTCGCTGTAGTGGAACGGGATGCGGTGGTTTTCCTCGACGCGCTTCTTGATGCGGTTCAGCTGCAGGCGCACGATCTTGGCCAGCATGTCCGGCGAGAGCGGGTAGTAGGGGATGGTGACCAGCCGGCCCAGCAGCGCGGGCGGGAAGATCTTCATCAGCGGTTCCTGCAGCGCCGTGGCCAGCGATTCGGGATCGGGCAGCAGCTCGGGGTCCTTGCACATGTTCATCACGAGCTCGGAGCCGGCGTTGCTGGTGAGCAGGATGATCGTGTTCTTGAAGTCGATCATGCGGCCCTCGCCGTCTTCCATGCGGCCCTTGTCGAAGACCTGGAAGAAGAGCTCGTGCACGTCCGGGTGGGCCTTCTCGACCTCGTCGAGCAGCACCACGCTGTACGGGCGGCGGCGCACGGCCTCGGTCAGGATGCCGCCCTCGCCGTAGCCGATATAGCCCGGGGGCGAGCCCTTGAGCGTGGAGACCGTGTGCGCCTCCTGGAACTCGCTCATGTTGATCGTGATGACGTTCTGCTCGCCGCCGTAGAGCGCCTCGGCCAGCGCCAGCGCCGTCTCGGTCTTGCCGACGCCGGAGGTGCCGCACAGCATGAACACGCCGATCGGCTTGTTCGGGTTGTCCAGGCGCGCACGCGAGGTCTGGATGCGCTTGGCGATCATGTCCAGGCCGTGCTGCTGGCCGATCACGCGCTGGCCCAGCGTCTCACCGAGGCGCAGCACGTTCTCCAGCTCGTTCTTGACCATGCGGCCCACCGGGATGCCGGTCCAGTCGGAGACGACGCTGGCCACCGCCTGCGCGTCCACGCTGGGCATGATCAGCGGCGAATCGCCCTGCAGCTCGCTGAGCTTGGCCTGCTCGGCATGCAGCTCCTTGAGGAGCGCGTCGCGGTCGATGTCGGACGGCGCGTCCTGCTGGTCGACCGGCTTGTCACCGCCGCGCAGCTGCGAGCGCAGCGCGAGGATCTTGTCGACGAGGGCTTTTTCTTCCTTCCAGCGCGCTTCGAGCGTGGCGAGCAGCTCGCGGTTCTTGACCAGCTTCTCGGCCACTTCCGTGCCGCGCGTGCCGACGTTCACGCCCACCGCCGCTTCACGCGCGACGATGCCTTCCTCGATCTCGAGCGCCTCGATGCGGCGCATCGTGTCCTCGACCTCGGCCGGCGTGGCGTGCTGGCTCACCGCCACGCGGGCGCAGGCGGTGTCGAGCAGGCTCACGGCCTTGTCGGGCAGCTGGCGCGCCGGGATGTAGCGGTGGCTGAGCTTGACGGCGGCCTCGATGGCCTCGTCGAGCAGCTGGGCGCGGTGGTGCTTCTCGAGCACCGTGGCGACGCCGCGCAGCATCAGGATGGCCTTGTGCTCGTCGGGCTCGGGCACCTGCACGACCTGGAAGCGCCGGGTCAGCGCGGGGTCCTTCTCGATGTACTTCTTGTACTCGGCCCAGGTCGTCGCGCCGATGGTGCGCAGGTTGCCGCGCGCGAGCGCCGGCTTGAGCAGGTTGGCCGCATCGCCGGTGCCGGCAGCGCCGCCGGCGCCCACGAGCGTGTGGACCTCGTCGATGAACAGGATGATGGGCTTGGGGCTGGCCTGGACTTCATCGATGACCTGGCGCAGGCGCTGCTCGAACTCGCCCTTCATGCTCGCGCCGGCCTGCAGCAGGCCCAGGTCCAGCGAGAGCAGCGAGACTTCGGCCAGCGAGGGCGGCACGTCGCCGCGCGCGAGGCGCTGCGCGAAGCCCTCGACCACCGCCGTCTTGCCCACGCCGGCCTCGCCGGTGAGGATGGGGTTGTTCTGGCGGCGGCGCATGAGGATGTCGACGATCTGGCGGATCTCCTCGTCGCGGCCCGTCACCGGGTCCATCTTGCCTTCGCGGGCGCGCTCGGTGAGGTCGACGCAGAACTTCTTGAGCGCCTCGCCCTTGCCCATCGCGGCCGGGGCCATCGAGCCGCTCTCGGTGCCGGGCTCGCCGGAGCCCATGCCCGTGCCGTCCTGGGCACCGAGCCTGGCCTCGGCCGTGCCGCCGCAGATCTTGGCGAAGTTCTCGGCCAGGTCGTCGGCCTTGATCTTCTCGAACTGCTTGGAGATCGCAAACAGCGCGATGCTCAGGTTGCGGCTCTTGAGCATGCCGATCATCAGCGTGCCGGTGCGCACATGGGCTTCGCCGAACTGCAGCGTGGCGTAGACCCAGCCGCGCTCGATGGCGTTCTCGATGTGCTCGGAGAAATCGCTGATCGAGGTCGAGCCGCGCGGCAGGCGGTCCAGCGCCGCCGTCATGTCCTTGGCCATCGCCGAGGCATCGATCTGGTAATGGCGCAGGATGGCGTCGAGATCGGTCTCGTTGTTCTGCACGAGCTGCACCATCCAGTGCACCAGCTCGACGTAGGGATTGCCACGCATCTTGCAGAAGACGGTCGCGCTTTCGATGGCCTTGTAGGCCAGGGGATTGAGTTTGCCGAACAGGGCAACGCGGCTGATTTCGCTCATGACACTTGCATCCTTTGTCGATGGGATTTCTTGAGAGTGCGCTCGACGTCGATGACGAGGTCATCGGCATCCCCGGGTTTCTTGAAGGCACCGAGCCAGCCGCTGCGGCCTACTTCGCCGCTGCGGCCCAGGCGCAGGCGTGGCACCTCGCTGCGCGCGAGGATCAGTTTCAGGTCCCACTCGTACTCGAGGCCGACCCACTGGCGCACCATCGCCTGCAGCCGGGCGAGGTCGCCGCCGCCGGGCAGGAAGGCGTGATAGCGCGCCTCGGACACGGGCCCGACGACGATGCGGAACTTGCTTTGCACGTCCCAGACGGCCGCACCGAGCACCGCGCCGCGGCCGAGCTGCTGGCCGAGTCCGGGCCGCCCGATCGAACGGATCCGCGAACGCTCCTCGCGCGCCAGCGCCATCCAGTGGCCGTGCCACTGTTCGATGCGCACGGGCACGTCGAATTCGCTGCGCACCCAGTTCAGCAGCCCGTCGGCATCGCGCGTGTGGCGGGCCAGGCGGCCGGTGAAGTGCAGCTTGGGCGCATCGCCGGCGGCATCGCGCTCCTGCAGTGATTCGCTGCCGATGCCGCTGAGCGCGCCCAGGCGCCGCGCGAAGGCCCGGTCGTCCGGCCGGTCCTTGGACAGTGTCGGCTGGGCCTGCGCCCAGGCCCGGTAGAACAGCAGCGTGAAGCGGTGGTTCAGCAGGTCCAGGAAGCGCAGCAGCGCGGGGTCGCTCGCATGGCTGCTGCGCTCGCGTGCGAGCTCGGTCAGGTGCAGGGGCAGCGGCCCGTTCGGTCCGAGCAGGCCGAAGAAGCGCTGGGTCAGGCGCGGCGGGCCGGCCTCGCGGAACTGCAGCGCGTGCAGTGGGGCCGGCGCGAAGGTGAGCTCGGCCGGCTGGCCCAGGCGGATCGGCTCGTCCGCGGGACGCTGGGCCTCGCCCAGGCGCGGCAGCTCGGGGTGCGCGCTCTCGATGCGGCGCAGCGTTTGATAAAAGTCGAAGCGCCAGGGCGCTTCGGCCAAGCGCTGGATCCAGGCCGTGTACTCGGCGTTCACAGCACGGGCCTCGTTCCGCGCGACGGGCGCCAGCGTGCGACTTCGCCCCGCGTCAGCGAGACCAGCACGGTCTCGACGAAGCTGTTCAGCGAGGCGTGGCGCGACAGGTAGTGGTGCATCGCCGCGCCGAACAAAAAGGCGCTGCCGCCCGCGTGGCCGAGCTCGTCCACGGTCAGCGTCACCTCGATGCCGCGGCCGAAGGCGATCGGCCCGGGGATCGGATGGCGGCGCACGACCGCGCGCGTGGCGACGCTCTGCAGCGCCTCGATCTGCCGGCGCACGGTCGGCTCGGTGCCCTGCGGGAAGCGCGAGAGCAGGTCGCGCAGCGCCGCCGCGGCTTCGCCGCCTTCGGTGTCGAGCAGGGAGAGGTAGTTCAGCGACAGCAGGTTCAGCAGGCGCCAGGCGACGCCGCCCTCGCGCAGCGCGGTGTGCGGGCGGCTCGGCCCGGCCAGGGCGCGGACCGAGCGCATCGGGATGCCGGAATCGAGCCGGAACTCGCCCTGCTCGCCGCCGGGCATGAAGATGGAGAGGTCGCGGTTCGTGCAGCGGACCTGCAGGGCCAGCTGCTGCAGCGTCTCGGCGTAGGGCGCATCGTTCGGATCGACGAGCGAGACGAACACCTCGGAGCCGGTGTAGCCCGAGCGCGGGCCGTCGCGGCGCGCGGTTTCGCTCATCAGGCGCGGCTCGCGCCAGATCGTGTAGAAGGCCGACTGCTGCGAGCCGCCGCGCTGGCGCTCCGGCGCGTACAGCGGCAGGAAGCGGCGCTCGCTGCCGTCGGCGCCATAGCCCTGCATGCCGACGACGTCGTAGACCTCGTAGTCCAGCGGCGCCGTGCGGTCGGGCACGACCTGGAACTCGTAATGGCTGCCGTCGAGGTGGATGCGGTCGGCGCGCTTGGGGAAGAGGTTGATCGCCGGCACGCAGTTGAGCTGGAAGTTCGCCGCCGAGACGGCGCCATCCATGCCGTGGCCCGGCTGGGCGAGCAGCACGATCAGCTCGATCGCCTGCCCCGCAATTCCCTGCAGCGTGGGGCGCAGGCCCTCGACGTCGAAGAACAGGAAGCGTTCCGGGAAGGCGAAGTACTCCTGCAACAGGCGCGTGCCGCCGAAGCCACGCAGCGTCGCGGGCAGCATGGCCTCCTCGTCGGCATAGCCGACCGGCTGCAGCGCATCGGCCGGCAGCAGCACGCGCTTGCCCTCACCCGCGCGGCCCGGCGGGCCGACGAGCACGCCGACCGCGTTGGCCAGCAGCAGCTCGAGCAGCTGCATCGCCGTGTCGGTCTGCCCGCCGAGGTAGAAGCGCAGGCGGTCGACCTCGAGCTGCGCGATGCTCATGCCTGCCGGCACTTCGAGCTGGATGCGCACGGCGGCGCGCGGACGCTGCGCCAGCGCGAGGCTGGAGACGCCGAACTCGGAGAGGTTGAGCACGTACTCGGCCGAGCGCGTGCTCAAGGGCGTGAGCTGCAGCGCCTGGCCGGTGCGGAATTCGCAGCGCGTGCCCGACACGGCGCTGGCCGGGCCGGTCAACGCCGTATCGCGCGGCAGCACCGGCCCCTTGAGCAGATTGGCATCGGGCACCGGATTGACCTGGGCCACGAGCATGGCCGGGATCGGCGCGAGGAAGTTCGGATAGACCAGCTCGAGCAGCCGGTGCGAGAAGCGCGGGAACTCCGCGTCCTGCTTGAGCTGGACGCGCGCGGCCAGGAAGGCGCAGCCTTCGAGCAGGCGCTCGACGTAAGGGTCGCTGACCTCGAGCCCTTCCATGCCCAGGCGCGAAGCGATCTTCGGGAACTCCTGCGCGAACTCGCCGCCGAGCTCTCGGAGGTACTTGAGTTCCTGGTTGTAGTACCGGAGCAGGCGGGCGTCCATCATGGAGCCCCTCGCCCAGCGGGTACGCTGGTCGGTCCCCCGGGGGGACGACGAGACCTGCGGCATTGAGCCGCAAGTCTCGCCAGGGGGCCGGCTTGGGAGCGGCCCGGCGCTCGGCCCGAATACACCGTGGCGGCAGGTTTCATCCGCGCAGCTCCCGTACGCGCGTGCCGCCGGTCTCGACGTCGACGTCGGCCGCGAGCAGCAGCTCCAGCGGCACGGGCTGGGCCCACATCTGGCCGCGAATCACCAGCTGCATGGTGTTGTGATGGTTCTCGTAGTCGAACTTGACCTCGACCTCCAGCGTGTGCGGATCGATGCGGGGCTCGAAGGTGCTGATGGTCTCGCGAACCTCGCGTGCAATCGCCCGCGTGTCCATGCTCGACAGCGTGACGCCGGCGAAGGCGGGCATGCCGTAATTGAGCACCGAGCGACGTGCCTCGGGCGCGCTCTTCCACAGGGCCAGGTCTTCCTTGCGGGTGGAGTTGGGCTCGGGTTCGGCGCGGGTGGCGTTGAACAGCCAGGAGAGGTCACGCAGTACCGCGGCGCGCAGCTGCTGACGCGTCAGCACGCGCGCTTCCAGCGCCTCCTGGCGCTGCTGGGGTTCATGGTCGAGCAGGCGGTCCAGCAGCGAGGGTTGGAGGCGGTCGCGTGAGTTGAGCTCAGCCATCGACTTCCATTTCGATGAGGCGCACGCCGAGCATGTCGTGCTCGCCCTCGTTGGTGATGAGCACGCGCTGGCCGAGGCCGGCGAAGCGATCCTGGCCCAGGTCGATCCAGTCGGTCCGCGCCGCCATCTGGATCGCGCCGTCCTCGCTGTCCTGGGAGCCCGGGTAGCGCGTCGGGATCATCGCGATGGCTTCGCCGCCGTTGGCGAAGGAGAGGTTGGCCGGCAGCCAGACGCGGTCACGCAGGTCGCTCGGCGCGTCGATCGACACGCTGGCCAGGCGGCTGAACGGGATCCAGTAGTAGCGGCCATTGATCATGGCCTCCAGCACCGGGCCGAGACGCGAGTCGGCGTCGGCGATCCATTCGAAGGGCGCGCCGTTGATCTTGCCGCGCGTGGCCGGCGCGGCCTCGAAGGCGCGCTCGGCGAGCTGGACCGACAGCGCCGCTTCGCCCTGGCAGGCCTGCAGCAGGGACTCGATCAGCACGGCCATCCATTCGTCGGGCTGGCCGAACACCATGGGGCTGCGGCGGCCTGCGAAGACGGCGGCGCGCAGCAGCTCGCAGCGCAGCGCGTAGCCCACCATCTCGCGCATCGGGCCGGTGCTGGAATCCATGTCGGCGACGACGTTGAGCTGCGTGTGCGCGCGCTCCCACTGGCCCAGCACGCACAGCAGCTGGGCCATGAAGATGCGCAGCTTCGGGTTGGCGGGCGTGGCCTTGACGGCCGCGGTCAGCGCGGTCAGCGCGGCCCTCGGGTCGTTGGCGCGGATCCGTTCTTCGGCTTGGGCGAGGGGATCGGTCGTCATCGGAGGTCCTGTGTCAGAAGCTGTGGCCGCAATCGGTGCAGAAACGCGCGCCGCGCAGCGCCATCGCGCCGCAGCCCGGGCAGCTCTTGTGGGTGCTGGCCATGTCGAAGCCGCACTCGCCGCAGAAGCGGCCGCCGGCATGCGGGACGTGGCAGTTGGGGCAGGTCGCGGCGGCGGCCTCGGCCTGGTGGATCTGGTTCTGCTGCTGCTCCTTCGACAGGCAGGCCGGGCAGGCGCCCTGGCGTTCGTCGAAGCAGTCGGTGCACACGCCCTGGTGGCAGTGCGGGCACTCGACGTACATCGTCTGCGCCCGTGCCAGTGCTTCGTTCAGCGCGTCTTCCTTGGCGCCGCGCGTGCCCATGTCGGAGAGGTTGGTGCTGATCCGGTTGGCGTCCGCCCCGCCGCTGAAGAGGAAATAGAAGCGCGACAGCAGGGCCGAGAACTGGCCACGCCGGTAGGGCTGGAACGGGCTCTTCCACTTGCGATCGCAGTTCGTGCAGAAGAACTCGAACTGGAAGCCGGCGTTGATGTCGGAGCCGCCGCTGCTCAGGTCCCGGTAGTTATCGAGTGACATGGTGGGCTTGGATGAAAGATGTGCGGCCGCTCAAAGCTTGTCCTTTTCGAAAGCTTTCCGCAGGTCAGTGGCCGCCTGCCGCTTGTCGCTCTCGCTGCTGAGGTCCTTGTAGGCCGTCATGACCTTCTCCACACCGGTGGAGGATTTCTCGGTCGAGTCACCGGCATCGCGCTTGTGGCTGCTGCTCAGGGTCTTGGCGGTGCCGCCGGGCGCCGCCTCGGTCTTGTAGGCGAAGCTGATGGTGTCGTAGTTGAAGGTCCAGTCTTCCTCGACCTCGCCGGCCTTCTCGCCGTCCTTGACGTTGAGCTTGAACTCGGTGATGCGGGCGTTGGTCAGCGTGATCGTCAACAGAAAGGACGACTCGAGCGCGCCGGCCAGCGAGACGATCACGTTGAGCTTGTTGCCCGCGGTCAGCTGGGTCAGCATCTGCGTGCTGGCCTTGTCCATCGGCTTGCTGATCTCCAGCACCTCGGGTTCGGCGCGCACGCGGCTGCTTGCAGAACTGCTGGACCCGCCGGTGCCGGCCGTCGCGGTAGCGCGTGCGGAGCCGCGTGCGGGGCCGCGAGCGGAGCGGGTCTCCTCGTCGGAGCGCTTGATCGTCCAGTTCATGCCGCTCAGCACGATCTTGCGCATGAAGTCGAGGTCGGCCGCTTCCCCGGCGATCGGCGCGCCCGTTCCCGCGACCTCCAGGTGCATGTACAGGCGGGTGAAGGCCGTCATGGCGAGCCGCCCGAATCGTCTTTGGCCGGCGCATAGACGCTGGCCGACATGGCTTTGGTGCGCGTGCGGGAACTCGCGTCGTACATGCGGTAGCTGAGCATCGCGGATTCCTCGAACGAGAGCACGACCGTCTCGCTGGCGCTGACCGTCTTGCCGGAGTCGTCGACGTTGAGGCCGATGCTTTCGATGTGGCAGCCCTTCAGCGCGATCTCGAGCACCGAATCCACTTGCGACGAGCTGCCCGTGGCGCTCTTGCTCGACGTCGAAGGGTCGATGAAGCGCAGCGTCGCCTTGAAGGCGTCGTCGCTCTCCATCATCGTGTAGAGGACCGTGCTGGCCCGGTCGAACTGCTTCTTCAGCGACAGCGTCTGCGGCTTGACGATGGCCGCGAGATTGTTGGTGCCCGATCCCTTGCGCGGCACGGACTTCACGCCCCAGCTGAAGGACTCGATGGCGATATGCCCCGGATAGCTCGCGACGGTGCTATCGCCCGTGACCGCGGGGCCCGTGGCCGGGAGGATCTCGAGCAGGATCAGCGAGACGGTCATGGTGCTTGGCGGCAGGAGGGGCGCGACCGGGAAAAGCGGCCGCGGCGAGAAGCCCCGCCGCGGCCGCTGGTTCCTGTGCCGCGGCGGCTGCGATCAGGAGAACGAGATGGTGGCGTTGGCGTCGACCGCCAGGTTCATCTGGGCGATGTTCCAGTTGAACTGCAGTGGCGCCTTGTCCAGCGTGCCGTCCGGGTTCTGGGCCTTGTAGCCGACCGAGACTTCCTTGAACACCATGTCCACGTCCTGCGTGACCGCGCCGTCCTCGCCGCCCTTGGTCGAGACCTTGGTGATGAAGACGTTGCCCATGATGATCTGGAAGAACTGCTGGGGCTGCTCGGCGCCGGTCTGCTTGAGCATGTCGATCTTGACGGTCGCGAAGAACGTGCCCTGCACGATCTTGTTCATGATGACCGGCGAGGACAGGTCGAACGAGTGCGTGAAGTTCAGCGTGCCCGGATTGGGCTTGCCGACGGCGGCGCCGGTGCCCTTGAGGTTGCTGTGATCGGCCTCGATGTCCCAGCTCCAGTCGTCGAGCTCGATCCAGCCGGACGTACCCACGCGGGCCGCCTGGACCGACTCGCCAATCTTCACGTCGGTGCCGAAATTGATGAAGCTATTAGCAGGCATGATGGATTCCTTTGAAGAGAGTCAGGGTGATGCTGGCTGGCGGGTGCCGCAATCACGGAATGCTGATGTCCTTGCTCGGGTCCAGCGTGACGGCCAGAATGCCCGTGCTCGTGCTCTTGGCCGCGATGTTCCAGCCGAAGGGCGTGATTGCGGGAGCGAGCGCGCCGCCCTTGTTGTTGAGCTGCTGCTTGTAGCCGATCGAGATGGTCTTGAAGACGCACTCGATGTCCTGCGTGATGGCGCCGTCTTCGCCGGCCTTGCTCGAGACCTTGGTGATGAAGACATCCGTCATCAGCATGGCGAAGTACACCTGCGGTTTGCCGGAGGCATCGCCGGTCGACTTCAGCATGTGGATGACCGCCGACTTGAACGACGTGCCCAGCACGATGTTCTGCATGATCACCGGCGAGGATTTGTCGAAGTTGTGCGAGAAGTTGAGCGTGCCCGGCGTGGCCACGCCGACCGAGGCGCCCGTGCCCTTGAGGAAGTTGGTCTCGGACTCGATGTCCCAGCTCCAGTCGGTGATGGCCAGCCAACCCGCGCTCGCGGGGTGCGTCGATTGCATCGACTCGCCGCCCGTCGCGACGCCCTTCTGGGTCCTCAACAGGATGAATGCATTTCCAGGCATGTTGTTTCTCCGCTATGTGGTCCGTCAATGGACGCTTGTGACTGAATGGAAAACGGCTGAGCCCCCTGGACTCAACCCTTCTCAGACGGCAGCTTCGAGACGAGCCGCAGCGAAACCGACAGCCCTTCGAGCTGGTAGTGCGGCTTCAGGAAGAACTTCGACTGGTAGTAGCCGGGGGCGCCCTCGACCTCCTCGACCACGACCTCGGCCGCGGCCAGCGGGCGTTGTGCCTTGATTTCTTCGCTCGAGTTGGCCGGATCGCCGTCCACGTAGTTGCCGATCCAATCGTTCAGCCAGCGCTCCATCGCGTCGCGTGTCTTGAACGAGCCGACCTTGTCGCGCACCATGCACTTCAGGTAGTGGGCGAAGCGGTTGCAGGCGAAGAGATAGGGCAGGCGCGCCGCCAGCGCGGCGTTGGCCGTCGCGTCGGGGTCGTCGTACTCGGTGGGCTTTTGCAGCGATTGCGCGCCGATGAAGGAGGCGAAATCGCTGTTCTTGCGGTGGATCATCGCCAGGAAGCCGTTCTTGGACAGCTCGGCCTCGCGGCGGTCCGAGATGGCGATCTCGGTCGGGCACTTCATGTCCACGCCGCCGTCATCGGTCGGGAAGGTGTGCGTCGGCAGGTTCTCGACCGCGCCGCCGGACTCGATCCCGCGGATGCGCGAGCACCAGCCGTAGATCTTGAACGAGCGGTTGATGTTCGTGGCCATCGCGTAGGCCGCGTTGCACCAGGCGTACTTGTCGTGCTCGGCGCCGAGCGTGTCTTCCTCGAAGTTGAAGGCATCGACCGGGCTCGTCTTGGGGCCGTAGGGAATGCGGCCGAGGAAGCGCGGCATGCACATCGCCAGATAGCGCGCGTCGTCGCTTTCGCGCAGCGAGCGCCAGGCCGCGTATTCGGGCGTCGTGAAGATCTTGGTCAGGTCGCGCGGATTGGCCAGCTCGCCCCACGAGTCCATCTGCATCACGGTCGGCGCGGCGCCGGTGATGAAGGGCGCGTGCGCGGCGGCAGCGATCTTGCTCATTTCGCCGAGCAGCTCGACGTCCGGCGGCGAGTGATCGAAGTGGTAGTCGCCGACGATGGCGCCGAAGGGCTCGCCGCCGAACTGGCCGTACTCCTCTTCGTAGAGCTTCTTGAACAGCGGCGACTGGTCCCAGGCCGTGCCCTTGTAGCGCTTGAGGGTCTTGCCGAGGTCCTGCTTGGAGATCGCCATCACGCGGATCTTCAGGTGCTCGTCGGTCTCCGTGTTGCTGACCATGTAGTGCAGGCCACGCCAGGCGGACTCGAGCTTCTGGAAGTCCTCGTGGTGCAGGATCAGGTTGATCTGCTCGGAGAGCTTCTTGTCCAGCGCCGCGACCATGGCTTCGATCGAGGCCACGGTGTCCGAGCTGATGAGCTTGACGTTGGCGAGCGCCTGCTGGGCCAGCGTGGCCACGGCGGCCTCGACCTGGCCGCGCGCCTCGTCGGACTTGGGCTTGAATTCCTTGCTCAGCAGCGAGGCGAAGTCGCTGCCTTCCATCGTCACGCCGGTGAAGTTCTGGCCGGCGGCTTGGGTCTCTGCCATTGCTTGTTCTCCTTTATTCCGGCTTGGCGCTCGAAGTCAGCGACTGCAGCAGCGCGGGGTCGTTCAACACCTTGGCGATGAGTTCCTCGGCGCCGCCCTTGCCGTCCATGTAGGTCACGAGGTTGGAGAGCTGCTGGCGCGCTTCGAGCAGCTTGTTCAGGCCTTCGACCTTCTGCGCGATGGCCGCCGGGCTGAAGTCGTCCATGCTCTCGAAGGTCAGGTCCACCGAGAGGTTGCCTTCGCCGGTCAGCGTGTTGGGCACGGTGAACGCGACGCGCGGCTTCATGGCCTTCATGCGCTGGTCGAAATTGTCGACGTCGAACTCGAGGAACTTGCGGTCGGCCACGGCCGGCAGCGGCTCCTCGGGCTTGCCCGCGAGATCGGCCATCACGCCCATCACAAAGGGCAGTTGCACCTTCTTCTGCGCTCCGTAGAGCTCGACGTCGTATTCGATCTGCACGCGCGGCGCGCGATTGCGGCCGATGAATTTCTGGCTGCTGCCCATGGGATTCCTCCGCTAGGTCAAAAAGAAACAAGACGGCCTGCCTCCAAGCGGGCCGCCGGTGGAACAAGGTGGGCGCCCCTTAGTAGGGGCTCCCGTCGGCAAATGAATCGGGATCGACGCCCAGGATGCGCGCCACTTCATTGACGGCATCCGGGGCAAGGTCCCGGACCAGTTGTATGAAGTTCTTGTCGATCATGCGTTCGGCGCGGCGCAGCATCAGCTGGGCCGGATTGGCGGGTTCCGTGCGCTCCAGGAAGGCGCAGATCGCGTTGATCGCGCGCACCGCGTCCTGACGGGTTTCGATCGAACCCGGCGCGCCGCGGCGCGGCGCGGCCTCGGACGCCGCGCCGGGTTCGGCGGCTTCCTCGGCGGGCGGCTCGCCCGGGATCAGCGACCTCAGACCCGTGAGCATGCCCTGCAGGGTCTTGAGCTCGACGGCCTCCATGCCGAAGCGCTCGTCCATAAGACGGCGCAGTTCGCCCAGCGACTCGAGCGCCGTGCTCGTCGCGGCCTTGATGCGTTCGGTCAGCTCCGGCGCTTCGGTAAGCATGCCCTCGACCTGGGCGCTGTTGTAGCCGCTGTCTTCGGGGCGCGCCTCGAGCTTCTCGAGCGCGACCTCGACATCGCGCATGCGCAGGCCGCCGAGGCGGCGGTCGAAGAGCAACGGCGCCTGGCGCACATCGCCGAGCAGGCCGTCCAGCGAATTGAGGCCGCCCAGCACGCTGACGCGGGCGAAGGTGTCGCCATCGTCGGGATCGGGGCGCGGGTGGACTTCGTCCCAGAAGTTGGCCAGCAGGCCGTGCAGCAGGGTCAGTGCCGGCGCCAGGCCTTCGAGCCCTTCGGTGTTGGTGGCGGCGCGCGCCCAGTACATGGCCACGCGCAGGTCGCGGGTCTGGCCGAACAAGGCTTCGGCCTGTTCACGCACGAGCGGCCAAGCCGGCGCCTCGGCCGGGCCGAACTGCGTCTCGGGCTTGCCCGCCGCCGATTGCGCCAGCTCCATGAAGCCGGGGTCGTACTCGAGGTCAGGACCACAGGCATCGCCGGACAGAGGTTCCAACCACGCCGAAATGACCTGCATATCCATTTAATCCCTTGAGTTAAAACAACCAAGAACGAGAAAGAATAGCGCGGCAATGTATCACCGGCAGGTGTCGTTGACAGCCGGGGAAGCGATAGATGTACGAATGTGATATGGCGCGCCGCGTTTTACGCGGTCGACATCAAACATAACAAGGCGCTGACGTACATTCCGCCGCTTGCTTTCCGGGCGGGGAGGACGGCCGCGCAAGTCGAGCCGAGGACCATGAAAAAGAAATTTCAAGTTCGATGGTTGCGGCGGGTGGGGCCGCCCGTGCTGGCTGCGCTCATGGCGCCGATCGGTGCCCAGGCGCAGGTCGCGGATGCCGGAACGCCGGCCCTGGCCGCGCCGGCCGACGCGCCGCGCGTGCAGGTCGACGCCTTCGTCGTCAACGGCAACACCCTGCTGTCGCAGGCCGCGCTCGACGCGGCGCTGGCGCCGTACAAGGGCCGGCGCACGCTGGACGAGCTCAAGGCCGCCGCCGCCGCGGTGCAGAAGGCCTACGTCGAGGCGGGCTGGGGTGGCGTGATCGCCTATGTGCCGCCGCAGCACGAGCTCCCCGGCGTCGTCGCCATCGAGGTCGTCGAGGGCCACATCAGCCGCGTCGTGGTGCTGGGCAACCAGCGCGACAGCGAGGCCCAGGTGCTGCGCAGCGTCTCGCGCCTGCAGCTGGGCGCCACGCCGGAGCCGCGCCGCGTCGATGCGCAGATCGCCCTGGCCAACCAGAACCCGGCACGCCAGACGGCGGTCACGCTCGAGCCCGGCGCCAAGCCCGGCGAGATCGAAGCCCACGTCACCGTTACCGAGCAGCCGGAGCGGCGCTGGAGCGTCGGCGTGGACAACACCGGCACGAGCCAGACCGGCCGGTTGCGCGCCAACCTGGGCCTGCAGCAGGCCGGCCTGCTGGGCCTGGACAACACGCTGGAGCTGCAGGCGCAGCTCGCGCCCGAGAAGCCGGGCTCGGTGGCCGTGATCAGCGGCGACTGGCGCGTGCCGCTGTACCGGGCCAGCCTGATGGCCGACTTCATCGCGGCCTATTCGGACGTCGACGGCGGCACGACCAGCACCGCCGCCGGCCCGCTGCAATTCAGCGGCAAGGGCCATGTGCTCGGCGTGCACCTGGGTGGCGCGCTGCCGCGCCTCGGCGATCTCTCGCAGCGCCTGACCGGCGCGATCGACTACCGCGCGTATCTCAACAGCTGTGCCATCCAGGGCCTGCCCGCCGGCGCCTGCGGCAGCGCGGGGGCGAGCGTGTCGGTCACGCCGCTGTCGATCGAGTACGCGCTGCAGTGGGGCGGCTCGAATCCGCTGGCCCTGCAGGTCAGCGTCGCGTCCAACAGCGGCCTGCTCGGGCCGCACGGCAATGCCGCGGACTTCGGCGCGGTGCGGCTCGGCGCCCCGGTGGCCTATACCGTGGTGCGGCTCAACGGCCTGGCGCAGATCGCGCTGCCGGCGCACTGGCAGATCCAGCTGCGCGGCGCGGCCCAGGGCACGGCCGACGCGCTCGTGCCGGGCGAGCAGTTCGGCCTCGGCGGCGCCAACGCCGTGCGCGGCTACGAGGAGCGCGAAGTCACCGGCGACCAGGCCGTGCTCGGCTCGGGCGAGCTGCGCGGGCCCGACCTCGCCGACCTGACCGGCGGCGCGCTCGACCACCTGCAGTTCCTGGGCTTCGGCGACGCCGGCCGCGTCTGGAACCACCTCGGCGCCGCCTGCCTCGGCACGCAGCTGCAGTGCACGCTGGCCTCGGCCGGCGTCGGCGCGCGCCTGGCCAGCAGTGGCTGGCAGCTGCGCATGGACCTTGCGCAGGCGCTCAAGGCCGGCACGCTGACGGCGCGCCACCGCAACTTCCTGCATGTGCAGGCCCTTTACGAATTCAACTGAGGTGGACGACATGACGCGCACTCCTCGATCCCTCAAGCTGCGGCCGCTGGCCGCCGTGCTGCTGGCCGCCGGCTGCCTTGGTGGCGCGCAGGCGCAGCAACTGCCGAATGGCATGACCGTCGTCGCCGGGCAGGCCGCGGCGCAGCAGGTCGGCGCGCAGCTGACCATCACCAACGCCAACAACACCATCCTCAACTGGCAGAGCTTCTCCATCGGCGCTGGCAACAGCGTGCGCTTCGTGCAGCCGAGCAGCGCGAGCCAGGTGCTCAACCGCGTGCTGGGCAACGACCCGAGCAGCATCCTCGGCAGCCTCTCCAGCAATGGCCGCGTCTGGCTGCTCAACCCGAACGGCGTGCTGTTCGGCGCGAATGCGCGCGTCGACGTCGCCAGCCTCGTGACCTCGACGCTCAATGTCGCCGACAGCGACTGGCTGGCCGGCCGCGCGCTGTTCACCAGCAGCGGCACGGCCGCGAGCATCGACAACCAGGGCCAGATCCGCACGGCGCTGGGCGGGCGCGTGGCGCTGGTGGGCGGCTCGGTCAGCAACGAAGGCTCGATCGAGGCCGACGGCGGGCAGATCGTGCTCGCGGCGGGGCAGACGGTGGAGCTCGTCGATACCGGCGCGCCGAATCTGTCCGTCAAGGTCACGGCGCCGAGCGGGCAGGCGCTCAACCTTGGCAGCTTGAGCGCGGGCCGCATCGACGTGATGGCCGCGGCCGTCAACCAGCAGGGCATCGTCGAGGCCGACAGCCTGGCCACCGGCCCGGCCGGCGAGATCGTGCTGCAGGCCGCCGACCGCCTGACGCTGGCCAGCGGCAGCAGCACGCATGCCGACGGCACCGGCACGGCGAGCAGCGGCGGCAGCATCAAGCTGCTCGGCAACCAGGTCGAGCTCGACAACGGCTCGGCCGTCAGCGCGAGCGGCGCGGCGGGTGGCGGCACGGTGCTCGTCGGCGGCGGTGCGCAGGGCAAGGATGCGAGCGTGCCCAATGCCGACGCGGTCTACTTCGCGCCGGGCGCCAGCATCGCGGCCAACGCCACGCAGGATGGCGATGGCGGCCACATCGTGCTGTGGAGCAACACGGCCACGCGCGCCTTCGGTGCCCTGAGCGCGACCGGCGGCGCGCAGGGCGGCGATGGCGGGCTGGTCGAGACCTCGGGCGGGTGGCTGGCGGCGCAGCCCAGCGCGCTTGAACTCGCAGCGCCGAACGGCCGGGCCGGCACCTGGCTGCTGGACCCGTACAACATCACCATCAGCAGCGGCGCCGACGTCAACTACAACGCCAGCTTCACGGCCACCGGCAACAACGCGGTGATCAACAACACGACGCTGAGCAATGCGCTGAGCGCGGGCAACAACGTCACGATCGCGACCAGTGGCGCCACGCCCGCCGGCACGCAGGTCGGCACGATCACGCTGGACACCACGGCCGCGGTTACGAGCGCCTCGGTCACGCCGGTGACGCTGACGCTGAATGCCGACAGCGACATCATCGCCAACAATGGCGCGCACATCACCAGTGGTCCCAGCTCGGGCGCGCTGAACCTCGTGTTCAATTCCGGCCTGGGCGGCTCGGGCGGCATCCTGCTGAGCGGCGTGACCTTGTCGACCAACGGCGGCAACGTCACGATGAACGCCACGTCCGCGAGCAATGGCCTGTTGGACGGTGTGCGCTTGTCGCAGGCGACGATCACGGCCGGTAGCGGCGCGATCAACCTGACCGGAACGGCGACGGCGGCAGGCGCGCGTGGCGTGGCATTCGATGCCGGCTCAAGCGACAGCGTCCTGAGCGGCAGCACGATCACGATCAATGGCCATGCCGGCAACGGCATCGGCGTGCAGATCGACGACGGCTCGCTGAGCGCCACGGGCGCCCTCCAGGTCAACGGGACGGGGACCCAGGCGGGCATCTCGCTCGTCGTCGGCAACCCGAGCACCAACCCGATCACGCTGTCCGGCGCGGGCATCACGCTGACCGGCAACTCCACGACCACCGGCTACGGCGTGCAGTTCGACGCCAGTGCGGGCTCGTCCCCCGCGGTGCTGAACGCCAACGCCGGAACGCTGTCCATCACCGGCAGCAACACGGCCGGCGGCAACCCGGCGGTGTCCGTCATCGGTTCGGGCAGTTCTACCGACACCTGGGAGACAACGGGGGCCCTGTCGCTGCAGGCCAGCGGCGGCGGCATGCTGGTCAGCAACATGCTCATGGACAACAACGCGACCACGATCACGGCCACGAGCGATGCGGCGCTGACCTGGTCGAATGTCAGTCTCAACCCGACCTCGACGATCCTGCTGCAGGGTGCGACGGTTTCGCTCTCCGGCGTCACCATCTCGGCAGCCCTGGCGCCCAGCCTGACGATCACGTCCACCGGCGATTTGACCGTCACCAACAGCAGCCTGATCGCCACCGACGCCAGTTCGCCGATGGCGATCACGCTGAACGCGGGCGCCAGCGTCGGGGGCATCGGCGGCGTGGGCAGCCTGAGCCTCAGCGGCGACAACTTCTACAGCTCCGGCGGCAACATCACGCTGAGCAACGGCGGCGCGAGCGGCGCCAACATCGGCGTGAACCTGGTGGAGACCTCGCTGAACGCCGACCCCGGAACGATCCAGATCACCGGCGTGGCCAACGGCAGCGGCGCGGGCGTCATGCTCACCTACCCGTCGACGCCGGTCAACGGCAACCCGCTCACCGCCGGCACGATCAACATGACAGGCACCTCGAGTGCCGGCAACGGCCTGCAGATCAGCGCCGGCCAGCTCACGACCCACAGCGGTGTCATCAGCCTTACCGGCACCGGCGGGAACAACGGCGTGGTGCTGTCCTACAACAACGCGGCCGCGCCGGTCGAGCTGAACGGCAGCGGCGGCGTGACGCTGACAGGCACCTCCACCGGCACCCTGCGCGGCGTGCTCGTGATCGAGTCGCCCGGTTCGAGCGCCCACCCGATGCTGACCGCCACCGGTGACATCAACATCACCGGCACCAACCTCACGGGCGGCTCGCAGGCCGTGGAGATCGATGCCTTCGCCCCCAGCGGTGCCATCCTTTCCCCGGTCGGCAACCTCAACATCCAGGCCAACGGCAACGGGCTCGCGCTCAGCAACGTCAGCTCGACCGGCTCGGTCGACAACATCACACTGTCGAGCGCCGCGGCGCTATCGCTCGCCCGCACGACGCTGGGCGGCATCGGCAGCGGCACGCTGGAGGGGCAGAACGTCACGCTGACCGGCACCTCGTCGATCTCCGTGCACAACGCGCTGCTCGTCGCCGGCCCCGGCGGGACGGTGCCGGCCCAGTCCTTCCTCAACCAGTCCAGCGCCGGCGCGGGCGCCTTCTCGGTGCTCGCGGGCAACTGGGTCATCTGGCTCGCCGACGCCACGACCCCGGGCGCGCTGAACCTGGGCGGCATGGACTACACCTACCAGCTTTATGGCGCGACGAGTCCGGCGGCCTGGTCCAGCTACGCCGGCAATGGCGTCGTCAGCCAGGCCACCAAGACCGCGACCGTGACGGGCACCGTGGCTTCGCAGGCCTACAACGGCATGACGACGGCCAGCGTCAGCAATCTGGTGGTGACGCCCGGCGTCAGCGGCGACCAGGACGGCTCGATCAGCACCTACACCGCCGCCTTCGCCGACCCGAATGCCGGCACGGCCAAACCGGTGACGGTGAACTTCTCGGCGCCGCCGCAGTTCATGGACGCGACCGGCCACGTGGTCTATGGCTACAACGTCGTCGACAACCTCAGCGGCACCATCACGCCGGCCATCCTCACCGGCACCGTCACGGCCTCCAACAAGGTCTACGACGCGACGACCGCGGCCACGATCGCCATCGGCAACCTCGCGGGCTTCGTCGGCAACGAGACCGTCAGCGTCAGCGGCACGGGCACTTTCTCGGACAAGAATGTCGGCAATGGCAAGGCGGTCACGCCGAGCTACCAGATCAGCAACGGCACGGGTGGCGGGCTGGCCTCCAACTACCAGTTCCAGGGGCCGGCCAACGCGCCGACGGCCAACATCACGCCGGCGACGATCCAGCTCACGGCCACGGCTCAGAACAAGGTCTACGACGCGACGACAGCCGCGACCCTGACCGGTCTCGCCGTCACGCCGCTGGGCAGCGACCAGCTCACCATCGTGCCCGGCTCGGCCAGCTTCGCCAGCGCCGGCGTGGGCACCGGGATTGCCGTGACGGCCACCGGCTACACCCTCGGCGGCGCCGATGCCGGCAACTACATGCTCGTGCTGCCCACGCGCCTGAGCGCCAACATCACGCCGGCCACGCTGAGCTACGTGGCGACGCCGGTGTCCTTGCAGAACGGGGCGCCGCTGCCGGTGCTCACGGGCACGGTGACGGGCTTCGTCGGCAGCGACACGCAGCAGAACGCGACGAGCGGCACGCTCGGCTTCACCACCAGCGCGGGCAGCACCCAGGTGCCGGGGCTCTTTGCCATCGACGGCCAGGGCCTGAGCGCGGCGAACTACGTCTTCGTGCAGGCGCCGGGCAATGCCACGGCGCTGAGCATCGCGGGCAGCGGCCCCGCGCAGCAGCAGGCGCAGTCGAGCGCGGTGCCGGTCAACAACGTCCAGCCCGCGCCGGTGCCGCCGACCAATCCGACGAGCACCGGCGTGGTCGACGTGACGAGCACCGTCGTCGCCACGAGCACGGCATCGACCGCCACGACGAGCGACTTCGGCAGCGTGCCGATCTCCGACATGTCGCAGACGCAGGTGGCCGGCCTGCTCGGCGCGCGCGCCGGCTTCATGCAGAACCTGCTCGGCAAGGCCGTCGGCGAACTCAAGCAGGACCCGACGGTGGCCGACGTCAAGCCGTGCAAGAGCCTCAAGGAAGCGGCGATCGGCACCTGCCTCGTGACGAATGCGCTCAAGCTCGAGGCTCAGCACGCGCTGGCGCAGGCGGCCATCCCCGCGCCGGCCGAGCCCACGGCGCCCGCCGCGGCTGCCAAGCCGGGCGCACCTGCGCCTGTGGCACCGCCGGCCGTGGCCGCGGCGCAGGCCGCGATCGAGGCGGCGACGCCGCTGTTCGGCCTGCCCCACGTGCGCACGGCCGCGCTGCCCGGCATCCGCCGCAAGATCGCCGTGCTGATCGGCGAAGGCCAGTACGAGGACAAGACCATTCCGGGTCTGGCCAACTCGGTCGGTGACGCGCATGCCGTCGCGGCAGCGCTCTCGCAGCTCGGCTACGAGACGCTGGTGCTCGACAACCCGAGCAAGCAGGCGCTCATCGGCACGCTCAACCGCGTCGCGCTCGAAGCCGGCCAGCAGGATTCGGTCGTCATCTATTACGCCGGCCACGGGGCCTATGTCGACAGCACCGGCCAGGGCTACTGGCTGGCAGCCAACAGCAGCGCCGAAGACGCGCGTACCTGGGTATCCAACGCCGACATCGGCCGCCTGATCGGGCAGATCGGCGCCAGCCAGCTCGCGCTGATCTCCGACAGCTGCTACTCGGGTTCGCTCGTCGGCAATGAACGCATCCGCGGCACGCCGGGCCAGGTCGACCCGAACACGCTGCTGAGCAAGCGCGCTGCCGTGGTCATGTCCTCGGGCGGCAACGAGCCGGTGTTCGACTCGGGCCGCGGCGGGCACTCGCTGTTCGCGTGGTCGCTCATCAACAATCTCGGCCAGGTCAAGGCCTGGCAGCTCGGCGGCAACCTGTTCGAACGGGTGCGTTTCGCCGTCGCCAAGGAGCTGCCGCAGCGCCCGCAGTACGGCGCCGCGCCGGGCTACCAGGACGGCAGCGACTACCTGTTCGAACTGCGCGAGCTCGACACGCCGCCGCCGCGCCAGAAGATCGCCGGCCTGTGACTAAACTCTGTTTGAAATAACCGTTATGAGGTGCGCACCATGAAGAAGCTGATCCAGGCCTTGGCCATGACCCTGCTGCTCGGCGGCGCCCTCGGCGCGCAGGCGGCCGACGATGCCGGCAACCCGGTGCTCAAGGGCAACCAGGTGACCGAGTCCAACCTTGTCGACGCGCTCGCGATCGCACCGCCCGAAGCCGCGAGCGGCGCGACGCGCGGCTTCCGTGCCGCCCATGGCGGCGCGGCCGCAGCCGAGCACAAGGCGGGCCCGGGCAAGGCGAGCCTGCTGATCACCTTCGCCACCAACTCGACCGACCTCAGCACCGAGGCGCAGGGCCTGCTCGACACGCTGGGCCGCGCGCTGCAGTCGGACACGCTGGCCGGCTACAGCTTCAAGGTCGAAGGCCACGCCGATGCGCGCGGCGACGCCGACACCAACCAGCGCCTGTCGCAAGGGCGCGCCGAGGCCGTCGTCACCTACCTGACGGCGCATGCCGGCATCCTGCCCGAGCGCCTCTCGGCCGAAGGCAAGGGCTCGAGCGAGCCGATGAACAAGGCGCGCGTCGACGCGCCCGAGAACCGCCGCGTCACCATCGTCACCGTGCGCAACTGAGTTGCGCGCCCAGCGCCAGCCCGTGTGGCTGGCCGCGCTGGTGGGCGCGGCCGGTCTGGTCGCGCTGCTGCTGTGGTGGCGCTGGCCGCGGCCCGAAGCGCCGGCCGCGGCAGCGCCGCTTGCCGCGCCGATGTCCACACCGGTCGCCGCCTCTGCGCCGGTGATCGCCACGCCGGCCGGCTTTCCCGCTTTTACGGTCGAGCAGTTGCGCGCCGAACCGCCCGGCAGCGACTGGCTCGTGCGCTGGCTGGCCGGCGAGACCCAGGTGCTCGTCATCGAGTTCCCCGACCTGCCGGCGCAGGGCCGCGCGCTGAATCGCGTGGCGGCGCTGGTCGAGAAGAGCGGCGGCGCGCGCGACCGCGTGCTCGCCGACGCCGAGCTGCTGGCGCTGATCCGCGCCAGCGGCGACACCGAGGCCAGCTTCTTCCTCGGGCACGACTACCGCGCCACCGACCTCGCACGCTTCTTCACGCTGGCGGCGGCCCAACATGTGGCGCTCAATGCCGATGAGCAGCGCCTGCGCGTGCTGCTGGCGCAGGCGCGCCTGCTGAACGAGGCGCAGCCGGGTAGCTTCACCGGTGCCGAGCCCGGCGCGCTCGTGAGCTTCAGCGCCGCCAATCCGGCGGCCGCACGGCCCGACGAGCGCATCGACGCGCTGCGCCGCGCCTCCGTCATGGAGCACGAGCTCAGCCATGGCCGCTTCTTCACCGACACGGCCTACCGCGAGCACTGCGGCTTCTTCTGGCGCCAGCTGCTGACCGAGCCCGAGCGCGAGGCCTGGCGCCGCTACCTCGCGAGCCAGGGCTACGACCGCGGCAACGAGGAGCTGATGATCAACGAGACGCAGGCGCTGCTGATGCACACGCCCGACACGCGCGATTTCAACGCCGCGCAGCTGCGCTGGAGCGATGCCGAGCTCGAAGGCCTGCGCGAGCGCTTCCGGCTCGGGCTGGCGCGCTGAGGCTCAGTCCTGCGTCGCGTCCGCGAGCGGGAAGCTCACGCGCACGCGCAGGCCCGGCGCGCCGTCCTCGCGGTCGTGCAGCGTGACTTCGGCGCGCAGCGCCAGCGCGATCTCGCGCACGATGGCCAGGCCCAGGCCGCTGCCTTCGACCTGCAGCGTGCTCGCGCAGCGGTAGAAGCGCTCGAAGACGTGGGCGCGCTCGTGCGGAGCGATGCCCGGGCCGTTGTCCTCGACGACCAGCAGGGCGCGCCCGTCGGCCTGGCCGATCGAGACGGTCACGGCACTGCCCGGCGGGCAGTAGCGCAGCGCGTTGTCGACGAGGTTCTCGAGCATCGCGCGCAGCAGGACCGGCGCGCCGCTGACGACGGCAGGCTCGGGCGGCGCCGCGAGGCCGAGATCGATGCCGCGCGCATCGGCCAGTTCGGCCAGCTCGACGAGGGTTTCGCGCGCGATCTCGGCCAGCTCGGTGCGCTCGGCCACGAGGCGCTCGCCGACGCGGTGGTCCGCGGCCGACAGCGTCAGCAGCTGGTGGATCAACCGGATGCAGTGCTGCAGCGTGACGTGGCCTGCTTCGAGCGCGTCCTGCTTGTGCTGCATGGATTCGCTGCGCAGGCCGACGCTGACCTGTGTGTTGAGCACCGTGATCGGCGTCTTGAGCTGGTGCGCCGCGTTGGAGATGAAGCGGTCGCGCTCGGCCACGTAGTGGGCGATGCGGCCGATGTAGTCGTTGATCGCGACGATCAGCGGCCTGAGCTCGCTGGGCGCGCCGGCGCCGTCGATCGGCGTCGGCGAATCGGGCGCATGCTGGCGCACCGCCGTGCCGATGCGCAGCACCGGTACCAGCGCGGCACGCGCCCAGCGGCGCCCCAGCACGGCCACGGCCAGCAGCAGCAGGGCCTGCGGCCAGAGCGCGCGCCACCAGATGCCGCGCGTCAGCAGCGTGCGCGCCTGCACGGTCGAGGCGACCTGGATCCACACCGGGATCGTGCCGCCGTTGGCGTGCACGGCCTGGGCGTAGACGACGATGCGCATCGGCTCGCCGTCGATCTCGGCGTCGAAGCCGCGCCACGACTCGTTGGCGAGCCGGATGTGCTGCTGCTGCGGCAGCAGCGGGCTGCCGGCGAGCAGGCCGCCGGGGCGCGCGTCGAGCCGGTAGTAGACGCGGTCGTGCGCGCCGGTCTGGAGGTTTTCGAGAGCGGCCGGCGGGACCTCGATGTGCAGGCCGTTCTCGTCGGCGTCGATGTCCTCGCCGATCATGCGCGCCGAGCTGACGAGGCGCTGGTCGACCAGCGCCTGCGCCATGTCGATGGCGCTGTTGTAGTTGAGCCAGCTGTTCACGAGGCTCAGGACCAGCAGCGGCGCAATCAGCCAGATGTAGAGCTGCGAGCGCAGGCTGCGCGCGCTCCAGCGCCGCAGCAGGCGGGGGCGGAGGCCGCTGCGTTTCATCAGAGCATGTGACCGCTGTGCGGCGCGGTGGCGCGCTTGAGCAGGTAGCCCAGCCCGCGCAACGTGAAGATGCGCGCGTCGCTCGGGTCGAGCTTGCGGCGCAGGCGCGACATGCACACCTCGATCTTGCCGGTGCCGGGCTCGTCGTCGAGCGTGTAGACGCTGTCGAGCAGGTGCGACTTGGAGACGGTCTTGCCGACGCTGAACAGCAGGATCTCGAGCATGGCGTGCTCGCGCGGCGTCAGGTGCAGGCGCTCGGCCTCGATGAAGAACTCGCGCGTGTTGGTGTTGTAGCGCAGGCTGCCGCAGGACAGCTCCGGGTTCTTCTGGCCGGCGTTGCGGCGCGCGATGGCGCGCAGCCGCGCCTCGAGCTCGCCGAGGTCGAAGGGCTTGGCGAGGTAGTCGTCGGCGCCCGCGTTGAGGCCGGCGATGCGCGACTGCAGCCCGGCATCGGCCGTGAGGATCAGCACCGGCACGTCGTTGCCGCCGCTGCGCAGGCGGGCGAGGACTTCCTGGCCGCTCAGGCGCGGCAGGCCCATGTCGAGGATCACGGCATCGAAATGCTGGCCCTTCAGGGCGATGAGGGCGGCTTCGCCGTCGCGCGCCACGTCCACGGCGTAGCCGGAGCGGCTCAGCGCCTGGGAGAGCCAGGTCGCCAGCGAGGCGTTGTCTTCGACGAGCAGGATATGCATGGCGGGAAGCGGTGTCGCGCGGCTAGCGCCGCGCAGGCCTAATCATGACGCAACAAGCGCCGCCGCCCCGCGGCCGGCGATCCGCAATGGATCGGGGCGCGCGGGGCGTGCGGCGCGGGAGCGGCGCTTAGAACTTGTAGCGCAGGCCGACGGCGAGCTCGGTCTCGTCCTTGTAGGTCTGGCCGGCGCCGTAGTGCAGGCCGTTGCCCAGCGCGTCGCCGACGACCCAGCCGCCCGTCATGCTGAAGCGGTCGGCCGCGACGTAGAAGTCCGTGGCGCGGTCGAGGTGGTAGCGCACGGCGCCGTAGAGCGAACGCTTGGAGCCGTCAGCCGTCGTCGTCACGTGCGAGGTGTCGCCGAGGAAGGGATTGAGCGTCACGCCACCGGCGCTGAAGCCGGCGTGGCGGCCGCGCATGACCTGGTAGCCGAGGTCGTATTCCCAGGCGTTCGGGCGGAAGCTCATCGACGTCGTCCACGAGTTGTCCGTGCGCGTGCCGGCGCTGTTGTTCAGGCCTTGCTGCGCCGTGTAGTGAACCAGGCCGGCATTGAAGCGCCAGGCGCCCGTCACGAGGTTGCCGCCGACGAGCACGGCCTGGTGGATCAGGTCGTTCTTGTTGGCACGGTCGTAGCTGGCGTTGAGGTTGAGCTGTGCGCTGCCGAGGTCGAGCTTGTTGTAGGCGATCGAGAAGGCCTGGCCGGTGCCGTTGCTGGTGTCGCCCGCGATCGGGCCGCCGGTGCCGACGTCACCGCTGCCGCCTGCGCCGCCCGAGCCGAAGGCGTAGGCCAGGCCGGCGAGCCAGTGGCCGTCGAAGTCCTTCTTCCATTCGATCGCGCTGTTGTAGCGCGTGCCGGCGGCGCTGGCCGAGTAGAAGATGAACTGCTTGAAGTTGTTGACGTTGCTGTAGCCGCCTTCCTTGGTCGTCACTTCGGCGCCGCCGTACGGGTCGCCCCAGTTGGCGGTGAAGTCGCGCGTCAGCGTGTTCTGGCGGCCGAAGGTCAGCTTGCCGAGCTTGCTGCTGTAAAGGCCCAGCCAGGCATCGCGGTTGAAGAACACGTTGGCGGTGTCCATATTGCCGGTCGGCAGTTCGTACTCGCCCTCGAGCTTGGCGATGACCTTGAGGTCGGGCATGTCCCAGGACTGGCCGACCGAGTCGAGCGCATGCTGGACGTCGAAGCCCAGGCGGTTGCCGCTGAAATACGCCACCTGGAAGCCGTTGACGGTGCCGCCGGTGACGGTCTGGTGGTTGACGCTGCTGATCGTGCCTTCGAGCAGGCCGTAGATGCCGAGGCTGGTCTTGCCGTTGTCGTACAGCATGATCGCGCCGTCGGACTTGGCGGGCTTGCCGTCCTGGTCGGTCTGCAGGGCCAGCGAAGCCGCCGGTGCCGGTGCGGCGGCCGGGGCGGGCGCCTGGGCGGCGGCCTTTTGCTTGGCCTCGATGTCGCTCAGGCGCTGGGTCAGGGCCTGGATCTGCGCCTTGAGATCGCCGAGTTCATCGGCGTGGGCCGGCAGTGCGGCCGCAGCGGCGAGCGAGCCGGCGAAGGCGATGCCCAACAGGCGGGCGAGCGGGGTCGTGCGCAGGCGCAGCCCGTGGTTGGCGGCTGAATGCATGGTGTCTCCTCTAGCGTTGTGAACTGTTTATGGCGGCCGCGGGCTGCGCGACACGCCTGCCGGCAGGCTAGAAAGCGGCGGCTTTCGAACCGCTTGCGAAGCGGCGGCCGCGCCGGGGCAACATTGCCAAATGCTTTCGAACGAACATGGCGCTGGTCCGCGTTCGCATGGATCCATGCCGCATGGACATCCACACGGCTAAGTGATTTCCCGTAGCCGGACCTAGAATGACCGACCCCATGCAGGAGGAGACAAAGATGGCCTCGACCATCCACGAAACGCAGGAGCGCGGCTGATGGCCATCCCGACCGCCAACAACATGCCCGGCATCCTCAATCGCCTGGGCAAGATGACGGCCATCCGCAACGCCGAACTGCTCGAGCAGAGCCTGCTCAAGACCCTGTGCCCGCTGCTCGGCGTGTTCGACAGCATCCTGTGCCGCTTCGAGTCCGACACGGTCCTGCGCGTGGTGGACCATCACCGCTCCAAGACCGTCACGGAGTTCGGCGAGCAGTACGAGGACCGCATCTCAGAGTCCATCAACCTCGGCCTGCCGGCACCCGTCGACGCCATCGTGCGCAGCGTGCGCCTGCTCGGCACCGTCAGCATCCAGCGCGAGGGCGAGGGTTTCCTGATGGCCTACCCGCTGCACGTCGGCCCGGAACTGTGCGGCTGCTTCGTCTTCGAGCGCGAACGCACGCCCAGCGATCTCGAGGACGGCATCATCCGCGGCGTGCTCGAGGTCTTCTCGAACTATTACCAGCTGCTCGACGCGAGCCGGCGCGACCGCCTTACCGGCCTGCTCAATCGCCAGGCGCTCGAGGACAACTTCGACAAGATCGCCATGCTGCCCATGCAGCGCGACGGCGAGGCTCCGGCCGGCGGCGGCAAGCGTGCGGCGCCGCAGTCCTGCTGGGTCGGCGTGATCGACATCGACCACTTCAAGAAGATCAACGACCAGCACGGCCACGTCATCGGCGACGAGGTGCTGCTGCTCGTCTCGCGCCTGATGGTTTCGGCGCTGCGCGGCGGCGACCAGATCTTCCGCTACGGCGGCGAGGAATTCGTCTGCCTCATGGCCACGGCCGACTTCGAAGGGGCACGACAGGCCATGGAGCGGCTGCGCGGGACCGTCGAGCGCCACGTGTTCCCGCGCGTCGGCCAAGTCACGATCAGCATCGGCTTCGCGCGCGTCGACCCGTTCTCGCTGCCCGGCGTCGTCATCGCCAACGCCGACCGCGCGCTCTACCACTCCAAGGAGCAGGGCCGCAACAGCGCGCACTGCTACGAACTGCTCGTCGAGCAGGGCATCTTCAAGCAGATCGAGAGCGGCGGGCTGGAACTCTTCTGAGCGCTGCGGTGGCTGCTCAGCAGCAGGCTTCCTCGGCCTGTCGCTGCCGCGGCTTCACGGCATTGCCGCGCTGCGCCAGGCGCAGGAAGCGCTGCATGTCGATGCGCGCGGTCTCGACCGTGGTGCGCTGGCCGCGCAGGCGGTCGCGGAACCAGAAGGCTTCGGGCGTGACGATCAGGTCGGCCTCGGCCAGCGGCAGGCAGGCCTCGCGGCCCTCGTGTTCCCAGCGCTCGGGCGCGCCGTCGACGATGAGCCGCGCCAGGTTGCGGCTCTTGCAGATGGACTGCAGTTCGCGCAGGTGATCGAGCCAATCGCCCGAGGCGCGCAGCACCGCCGTCATGCGGTGTTCGACAAAGTCGTTCTGCAGCAGGGCCGGCACGCGGATCAGGGCGGCCTCGTGGGCCGTCGCAGAGGACAACAGGTTCATGGTCGGAGCCGTGGTCGCAGGATGGGCGCCATCGTGGCGGCGAATCATGAATCCGGCGTGAATGCCCACAGCCCGGTCCGGCTGGCCGCTGGTGACTATTTCCGCTTCGCGCGCGGGCGGGTCGCACTATGCTGCCGCCCAACAAGAATCGACAAGGGAGAGGAAGTGCGCATCATCGGATGGGCGGCCGCTGCAGTGCTGGTCGCGATGTTTGGATGGAAGTTCAGGGGGCCCATCGCAGAGTGGGTCCGGACGGCGGCGCCAGTGAAGCCCTTTGTCTTTGACAACGGCACCGTGCGCCAGCGCGAGGCTGCTTCGGATGCACCGATGCAGGCGAATGCGCGGCCCCTGCGCAACGGCGAGCTGCGCAAGTGCGTTCGCGGCACCGAGACGACGTACACGAACGTCGAGTGTCCGCGCGGCTACGCCGAGAAGACGGTCGACAAAAGCGGGTTGAACGTCCTGCCCGCGGCCGACTGAACGGCCGGCCGTTCGGCCGCTCAGCCGTTGATCCGCAGCCAGGTCGTCTTGAGCTCCGTGTACTTGTCGAAAGCATGCAGCGACTTGTCGCGCCCATTGCCGGACTGCTTGTAGCCGCCGAAGGGCACGGTGATGTCGTCCTCGTCGTACTGGTTGACGTGCACCGTGCCGGCGCGGAGTTTGCGCGCGACGCGGTGCGCGCGGTCGATGTGCGAGGTCCAGACGCTGGCCTGCAGGCCGTAGGCCGAGTCGTTGGCCTGCGCGATGGCGTCGGCCTCGTCCTTGAAGCGCAGGACCGAGAGCACGGGCCCGAAGATCTCCTCGCGCGCGATGCGCATGCTGCCGGCGACGCCGTCGAACACGGTCGGCTGGACGAAGAAGCCGCCGCTGGCTTCTCGAGCGCGCTGGCCGCCGGCCACGGCGCGCGCGCCTTCGCTCGTGCCGGCCTCGATGTAGCCGAGCACGGTGCGCAGCTGGCCTTCGTCGACCAGCGCGCCCATGACGGTGGCGGCGTCGAGCGGGTCGCCGGCCTCATAACGCGGTGCCTCGGCGGCAAGCCGCTTGACGAAGTCGTCCGCGATGCTTTCGTGGACCAGCACGCGCGAGGGCGCGTTGCAACTTTCGCCCTGGTTGAAGAACATGCTGCCGGCGATGGTCTGAGCGGCGCGGTCGAGGTCGTCGCAGTCGGGGAAGACGAGCACGGCCGACTTGCCGCCGAGCTCGTTGTAGACGCGCTTGAGGTTGGAGCGGCCGGCGTAGTCGAGCATGCGCCGGCCCACGCGCGTGGAGCCCGTAAAGCCGATGGCGTCGACGTCCATGTGCAGGGCCAGCGCCTCGCCGGCCTCGTGGCCGTAGCCGGGCACGACGTTGAAGACGCCTTCGGGCAGGCCGGCTTCGAGCGCGAGTTCGGCCAGGCGCAGCGCCGTCAGCGGTGATTTCTCGCTGGGCTTGAGCACGACCGAGTTGCCGGCCGCAAGCGCGGGGCCGAGCTTCCACGAGGCCATGATCATCGGGTAGTTCCAGGGCACGATGGCGCCGATCACGCCCATGGGCTCGCGCTGGATCAGGGCCAGCGCGTTGGCCGCCGTCGGCGCGATCTCGTCGTAGACCTTGTCGATGGCCTCGGCGTACCAGGCGACGCAGCGCGCCGTGGCGGGCACGTCGACGGCCATCGAATACTGGATGGGCTTGCCCATGTCGAGCGTCTCCAGCAGGGCCAGTTCTTCCTGCGCGGCGAGGATCTTCTCGGCGAACTTCTGCAGCACGCGCTTGCGCTTGGCCGGCGCTTGGGCGGCCCAGCGGCCGTCCTCGAAGGCGGCGCGGGCGGCGCGCACGGCGGCGTCGATGTCGGCGGCCTGGCCGCGTGCGACCGGGCCGAGCAGGCGGCTGTCGATCGGCGAGTGCTTGGCGAAGGCCTCGGCCGCGTCGACGCGGCGGCCGTTGATCAGCGCTCGGCCGTCGATCTTCAGCGCGCTGGCGCGGGCGTGCCAGTCGATGGTGGCGTTGGGCTTGTTGCTCATGGTCGGACCTCCTTGTTCCTGTCTTGCCGCGCCAGCCACAGGCTGGCCGCGATGACGCCGAGCGAGACCACGACCACGATCACGGTCGCCACGGCATTGATGCTCGGCGACAGCCCCAGCCGTGCGCGCGAGAAGATGACCATCGGCAGCGTCGTCGCGCCCGGCCCGGAGAGGAACTCGGACAGCACGACGTCGTCGAGCGAAAGCGTGAAGCTCAGCAGCCAGGCCGAGGCGAGCGATTGCCCGATCAGCGGCAGCGTGACGAGCCAGAAGATCTGCCAGGGTCGCGCGCCGAGGTCGAGCGCGGCCTCCTCGAGCTGCGGCGGCAGCTCGCGCAGCCGCGCCTCGATGACGATGGCCGCGTACGAGAGGCACAGCAGCACGTGGCCGAGCCAGATGGTGACGAAGCCGCGGCGCGGGAAGCCCCACAGATGCTGGATCGAGACGAGGAAGAGCATCAGCGAGAGGCCGACGATGACCTCGGGCATCAGCAGCGGCGCGTTGATCATGCCGCTGAACAGCGCACGGCCGCGGAAGGCGCGGATCTTGACGAGCGCATAGGCGGCGAGCAGGCCCAGCACGACGGCGGCCGTGGCGCTGCAGAAGGCCACGCGCATGGACAGGCCGAGCGCGCCGAGGAGCTCGTCGTCGCGCCCGAGCTGGCCGAACCACTTGAACGTGAAGCCGGCCCAGACCTCGGGCACCGGCGAGTCGTTGAAGGAGTAGACGATCAGCGCCACGATGGGCAGGTAGAGGAAGGCGAAGCCGGCCAGCAGCCAGGCGCGGCCCACGCCACGCGCGATCTGCACGGCGTTCGGGAGGGCGCTCATCGCTTCGCCTCCTGGGCCTGGGCGCGGTTGTACAGGCCCATGGGCAGCAGCACGAGCAGGCACAGCAGCACGGCGATGGCGGCGGCCAGCGGCCAGTCGTTGTTGCCGAAGAACTCGTCCCAGAGCACGCGGCCGATCATCAGCGTGCGCGGGCCGCCGAGCAGCTCGGGCGTGACGTACTCGCCGACGCAGGGGATGAAGACGAGCATCGAGCCGGCGATGATGCCGCCGCGCGAGAGCGGCACGGTGATGCGCCAGAAGGTGCTCCACGGTGTGGCGCCGAGGTCGGCCGAGGCCTCGAGCAGGCGCACGTCGAGCTTGGACAGCGTGGCGTACAGCGGCAGCACCATGAAGGGCAGGTAGGTGTAGACCATGCCGATGAGCAGGGAGAAGGGTGTGTTCATCAGCAGGCCCGGCGCCTCGATCAGGCCCATCGCGGCGAGCACGCGGTCCAGCCCCAGCGCGTGGATCGGCGTGGCGACCCAGCCGCCGGGGCTCAGCAGCACCTTCCAGGCGTAGACGCGCAGCAGGAACGACGTCCAGAACGGCAGCATCACCAGCATCATCAAGAGCGGCTGCCGCGAGGGCTTGCTGCGCGCCATGAAGTACGAGAACGGATAGCCGATGAACAGGCAGCCGAGGGTCGTCAGCGCCGCGAAGCGCAGGCTGCTCAGGTAGGCGCGCAGGTAGAGGTCGTCGTCGCCGAGGAAGAGGTAGTTGGCCAGGCGCAGCCTGAGGCTCAGCGTGCCGTCGGCGTAGCTGACGATATCGCCGACGCGCACGGCCTCCATTTCGGAGAAGCTGATGCGCAGCACGATCAGGAAGGGCAGGGCGAAGAACACCAGCAGCCATGCGTAGGGCACGCCGATGACCCAACGCTTGCCGTTGAACCTGCCTGAAAGTAGAGCGCGCATCTTGGCCATCACTGTGCGAGCACGATCTGTGCGGAGTCGTTCCAGTGCGCCCAGGCCTCTTCGCCGATGGCCAGCGCGTCGTCGCCGTGTCGCTCGGTGTTGGGCACGGAGACCTTGAGCCGCGCGCCGCTGCCGAGCTGCAGGCGGTAGACCGTGTAGGCGCCGAAGTAGGCGCGATCGAGCACGCGGCCGCGCGCCGCGTTGAACGCCGGTTCGGCGGGCGGCACGCGCGAGAGCTGGATCTTCTCGGGCCGCAGCGCGACGGCGAGCTGCTGGCCGAGGCTGCCGCTGATGCCGTGGCCGACGCGGTGCTTCACGTCGGCGCAGGCCACGACGACGTGATCGCGCTCGTCGACTTCGAGCGTGCCTTCCATCAGGTTGACGTTGCCGATGAAGTCGGCGACGAAGCGTGTGGCAGGCGTCTCGTAGATCTCGCGTGGCGCGCCGACCTGCAGCAGGCGGCCTTCGCTCATGACGGCGATGCGCGAGGCCAGCGTCATGGCTTCTTCCTGGTCGTGCGTGACCATCACGCAGGTTACGCCGACCTCGCGGATGATGCGCGCGAGCTCGACCTGCGTCTCCTCGCGCAGCTTCTTGTCGAGCGCGCCGAGCGGTTCGTCGAGTAGCAGCAGGCGCGGCCGCTTGGCGAGGCTGCGCGCGAGCGCGACACGCTGCTGCTGCCCGCCCGAGAGCTGGTACGGCCGGCGCTTGCCGTAGCCCTTGAGCTGGACGAGCTCGAGCATGGCCTCGACGCGCTCGCTCACTTCCTTGGCGGGCCGGCCCTCGCGGCGCAGGCCGAAGGCGATGTTGTCCCAGACGCTCAGGTGCGGGAACAGCGCGTAGCTCTGGAACATCATGTTGATGGGCCGCAGGTGCGGCGGCGCGTCGGCGAGGTCTTCGCCGTCGAGCACGATGCGGCCACTCGTCGGCGTCTCGAAGCCGGCGAGCATGCGCAGCAGCGTGGTCTTGCCGCAGCCCGAGGAGCCGAGCAGCGCGAAGATCTCGCCGCGCTCGATGGACAGCGACACGCCGTCCACGGCGACCGAGCCGCCGCCGAAATCCTTGACCACCTGATCAATTTGAAGAAACGACATAAGGGTTTCAGTAGCCGGACTTGAAGGCGGTGAAGAGGTGCGTCATCTGCCGGCGCGTCTCGTTCGTGAGCGCGTCGGGCGGCACCATGCGGGCGAGCTCGGCGTCGCTCGGGTAGATGGTCGGATCGCCGGCGATATCGGGTCGCACGAGCGCGCGGGCCGCGCGGTTGGGGCTCGAATAGAAAACCTTGTTCGAGACCGCCGCAGCGACGTCGGGGCGCAGCATGTAGTCGATGAACTTCAGTGCGTTGTCCGGGTGCGGCGCGTCGGCCGGGATGACCATGGTGTCCATGAAGAGGATGCCGCCGGTGCTCGGCAGCAGCGCCTCGATGTGCTGGCCGGTCTTGCCGGCGATGGCGCGCTGGCGCGCGATATTGATGTCGCCCGACCAGCCGAGCACGACGCAGATCGAGCCGTTGGCGAGGTCGTTGATATAGCCCGAGGAACTGAACAGCGTCACGTAGGGCCGGATGCTCTTGAGCAGCGGCGGCAGCGCGCGGTAGTCGGCCATCGAGTGGCTGTAGGGCGGGCGGCCGAGGTAGTGCAGGGCGGAGGGAATGACCTCGGTGGCTGAGTCCATGAAGCTCACGCCGCAGGACTTGAGCTTGGCGAGGTAGCGCGGGTTGTAGAGCAGCTCCCAGCCGTTGTCGGGCAGCGGCAGCGGCGCGATGGCGGCGCGCACCTTGTCGACGTTGATGCCGACGGTGGTGAAGCCCCAGAGCCAGGTCACCATGTACTGGTTGCCGGGATCGAGCTGCGCGAGCTGGCCCTGCAGCACCGGGTCGAGGTTGCCGTAGTTGTGCAGGCGCGTCTTGTCGATCTTGCGCAGCAGTCCGCCGTCGGCCTGGATCTTGGCCCAGTAGGACGAGGGCACGACGATGTCGTAGCCCGTGTCGCCGGCGACCATCTTGGCGTGCACGATCTCGTTGTTGTCGAAGGTGTCGTAGCGGACCTGGATGCCCGTCTCCTTCTCGAAGTTCCTGATCGTGTCGTCGGCGATGTAGTCCGACCAGTTGTAGATGTTGAGGACTTTTTCCTCGTCGGCGCGTGCGCCGCCGGCTGCGGCAAGCAGCAAGGCCAGCCCGGCAAGAATGCTCTTCATGTCAGTGCGGATACGAGGTATTCCGGGCCGAGCGCCGGGCCGCTCCCAAGCCGGCCCCTGGCGATGTTTGCGGCTCAATGCCGCAAACATCGACGTCCCCTCGGGGAACCGACTGGGCTTGCCCGCGTTCAGCGCGGCGAGACCGGGCGAGGGATGCCACATTCAGAACGTGTAATTCGCACCGATCATGTAGAAGGCGCCGATCGCACCGTCCTCATGCAACGCGGGGTTGTACGGCGCGCCGCCGTTCTGGGCGCCGTTGCCGGCCGAGCCGAAGGTCTGCAGGTCGTAGGGCGCGCGGCGGTTGAACAGGTTCACCGCCGAGGCGTGCACCGACAAATGGCTGTTGACCTGGTACTTGGCCGCCAGGTTGAACGTGGTGAACGAGGCCACGTGGCAGAACTGCGCCGGCGCGTTGCCGTTCGGGAAGGTCTTGGGCAAGGCCAGGTCGCAGGTCGTGTTGCCGTAGGACGGGTCGAGCACGCTCATGCCGCTGACGTAGTTGACGGTGCCGGTCACCTCCCAGCCGCCTTGCTTCCAGGTCGTGGCCAACTGGACGCGATCCTGCGGCGTGCCGGTGTCGCCCGACACGAAGCCCGGGCCGTGAGTGCCCGCCAGCGGATAGTTGGTGCCGAAGAAGTCGGCGTCGTACTTGATCACATGGGTGTAGTCGAGATCGGAGCTGAGCTTGCCCATCTCGCCCAGGTCGAAGTTCAGGCGGAAGTCGGCGTCGATGCCATTGGTGTGGGTCTCGCTTGCATTGACGAACTTGTAGGTTTCGAAGGAAAGCGAGCCGTCCGGATTGCGATACAGCGTCGACAGGTAGGGGTTGTTCGCCGTCGTCGTCGAGTTCGGGTTTTGCGGGTCGTAGGCCGCCGCGAACTGGATCGAGCCCAGCAGGCCCGGCGAGCTGATCTGGTTCTTGATCTTGATGTCGTAATAGTCGAGCGAGAGATTGACCGTGTGGTTGGGCTCGAGGATCAGGCCCAGCGTGTAGGAGGTGGATTTCTCGGGCTTGAGCGCCGGGTTGGAGAGCTGCAGCTCGGGGATCTGCACCGAGGCGCCGTTCATCGGGTCGATCACCGGCGCGAGCACGCCCGAGGTCGAGCCTGATACGCCGGACTCGGCGATATTGGGCGCACGGAAGCCCTTGGCATAGGTGCCGCGCACGGTCAGCTCCTTCATCGGCGTGAACTTCATGCCGACCTTGGGCGTCATCGAGCTGCCGTAGGTGTTGTAGTGGTCCACGCGCGCGGCGGCGTCGATTTCAAGCGTCTTGAGCACCGGCGCGACGAGCTCGGCGTAGGCCGCGTAGATCGTCTGGCTGCCGACCGCGAACGAGTAGATCGGGCTGCTCTGGTCGCCCGAAGAGAAGCCGTTGGCGAACTGCTCGTTGAGCTTCTTGAAGAGCAGGTCCGTGCCGATGCCGATCGAAAGCGGACCGCCTGCCAGCGTGGCGATTTCGGTGGTGCCGCGCAGGCTGGCGAAGTCCAGGTCGCTGTTCGAGGTGGCCGTTTGCGGAGGCGTCAGCGCCGCGTAGGTGGCCGCCGTCACGCCCGTCAGCGGTGCGTAGGGATTGGCCGGTGTGACCGCGGGGATGTAATAGGCGCCGCTGTTGGTCAGCTTGGAGAGCGCCGAGGCACTGACGAAGTTCAGGCTGGTCAGCTTGGTCTGAGCGCGCGTGAAGCCGATGGACGCATCGACCGTCCAGCCGCCAATATCGCCGGACAGCTCGCCGACGAGGCGATAGGACGTCGTCACGGCCTTTTGCGTCTGCGGGCCCAGGTCGGTCAGTTGGCCGCCCGCATAGCCGGACGGCACGACGATCGGCCCGCTCTGGCCGACGACGGGGCTGTTGGAATTGGCCGGACCCCAGGCCAGCGTCGGCGTCGTGGTCGTGCCGTTGCCGCTGTCGGCGTTGAGGTAGTTGAAAACGCCCACCTGCGTGGCCGCGCTTTGCAGCATCGAGGCCTGCACATTGAACGACCAGCTGTCGCTGAGCAGCTTGGTGAAGCGGCCCAGCAGGTTGATGTTCTGGGTCTTCGGCTGGATCTGGTAGTAGGGGCTGCTGCCCGAACTCAGGTCGGCGCCGCCGTAAGGGGTCCAGTCGGTGATGGCCAGGTAGGGCCGGGCGCTCAGGGCGATGGGGCTCTGGTGCCGGTATTCGAGCGAGACGTAGGCGTTGTAGCCGTCGGTGCCGAGGTCGCCGTGGCCGGTCGTCACGCCCAGATGCTGGTTCATGCCGCCACCTTTGTACGAGGTGCCGGTCTCGCCGAACATGCTGGTGCCGACGATGTTCTTTTTGAGGATCACGTTGACCACGCCGGCCATCGCGTCGGAGCCGTAGACGGCGGACGCGCCGTCCTTCAGGATTTCAATGCGCTCGACCGCCTCGAACGGGATCGACGCTAGGTCGACGAAGTCGCGCTCGCCGTCGTCCGGCATCGGGTACGAGGCCATGCGATGGCCGTCGATCAGCACGAGCGTCGCGCCCACCGTCAGGCCGCGCAGCGACACGCCGCCGCCGCCGGCCGCGAAGGCCTCGGCGTTGGCCTGGCTGAGCGAGCCCATGTTGTTGGCCGTGATGTCGTGCAGCACGTCCTGGATGCTGTTGTAGCCCGATTGCTTCAATTCCTCGGACGAGAGGACCTGCACCGGGCTAGGCGTTTCCTTGTCGGCGCGGCGAAGGTTGGAGCCCGTGACCACCACCGTGCCCAGCTTGACCTTGCTGTCGCCGCTGTCGGCCTTGGTGTCGCTCTGCGCGTCGGCCGGCGGCGCGGTTTGCGCGTGCGCCGGCGGGCTCAGCAGCGGCAGGGCCAGCAGACAGGCCGAAGCCAGGGCCTTGAGGGGAAATGCGGTCACGTTCTTCATAAGGGTCAGAGCTCCCATTGATCCAATTGAGAAAGTCCGATGCGTGCCGGGCGAACGGCTACTGGAACCAGCCACGCTGCCTAAGGTCGTCGAGGGTCAGATCCAGACAGCGCTTGATGAGCTGCATCATTTCGTCGATCTGGTCGCGGGTCATCACGAGCGGCGGGGCGATGATCATGCGATCGCCGACGGCGCGCATGATCAGACCGTTGCCGAAGCAGTGGCCGCGGCACAGCATGCCGACAGCCAATTCGCTGGCAAAAGGCGTGCCTGCGTTCTTGTCCTTGACCAGTTGCACGGCGCCCATGAGGCCGCAGGTCTGAGTTTCACCGACGAGGGGATGCTCGGCCAGTTCGGCAAAACGCTCAGCCAGGTAGGGACCGACGTGGTGCTTGACGTGGTTGACGAGATTGAGCCGCTGGACGAGCCGGATGTTGGCCAGCGCGACCGCGCACGCGACCGGGTGCCCCGAGTAGGTGAAGCCGTGTTCGAAATCGGTGCCCGCGTGGATCAGCGCGTTGGCCACGCGCTCGCTGACGAGCACGCCGCCGAGCGGCACATAGCCCGAGGTCACGCCCTTGGCGAAGGTCATGAGGTCGGGCTTGGTGCCCATGGTCTCGCAGCCGAACCAATTGCCGGTGCGCCCGAAGCCGCAGATGACTTCGTCGCTGACGAGCAGGATGCCGTACTTGTCGCAGATGCGCTGGATCTCGGGCCAGTAGGTCGACGGCGGCACGATGACGCCGCCGGCGCCCTGCACCGGCTCGCCGATGAAGGCCGCGACTTTCTCAGGCCCGACTTCGAGGATCTTCTGCTCGAGCCAGCCCGCCGCGGTCAGGCCGAATTCCTCGCGCGTCTGGCCCGCGGGCCGGCCGTGTAGGTACCAGTGGGGCTGCTCGATGTGCGTGATCCCGGGGATCGGCAGGCCGCCCTGCGAGTGCATGCCGCTCATGCCGCCGAGCGAGGCGCCCGCCATCGTGGAGCCGTGATAGCCGTTGATGCGGCTGATGATGACGTGGCGATCGGGCTGGCCCTGCAGGTCCCAGTAGCGTCGCACCATGCGCACGACGGTATCGTTGCCTTCCGAGCCCGAGCTCGTGAAGAACACGTGCTTGAACTGCGGCGGCGAGACCTCGGCCAGCAGTTCGGCGAGCTCGATGGCCGGCGGCGTCGAGGTCTGGAAGAAGGCGTTGTAGAAGGGCAGCTCCTGCATCTGGCGCGCCGCGGCTTCGACCAGGTCCTTCTGGCCGTAGCCGGTGTTGACGCACCACAGGCCGCTCATCGCGTCGAGGATCTTGTGGCCCTCGCTATCCCAGATGTAGATGTTGTCGGCGCGCGTGATGATGCGCGCGCCCTTCTTGGCCAGCGCGCCGTGGTCGGTGAAGGGATGCAGGAAATGCGCGGCGTCGGCGGCCTGCCATTCCTTCGTGCTGCGGGCGGCGGCGCGGGCCGTCGCCGTCTGGACGATCGTGCTCATCGTTGGACTCCTCAACTCAGACGTGCAGAAGCAGGTGCTCGCGCTCCCAGGGCGAGATCACCTTCATGAATTCCTCGTACTCGGTCTCCTTCACCTCGGTGTAGACGGTGACGAAGCTCTTGCCGAGCACTTCGGCCAGGTCGGTCTCGTCGCGCAGCAGGTTGAGCGCTTCGCCGAGGCTGCGCGGCAGCGCGAAATCGCCGAGGTAGGCATCGCCCTTGCATTCGGCCGAGGGCTCGATGCGGTTCTTGATGCCGAGGTAGCCGCAGGCCAGCGTGGCGGCCAGCGCGACGTAGGGGTTGGCGTCGGCGCCGATCACGCGGTTCTCGACGCGGCGCGCCGAGGGCGGCGCTACCGGCGAGCGGATGCCGACCGTGCGGTTGTCCGTGCCCCACTGGATGTTGATCGGCGCGGCGGTGTTGCGCGCCAGGCGGCGATAGCTGTTCACATACGGCGCGAACAGCGCCATCGCGGCGGGGATGTAGCGCTGCAGGCCGCCGATGTACCAGAAGAACTCCTTGCTCGGCGTCCCGTCCGGGTTGGAGAAGATGTTCTGGCCGGTGCGCTTGTCCACCACGCTCTGGTGCACATGCATGGCGCTGCCGGGCTCGCCCGCGATGGGCTTGGCCATGAAGGTCGCGAACATGTCGTGGCGCAGCGCGGCCTCGCGCACGGTGCGCTTGAAGAAGAAGACTTCGTCGGCCAGGCCCAGCGGATGGGCGTGGAAGAAGTTGATCTCCATCTGCCCGGCGCCGATCTCGTGGATCAGCGTGTCGACGTTGAGCTCCATCTTTTCGCAGTAGTCGTAGACGTCCTCGAACAGCGGGTCGAACTCGTTCACCGCGTCGATCGAGTAGGCCTGGCGCGAGGTCTCGGCGCGGCCGCTGCGGCCGACCGGCGGCTTGAGCGGCACGTCGGGATCGGTGTTGCGCGCGACGAGGTAGAACTCGAGCTCCGGGGCGACGACCGGGTCCCAGCCCTCGGCATCGAACAGGCTGCACACGCGGCGCAGCACCGAGCGCGGCGCGAAGGGGATGAGCTGGCCATCGCGGTCGTAGCAGTCGTGGATGATCTGCGCGGTCGGGTCGACGGCCCAGGGCACGATGCGTGCCGTGGTGGGATCGGCGCGCAGGTGCATGTCCATGTCGTTGGGGCTGATGACGTCGTAGTAGGGCCCTTCTTCGGGGAACTCGCCCGTCACGCCCATGGCCACGATGGCCTCGGGCAGCCGCATGCCGCGGTCCTCGGTGAACTTTTCGCGCGGCAGGATCTTGCCGCGGGCCACACCCGTGAGGTCGGGGACGAGGCATTCGACTTCGGTCACGCGGTGGTCGCGGAACCACTGCTCCAGTTCACTGAAAGTGAATTCGTTTCTGAGCACCATAAAGCACCTGTAGGTTCTTGAGATCCGGGGCTCTGCGGACTTCGCGGAGCGGCCCGGTTTGGGAACGCGGGAGAACGCTTGAAAGATCGGATCGGGGGCGCCTCTTGAAGGACGCCTGCACGGCAAGTGCGGCTGCGCGCGGCAGCGCGGCACTAGGTCTCCGGATCGGTC
>Ga0213872_10000280_pt1 | contig 43485 bp, 35 predicted proteins | sample VelepicomBERX_R2_FD_160071 | JGI IMG/M metagenome (GOLD analysis project Ga0213872, IMG submission 160071) | Rhizosphere microbial communities from Vellozia epidendroides in rupestrian grasslands, the National Park of Serra do Cipo, Brazil - RX_R2 | ecosystem: Host-associated > Plants > Roots >... | reverse complement strand
CTCCGCTCGCCAGACCCGCCGCAATCATTCCGCTGGTGATCGCTGCGCTGACCATTGGCCCCATGAAAGCCACGAAGTCGCTGTGGCTCAGATTCGGCGAGCCGCCGAGCACCTGCGATACCTGCGCGCTGCCGTACCAACAGATGCCGGCGTAAATCACGGCCCCGCACATGATCGCCCAGGCCACCTCCACTCCAGCCAAGGTGAACGGCGCTTGTTGCGCCTGCTGGATCCAGGAATTGCTCATCGCCCAGCCGGCGCCGATCAGCAGATAAAGCGCCATGAGCTTCACGCCGCTCGCCACGGCATAGGCAAAGTAGCGTTCGACGTAACTCGTGGTCCACTTCGAGCCGCCGAATGCCAGGAAGAAGTAGCCCATCCCGAGTGCCAGAAACGTCTGCACCTTCGTGATGACGAACTGTATGGTGATGAGTAAAAAGCAGGCGCAAATCACAAACGCCGCCAGCACGAGCGCCGCGGCGGTCGGCAGGTCCGTGAGCAGGCCCGACTTCATCGCCTGCCAGAGCATCGATCCGAAGATTTTGAAGCCTGCGAGCAGTACGACGCTCGGGCTGAGGCTGGGCATGCCGCTTGCAGCCTTGCCGAGATCGATAAACATATTGATGATGTCGGCCATCCAAGTTTCGCCATTCATGAGCAACGCCAGGAAGAAGCCGATGATCAGCAGCTTGTTCGCGGTCGAAAGAAGCGCCGAGTGGATATCGCCATGATAGGTTCGCCACAGCGTCCAGCCGAACAAAGCAAGATCGAGGCCGGAAAGCGCCATGAACACCTCGAAGGCGTAGGGAGAAACGACCGCGAGCCATTGGCCTACGAGCGATTCATACGCTGCGGTCAGCGTCGAAGGATCTGAGATGACCGGAGGCGCTGGCGGTGTCAGTTGCCCGAACGCGAGCACCGGCAGCCCCACGAGCGTTGTCATCACCAAGATGGATCGGCGTTTCACTTGTTTCACCAAGCGCGTGGATCCGCTGTCATCGGCGGCGGGGGTGCGGTCGCGGAGGCGGCCTGACATACCGAACCTTCCGCCGTGGTCAACCAGTTCGCGGTTGCCGTCTTACGGAGGGGAACACATTCGTAGGCGATCTTGGTCGCGAGCTGCGGGCGTTCCATGAACCACTGCTCGAGACCCTGCAGCGTGTAGGTCGAAAGGTTGCCCGAGCCGGCCGCCTCCACCTCGCGCACGATCTTTGAATCTTGCGCGTGCGGATCGTAGCAGGCGGTCACCAGGAGAGTGAGCGCGCCAAGCAGCATACCGGCGGTGACAATAAATAAGGATCGTTGCATCACCATGCCCTCGGATCTGCCTGCCAATTGAGATGGCCAAAGCCGGATTGCTGCGCAGCGGCCTGCGTCCGTTGGAGTTGAATCTGTTGAGCGAGGTACGCGCCCTTCGAAGACATGTCGGCAATCATGAGTTCGCGCAGCTTTTCGAGTTGCGCCACTTCCTCGGTGCCGATCACCTCACCCAGCTCGAGCGCTTCATCGCGGCCTTGCGGGGAATTCATCACGGCGGCGACCCGTCCCATGAAAAGCTGCTCGGTACCGAGCAGCTGACCCTGGTAGCCGGCTGCATTGATCGCTCCGCGAATCGTGTCAACGGCCGTCGTCGCCCACTTGTTGTAGGCGGCAAAGTACGAAAGCGCCGGATCCGGATTGTAGTGCTGATAGACGCTCGTGAATTGCCGGTCCATCTGCGCCATCGTGCCGGCGAGTCCTTGCGAGGCAGCGAGAATGTTATTCAGTGTGGCAAGATCGGCCGTAATCGAAGTCGTAGGATGCTCGGCCAACTGCACGCCTTCGCGCACCATCATCTTTGCCATCTGAATCGCGTTCAGAGCGGTTTGCGCTTCTTTGAGGTACGACTTGGCCAATTGCGCGTGATTTAAGAGTTGCGTGACCTCGGTGGCGAGACCACCGGCGAAGAACTGCGCCTTCGCTGGCTCGGGAGTGCATATTACCCCGACTATCGGACTCGAAATCATCAGCGTGAGCGAAGCGGTGATCGCGCTCCATGGTTTATGCATAAGCAGCCGCCTCCTCTGCGGCATCGCCGGTCAAACTTTCATACAGCCCGGCCCAATCCTCGAGGCCGCGCATTCGCAGCCAGGCCGCTACCCAATGCGGGCCGTATCTGGCAACGAGCGTGTCGACGAACGCCCGATCGCGGTCCGTCGAGGCGCCGACAAACGACAGTGCCAACTTTCCCAGCTCGAGCGAGATCATGCGCTTGCCGTCCGGGGAAGTAACGTAATAGTGGTTCTTCGGCTCCGCATGGGCAATCAACTCGCGGTCCCGCGAGTTCATCCCGATGGCTTCATACGCCGCAACACCCTCGAGAATCGCTTGTGGGTTCGCGAGACACACCTTCGTGAAGCACTGCTGAAGCACCGCGTCCTTAAGCGGTGACTGGAGAACCTTCGACAGGTCCTGCAATACGAGCCAGACGGACAGGTTCAGCTTGCGGCCCTCGAACAGAAACTCCTCGAAACACTTGGCCGCTATCGGATGGCTGAGCGCTTCGCGAAATTCGTCAACGGGAACGAGTGTCGGTATATCCGATCGCAGCCGGCGCCGGATGCGCGCAAAGAGATAGAAGAGTACGCCGTTGGTGGTCTTCTTGTTCAGTCGGTACAACTCGTCCATCTCGAAGACCACGAAGCGGCTCATCGCCAGGTTGTCGCGCTCGCCGTCCAGAATGCCGTCCAGATAGAAGCGGAGTGCTTCTTTGATTTCCTGCGAAGCGACCGCCATATAGAAGTCGGTCAACGAACGCCCGCTCGCACTGTCAGCGAGGTCCACTATCGTCGTCGCGATCTCGTTGCGAAGGGCGGGCGTTACGCGCAAGTCGTTCTGCTCGATCAACAGCTCGATCCACTGCGCAGCCCATTCCTGGTCGCTTGCCGTCTTCAGTTCCTGCAAGGGGCAAAGCTGCGTGTCCTGCTGATCAGGGCTGAGATCGATGAAATCTCCGCCCATGGCCTTCGTGAGTGTGTAGAGCGAACGCTTTTTGTCGAAGGCATATACCTGCGCGTTGGGATAGCGGAACCACTGCGCGATCGCGAAGGCGAGCCAGGTGCTTTTGCCGGTTCCGGTGGGACCGACGAGGACCTGGTGTCCGACATCGTCAACAAAGGACTGAAAACGATACGGCGATCCGCCGCTCGTGACGGCATAGGCGAGCGGCGGAGATTTCGCTGGGAAGTACGGCGATGGATGGAACAGGTGTCCACGGAAGGGCGAGGACAGCGGCAGCATATGCACCAGGTTTTCGGTATTGACGATAAAGGTGCGCGTGTCTTTGTATTGCTGCCCCGGAAAGGTTCCCAGCCACGCCGCCACCGCGTTCACGGTCTCGAGCCGGATGGAGAATCCGCATTGATACTTGATCACTCGTGTGATGGCATCAACTGCCGCCTTCAGCCGCTGAGGCTCCGGCTCCATCAGCACAACCTTCGCCGAGTAGCGCACGAAGATCTCTTTGCCGTGTTCGGCAGCGCTCATCGCCGCGGCGGCGTCGGCTTCCATCTGCGCTGCGAAGTGGTCGATCGAAACCGGCTCGGCGACCTTGATAGGCGACAGCTTCTTGAGCGGCGGCGTTTTTCGAAAGCCCCACTTGCCGCGGTTCGCTTCATGCTCTTCCTTCGCTTCCTGCTCGTCCATCAGCGCGGCCTGCTGGCAGAAGCGAAAATCGAAGGGCACCGAATCGAGTTCGCGCAAGATACCGGCAAAGCTTTTTGCCGGAAATCCGTCTACTGCGAGCACGCAGATCTGTTTTCCAGGTACAAGCCAGTTCAGCGGGTCGCCGAGCTGCGGCTGCGCGCCGCCGGTGAAATCGTCCGCTGCCAGGTACTGATTGAGATAGATGGGGACCTCGGGAACAGCAAAGGGATAGTCTTCTCCGGTTATGCAGCGCCGCACATACGCGAGGAACTCGCAGAAGACCTGCTCGGTCTCGCCGACCAAAGACTTGCACGACTGCAGCCGCCGCACTCCGGCAAGGTTCGTACGCAACAACGTGTCGATCTCGCCTACGCGTTTTTCGAACATGGCTAATGCCTTATCGCCCGGCCCCTTGCGGCCATCGCCGTTCGTCGAAAAAAGAGCCCGCGCCGCGCGGGTGCCTCCGTGCAGCGCGGGTTCGTACGACAGCGCCAGAAAGTACCGGCTCAAGCGGGTAGCCGCTTCCCCCTTGAGCAGGAAACGGGCGCGCCGTTCCTCGTCGATCAGATAGGAAACCGGATCCGGCCATTGCGCTCCCGGGCAATACTCCGGATGCTCGGAGCGGATCAGGTCGCATTGGAGTCCCCAGCCGGTGCCCAAGCGAAACTTGGTTGCAAGACGATGTGCCAGATGCCAGCATTCGGCAAGCGGCAGCGCGTCCATGTCGGGTCCCCAAAACTCCCAGCCGGCCACATACACGCCGGTCGAGGTCAGGACCACTCCATCTGCGGCGAGCGCGAAATAGTCGAGCAGGTCCGACAAACCCTTTACATCGCGCCGCGCTTCCTTCTCAAGAAACATCTCGCTTCGATCCTCCTAACCGTGTTCTCCAGCGCTTGGCTCGATGAGGCTTTGCTGTCCAAAACCCCTGGTGGTAGCGCTGCGAACTGTGGTGCACCGCAAGCAGGTGCGGATCTTCCTTCGCCATCTCCCGCAGAATCTGGCGGAGGAAAAAGAACAAAAGCATGGCGCCTCCAATGCCCCACCAGGTCGGAACGGAATAGCCGGTCACGATCGAAACGACAAACGCGATGCCGAGGGCAGTGGGTTCGCAGCCGAGCAGCAGATGCGGCCGGTTGGAGCTTTCGTGAAACGCCGCGCAGAACACATCGGGGATTTCCATCGTTTCTCCGATCTAGATCAGCGCGCCGGCGACTCCGGGGATGAAGCCAAGAAGCGAAGAAGCGCCGAGCGCCACACCGCCCACGAACAGGGTGCCCAGGCCGCCTTGTGCCAGCGCGCCCATGTCATGGTGATGCCGGTACCAGCTCACTGCCGTCCCGACGATCGCGATGAGCGAGAGCGAGTAGGCTAACGGACCGGTGGCTTCCGCCGCGAGCCCGTTCATAGCTTGCGTAGCAGCAAGCCGCCCGCCTCCGAGCGCCCATGCCGGCGCGCTCACGGCAGTGAGCAACACAAGGCCCGTTGCCGTTCTCTGAAAATGCTTGAACATTGAATACCTTCCTTTCCTTCACACGTATGCCAGTGCGTAGTCCTCGCTGGCGCGGTCATAGCCGCGGATGATCAGGACTTCGCGCACTTTCCTACCAGCGGCAAGCGTCTCCTCGCCGTCGATAAAAACCACCACATTCACGGCTTCAGCGATGCGCTCGCGAACGGACGCCTCGTGCCCGCCCACTAAGGTTTCGAGCTTCCGCAACCCGCTCACGCTGTCGTTTGCGTGAAGCGTCGCCAGGCCGCCGGAGTGGCCCGTATTCCACGCGCCGAGTAATACGCGTGCGGGCTCCGGTTCTCGCACTTCGCCGACCACAATGCGTTGCGGAATCAGGCGCATGCTGGCGGCGAGCAGTTCCGCCTGCGATACATGCGCCGTCGCGAGTAATTGCACGTGATTCGGCAGGCTGCATTGCAGTTCCGGAGTGTCTTCGATGATGAGAACTCGATCACCGGGTGTCGTCTCCATCCACTCGGCAATGATGCTGTTCCCGAACGTGGTTTTGCCCGATCCCGTCGGACCTACCAGCAGCATGTTGCGGCGGTACTTGGCGGCCAGGCGGATCACGCCCAGGTGATCGAGTCCCTGCGCCTGTTCGAGGAACGTGTCATGACGACGCTTCGCGTTCAATGGATCTTGACCTGAGGTCAGGATCTTCGAGAGCGCCATCTCTTCTAGGGGAAAGATTCGCTTCTGTCGCGTCCGGATCGCCAGAATTGCACCCGTCACCACCGGACCGATCAGTCCCTCGATGCGATCGCCCGTCAGCGGAAAAATCGTTTCGAGAATCGGGTGCCGCTCATTGAACTCGATGCGCCGCACGGTCGCGATTCCGGCGAGCAGGAGTCTGGCTGAACTCGAAGAAAGATTGCCGGCACGCTCGAAGCCAGCTCCCAGCTTGTTCACCCACAGCGAGCTGTCGGCATTCACTACCACGTCCAGGGTTGCTGGGTCTTTGAGAAGCGGCAACAAATGCCCGGCGTGCCGAGCTAGATTATCCAACTGCTTCCGCTCTAGCTCCTGTGAAACGGAAATCATTAAGACTCTCCCAATCCAAAAGCTAAGTAGTTCCGGGCCTTGGTTTCGCCTTTCCTTCCCATCTGGCAAAACCTGAAAATGGCCAGTTCTCCGACGCAGGCATTAGGCTAGGAAGGCAGCCCCCGTGCAGAATGCCTGCGCAAATGCGCCGAACAAAATCAAGCAAATTTAGAGAAAAACGAAAGGAATGAAAGTCAGCGGAAGTTGTTGAATTGAAGGAACTACATGGTACTCGGCGGATTGAAACAAAATAGGCAAAAACGCTCTCGAAAAACGCCCCTTCCCCGAGCCGGTACGTCCCCGGTCGGGGCTCGCTGTTCTTTGGTTGAACAGGTAGGCTCTCTGCGGGCTTCGTGTGGGCCAAGGACTCTTCCTGCTCTGGCGCGGGAACTTCCCAAAAGCCGTCCGGCTCGGTTTCTGCGTGGCCGCCCTGGGGAGCAAAGGCTAACGTCAAAGCGTAGGCAGGATTATGCGCGCAGCGAATATCTTCCAAGCTCGGTTGTTGACGGAGCTGTGCCGCCTCAAGTCGGGCAGCAGTATCAGCCGCCGGAGGCTGCGATAGGGGATCGACTTGTGCGCCAGAGGGACCGTCCGCCAGTGCGCTTTGGGTGAAAGAGCCGAGTACGAGAAGAGGTGGGGCGATGCCAACACGCCTCAGACATGCAATCGAGATCGCAGCTCTGGAGGTGCCACGACCCTCAATTTCGGGCCCAGCATTGTGGCGGACTTCAGACATTCGCGATGCTGCGAGGATCTGCAGAGGCGTTGATAAAAATGATGAGAAAAAAGAGCCGAAGAGCCCGGAGAAGCGCGTCGAGGCCTACTTAAAGAATCAATAACATAGACTCTTACGGCTCTCTTACAAGCAGGAGGTCCGCGGTTCGATCCCGTGACCGCCCACCAAACAACTCTTTTCAGTTCAAGCAGTTCGGCCTCGCCGGTCAGGCCGTCACGCTGCTTCCTCTACTGCGGTTCAGTTTCCGGCTGCGAAGAGCCCATGACCAAAGCCTGGTCGCGTTCTAAATGGCTTTTACGGAGATCCTGCGAACGCAGCAATTCCTTCCGTGCACGTTCAGGTTGGCCCAGCTTCTCATACGCCACAAACAATTGATAATGAACATTCCCATAGTGGTCTGAGGGAGCTGCCTTCTCCAGGCTCGAAACGGCATTCGCAAACTGTCCCAGCCGCAAATATGCCGTTCCTAACAGGCTGTTTGCTTCGGACAAGTCGGGCTGAATGCGCACCGCACGTTCCAGGTAGGGGAGCGCCTTTTCGTTATCCTTTTGTTCTACGTAGATTCGCCCAAGCAAATACAACGCGTGCGTACGCGAGGAATCTACCGCCAGCGTTTGCTCCAGTTCGCCCCGCGCAGACTCGAAATCATTGTGATCAAGATAGAGTTCCCCGAGTGCCTCATGAAGTTCGGGTTCATTGGGTCGCAGTGCCAAAGCCTTCTGAAACTCCTGGAGGGCGTCCTGAAAACTTCCGCGCAGGGCGTAGCTTTCGGCCCGCAGTTGGTGGGTACGCCAGGAGTCCGGGAACGAATCCTCGAGTTGCGCATAGGCCTCCGCGCCCAGCGCCTGATACGTCCGTTCCAACCAGTAGCTGGCCTCATCGTTCTCAGGCGACGTGCCGCGCACTTGCGCTAAGGCGTCAGCCGCGGGTCCGTATCGGCGCAATGTCAAGCGCGCTTTTCCGAGCAGCAGCCATTGCGAATCGGTCAGGTGCTTTCGAGCTTCCAGCGACGCGATGCAGCGAGAGTAGCGATGGATTTTGCAGGGGTCCTGATCAGCCTGGCCTCCCGGAACTGCATTCGGCATTTGTCGCTGCGCTCCTGAGAATTCGTCTTGAAAAGATTTCCATTCGCGATCCGCGAGGGCGCTGTCGTTGTTCGCTGTGAACAGGGCCGCCAGCAGGAAATGCTTCGCGGGTCCATCCGCCATTTGCTGCACGCTCGATAGGGAGGCTTTCAACGAGCCCTCTGAAATTTTGATCGCCGGAAACTCCCGTTGTACAGCTAAGAATTCCGGAGAGATTTGCCAAACCTTTTCGAGACTGTCGAGCGCTGCTGTCGTTTGGTTTCGGATCAGTTCCAAATTCGCCAGATCCAGATATGCCAGTTCGCTCTTGGCATCCAGGTGAAGCTCGCTTCGAAACTCTGCTTCGGCTTGGTCGAATTTTTGAGCATGTAAATAAGCGTTGCCCATTGCCGCGTGCAGGCCGGGCTGTTGCGGTTCGATAGCGAGCGCCTTCTGATACTCGTCTATGGCCTCTTGCCAGCGATCGCGCTGATAAAGCAAATCGCCGAGAAAGCGGTGTCCCCAGGCCGAGTCACGATACAGATGTGCGCCCCTGTAGGCCAAACGAGCAGCCAGATCCAGGTACTCGTGTCCGAGTTTGAACAACGCTTCGGACTTATCGGGGTTGACGTCAGCGATCCGCCGGAACTGCTCAGCCGCATCTCCGAAGTTATCCTGTGCCAGGTAACTCGAAGCCAAAGCCTCCCGGGCATCACGATTGGAAGGATCGAGCTTCAGCGCTGTTTGCAGGAACGGAATGCCTTTCTCCGGAGAACCCAGTTTGACGTAGTCCATTCCGACAATCACGTTAGGCCCGAGGAGGTTCGGCCGTTCGCGAAGGGCCTTCGCCAGATAGCGAGTTGCTTGTTCGTATTCCAAGAGCCCCTGACAGGCCAACCCCAGATTCACTTCCGCCTCGACCAGAGTCGGATCAAGCTGGAGCACTTTCTTGAAGTCTTCCGCGGCAGCGGCGAATTGCCCCTGGCGCATAGCCATTTGACCGGCGCGAAAGAACTGTTCAATCTGTTCCTCGGGGGTCTGGCACGTTGCTGCGGTGGGAGCTATCGATAAAACGACAACGGTCGCTGAGAGTACTATTGCGCGAAGACACATTCTGTAGACGTACCTGGCGCGGGCCACCCGCTCAAGACCGCTGCGTAAACGGTCTTGAGCTTGGAAACGGCCCGGCAGAGCCTATCTTAGAACTTCACAATGAACCCCGGGGAACTTCCCAGCGAACCCCGGAACTTCAGAAATTAAACCTCAGAGCGAATTGGATAAGGCGCGGAAGGTTGTATTGCCCGGTCACCTGCCCGAAGCTGGCCCCGCCGCAACAACTGGTATTGGGCGGGTCGAATTGGACCCGGTTGAAGGTGTTGAAGAATTCTGTCCGGAACTGGAGCACGTACCGTTCGGTAAAGTTGAAATTCTTGAACAGCCCGATATCGAAGTTGTTCACTCCAGCGGCGCGGATATTCGGCTCCGTGCGTGAATCATTACCGTAGCCGTAATAATCGGGAGCGTTGGGAGGGTTGGCCTGGAACGTGGAGGTCTTAAACCAATGCGCCAGCTTGTCGTTCAGCGAGCCCGTGGTCAGACTCTCCGACCCGATTCTAGTCGAAAGGGCACAGCCGACATTGGGGAGGCCGGAATTGCTGAGCCTGCCTGGGCACCCCCCAATGATGATGGGGAAGCCGCTCTGGAACGTGATAATGGTATCGAATCCCCATCCCCCGATCAAAGCGTTGGCAGCTTTGCTCACGTTAGACCCGTATTTGCGGCCCCTGCCGAACGGCAGATCGAGCGTGGAGGCGATCACCAGCCGCTGGGGAACGTCGAATCCGTCAAGGCTGCGCGCGCTGCGAAGGTTGTATGCATTCGAGTCGCCCCAACCCGGAGCGGCTGCCTCGAGCCAATTGATTTCGGAGTTGGTATTGTCGATGAGTTTAGAAACCGTGTAGCTCGCAAGCACCTGCGCTCCCGCAGAGAAGCGTTTCTGAAATTTGAGCTGCAGCGAGTTGTAACTCGAATCGCGATTGTTGGGTTCGGCCATAGACACGTCATCGTACTGCGGGTAAGGCAGCAGTAGCTGAGCTGCTTTTACCCGGGGATTAGAGCCGACTCCGCCCGTTTGCACGACGCCGTAAAACGGGTTCGGAACCAGGGTTGTCAAGGCCGCCACCTGTGCCGCGTTGGCGGGCAGAAATGCCGGGGGCAATTGATCCAGGTCCTGACTATGCATCGGCAGATGCGTGCCCTTGGAACCGGCGTATGCGATATCAACCAGGGTCGCTCCGGCGAACTGATGCTGAATGTCGAAATTCCATTGCTGCACGTATGGAGCCAGGTAATTACCCAGCGGAGCCGAAAGCCCGTTTCCCTGCACATTGATAAAGGCCTGGTTGCGCCCGGGCGGCCCAGAAATTCCGTTCGGAAACGGATTGGACAGTGGAGTCCTGGGGGTTACGCCGTCTGCCAGTGAGGTAACCCAGGTGTTGTTGATTGAGTTGATGAAAAGGTTATGAGGCGCATCATCCCAGCGGACGTCTACCGGCAGATAGAAGATGCCGTACCCGGTCCTGATGACGGTATTCGGATCGACCTGAAACGAAAGACCGATACGCGGGCTGATGTGGTTCCAGGAAGGGAAAGCAGTGCGGCTCTTATGGTTTGCAGAATCCACCAAGTCGAATGCGCCCTTGAGATTGGGCATGCCCACCTGGCTGCCAATGGGACTTGTTTCGTTGGTATTGAAAACAAGAATTCGGTTGTATCGCTCTGTCCAATCTCCCTGTAAGTCGACGCGAAATCCCAAATTGAGTGTCAGCTTTTTGGTTACCTGCCATGTATCGTTCGCATAGATCGCGCCGTATTTGTCCTGGTCCGCCGTTTTTGCTGGCTCGGTGGTGCTGTTACTGCTGGGGTTGTTTCCGTACCCGAGGAGGAACGAGGCCATCCCGTTACCGGATGAGACTCCCCCCTGCGCATTGTTGGGGTTTGCCGATGTCATTCCGGCGTCGAAATTGAAAAAGCCGGCAGGATCATTGCTCTGGTAGTAATTATTCTGGAGCACGCGGTATTCGCCGCCGAACTTGAAATTGTGAGAGCGCCATAGGTACGACAACGCAGGCTCGACGCTATAGGTGTTATCCCACGCGCCGATGCCGCTGCCGGTTCCTTGCGAGCACCAACTACCGTTACCCCAGCGGTTGTCCCCCGGCACTTGAGCAACGCAAACTGTCGGAATGTGCGTGTAGGTCATCTCGGGGGCTAACGCAGCCCAGTTGGCACCGAATTTCGCAAGATTGATGCCTTCGCTCAATGGCGTCCGCAAGTATGCGTAGCGCGTGTAGCCGAGCCGTATGTCAAGCACCAGTTTGGATGACAGAGTGTTTGTGTAGCCAAATGCAGCTTGATTGGCAGTAGTGTTTTCGGTGCAGCGGTCGCTACATATCTGGTTGAACGGACTATCGGGGAGCGACAGTACGTGCGAGTAGGTGTACCGCCCGAAAATTCGTTGGTTCTGAGTTATCACATAGTCGCCACGCTCATTGACCTGGTTCACGTTGCCGCCGGTACTGTAGTTCTCCACGAAGTTACCAAACGGATTACCTGCCGAGTTGGGCATGGGGAAGTAGGCCAGGAGCGCCTGCGCCGTCGGGTCGAGGCGGTTGGCGGGGATTACGTTTCCAGCGAATTGAGGCCGGCAGACGGCCACACCACTGACGCAGTTTACACTTGCTATCGGATCGTAAATGGGAAGCACTGTATGGGTGCCGCTGGAGCCGATTTGCGAAAAATCGCCGTTGCGCTCCGCGGCAGTCGGCATCCACGCCGTCAGCACGTTTCCTTTACGTTGCCGGTAGCCCTCATAGCTCGAGAAGAAAAACAGCTTGTCCTTGATGATAGGCCCGCCCCCGTTGACGCCGAACTGATTCTGGGTGAAGGCCGGGCGCGGGTTGCCTGCGGCATTCGAAAAGAAGTCGTTCGCATTCAGCACCTTGTTGCGCAGAAATTCGTAAGCAGAACCGTGGATCTGGTTGGTACCAGACTTAGTCGACAGATTGATTACGCCGCCGGCGAATCTCCCGAATTCAGGGCCCAGATTATTTGTCTGGACTTTGAATTCCTGAACGGCGTCCTGGGTAGGAATTACGGTAACCACGTTCAGGTACGCGCCGTTGGTGGGCACGCCGTCGATGAGAATCTGGCTCTGCCCCGCCATGCCACCGCCAATCTGGAAATCTCCAGCCGCAAAGGGATTGGCGCCGACTGGATTGCCGGTGGAAGAATTCCCGGCCGACGGCTGCCCCTGCGGCACGACTCCCGCCGTCAGGGCCACCAGCGCCAGCGGATTACGGCCGTTCAGCGGCAACTGAGTGACGGTTCGCTGTTCCACGACTTGCCCCAGCGAGCTGGTTTCCGGCTGCAGCAAGGGTGCCGCTGCCGTTACCTCGACCGTCTGGGTGACTGCGCCCACTTCCAGCGATATATCGACGCGCAGTCCGCTTTCAATATCAATGATGATGGGCTCGCGGACAACCTTTTTGAATCCCGGCTTTTCTGCCTCTATCTTGTAGTGCCCGGGCAGGATATTCACGAAAGTATAATCACCGGAGCTATTGGTGACTACGCTGTGGTTTTCTCCGGTCGCCGAGTTCGTCAAGGTGATGTTGGCGCTGTCCACTACAGATCCGCTGGCATCCCTAACGGTTCCGGCAAGGGATCCGTACACGGCTTGAGCAAAACCGGCCCGCGGCACAAGAGCCCAAAAAAGAAGAAGTACTGCCCCTGCACAAACAAGCCCGCGTCGACTAAGACTTGGCATTTTCTTTACCCCCAAAAACATCTCCGCACTCTACCCCCGTTTGTAGCCTTGTCCGAGAGGGCGAGGCGGCCTCAAGATTTGCCGAACTGCGTAGACAATACAGGGTCGAGAGGCGATTCACAACGATAGATACGTCTCTAACGTAGGCTCTATCTCATTGAATCTGTGAGCTGGCGCGTCCTAACTGCTGCGTTTATCGGTTAGCGGACAGGAAGCGGCGTTCGACGCGAAAGCTACCAGGCTGGCGGTACAGCATCCTGGCATCAAGCCATCAAATCCGTGGCGCAAACCTTGTGATATGCTCTGTCGGGGGTTCGGTGGGTGGCTGGCAAGCGTGATCAAGCGAGTCACGAAGCCGCGATCGCGAAGATCGCGGAAGCATTACCGCACGCCCACCTCATCAGAGCCCACCTCAACGAAATTCTGAATGGCGCCGCGTTCAGGGGTAGCCGCAGAAGCCAAGAGTTTCTCACTCATGTCGTGGAATGCGCGCTAGCCGGACAATGGGAGCGGCTGAAGGAGCGAAGCCTCGGCATTGATGTTTTCAGTCGTAACGCTTCTTACGATACCGGCGGCGACTCCATCGTGCGGGTAACCGCCAGCGATGTTCGCAAACGCCTCATGCAGCACTACTCAGAATGCAATGGGACGTCCGTTTTCCGCATTGAACTCCCCGCCGGATCTTATATTCCGGAATTTGCCGGGTTTGACGAATCTCCGCCGCGCGTCGTGCTGGGCGAATTGAATGGCCTCCCACAGCATGGCGCGGATCGGGTCGGTTCCTTCGATTCGCATTCAGCCGCCCGGAACCGGTTTCGCAAAACCGCCGTGTCACTGATCGTCCTCGCCCTCGGCTGCGTGCTCGGAGTGGTATCGGCCCGTGTTATCTCCGGCTCCTCTGCCAAAACCGACTCGCGCTACGGGTTTTACCGCGAATTGCTCGGGCCCATTGCCACGGACAGCGCCCACGAAACGGAAATAGCCCTGAGTAATCCTCGTCTGTTGCTTTATCTGGGAAGCAATAGCCCCGCAGCTCCTCCCTGGCCGTCCACGCTGAACGCGCGTGTCCCTCCCGAACTCGACAAGCTCCTGAACTCCTCGGCCAACGATGTGCAGGCCAAGTATCCGTTTCATTTTCTGACTCTTGCGGACCAGGATTACACCGGGATGGGCGAGGCGATGTCAGCCTTCAATCTGGGTCAGTTAATGCACCACCTCGGCCGTCCTCTTCGTCTGACCGAGGCGCGTTTCCTGAACTGGGCTTCAGCGCGCAATGTTCATCTGATTCTGCTTGGCGCGCCGCAGATGAGTTCCTGGGTGCAGGAGAGCATGGAACGCTCGAACTTCACCATGGAACATGATGCGATCACGAACGCGCGGCCGCTTTCCGGTGAACGCAAAGTCTACAATCGTTCTGCTACTGGGAACGTTTTCGAGGACTATGGGCTCATCTGGATGGCGCGCTTGCCTTCAGGTTCGCGGCAGTTATTGATCGCCGGACTTACCAGCGCAGGCACAGCGGGCGTCGGCGACTTCTTTTGCGACCCCGATCGCATGCGGCCGGTATATGAGCAACTCCGCGCCGCTTCAAAAAACGGGTCAATGCCCTCGGACTGGCAGGTACTACTGCACATCTCTGTGAGAGAGAATGTACCCCTGCAGGTGAGTTTCGTTTCGCTCCGAGCGGGCGGGATAGACCAATAGTTGTGTCCGAATCCCGCGGCCTTGATATAAGTAAGCCGTTGTCCAACTCGCTGCGTCGTTTCGTGACGATCGCTTCTGCCTTGTTCGCGCTGCTTGCGCCGGGCGCCTTATGCTTCGCGGCAGACGGAGGAACCGGGCGTTACGCAGGCCCCGAGGTCTGCGCGAAGTGCCACAAAGACATCGCTCTGGCGCAGAGCACTACCGCAATGGCAAAAACATGGGATGCCGGCGTCACGCTGCCGCTGCCTCCCGGCTTCAATCAGAAGAAAATCGAGGGCCCCGATCCCGCCCTCTTCTACGAAGTGCGCGCCCTCAATGGCGGCAAATTGGAATTCTCCGTAGCAGGTCCGCTCGGAAGCAAGACCGTTTTGCCCGTGGAAGCCGTTATCGGCGGGAAACGCCACGGCGTCAGCTTTCTAGCCCGAATTCGCGACCTAGATAGCATCCCGCTCGCGCGCCCCGCCTTAATTGAAGCTCGTTACGCTTACTCTCCTCACGGCTCGCTCGTTCTTTCGCCCGGATTTCAAGCAGAGAAACCAGCCACGTTGGAACAGGCACTCGGCCGCGTCTTGAGCCCCGCATTCGAACAGAAATGCTTGAGTTGCCACGGACAGCCCGGCACCTTGGGCGCAGGGGCGCAGGGCGGCGTTCGGTGCGAAAGCTGCCATGGGCCGGCGGCCGATCACGTTGAATCATTCAGCGCTGCCGGCCGCCAGCCTATTCGACCCAAATCGCTGGCGGGACCTAAATCGATCGAGGTATGCGCGCAATGCCATACCGGCCTCAGCAACATCAATCAGGCCGACCCTGTCCCCGGCGATCTTCTTGTCTCCAGCCAGGTTCCCGCCCTTCAGCATTCCGAATGCTTCCGGCAAAGCGGCGGACTGGTGACTTGCACCGATTGCCACGACCCCCATCGCGATGCGCCGACGTCGGTCATTGCCGAACGCTCGACGAAAACCTGCCTCAACTGCCACGCGGCTGCCAATCCGCGGCACGCCTCCATCTGTCCGGTTAACGCGAGCTCCGGCTGCACCGGATGCCACATGCCTTCCATTCAAGTGAACGAATTCAACGTCGCGGATCACTGGATTGCCGTGCATCCCGAGCGGGGCATGAAAGCGGAAAAGGTGGATGCAAGTTTGCGCTCGCTTGTAGCGCCTAAACGCGAATATCTGGAAATCATCGCTACCGATGATCGCGGCAAGGCGGAAGCGGCGCGCCAGCGACTCGCCGCAGGCGAGCCTTTCTACGATGTCGCGCACGAAACATCGTTGGATCCCACCGCCTCCGCGGGCGGATACATAGGCGACGTGGAGTTATCGGAAATAGACCCCCGGCTGGCCGATACCGCGGCGCACCTTTGGTACGGAGAAACCAGCGGGATTATTGAGCAGGGAAGCCGTTATATGATCCTCCACCGTCTGCCGCGGGATTTTAAGTGGCAGGCTAACCAGCTTTTCCTTGAGGCCGTCCAGTTGGGGGCGCTCGGCGACCGCAAAGCTGCCGCTGCCAAAGCACAAGCGGCGCTGAAGGCCTATCCTTACTTCTTGCGCGCTCACGTCTTCATGGGCAGCCAAATCCGCGAAGCGGGAAATGTTTCCCGAGCGGCATATATCCTCGCCTTCGCTGCCCAATCCTATCCATCCGATGCCTTCGCGCAGTTTCAGTATGCCTTTACGTTAGACAAGCAGCCAGGCAGTCAAATAGAAGCATTCCGCCGCGCCATCGAGCTCGAACCCGATATTGTTCCTGCCTATGAAAGGCTCGGCGCTGCGCTTGCTTTATCAGGCGATATGCCGGCCGCGGTGGAAGTCTTTCGTCAAGGTCTCGTGACTGATCCGCTCTCGGCGATCCTTAATTACCGTCTCGGTGTAGCGCTCAAACAGCAAGGTGACGAAGCTGGCGCAAAGCAATTTCTCTCGCTGGCTGCCAAGCTCGATCCCGATATCGCCGCCCGGCTCAGCGTGTCTGCCCGGTAGGATGCGGCGACCTTATCAGTTCTCGATTCGATACCGGCAGTGGAAGAGCCGCGCTGTGACCACACCGAAGATAAAGCCACCCACGTGGGCCATGTAGGCGACGCCACCGGTTTGCGTGTTTGCGACCGAGCCAACGCTGAACAGTTGAATGAGAAACCACACGCCAATCAGGAGCACTGCGGGAATGAGGGTGACCCGCACGAAGACAAAAATCACCAAAAGCGAGCGGATTTGATCGCGCGGGTAAATGATCAGAAAGGCCCCCATAACAGCAGCGATGGCGCCGCTGGCGCCCAGATTGGGAACAGTCGACGTAGGGTTGGCAGCGACCTGAGCGATCATTGCGACTAATCCGCCCGCGAGGTAAAAGATGCCGTACCGCAATGGATTCATGGCATCTTCCACTTCCGGACCAAACGCCCACAGAAAGATCATGTTGCCCAACACGTGTGACCAGCTGCCGTGCATGAACATGGCGGTAAGTACGGTGATCCAGTGGCGACCTGCGACGATGTCGGCGGGAACCGCCGCCCACTTAGCGATAAACGCGTCGCCGCCCGTTAACTCGCCGACAAAGACAATCAGGTTTATAAGGATGATCAAAGCGGTAACAAACGGAAAATGCGTGGGACGACGGGATGCATCTGAAAGCGGGATTACGGTGCCCATGTGTTGTTACGGGTAAACAACACCCTATGTCCTCCTCGCTGCTAATACTAGCCGAAATCTATTTTTGAGCGCGCGTAACGGGCAACAAACGCGCTGTGCGCTTGCCGAGGAGAGCTTTCAGCCATCAGCTTAGCCTCCGGCTGGGGCCGGATTGAATAATCTGTGACTGGCGGGAAGGATCGAGGTATCGTTCGAGAAACCGGGTCAGTCACAGGCCAGCAGTCAGCCCCACTGATTTGAAAAGCTGAAGGCTGAGCGCTGGCGGCTGAAAGCTATCACTAGTCACCACTTGCTATAACAAACCGATGGGCCTGCACGATTACGCACCCCGACCCGCCCACCTCAAATGGCTCCTCGATTCTGACCCGGCCATCCGTTGGCAGGTCATGACGGACCTCACCGATGAAGCCCCCAACGCGATTGCAGCCGAGCGGTCTCGCGTCGCAACCGAAGGTTGGGGGGCCCAACTTCTCGTCCTCCAATCTCCTGCCGGCAATTGGGGCGGGCCGAAGGAGGACCGAGGCTTGCTTATTACCCTCTACACTCTCGTCGTCTTGAAGGACCTCGGTCTCGACCCCAGCAGCAAAGAGGCTCGCAAAATGATCGACCGCGACAAGCGGCTCGTGTTCAAGCCGCTCAACAATCGGCCTTTCCTTCACGGCGAAACGGAGCCCTGCATCAACGGAAGAATCCTCGCCGTCGGCTCGTATTTCAAAGAACCGAACGAGGCACTGGCCAATCAACTTCTGGGCGAGCAGCTCGAAGATGGCGGCTGGAACTGCGAAGCACCCAAAAGCCGGCGCTCGTCGTTCCACACCACTATCTGTGTTGTCGAAGGACTGCTCGAATACGAACGAGCAGGGCGCAAATCAACGGCCGTCACTGAGGCGCGCAAGAGGGCCGAAAACTATCTGCTCGAGCGCCGCATGTTCCGCTCGCTTCGAACCGGCGCAGTTATCGACAAGCGCTGGCTCCGCTTCTCGTTCCCGACGTTTTGGCACTACGACGTCTTGCGCGGACTCGATTATCTGCGGAACGCAGGAATCAAACCCGACAATCGCGTCAGTGAGGCCGTCGAAAACGTCATTGAGCGCCGCCACCAGAACGGGCGGTGGCCGCTCAACCTCCTTCATCCCGAACAGATTCCGTTGGAGATGGAGACGGGTGTCGGCAGGGCAAGCCGCTGGAACACACTGCGCGCTCTCCGAGTCCTGCGTTGGTACAACAACTCAACATGATGGTTGTGACTTGGGCCTGCTCGCGTTTCGCCTATCATCTAAGCCAATGCGATAGCAACAGGAGGAGAGCGTTTTGACCAGCGCATTGAAGACACTGCCGGCGTGCTACTACACAGACGAGGACCTTTTTCGCCGGGAGATCGACCGCTTCTTTTTCGAAGGTTGGATCTGCGCAGGACGGGCCGACAGCATTGCTGACACGGGCGATTATTTCCTGCGCGAACTCGCCGGAGAAAGCATCATCATCGTTCGTAGCGATGCCGGCTCAGTGGAAGGCTTTTATAACGTGTGCCGTCATCGCGGAACGCGCTTGTGTTCGGCCGCCGCGGGTAACTTCGCAGGAAAGATTCAGTGCCCGTATCACGGTTGGACCTACGGACTCGATGGCCGGCTGATCGGTGCACCTCACATGGAATTCTCCATCTCTCAACATCGCGACTATCCGCTCCAAAGGGTTCATACGGGCCTTTGGGACGGTCACATTTTCCTTAATGCTCTTCCGCATCCTGAGCCGCTTTCGCTTCAGCTTGCGGATTTGCCCGCACGCTTCGCTGCCTGGCGTATGGCAGAACTGCGTTTGCAAAAGCGAATCGCTTACGATGTCAACGCAAACTGGAAGCTCATCGTGGCCAACTATAACGAGTGCCTTCATTGCCCGGTATTGCACCCCGCTCTTAACCGGCTCACCGATTACCTCGGTTCGGAAAATGAAGCTCCGCAGCCGACTTACGTCGGCGGCTCGATGGGATTTCGCGGATCCGCTGAAACGATGAGTATCGACGGTAAGCGGCGGCGAGATTACTTACCGGGCCTGAGCGAAGCCGAACGCAAGAAAGTATGTTATTACGCCATTTACCCTAATCTGCTCCTGAGCCTGCATCCGGACTATATGATGATCCACACCCTGTGGCCACAGACCGTCGACCGCACAGAGGTTGTCTGCGAGTGGTATTTCCATCCTGCAGAACTCGCAAAATCGGACTTTGTATCCGACGATGTCGTCGAGTTCTGGGACACTACGAACCGCGAGGATTGGCACATCGTCGAGCTCTCCCAAGCCGGCGTTCGATCACGCGCCTACGTTCCCGGTCCTTATTCGACGCGGGAAGCGCTGCTGTACGCATTTGATCAGGTCGTTCTCCAGCGCACCGCTGGAGCAGACAAAGTTGCTCAAGCGCGAGACCCGGAGAGTGCTCCGGAAACACGCCACGGCTGACGGATGAAGGGAACCGGCAAAGAACCGCATGTCTGCTGATTTGGACTCCGGTCAAGAACGGACACCAACCCTGCATCGCGAGCTGCGGCTAAGAGACGTGGTCTTTTTCGACATCTCCGCCGTCGTGAGCCTCAGGTGGGTCGCGGCCGCGGCACACGCCGGGCCGGGTTCACTTGTCTTATGGGTTATTGCAGCCGTGTTCTTTTTCTTGCCGTCGGCGGTTATAGTAGCCGGGCTGTCGCGGCGGTTCCCGCAAGAGGGCGGTTTGTATATTTGGACGAAACATGCCTTTGGTGACCGGCACGCCTTCCTCTGTAGCTGGTTTTATTTCATCTCAACGGTTCTATATTTTCCGTCTTTATTGTTAGCGGGAATCAGCATGACAGCCTACGCGTTCGGCAGCCTCGGCCAGCGCGTCGCTGAAGATCGCCACTTCGCGTTGCCCGCCACGCTCCTTGTACTATGGGTCGCTTTCGTCGCCAACTTCTTCGGCATACGAGTGGCGAAGTGGATTTCAGCGCTCGGCGGAAGTTCGACATTCATCATCGCCGCGGTACTTGCAGCATTAGCAATCGCTGCAGCGCTGCACTCCGGTATCGCGACAAGATTCAGTCTGCTGCCCGCGGCAAATTTCGAAACACTGAATTTCTGGTCTCAGATTGCTTTTGCATTTGTCGGGTTGGAACTGGCGCCGATTGTCAGCGCCGAGATTCGTAATCCCGGCCGTGATCTGCCGCGTGCCGCCGTCATCAGCGGCGCCGCAACCACAATCCTCTATATAGCCGTAACTTCGGCTCTTCTCGCCATTTCGACTCCTGAACAGATTAGTCCTATGACGGGTTTGGCGCAAGCCGGCGCGGCCGGCGCACAGAAATTGGGGCAGCCGTTGATTGGCATACTGCTTGCGGCATTAATCGGAATTGCTGTGGCAAGTCAACTCGACACTTGGATCGCCGGAAATACACGCTTGCCTTATGCAATTGGTCTTGACCATTATCTTCCCGCCGCGTTTCGCCGTACTCATTCGCGTTGGGGTACTCCCTATGTATCGTTGCTGGTGCAGGCAGTGGCAGCTACGCTCTTCTTGCTTATGGCGCAACTTGGCGAGACAGTCCGGGCAGCCTACCAGATTATGGTCGACATGGTGCTGGTCGTAACTTTCATTCCATTCGTTTACATTTTTGGCGCAGGTTTCCGATTTGTGAGTCGGGCTGCGGCCATCTCCGGACTCCTTGTGACGCTGATCGCCATTGCCTTGGCGGCCTTGCCCCCTGCGGACGCGGGATCAGCCACCGCTTTCGAGATGAAAGTTATCGGCGGGAGTGTGTTCTTCGCGGTGCTCGGCGCACTTGTGTTTAAACGATACGAGGCGCTACGGTCTCGCGAGGTGGCAGTCTCTCGGCATGATTTTCCTTTTATCTGAATCGCAATATGCCGTCACCGACCGTGATGCAACGGCCTGCGAGTCGTACCAGGCCACCGCAAACCTGGACACTCAGCAGACTCGGGCGCCCCATTTCATAGCCTTGTTCAATAGATACGGTCGCACCGTCCTTCGCGACCCCATGCGCCACCAACTGGCATGCCAGCGGCCCGGCAGCGCTTCCGGTGGCAGAATCCTCCGCTCTACCGATCCTGGGATCAAAGAACCTGGCATGGGCGGTCGACAACCCCAGCACTGGCTCCAGGCAGAACAAGTAACATCCTTGGCCGCCGGTCTCATGGAGGATTTTCGCAAGCTCCGCGGCATTGGGATGAGCTCGTGCAATGGCCTCACGGCTGCGTACTGGCACCAACAGATGCGCTGTACCGGTGGAAACCACTTGTGCAGGTGACAACTGTGGCATTAAGTCGTCCTCATCCAGGCCCAAGGACCCGGCCAAAGCGTGACCATCGTCGTAGATGCGGCCGAACAAAGGCGACCTCTGCGTCAAGATCACTGATGCGACTCGCTGTCCTTCGCAATGGATCTCGACAGGCAATAGGCGATCGCCAATTTCCTGGGCGAATAAAGTCTTTCCGGCACTCAACTTCAACGTGCCTGATTCCGCCAGCCACCACCCAGCGCCCAGCGAGGCATGAGCAGTTCCAAAGACTTCCTTCCCGGCGGAGGTGAAAGAACGCAAGCGCCAATCGGCGGATTTTCGTTTGGACGGCAACAAAAAAGTCGTTTCCGGCTGGTCGAATTCGCGGGCTATCTGCTGCATCGTCACAGCATCGAGACGCTCTGCTTCGGGAACCACGGCGAGCGGGTTGCCGGTGAGTGGGCGCTCAGCGAAAACATCAACGATATGGAACGGAATTTGTAACAACAGTATCGAATCCGCCGCTTAAATGTGCCGGCTTCTGCCCGTCGGCACCTCTGCGGACGCTGCTCGAAAGAACCGGACGTGTACCGTCACGCGCGGTTAGTACACTGACGGGAAAATCAGTGCTTGAAATTTTAATTGGGATAGTCCGGCAGGCGGCCTGACAGGCAAACGTAGTAGGGATGGAGCTTAGGAGTTACGGGCAGGTAGAAAGCAGTTCACGGCCTCGAACAGAGCCAGTAAAAGCGAGGTACGGGAAATGGCTTAAATACAGCTTCGCCCTCTTACGGCGACTGACACCTACTATTAAAAAGGCAGCATGAGACGTCGCCGTATCAACAGGCCTGCTGTATCAATTTTTCTAAGGTTCCTCGATTTTGGAGCAAGAGGAGGACACTGTCAATTGCCCAGTTTACCCAGTTAAATCAGCATCATTGGATACATGATCGGGAGAATACAATAACGCAACCCCCCCATCCGCGAGTTGAGCACGGGTGACAAGGTGTTCACGAAACAAAGCGACAACAGCTTTCTCCAGGGCCGCGTCTTTCACCACTTCGGCAGAAAGCTTTATTATTGTGGCGTTTGGTGGCACGGGAATCGTGAAAGTCGTTGTCAGAGTTCGTGGTGCATTTGATGCCAACCACATGGTGATGTCGGCTTCTCCGTTAATCTTTTCGCTTTCTTCGGGCGGATCGCGCCCACTCATATGATCCATACGCGCACTTCCCTTCACTACCGTTCCGCCGAGAGGCGCCTATTGTACTCATAGTTGCGTTGGTTCGTGCACCGAAACGGTTGGAGGGCGTGAACAAAAAACTGCTTTGGATGATGACTTGTACCTTGAGTGATTTTTTGAGCTCACAGAAAGCGCTTCGCCAACTCCGATGTATACGATACATACGTGCTGAACCCCACGGCCGCCCACGAGGGATACGTACACTCAGGCAGAATCGGTCGTATTCTTACCCGTGAGCCTTGGCCGTCATACCTGGTCTGTTCCGACTCTTAATACAAAGTGCAAATCAGACTAGACGCACTCCGCTTAGCGAACTTCGGTCGTGTCTTCGATCACATCCGGATTTGGTCTTTCCTCTGGAGGGAAAGTTGTAGATGAACAATCCGCATAGGTGTACCAATAAGTACCCCAAGCTCGTTCGACGGCGATGCTGATTGCGTTTGCCTAAGAAGCAGCGCGGAAAACCGCCCGGCATGCTCAGCTATCCCTCTTAAATGGTTCATCTTAAAATACTTCCCGATTCTGCAACAACCTCTCAAAGCTGTCAACTGCCCGATTTACGGGCTGAAATGAGCAGTGCCGGCCCTTTACGCAGCAAATGACAGCTAAATAAACACGCGAGGCACCTTTACTCCCGCACAAGTACGAGAGTTCTTCCGGAAAAATGTGGAATTTCGGTACCACTTTTCGGAATCAGCATTCCGCTCTTAGATGCGTTTATCTGTTGTTTTGGCACCTCGAAATACACATAGATTCAGCGACTTGTAACCGACATTCGAATTTCCTCTAAACCTGGAACCGAAAATGCAGACAATTGGGTCTACGGGGATGTGACAAGGAGATAGGTATGCCCAGTATCAGCCTGGACCACCCCGTATTGGCAAGGGCTCCAGCCAGTCTGCATTCCGCCGCATCACCCGCTTCTGACATGGCCGCCGGAAGGCACCAATGGTTCATATTGCGCGTGCGGCCGCGACATGAGAAGAGCGTGTCCACGACGCTTCAAAATCTGGGCTATAACACATTTCTACCTCTGTTCGTCAAACGCCGGACTCTCGGGCAACGGGAAACCAGACTGCCGTTGTTTCCGGGCTATGTTTTCTGGTTTTGTGACCCGTCTCGTTCCGCTTCGCCGCCGCGGCTTGCATCCGTCTTGGAATGCCTTCATAGCAATGGAGAGCCTTCGGCGGTCAGCAACGAAGAGATCCACGCAATACAAACTGTAGCGGAAAAGCGAATCGAGTTAGAACCCTGTTCCTACCCGCAAACCGGGGATACAGTCCGGATCGTCAGAGGGCCTTTGGCGGGTGTCACTGGGAAGGTGATAGAAGCGAAAGATAAGAGCATACGTCTTGTTCTATCCATTGAAACCTTGCAGCGCTCGGTGACGCTAGAAATTGACCGGACCCTGGTGCAGACACCGTAAATACCTGTCTTGGTGTTCCAGGCACTCAACTGTCGCTTTACTCTGAGCAGGCGTTTACGTCACCGCGCTGTAACTCCAAATCCAACTAACTAACATAGGCATAAAGCGCAGAGATTTCCTGGGCGGCGGAGTCGCTGGCATTTTGGTCGCCTCTCGCAAGCTGCTTGGCATGCGGCGATCGAACGCCGAAAAGTTGCAAAGGCTCGGTTGCAACTTGTGGCCGTTCCGCGCCTGTTTCGATACTCCTGAGATGCATGAGTACCGTGATCCAAAAGATTCGCTTCTTACTCAGGAGCAGTTCCCCGAGTTCCTCGCGGATCGTTTCCAAATTCACAATGTCGAGTTCCTGCCCCAGCATTTTGCGGATACCGAGCCGGCCACCGTCGATAGGGTGAAAGCCGTGGCTCAACCAAGTGAGTGGCTTCCGCGGGATCGCCAGCAACGGCACAATCTCCTCAGCGGTGATCCGGTAGCGAGACTGAATGCGCGGATAAAGTAGAACGCGCCGGAGCTCATCGAGAATGAACCTCGACAATACCAGCGTGTGAGCGTCCAAGAACGCATCCAGGACGCGCGTAAAGCAGGGTCGCGAGGACGCGTAACAGAACGTTCGAATCGAGAGTGAACCTCACTGGCGGTCGGGCACGGATATCGTCGAGAATCCGTTCGACAGCCGAGTGCATGGCGTCCCACGCAACGCGATCTCGCCTACGATCGAGATCGAGCCCGACGGCTGCCCCCACAGTTCAACGATAAATGAAGCTTAGTCGGCTTCCGGCGCAATCTGGCAACCAGCTACGGGAACTCGGCGCACTTTTTCATGCGAGAAATGATACGAAATTTGCCGCTCTTGCGCTTTATCGGGCAGAAGTGCGAATGCGCGTTCAGAAGGCGAGCTTTCATGAAACGTAGATCCCTGCTTTCCCTTTCGCTTGCAATTGCGGCGTGTGCGTTCTTTCCAGCGCGGTCACAGGCGCAGCAGTCGAATCCCGACTACAGCGGCGTTAAAGACATCCTGGGCGGAAGGCGCTTTCTCCTGTCCGTCAATGATCTGGTGATTGGCGGGTCCGTACTGAAGACCAGCGAGGGTACCAAAATCGAGGACAAAAACATATCCGAGTTGCCAGGCTTCGACAGGAAAGAAGGAGGCCCTGAAATCATGGCTCGCCTGTTCGATTCGAAATCGGACACCTTGGTATATGCAAACGGTAAGACCGTCTACGCAATAGATCCGAACTCCCAAAAGACAACAGGTCTCACGCTGGACGACAATTTCCATAATGCGGGTATCGCTTCCGGCGACTTCCTGGGCAATGGTCTCCAAGAAATTGTGATCGCTTCCCCTTTGCGCATAAGAGTGGTAAGCGCAGTAGATCCTGTCGACTTTTCTAAAGGCCTCTATTCAGGCCCGCCGACAGGAACGGAAAACGGCGCATCTCCAACTTCCAGGATCGCTGTCGCTGTGGGGGATTTCGCTGGAGACGGGCATCCGGCCGTTGCAATCGCATATGAGGCCTTCTTTCAACACCAGCGCCGACTAGACATATATCAAGTGGACCCACAAACCCTTGCACTCGAATTGAGGCACACAGAAACTTTCACTCAACCCGACGCTCTTAGCGCCCTCGTAGCAGTAACTCTGGCCGCGGGGCGATTTGGAAGTACTCTTCACGACTAGTTGCTCCTGGGGTACTACACCGTTGCCTATCTCCGCACGTTGAAGTCCTTGCGTTGAAGTCTTTCGACTTCAACGGATCTCTGAGGCCCGTGCTCAAAGACGCTTATGAAGACACTCTAGGTATCAAAGGAAGCTTTGAGGAATTGGATTTTGCGGCCGGTCGATTCGATCCCGTTTCACCGTTCAGCCAAGTCGCCGTGAAATTGAATAAGGACCATAAGATCCAGGTTGGGATTATTAGCTTTGATAATAGCCTGAAAATCCGGATTCCCAGTTTCGTCCTGCTACGGGGTATAGCCTGCAGCAGCGGCTTGGCCGCAGGGGACTTTGCGCGCACCGAGCCGGTGCCGCAAGATCCATCGAAGACACAGCCCAGTCTGAAGTTTCAATTAGCGGTCAGTTCCTCCGATTGCGCGGGTAGTCTGGCAGTAAACATTTACAATGTTGATCCGCCAGCGAAGGCGGGCCAGGATTTCATCATCAACCCGAACGCGATACTCAGCCGGTCGCTGCCCCAAACCGCCGATTACGGGCTGCCTATTGTTGCCGGGGACATACAGGGGCGCTCGGTTATGCTCGGAGAGCCGACCAAAGTCGTGGTGCAAGACACTGCACAACCTTCAGTGATTGCTGCTATGCCGCCGATGCACGTTGACTTTATACCTCCCGTTGCTGCCGAGCCGCCCACTCTGCTGAATCTGAGTGCAATCCCCGATGCATTCCGCACAGTCTATGAGACGAACGAAACAAATACGAGTCAGTCCTCTACCACCAACACTACTAGCTGGTCTTTTGGAACTTAGATACGCCTGGAAGTCGGACTCGAGATTGGGGATGTAGAGGGCGGATTGGGCCTGGACGTGAGCAGTACTACGCGGGCGGCGCACGATAGCAAAACAACATTCGAGAAAGAATACGGCCAGTATCGCAGCAGCACGTTCGACGCCAGTGTCAAAACGGGGTTCGCCGATCAGGTTTGGTACCGACTCGCGCTTTAACATATACGTCTATCCCGTTCTCGGCCAAACTGCCTGTGCCAAACCTAACTGTGCCGAAAGCGAGAAGGTTCCATTGACGATTCAGTTTTCGGGCCCCGACAAAATCGAGTCTCACAAAGCCGATGGAAATCTGATTCCCTGGTATCAGCCGCCCTGGGAGCCCGGCAACGTCTTCTCCTATCCGGCAACCCACGAGCAATTACAAAAGATAGCGCCCAACATCCAGTTACTTTCAAAGGCCCAAAGTTCCCGCACCGATACCAGCACAGCAACGGAACGGGCTAGTTGGACAACCGAGACAACAGAGGGCGCGACCGCAGGTGTCGACCAGAATTATTCTTTCGAGCAGGAGTTCTCGGCAAGCGGCGCCTTCAGCTATGGCATTTTCACCGGAAGAGCCGGACTGAGTTTGAACCTCAGCGGAAGCTCCGGGTTCAGCAATCTTAGCAAGTCTGTTACGAGCGTGGGCCGGTCAGCGGGCATAGGCATAGAGAAGCCTGGAACATTTCTGGCTCCTGCGAATTACAACTATCTATTCACGCCCAACATCTTTGGGGAAACAAAGCCGGACAGCGTGGTTGATAACGAGCCTCTCAATACCGACGTTACAACTTTCGGCCTGTTGCGTACGGCGTTCACGGCCGATCCGGCGCGCAACGATGCGGGTAGCTGGTGGAAACAGGCCTATCGCACTGCGCCCGACGTGGCTTTGAATCATCCCTCGCGTTGGCGCTGGAGACAGGTCGCGGTGGAGAATCCGCTCCCGTCTAACTGCCTGAATGTCGGATTCGGCGGAACGAATATGGACTGCATCGATCTGGGACCAAGCCGGCCCGACAATCTGTGGGAAAGCAACTTTCATGTGATGCGCGGATTCTTCATCTCGAGTGCGCTCAGCGCCGGGAAAGGACCACAGCTCACCACGGCGACGGCAGGTGACAAGCTGACACTCCAGGCCCGCGTTTACAACTATAGTTTTGCGTCCATGCCCGACGGCAGCAGCGTGCACGTCCGCTTCTATGCGCAGCAAATTGACAAGGATCATCAGCACAAACCGGTCGGGGACAGCATCCTCATCAACAATGCCGATGTAGTCCTGCCGCCGATTCCACCCTTCAGCGATGATGATGGCGCGCCCCTTAACTGGGTGCTGGCGAACACCGACTTCGATACAACTGGGTACGACCGCAAGTACCTGATCTTTTGGGTTGTGGTCTGGAGCGAGGACGCTAACGGGAAACTCGTGCCGGAGATTGAGGGCCACGGTCTGAGGAGCATTCCTGGCGCTCTCAAATCCCTGGCCGACGTGCAGGCAGAGGAGTACAGCAATAACGTTGGTTTCTACAACTCTGTCTTCTATGTCTTCCCCGAACAGTCGTTGACGACTGCAGCAGATACCGACGGCGAGCCGGCGACCATCGCCGTAGCAAATACCCAGCTTTCCAGGAAGCGCGTTCTTCAAGGTGGGACGGTTGACGCTTCAGCGGAACTGGTGGCTGAGAACAACAGTGCATCGGGCGTGACTGCACTTTTCTATGACGGCGATCCGCACGAGGGAGGCGTGGTATTCGGGCTTGAACGCATTCCCTACATCGCGCAGAACGGCACGTACCAGGTAGAAGCGCCATACAACGCGGGCGCGTGTGGAAAGCATGAACTGTTCATTGTGGTGCATGAGGGCACGCCCGATGAGGTGCTCATGCGAATCGGGAAAGTAAAAGTCGACTGCGGCCGTAATTGGTTGGACGACCGCGCAAGGACTGCAGTCCCGGAGGACGGGCGGTGGTAAAGACAACGCTTTTTCACCTCCATGCACGACTCGCTCACGCTAGCAGTGTCACACCTGTTTTTCCAAGTCTGGGGCCGAAAACCAATCTAATCGTGATTTGGCGGCTGCTGTCGCTGCCGGGACGTTTCGTCAGGATCTTTTTTATCGCTTGAACGTTTTTCCGATCGCCATTCCTCCCTTGCGTGAGCGGGCCGAGGATATTCCCTTGCTATTGGATTGCTTTGTCGCGCGGTTTGCCAAAAGCTCCGGCAAGAACATCCACCATATCGGCAAAGATACGTTGCGTATGGTGAGAGAGTACGGTTGGCCGGTAACATTCGCGAATTACAGAACGTCGTCGAACGGGCAGTCATCCTCACTGAGACCGACACCTTCTTTGTCGCTGAGAACTGGCTAAACGCCGCATCCCTAGAATCGGCGCGACCGGACCCGCACCTCGAGCTTCCCATGTCGTTTCTCAGCTAAGGCTGACCAGTTCGCTGTAACTCCCTGCTAAGTCCGTCAGTTCGCTGTCACTTCGGCATTTTTGCCGAGGATGAAGCGTGCGCTGCGTCTACGGGCCATTTCTTTTCAATAGCTTGCGATTGGCATAGTAACTGCGCATACTCGGGCGAAGCTCAAAAAACGAGTATCCAATGAATTCATTACGAATCCCCAAATTTCTGGCCTTTCTGTGCTTCGGTCTGCCGCTTGCCGCCTTCCTGCCAGTGCTGGCAGGAGCCCAGACATCAGACGCCGGAGCTAACCACACAGTCCGCAATATTATCCTTGTCCACGGCGCTTGGGCCAACGGATCAAGCTGGTCGAAGGTGATCCCGCTTCTCGAGGCTCGCGGCTTCCATGTGGTGGCGGCGCATATGCCACTCACTTCGCTGCAGGATGATGATGCAGCGGTCGAACGGTCGATCGAGCGGATTACTCAGACGAATCCGGGCCCAGTGCTTCTTGTAGGGCACTCGTATGGAGGCGTCGTAATCGGAGATGTTCCAGGGAACGACCCGCGCGTGGTCGGCTTAGTCTATGTCGCCGCATTCGCACCCGATACGGGACAGTCAGCGCTCTCGTTGCTGGGTACATTGAGCACGCCGCCACCGATCAACAACTACCTCGTCTTCGATCCGACGAATACTTCTGCTTGGATTTCGGATGAAGGCATTGCACGCGCGTTCGCACAAGATCTCTCTCCGCTTGAGCAACGTGAAGTGGCGGCTGTACAGGGAATTACCGCTGTAGGAGACCTGTTTGCCACACCTACGGTAACACCAGCCTGGAAATCGAAACCTTCCTGGTTTGTGATTTCGGGACACGACGACGTAATCACTGCCGGCCTTGAGCAACAAGAGGCGCAAGCCATCGGCGCGAAGACAATTGAGCTTCCGACCTGCCACGTAGCGATGTTGCAAGAACCGGGGAGAATTGCCCACTTTATCTCGAGCGCTGCCGAATCACTCAGTCACTGACGCTTTTTTGCCGGGACTAACAAATGAATGCCGCCAATTCCTCCAAAGGCATCGATCAAAACCGCCGCCGTTTTCTTGTAAGAAACGCATCACCGACGCGACGGAGCCGGTTGATGCGGGCCTCTTCAAGGAAAGGGAGGAATGGAGACAACAGGGCAAGTAAGCGCTGGCTCAGAGGTCGAAATTCATATCCAGACAAGGAGAATAATTATGAAAGTTTTCGCTATCGGATCGTTCGCTAAGCCGATCACGGACGAAGAGAGGCGGCAGTTCATGCGGAAGGAAGTTCCGGACACACTCAAGCTATATCTCGAAGGCAAGATTGAGCAATTCTGGTTCCGCGAGGATAAGCCCGGGGTGATCTTCCTGATGAACACCGAGTCGGTCGATCAAGCTAAGGCGACTATCCAGGCGCTGCCGCTTGCCGCGAACGGCTTTCTTGAGTTCGACTTCATTCCAGTTGGGCCACTAAAGCCGCTCGGCCTGCTGATCCAGTCTTGAAAGGATGAAGTATGAAACGAATCACCTTCTTACTGCTCGTAGCTACAACGGTAGCCGCCGTTGTCGCCTCTTCGGCCCCCGTATCCGGACAAGCTGATGAAGCGGCCTCTCCGATCTACGGCATCACAATTCCGCCCGGATACCGCGATTGGAAGATGATTGCGGTGGCTCAGCTAAAGACCGACAAGGTCGACCAGTTGCGCGCGCAACTCGGCAACGAGATAGCGATCAAGGCTTTTAAGGAAGGGAAGGTTCCGTTCCCAGACGGCGCAACCATTGTCGCGCTGCATTGGGATCGTGTCCCATCGGGAGACAACAACAAAGTCCTGGCCGGACCGTTTCCTGGCGCTCAATCTTTCGTTGCCGGATCCTCCGTGAATATGCAAGTCATGGTCAAGGACTCAAGAAAGTACGCTGCAACCGGCGGCTGGGGGTTCGGTGACTTCAAGGACGGCAAACCTTCCGGCGAGGCGGTGCACAAAACCTGCTTCTCCTGCCACGAACCTGCCAAAGATCGTGACTTTATCTTCACGCACTACGCACCATGAAGGCTGACGTCTCATCCGAACGCTAAAGATCATGCGGAAACCAAGAACCCAGAGTCACTCATAGAAGATTCCAATGAGAATCGTTAAAGCTGCTGCAGTTCAACTGAGTCCCGTACTTTATAACCGCGAGGCAACCGTCGAAAAGGTCGTGCGGAAGATCCAAGAGCTTGGCCAGCAGGGGGTACAGTTCGCCACATTTCCGGAAACCGTGGTGCCTTACTACCCGTACTTTTCCTTCGTCCAGACGCCATTTCAGCAAATCGTCGGTACCGAGTATCTGAGGCTGCACGACCAAGCAGTTACCGTGCCATCCGCGGCCACCCACGCGATCGGCGAGGCTGCCAGGCAGGTGGGCATCGTGGTGTCCATCGGGGTCAACGAGCGTGACGGTGGCACTCTGTACAACACGCAGCTGCTCTTCGATGCCGATGGCACCTTGATCCAGCGCCGCCGCAAGATCATGCCCACACATTACGAACGGATGATCTGGGGCCAGGGTGACGGATCGGGCTTGCGCGCCGTCGACAGCAAGGTCGGTCGGATCGGGCAGTTGGCATGCTGGGAGCACAACATGCCCCTGGCGCGTTACGCGCTGATGGCCGACGGCGAGCAGATCCATTCGGCCATGTATCCAGGCTCCATGTTCGGCGACCCATTTGCCCAAAAGGCCGAAATCAATATCCGGCAGCATGCGCTGGAATCTGGGTGCTTCGTCGTGAGCGCAACGGCCTGGCTGGACGCCGATCAGCAGGCGCAAATCATGAAGGACACGGGCTGCGAGATCGGTCCGATCTCGGGCGGTTGCTTCACCGCGATCGTGGCACCTGATGGCACTTTGCTGGGCGAACCCATCCGTTCAGGTGAGGGGGAAGTCATCGCCGACCTCGACTTCACGCGAATCGACAGGCGCAAGCAAGTGATGGACTCGCGTGGCCACTACAGCCGGCCGGAATTGCTCAGTCTCCTGATCGACCGCACTCCCACCGCACACGTTCACGAACGCGCTACGCATCCCGAGTCGGGATCTGACCGAACCTCGGAAAATCTTCGCGACGAGGTTACGTCCTGCTACCGGAACCACGAACCCGAGCGCCCGCGCAACGCAGACCCTGAATCCTTATCTCGGAAGCACGCCGGAGACTAAGGTCATAGATGAGCGAAGCTCCAGCAGCTCAACTATAAGGAACTAAATATCAAACTGCCTCCGGCCTCCGGCCTGGCGTTGCCACCAACAAGCGGCGGATTCGGGTACTCGAAAGCTCGGATCCACGCCGAAGCGCCCGTCGTTAACATGAATCGCCTGAATAAGTACAAGCAGCAGAAGGTCCTTGAGGTAGCTTCGCTGTTGAGCACTAAGTATGCCCGCGACGTTGTGGTTTTTGCCGTAGGCGCCGCCTATTTTCAGGTTGTGGCGAGTCAGGCGCGACTCGAAACCACCAAGGCTGCGTTGGCATCCGCTCAGGAAATAGTACGGCCCTCTCTTGGCTAGCCCGGCGCGAGCGTGATATCCATCTGGTAGAACTTGAACACATTCTCTTCCCCGGGCTGGTCGCACGCTATGGTCCGGTAGCGATCCAAGACATCATTGATCAACGCTGGCCTTTCCGCTTCCGGTAGGAATCGTGTCCATGCGACTAACATCACTGAAGAAAAGTCGAAGAACGCCTGACGCGACTTGAAATCCCACGCCTCCGTTCTGGTCTGAATGCGGCGAACACGCAGGCCGTTCTTCTCGGCCAGCGCTGCGTATTGTTCCGGCGTCAGATGTAGATACGGGTCGCGCAACTCTTGAAAATAACGAGCCCATTTTGGCGAGCGGCGCGTGTCCTCAATCACGAGCTCCAGGCTCTTGCGTTTACCGTCCGGGACGAGGCGCAGTTGCGCTAAGCCATCAGGTTTCAAAGCACGACGGATTGAGCGAAGGGCCGCGTCTTGTTCGGGAACCCAGTGGAGCGCATTGAGGGAGACAATCAGATCAAATTCTTCGCGAAAGGGCAGGCTGCGGGCATCTGCTACCTGGAATCGAAGATTCGATCCGTCTGCGGGTCCGAAGCGGCTGGACGCGAAGGCGATCATGTCAGGGGAGGAATCGACGCCGATCACTTCCCCGCGCGGGACGCGGGCAGCAACTTCCGCTGTGACCCTTCCGTCGCCGCATCCGATGTCGAGGACCCGCTCTGTACCTTCGAGACGAAGTAGCGCGAGCACCTGCGCTGCCATTGCCCGTTGGAGCCCGGATCGCCGGGCGTAAGCGGCCGCATCCCAGTCTGCCAACACCATGCCTGTGTCTCCTTCCTTTAAAGCGCAAACAGTTCGAAATTCGGATCACCCACTGTGATGGCGGCCCACATTTCGGACCAGCCGTGGGCTAAGCCCGGCGCCAGCGCATTTTTTTCACCCAAGAAATGATACGAAATTTGCGGCTTCCGCGCTTTATCCGGCAGAAGCGCGAACGCGCGGGGAGGCGCTGTGTTCAATTCGAAGCTCAGCAGACGGCAGTTACTAAAGGCTGGCGCCAGCTCGGCCGTTCTCGCGCTCGTCGGCGGGAGCGGTGCCTCGGCTTCCGACGCTGAGATTACCAGCGCCGCGATTCACCCTGCCATCGGCATCGCCCGGATCGGCAACAGCACTAGCGGCTACTATCTCGGCCCGGAGCTGCCCGGCACAGTGCCGCTCGCCCCCGACGGCTTCAAAGACGCGTGCGGTGCCATCAAGCGACAGGCGGCGCGTTTCCGCATCTACGGCTTGGACCGAAACCGTCGAGTCGTACGGGAGCTCACCGCCGATGAGGCGGAGATCACCTGGCGCGCCCATCTTACCAATGCCAAAGCAGCCTGGTACGACTTCAATACCGCCCTCGACATCCCCGAGGCGCAACCGACGCCGCGCCGCAACGCGACTTACGTCGGCGACGCGCGCGCCGCGTTGATCATCGACCCGGGCGTGCGTGCGATCTCTGGCCGCTGTCGCGGCCCTGTTGTCTTCGATGGCGGCAGCTTCTTCGGCGTCGAAGCGCCGCTCGGCGAGCTGCGCACCGACGATTCCGGCCGCCTGCTCGTGCTCGGCGGAAGCGGGCAGTCGTTCTCGCCGTTCGGTGCGCGTCTCACGACCTTCGCCAACAACGACGGCTGGTGCGACGACACCTCCGACGGCCCGGTTACAGCGACCGTCCGGCTCGGCAGACGAATGCTGCCCGTGACACCCGCCTGGGTCATCATTGGGCCGCCCAACTACGGGCCTGCGCTTGCCACCGGCTACCGCACGCTCTACGACGTGATGACGCAAACTATGATCGATCTCGGGCTGTTATCGCCGCCCACAAAGGTAAGGTTTCTCAGCGACGTCTATCCGCTCTTCGATCGCCTGTCGCAGCTCCAATGGGTGAATCATGGCATGCTCGAACGCTACGGCTGGCAGTCGCCGGAGGATTTCCTCGATCCCGCCCTCGTCGCCCGGCTCGCCAATCCTTGCCCGGAGAACGAGCCGTTTCGCCGTGGGCTCTTTGACCGCTTCCGCAATCCCGACTACGCGACATTGCAACCCGATGCCTTGCCGCCGCTTTACGGCGATGCGGTCGCCATTCCCGCCAACAGTCCGCGCGATTGGCTGGCACTCACCGCCGTGCAGTACGCCAATCTCGCGCGCTGGGCCGACGGGGACTTCGTGAACGATCTCGCCAGCGCCGACCCCAGTGCCGAGCGCCTCGAAGATCTTCCATTCGAGGCGCACCCGATGGCGCTCGATCGCGCCGCGCTCGAGGCTTGTCTCGGCGACGCTTTCCACCCTGGATGCGAGGCCACCTGGCCAATGCGCATCGGCTCGATGTACTCGGGCCTCTTCCGGCTGCGACACCGCGAGCAGCCCGAGCCCGACTACGGCGACGTGCTCACGCCGGAGCAGGCGCTGGCGCCAAACGGACCGCTCGATGGCTGTGTGCCGGGATCGATCACGCGCTGGCTTGCCGTGCCCTGGCAGACCGACACCGCAAGCTGCCGGTCGGGCTATGAGCCGAAGATCGATCCCTATCTCCCGACTTTCTGGGCTGCTCGCGTTCCTAACCACGTGTTAACGCGCGAGAGCTACGAGATCGTCCGCAACCTGTCCTTGCCGCTCGCCGTGCGGCGGCAGGCGTTTAACACCCGCGCCGCTTTCTTTCGCGATATTGATCGGCCGACGAGGGAGCAGACGCTTGCGCGCATGGTGGAGAGCTGGTTCCGCCTCGGCCTCGTGGAGGAGCGACCCGGCCCGGGTGACAACGCGTTCCCCACTTCAATGCGAGTCGAGACCGAGAGAGGCTTCCCGGAGTGATGCGCGTTGCCATCGTCGGAGCGGGACCTGCCGGCTGCGCCGCGGCCGTCGAGCTCCGCCGGCTCGGGGCCGAGGTGGTGCTGCTCAGCGACGGCCGCGATGGCATCGGCGAGCAGATGCCTCCCGCAGCTCGCCCGCTTCTGCAGCAGTTAGGGCTCTTGCCGCTCGATGGGCATGTCGATTGTGTCGGGGTTCGCGCCGCGTGGCGGACAGCGACACTCAGCCATCAGGATTTCGTCTTTCATCCGTTCGGCAACGGATGGCTGCTCGACCGCCACGCCTTCGGAGCGCAGATGCGTCAGCGCGCCGTCGATGCCGGGGCGGTGCTGCGCCAGCCGGTGCGTCTCGTTACCCTCGCCCGTCCTCGCGATTGGCGACTCCGCGTCGAAGGCGATGAGGTCGCTTGCGATTGGATTATCGACGCCAGCGGCCGGCACGCCGCGGTGGCGCGCCGACTCGGCATCCGCCGCCGCCGCTTCGATCGGCAGTTCGCGGTCGTCGGATGGTTGCAGACCGAAGCCGACGAGGAGGACGCCACGCTCACCGTCGAGGGCGGCGCCGGCGGCTGGTGGTACACTGCACGCCTGCCGCATCGCCGGCGTGTGGCGGCGTTGATCACCTCCGATCGTCCCGATCTCATGGCCTGGGAGAAGCGGTTGCGCTCCACGCGACACATCGCGCCCTTGCTGCGCGATTATCGTTGCTGCGGTCCGTTGGTCGTGCGACCCGCCGAGTCGTCGATGCTCGAGCACAGCGCAGGCTCGGGCTGGATCGCCATCGGCGATGCCGCCGCCAGCTATGATCCGGTCGCCTCACGCGGGCTCGTGGCCGCGCTGGAATCCGGCATTACTGCGGCTGCGCTCGTCGCCGCTTCATCCGAGCGTCTCGCCGCCTACCATGCGGATCTCGAGCAGCGCTTTATGCGCTACCTTGAAGAGCGAAATCGGTTGTACTTTTCATGACCTGGTCGCTGTGGCGGGGGGACAGGCGCGGAGCAACAGCCCTGCGCCAGGCGGTTTTCTGTGCTGCGAGCGATCGGTACGCGAACCAGGCGGACGCCTGAGTGCGACGGCTCGTGCGCCGCACGCCCGACGTTAATGACATTTAAATAAGTCCCTGACCAGGGCAGTTGCGACCGCAGGACATGTAGACTTGACAGGATTTTCACGCCCTAAGGCTCACTCTCGGCTGCTTGCTTGCCCCAGAACCTGGCATACAGTTGCGTCATTCGCTATGGAGGTGCCGGAGGCGTGTCAGCGCCGGAGGGCTGAAGACGCCGCGAAGCGTAATGCTGGGAAGACGTTCTAAAGCCTCTCTCGTGCGCAGTGCTGTCACAATCGGAGCAGGCAAACATCCCGGAGCTATTTGCGAATTCGTGGTCGTCGGTTTACCGATAAACGGCTCCATCGTTCGGTACCATCGAACAACAGGGTCTCGCTCTTGCCTATGAAGCTGAAAGTCCGGCCTCTCACGCCGGAGTTGTGGCCTGCGCTAGGGGACCTCTTCGGCCCGCTCGGTGCCTGTAATGGATGCCGGTGCACGTTGACTCGTCGGCAGCGCCTTACATTAGCAATGCGCAACACAATTAAAGCGCGGGCTGGTCCCGGTGAAATTCTGATAGGCTCTAGCCAAGGTGAGAAGGAATTGAGAAAAGCTGGGCTTAATGATTCACTCCGCTGTTCGTTTTGTCACAAGGGTCAAGCAACTGTTGGCAAGCTGATCTCAAGTCCCAGCGATCATCCCCGCGCTTATATCTGCGACGAGTGCGTCGCCGTTTGTGCAGCAATCATAGAGGATGATCTGGCCGAGTCTCAACAAAGCGAGTCGCAGTCGCCGGAGGATAATGCGCACCCGCTCCTGCATCATCGTCTTGCGTCAAGGCTGATGGAAGCAATTGAGACTTGGATGCAGGAGGAATCGATGGGTGAGGATGCGCGCCTATCGTTGAGCGAGGTTCGCAGGCTGGCACAGGAGATGCTGCAAGGCGTGTCGGCGACGCGAAAAAAGGGCCTTTGAGAGACGCTGAGTGCTGCGAGCCAAGCTGTCCCTGCTCCGCAAAACTCATCCGTTGTTGGCCATACAGTCCATTGTGCACCACTGGGCGGCACCCTACAAAAGCACCTGTTACCGAACAGCCGTGACGCGGAGATTGCTGGATGCGAACGCGGGCTGGGCACAGAACAACCACGCCGAAACTGGATGGCAGCGTCACCCGACTGAAAAATTTCTGGCTCAAAATTTTGTGTGAGTGGGTTCAAGTTGCACTTTGTGGCCGCCACCCCTGGACAATTCGGCACACGCGGCAGGCTGGGACGACCTACGAGACCGCACGATTAGGTTGGCATGGTGGGCGGCTGCTCCGGCCCTGACTCGTTGTGCGGCGCAGGAGAGCCGAAACCGATGGGCCAAGCAAAGGAGCACAGAGGGCTGCGCACATCCTCACCGCGCTTCTGGATGCCCGGTCCTCAGCTAGGCGGCACAGGTCGCCCCGTACACGCGAATGTACACGTCGAGGCCCAAGAACTCGGAATTCTTCCCAGCAGGCATCGGCGTGCTCCAGGCGCGCGTTTATCACCGGGGGTGTAGCTACGTCAGAGGGGTTTGGAGGAGCGTCGTGCCCCTTCGATTCGTGCGGGATCAGGTACAGGCGATTCCCCCTTTAGAGATTTTGTGATCGTCTTTTTGAGGGCCAAACGCTCTCAGGGGTAGAGGGGGTAAATCAAATTCGCAGCTTTGCCGACACCCTGGTAAGTTGTTGACTAATTTGGTCGGGCCGCCGGGATTTGAACCCGGGACCTCTTGCACCCCAAGCAAGCGCGCTAGCCAGGCTGCGCCACGGCCCGAAGTCTTAAGTCTACCGCATGCCGGTTATCTGACTGGCTGTTTCTCGTGCCGGCGCTCTGCCACAATCGTAACCTCCACGTCGTTCGCCAGCGAAACCACGCGGTTGACGAAGCTCTTTCCCAAAAGGCGGTCCATTCCTTTGCCGGTGAGGCGTGGCAGGAAAATCTGGCGTGCCTCGTGCATCCGGGCAAATTCGACAATCGCCTGCGCGTGATCCGTCCCTGTCAGGATTCGCGTCTCAATGTGCAGGTTGCGCGCGAAATTCAAATGCCTTTCTACTGCGTCTCGCTCCGCCGGATCTAAGGTAGACAAATCACCGCGCTCGGCAACAAAGACCGCAAAGCAATTCGCCCCGAGTATGTCCGCCACCCGCTTCCCGCGCCGGATCAACATTGCGGTAGAGGGCGCATCGCTGATGTAAATGACCACTGCATCGTTTAGCTGTGCCGCGCGCGGCGGCGCGTCCGGAGTCCGCTGAAGCGTTTCCTCGCTGTGCTCCATGCGTTCCTCCACTTCATGCGCTGTCTGCCGCAGCGCCACTTCCCGCAGAGCGACGAGCGTCGATTCCTTGAAAAAGTTCTCGAGCGCGCGCCTGGCCTTCTCGGGCGCGTACACCACGCCGCGCTCCAGGCGGTTCAGAAGCGCACGCGGCGTAAGGTCGACCATCACCACTTCGTCGGCCTGCTTCATCACCCAGTCCGGAATCGTTTCCCGCACGTTCACACTGGTGATCTGCGCGATCTGGTCATTCAAGCTTTCGAGGTGCTGCACATTCATCGTCGTCAGAACATCGATGCCCTCGTCGAGGATCGCCAGCACGTCTTCCCAGCGTTTCTCGCGCTGGGAGCCCGGCACGTTGGTGTGCGGAAATTCGTCGACTACGGCCACCTGCGGATGGCGTGCCAGAATCGCGTCCGTGTCCATTTCCTCGAACGCCGAACCGCGGTAGCTGATCACTTTCCGCGGAATCATCTCCAGGCCTTCCGTTTTCGCGATGGTGTCTTTTCGGCCGTGTGGCTCGAAATAGCCGATCACCACATCGGCGCCCCGCTCTTTCAGCGTCTGCGCTTCTTCCAGCATCTGGTAAGTCTTCCCGACGCCTGCTGCGTACCCAAGGAAGATCTTGAGCTTGCCCCGTTCTCCCATTACTTGTCCGGCAGCGCGAACCGATACCCCACCCAGGGTTCGGTCAGAATAAATCGCGGATGCGCGGGGTCCGCCTCAATTTTCTTTCTCAGTTGCCTCACGAAAACCCGAAGATACTCTACTTCATCTCCATAATCCGGCCCCCAGATGGTCTGCAGCAGCTTGCGATGCGTAATCGGCTTGTTGGCATTCGAAAGAAGATACTGCAGCAGGTCGAACTCTTTGGGAGTTAGCCGTACCTCCTGGCCGTTCACCATGACCTGCCGCTTCGCGAAATCGACCGATAGGTGATCCGAGACCGTCACAATCTCGGATTCCATCTGCGCCGGCAGCCGCCGTATGTTTGCACGAATGCGCGCCATCAATTCGTTTACGCTGAACGGTTTGGTGATGTAGTCATCCGCCCCCGAATCCAGGGCTTCAATTTTGTCTCTCTCGCTGTCGCGTACCGACAAAACGATGATCGCGGCTTCCGACACCGCGCGAATCTGCCTGCAGGCCGCCATTCCACCCATCCCCGGCATGTTCATATCCAGCAAAATCAGGTCAGGGCTCCCGCTCCGCAAGGCTTCTAGCGCTTCCTCGCCCGTTCGCGCTTCAAACGCTTCGTATCCGTTCGCAACCAGCGCCGTCTTGATGACCCGCCGGATCTGCGGCTCGTCATCAACAACCAGTACTCGCGAAGATGCGCTCATATCTCTGTCTTATCCATATCCGCTTCCCTTCCGACGGGTAGCGTAATACTGAACTGCGACCCTTGGCCCACTTGACTCTCCAGTGTAATTTTTCCTCCGTGCGCTTCCAGAATTTCCTTCGCGATCGCCAGCCCCATCCCTGTGCCCTGCACAGCCGACCGGTCGTATCGCCCCCTGTAAAATTTGTCAAACACTCGGGTCTGCTCCAGTTCTGTCAATCCTGGCCCATGGTCTCGAACCGATATAGAAATCGTGCCGTTCGCCGCTGTGGCCGAAACGTTGATAGTGGAGCGCGGCGGGCTGTATTTCGTCGCATTGTCGAGAAGCTGTTTGACTGCTTCTTGCAGCAGTTCCCGATCCCCATGAACCGGCGGCAGGTTGCTGGCGTAATCGATTGCAATCACATGCGTAGCGGCGCGTTCCCCCAATGACCGCACGGCCGCTTCTATCAGTTCACGGGCATTCACCGGCTCGATTTGTAACTGCAGCCGCTTCGCGTCGATGCGCGCCAGGTGTATCGCCTCGCCTACCTTCCGCTTCAGTTCCTGCTCTTCCTCGTGAATTCCTTCAATCAGATCGCGCCTCTGTTCGTCAGACAATTCCTTGGAATTCAGAAGCACATCTGTCGCCGCTTCAATCACCGTGAGAGGAGTCTTCAGATCATGTGCCAGGGCATCGAGCATTACTGATTTCAGCTCTTCGCTTTTGCGCACCGCCTCGGCGCGACTCGCCGCCTCCTGTGCCTGCGCCTGGGCCAAACCTACTGCCACGGTGCTACCCAGCGCCTGCAGCGTCGCTTGCGGCAAAAGCGCTCCCCTGAGGCCAAGGCTTCCGAAAGTCTTGTTGCCGAGCGTCACCGGGAAAACCGTTATTTGCGCTTCCCTGTCTTCTTCAATGGACCCGTTTCGCGCCGCCCGCCAGAGTTGTTCATCGTTAAGCGAACTCACCGCCTGCGATCGGTGAAACTGCCCCGTCGCACTTTCGAACAGCACCACGTCCCCGAACTCGAACAGTTCCATGCACTTATTCAGAATCAGGCGCCGCATATCCTCACCGCTGCTGAATAGCATCGCGCGGCTGAGCGCGTGCAGTTTTTCCGTTTCCCGCTGCTGTTGAAGCAGTTCGTCCCGTTGCCGATGCAGCCGGGTGGATAAGTTGGTCGCGATCAAAGATACGGCAAGGAAAACAAGAAGCGCTACCCAACCCTCCGGGTCGGCAATTGTGATTGCCTTTACAGGCGGTATGAAGAAGTAGTCGAGCAGAAGCGTCGCCGCAAGAGAAGCCAAAATGGCCTCAATAATATTTGCGTAAATGCCGGTGAGCAGCACCGCTAAAAGCAGGATAACGGCGGCGACCGTCGCGTTCGCGTGAGCGACATAGAAGCAAAAACAGGCAACTCCAAAAACCCCTGCCAGCGCAGCCAGCGTCGGGAGTGGGCGCGGCATTCGGCTCATCTTTCCTTTAGTTTAGACCGGGTAACTACGCGCCCACCGCTACACTATGATCATGATCCGTAGCGTTGCCGCGCTTTTTGCGGTTGCCCTTGCTGTGGCGCAAAATCCGCAGATTGACGGCGAAAAAATTCGGGCTGATGTGAAATATCTCGCGAGTGACGAACTGGAAGGCCGTGGCGTCGGCACCAAAGGAGAAAAACTCGCGACCGAATACCTCGCGTCTCAGTTGAAAGCCGCGGGCGTCCAGCCTGCGGGCGACAACGGCACTTATTTCCAGCGCGTGCCGCTTGTAGGCTCTACCACTCTGCCGAGCGCCACCCTCGCCATCTCCGGACCGCACGGCCAGGAGCCGCTGCAATTCGGACAGGATTACGTCGGCACCGCTCTTTCCCAGCGGCCGCAAAATAACTTCGATGCCGAAGCCGTGTTCGTCGGCCACGGAATCTCTGCCCCCGAATTCGATTGGGACGACTATAAAGGCGTCGATCTGCACGGCAAGGTTTTGGTCTACTTCACCAACGAACCTCCTTCGAACGATCCCGCCTTCTTCGGCGGCCCCGCACTCACCTATTACGGCCGCTGGACGTATAAGTTTGAAGAGGCTGCACGCCGCGGCGCGGTGGCTGCCCTGATCATTCACACCACGCCGACGGCAGGCTATGGATGGGGCGTGGTCAGCGGATCCGGCGCCAAGGAGTATCCGCAGCTCAGGCTCGCGCCCGGCCGGAACGGGTTGAAGCTCGCCGCCTGGATATCCCAGGACGCGGGCGCCAAGCTCGTTGCGCAGACCGGCAAGACACTCGATCAGCTTCTTGCCATGGCCAATCAGAAATCCTTCCGGCCGCTCCCGCTCGGTGTTCATGTCGTCGGCCATATCGATGTCAAGCTGCGCGACATCGAGAGCCGCAACGTGGTCGGCCGCATAGATGGGTCAGATCCGCAATTGAAGTCGCAGGCCGTGCTGTATACCGCTCACTGGGATCACCTCGGCATCAGCAAGCCCGTAAATGGCGACACAATTTACAACGGCGCCGTCGACAACGCTACCGGCTGCGGCGTCGTGCTCGCGCTGGCACGCTCCTGGGCCGTCCTGCCGCAAAAACCGAAGCGCAGCGCTGTGTTTCTATTTGTCACTGCTGAAGAGGCCGGGCTGCTCGGTTCCCAGTACTACGGGGAGCATCCGGAGATTCCCGCCGGAAAAACCGCGCTCGATATAAATTACGATGCGCTCTACCCGTTCGGCAAAACTAGCGACGTCTCGGTGACGGGCGCCGAGAGGACCACCCTTTGGCCGCTGGTTCAGCGCGATGCGAAACGCATGGACCTCGCCATCGCGCCGGATGCGGAACCTGGGCAAGGCCACTACTATCGCTCTGACCACTTCTCACTGGCCCGGGTCGGCATTCCTGCGTTCAGCATCTCTCAAGGCACCCATTACATCGGACAGCCTGCCGATTTCGGCAAGACCGTTTTCGAGCAGTACAACGAGGAGCACTACCATCGCCCATCCGACGAGTATCACGCAGACTGGAACTTCGACGGTATGGTGCAGATGGCACAGTTCGGTCTGGCTCTCGGCATGGATGTAGCAAACCTGCCCGCGCTGCCCACCTGGAAACCCGGCGACGAGTTTCTCTCCGCGCGGCAGAAAAGCGGCGTGACCGGATCGCCCGAGTAACTAAGACCGGTCTGCGGCCTGTTGCGCATTCACGGCGGCGCCGATCGTTGCCACGTTCTCGCCGCCCGGCACCACTTCCGTCGAGTAACCCTGCAGCGGACTCAGCTTCACCATTTCGTGCAGATACTCGTTCAAGAGCGTCAGGTTCATGAACCGGGCATTGAATCCCGTGATGAAAAACTTGCCGGGACCGTCCAGGTGAATGCTGGTTGCCGTCGCGGCAGCCAGCGCACGGTG
>Ga0213872_10000279_pt1 | contig 43537 bp, 42 predicted proteins | sample VelepicomBERX_R2_FD_160071 | JGI IMG/M metagenome (GOLD analysis project Ga0213872, IMG submission 160071) | Rhizosphere microbial communities from Vellozia epidendroides in rupestrian grasslands, the National Park of Serra do Cipo, Brazil - RX_R2 | ecosystem: Host-associated > Plants > Roots >... | reverse complement strand
ATTCGCTGCACCGATTTCAGCTGCGCCGCCACCAGCGGCGTATGATGGAACACTCTCACCCATGCAAAGGCCACGCGTGGCGCGCGAGTGCATACAGATCGTCCACCAGGGCGACTTTTCTTAAGCACACCAAGGAGAAGATTCAATGAAAGCACTGCGTCAACTGACTTTGCTGGCCGCCGCCGTGGCCTGCGCCAGCGCCGCCCATGCAGGGGCAATCAAAGAGGACCAAGATTCTCTGTTCAAACCGACCGGCAAGGGCTGGGGCGAACTTGATATCGACACCATGAGCCATAAAGAACGCGCCGCCACGCTCAAGGCCCAGCGCAGTTCCAACCTGACCTATCAGGGTGGCCCGGTGATGGTTAACCCGAACAAGGTCTACATGATCTGGTACGGCTCGGCATGGGACAGCGCCTCGCAGAACGTTCTGACCAACCTGGCCTCGCACATCGGTGGTTCGCCCTACTTCAACATCAACACCACCTACTACAACACCGCCAAGACCCATGTGGTGAACAACGTGACCTACGCCGGCGCCACCGCAGATAGCGGCTCGCTGGGCACCAAACTGAGCGACGCCAACATCGAGACCATCGTCACCAACGCCATCGCAGCCGGCAAGCTGCCGCTGGATGCGGACGCTGTGTACTTCGTCATGACCGACAAGAACACCACCGCCACCTCGGGCTTCTGCACCCAGTACTGCGGCTGGCACACCAACGCCAGCTACGGCGGCAAGGACATCAAGTACGCCTTCATCGGCAATCCGGAAACCCAGTGTGCATCGGCCTGCGGCGCCAATACGCCTAGCCCGAACAACACCCCGGGTGCGGACGCCATGGCTTCCATCTTCTCGCACGAACTGGAAGAGTCGGTGACCGACCCGGATGGCAATGCCTGGTACTCGCTGTCGAACGGTATGGAAAACGGTGACAAGTGCGCATGGAACTTCGGCACCACCGCCACCGCATCGAATGGTTCCAAGTACAACCAGACCATCGGCGGCATGCACTACCTGATCCAGCAGAATTGGCTGCTGGGCACGACCCAGGCTTGCGCACAGCACTATCCTTGATGCCGTGGGCATAGTATCAAGGTGAATTAGCAATTGGCCGTCACGCTCCGGCGTGGCGGCCGCTCTAACGGAATCGCACATGCTCAAGAAATCCCTGATTGGCCTGGCCGCCCTGGTTTTATTGCAGGCGCAGGCACAGCCGCAACGCACCATCCCCACCGTTACCCGCACCGTCCAGCAATTCAGCATCCTGGAAAACGAACTGCTCGACGCCGTCAGCCATCGCAATGTCGAAGCCTTGAACAAGGTGGTGTCGGAAGATTTTGAACTGCGCAGCGCCAGCGCGCCCGGACGTCCCACTGCTCGCGCCGAATGGCAGCAGCAGGCCTTTGCCGGCAAGCCGCTGGAATCCAGCATCGAACAGATGGCGGTGCATGAATTCGGCGAGCTGGCTGTGGTCAGCTTCCTGTGGAAAATCGACGCACCCAAGGACGCCGCCGTGGCGCATCAGATCTTTGTGGTCGACACCTGGAAGCAGACCGACAGCGGCTGGAAAGCCATCACCCGCTACGCCGCGCCGGTGGATGCCAGCGCCAAGCCGGTGCCGGGCGGCGACACCGCCGCGCCAGCCATCCGCAAGAAGTACTGAGGCGCGATATGGCTTCCCTGCTTCATCAAGCCCGCTACTGGTACGGCGCCGCCGCGCTGGCCGGAGTGGCGCTGGTGTGGTACTGGCCATCCGGCGACCAGCCGCCTGCCGAAGCGCCTGTCAGCGCCGCCAGCGGCGCCGCCGCCCTGCTTGACGGCATGCTGAAGTCCACGCCACACGACAATGGCCTGCGCCAGTCGATGGAGCTGTCGCCCGATGACGCGCAAGCGCCGGAAGGATTGTCGGTGGACGCCGCCGGCCAGTTGCGGCCGGACCGTCCGCTGCGCATGGTGTTCGAGTTCTTCCTGGTGCGTGGCGAAGGCGCCGATCTGGATGCACGCGCCGCCCAGCTGCGCGGCCATCTGGAACGCCAGGTGCGCGGACCGGCGCTGGAACAGGTCAAGGTGCTGGCGGGCCAGTATGTCGCCTATGTGCGCGCGTATGACGATCTGCTGGCGCGCCAGAATATCCAGCTGCAGCCTGGCGCCCTGCCTTCGGCGCAGCAGCTGGAACAGCTGGCGGTGTGGCAGCAGCAGCGCGTGCGTCTGCGCCGCAGCAGCTTTGCACCGGCGCTGGCCGATCTCTGGTTTGCCGACGACGACGCAGCGCTGGCCAATGCCATCACCGACCTGCGCGAACGCGGCGAAGCTTCCGCCAATGCCACGGCCTCGGACCAGGAGCCTGACTCGAACACGCTGCGCGCACGGCGCTTGCATAATCCCGCACAGGACGACGCGCGCAATGCCGAACTGGCCGACCTGTTCGCACAGGCGACCATCACCTACCAAGATGCCGCTACCGGCGAGCGTCAATGGCGCGAACGCTTTCTGAACTATCGCAACGCCGCGGCCCGTTTGCAGGGCACGGATCCGGCCCAACGGCAGCGCCAGCTCGACGCGCTGCAGCAGCAAATCTTCCCGACCGAGCGAGAGCGCATCCGCGCACGCGCCAGCGGCATCGAATAACCCAGCTATCGAATACGCATGAAGAAAGCACTTCTGTTTTTGCTTCTCGCCGCCTGCGGCTTCAGCCACGCAGAGACCCCGGACGAAGCCCGCATCAAGAACCTGATCACGCCGCGCTTGGGTATCAACATCAAGGTCGACTCGGTGAAGAAGACGCCTTACGGCGGGCTGTATGAGATCAGCACAAACGGCGATATTTTCTATACGGATGAAAGTGCGCGCTATCTGTTTGTAGGCAAGGTGGTGGACACCGCCAACAACTACCAGGATCTGACCCGCACGCGGGTCGACCAGCTGGCCGCGATCCACTTCAACGACCTGCCGCTGGAGGCGGCGATCCGCACGGTGAAAGGCAATGGCAAGCGCGTGATGGCCGTGTTTGAGGATCCCAACTGTCCCTACTGCCGCAAGCTGCACCAGACGCTGGAGCACATCGACAATGTGACGATCTACACCTTCCTGCTGCCGATCATTTCCGACGATTCCGCCGCCAAATCGCGCGACATCTGGTGCGCGGCCAACCGCAGCGAAGCCTGGCACGAATGGATCGTCAACTCGAAAGCTGCGCCATCCGCGCCGGCGACCTGTCCCGCGCCGAATGATCAGATCCTCGCGCTGGGCAAGAAGCTGCATGTCTCCGGCACGCCGACGGTCTACTTCGCCGACGGCTCCCGCACCGGCTCCGCCTTCGAGCTGCAAAACCTCGAAACCCGCCTGACCGCCACGCTGAAATAAACCGGGGTCAGTGCCGGCAATCGGACACGGGCTCTGCCGTAGGCTCGCTTACGGCAGAGCCCGTGTCCGATTGCCGGCACTGACCCCGGTTTTACGCTTTTAGCGGCCGCAGGCGGAGATGCTGATGGGGCGGGTCACGGCGGCCATTGGCAGCTCCAGCTCGGCGCTGCCGGCTGCCTCATCAACTTTGGCGGACATCTGCTTGCCGTCCACGCGGTAGCAGGCCGCTGCCGCCGCGCCATGCAGCGTGACCTGCCAGACGCGCTGCGACGGCGCACCGGCATAGCTTCCGCGCGCGGCGCCAATTTGCAGGGTGCGCGCATGGTCGTCCCAGCGGATCTCGGTATCCATGCTGCCACCTGATTTTCGATAGTCCTCGGTCAGATCGTCATCTTCGTGCAGCACCGTGCGGCCTGCGGCGCCGGGATATACGTCCAGCACCATGCGCGACTTGTCCGCCGCTGCCGTGCTGGTGGTATACGCCTGGCGTGGAATCAGCGCGCCGGCTTTCACAAACACCGGCAACAGCCCGCGCTCCGCACCAACGCTGATCTCCTTGCCACCTTCCAGCACCTGCTGCGGCTGCCAGAAGTCATACCAGACACCCGGCGGCAGCCACACAGCGGTCGCGCCATCTCGGCTGGTGCGCGGCGCCACCAGCAGATCCGGCCCCCACAGATACTGCAGATCGTGGCTCCATGCCGCATCCTCATGCGGATAGGCCAGCAGCATCGCCCGCGCCATCGGCAAACCGCTATCGGCAGCCTCGCGCGCCGCCGAGTAAATGTAGGGCATCAGCTCATAACGCGCCTGCGTGAACTGGTGCGCGGCGGCCTGCTCCGGCGCGCTGCGGTCCAGCGGCCAGCGCGAAGGGCCCATGCCATGCGGCTTCCAGATCGGCGAGAAGCTGCCGAAACCCATCGCCCACTGCTGGTAGATGTCTGCATCCGGTCCCACCTTGGCTTCCCAGTCGTAGAAACCGCCCGCGTCATGGCCCCAGAACGGGAAGCCCGACAAACCCGCCAGCTGCATGCCGCGAATCTGCATCTTCATCTCGTCGAAATTCGGCTTGATGTCGCCGCTCCACAGCGAAGCGTAGCGCTGCGCACCGGCCGTCATGCCGCGCACCCAGACGTAGGGACGCTGGCGCAGCCCGGCCTTATCCCAGCCATCGCGCACCAGCGACTCGGCGATCAGCAGGAACCACTCGTTGCGCATCTCCGCAAAGCTGCGGCCATTCGACAGGATCATCGAACCCGGCGCGCCGCCCATCTCGTCGAATTCGTCGATCCACAGCGCATCGCCCGGATAGTGCAGCCTGGGGTCCAGCGATTTGCGGTACAAGACGTCCCAGAACCATTGATGGAAGGCGGGATTGGTCTGGTCCGGCGCGCTGCTGGCAAAGTCGATGCCGGAAATCGCCGGCACATTGAAGGACGCTTGCCAGCCTTCGCTATATTGCAGCACACAGCGGTTGACGTCGATGGTGGTCATCAGCTGGTTCTGTTTCAGCCACTGGGCATATTCGGCGGGATCGGCAAAGCGGCCACGATCCCAGTCCAGATAAGACTCGCAACGCTTGCCGCCGCCCGCGCGCCAGCGGTTGTCGTTGACCAGGTGGTCGATGGCGAAACCGGCGGCGCGATGCTCGGCCACCTTTTGCTTCCACCAGTTCTCATCGGACGGCGTGGGCGAATCGTGGTCGTGCGACTTGTCCGACAGCGCCAGCCCGAAGATGGCCTTGGGCGGCAGGCGCGGCTTGCCGGTCAGCTCGACGTAATGGCGCAGCACATCGCGCGGCTCGGGACCGGCGATGAAGAAGTAATCCATGCGCGCATTGAAGCCCTGCGTTTCCAGCGCCATTTCGTAGCGGCCCTTGGCGCCGAAATCGAAGCGGTTGCTGAAGCTGGAATTCAGGAATACGCCATAGCCCTTGCTGGAAATGTAGAACGGCACCAGCAGCGGCGCTTGCTGGATCTGCTGGCTGCCGTAATTGCGGCTCAGCTCCTGCCCCTTCAGATCCACGGCAGCGGCGCGGCCGTAGTAGCCATGCCCCAGCGCCGTAAAGTGCTCCTTGGGATCCGGCACAAAGCCGCGCACGATGGCTTGCTCGCGCCATTGCAGACCGCCCTGTTCCGCCAGCACCGGCACGCCGGACTGGAAGTAAGACACGGCCAGGGTCTGCTTGTCGATCACCAGCTTGAGCGGCCCGGCGGCTTGCACGCTCAGGCTCTTGCCCTCATCGCTGACGCGCAGCGCGCCCTGCGGCCGGGCGTCCACCATCTCGTAGTAATTATCGGGGAAATAATCCTCGCCCTTGCGCACCGTCTGCAGGCGCACGACCTGCGGACCATAGGCCGTCAGGCGCAGGCTGGCGCCATCCGCGCGCGTGACGATCACGCTGTCGCCCTGGCGCACAAAGGCCGGCGCGGCATGCGCCTGCAACAAGCCGCCGGCAACCAGCAAACCGCCTACGCAAAACCGCTGACTTATTTTCATTATGTACACCGTCCCCAAGATTTCCAGAAAGGCCATTCTAAGCAGCTCATCATGCCGCAACAAACCAAAATTTGAATTCCTCAATACAACAATCGTATCGATACCATTGCCGCATGGAAATAAATGCGATATTGTGATGACCGCATCCGATCATTGGAGATCCCCATGGCAGAACACGACCTCCCGCTCACCGACATTGCCCCAAAAGCTGAAATCCCTGCCGCGCTGGCCACCGCCCTGCGCGACTGGGCCGAACAATACGCCCTGGAGAGCGGCGCCCCTGCCCGCGCCGCCTTGGCCGAATCCGAAGCCGAACTGGCCAGCCTGCGCGCCCTGCGCACCCAGCTGGAAACGGAACGCGCCGACGCCCTGGCCACCCTGGCCGAGCGCGATGAAGCCATCGAACGCCTGACTTCCGAGCTGCGCAACGCCAAGCACGTCGCTTCGGAAGCCCTGGTGGGCAAGGCCAAGGACCAGCTGGCCATCGACGGCAAGGACGCCCAGATCGCCGATCTGCGCAACCAGCTGGAGCGCAGCATGGCCTCCACCGCGAGCGAATCGGACGCCCGTCTGAAAGCGCAGATGGACCTGGTCGGTGCCACCACGGCACGCGACAACTACGAGGCCGAGATCAAGGATCTGCGCAGCCAGCTCGACGCTTCCCAGGCCGAACGCCGCAGCCTGAAAACGGAAAAAGAAGTCCTGCTGTCGCGCTTGCAATAAGGCTTTTCCTCGGCGCAAGCGCGCGCCGCGCCCTGCTCCGCCGTGCTACAACGGCCATCCAGCCAGGAAAGGAGCAAGCCATGAGACTGCAAGATAAAGTGTGCATTGTGACCGGCGCCGCCAGCGGCATCGGCAAGGAAATCGCGCTGACGTTTGCGCGCGAAGGCGGCCGCATCGTCATCGCCGACCTCGACGGTAACGCGGCCCAGAGCGCCGCCCAGGAAATCCAGCGTACCGGCGCGGACGCCATCGGCATCGCCATGAACGTGGTGGATGAAGCCCAGGTCAACCAGGGCATTGCCAATGTGATGCAGCACTGGGGCCAGATCGATGTCCTGGTCAGCAACGCCGGCATCCAGATCGTCCACCCCATCGAAGAATTCCCCTACGCCGACTGGAAGAAGCTGCTGGCCGTACACCTGGACGGCGCCTTCCTTACCACCAAGGCCTGCCTGCCGCATATGTACCAAGCGGGCAGCGGCACCATCATTTACATGGGCTCGGTGCATTCCAAGGAAGCCTCCAAACTGAAGGCGCCCTACGTCACGGCCAAGCATGGACTGATCGGGCTGGCCGAGGTGGTGGCCAAGGAAGGCGCCGAACATGGCGTGCGCGCCAACGTGATCTGTCCCGGCTATGTACGCACGCCGCTGGTGGACAAGCAGATCCCCGAACAGGCCCGCACCCTCGGCATCAGCGAAGACGACGTGGTCAAGAACGTGATGCTGAAGGATACCGTCGACGGCGAGTTCACCACCGTGCAGGACGTGGCGGAAGTGGCGCTGCTGTTTGCCAGCTTCCCGTCCAATGCGCTGACGGGGCAATCGCTGGTCACCAGCCACGGCTGGTATATGCAGTAGTTTTCCCGGCGGACTTTGGTTAGAATAATTGCAATCTTATTCAACCTTCAAGGACAGTATGCGAAAACAGATTGCGATCGCGCTGGCGGCGCTGAGTTTTGGCAGCGCCCACGCCCAGCTGGGCAATGGCGGCGGCACTTACGCCGGGATTGAACGGGGCGAGATCAGCGCCGGCCAGTTCGTGGAGCATTACGTGGGCGCGGCAAAACAAGTACTGTCGGCCGAATCCGGCCTGCTGACGGCCTTCGGCCTGACCACGGATGCGCAAAACGCCACGGCGGCCAGCCATCAGCTGGATGCGCCGGTGACGCGCGGCATTCTGGAAGATGTGCTGCAGCGCCAGGCCGATGCGGCCAAGGCGCTACAGCAGAAGCTGGCTGCGAGCCAGCCGCTGCAAGGCGACGAGCGTGCGCACTTCCAGCAGGAGGTGCAGGCATTGGCGCAAGCACTGAACGCCAGCGATGCGCTGTCCAAGGATCTGAGCGCCAACCGCAAGAAACTGAGCGCGGCGCGCGGTGCGGATGCCACCCAGGCGGTGTACCTGTCCAAGGCCCTGCCCGATCACGTCAGAATCTTGCAGCAAACGCTGGAAGCCGCCTTGGCCTATGCCCGCGCGCAGAAGATTCCGGTGTCCCAGGATATCGTCGCCACCAAGGAATAAATAAGAGCGGCAAGCGGGGCTGCGGCACGGGGCTTTTCATTCGCTAGTGTTGCAGCGTTTGCACATACGGCTGAGATTCGCGCGCACGATACCTCAAGCCTCTGCCAGCGATGTACCATCTTTTATCACCTTGGATGAGAGTGAGTGAAGATGGCTGCCACCACCCTGAGCCTGCGCGCCCGCCTGGCGCTCGGCCTGACCGCCGTGATCGTCCCCATGCTGCTGGCCGGGCTGGTGGTGCTGGTGGCATATCAGCGCCTGCTCAGCGCCACCACTTCCTTTCACGAACAGGACAACCGTATCTGCGAACTGGCGCTGCGCAGCCAGCTGACATTGGCCTCGGCTGGCGCCACGGCGGACGGCCAGCAAGCCGCCCTGCGCGACATCCGCAGCGACCTGCACGACGCGGCAGGTCTGGCCGAAGGCGGCTTGAAGAAAGAAGCCCAGGACATCGGCTTGCTCAGCTACGGCGGTACGCCGCCCGCGCAACTGGCAGCACTGCTGTCGCAATTCAGCCGGCACGCCAGCCAAAGCCGCACCGCCGCGGCGGACGAGCTGCAGGAGCAGCGGCGCAACGCCACCCTGATATTGTTGATCGTCCCGGGACTGGCGCTGGCCCTGGGCCTGATACTGGCCAGCTTTATCACACGCGGCATCTACCAGGCCTTGCGCGACTGCGTGAACTTCGCCCGCGACGTGGCCGAGGAGCGCAATCCGCAGCAGCTGCAATTCCACAGCGGCAGTGAATTCGACTCGCTCTCCGTCGCGGTCAACGCCATCCTGGAGGAAGCGAGGCAAAACGCGCAGATCCTCCACGTGCAGGGAGAGCGCATCGCGCAGCTGGAACGCGCCGACCTGCTGCGCGCGGCATGCGGCAAGGCGGTGGCGGAGGCCGGCGATGAAAACGGCTTGCTGCAAGCTTTCTGCGAACAGCTGGTGGAAGCCGGCGGCTTCCGCTTTGCCTGGGTAGGCCGCGGCCTGGACGACGCCGACAAGACCATCGAGCTGGCGGCCCATGCCGGCGCCGACCGCGACCTGGTCGAGCAGTACAATCTGACCTGGGGCAAAGACCTGCACCGGCACGGCGACTGCGGCTCGGTGCTGATGCTGAAGCGGCCGCACGTGGTGCACGATCTGCCCGCCGATCCGGGCTTCGTCGTGTGGAAAGGCACGCTGCTGACGCGCCATCTGGTCTGCTGCGCCGCGCTGCCCCTGATGGACGAGACCGAGCTGTATGGCGCCGTCACCGTCTATTCCTCGGTTCCCCATTTCTTCAACAAGAATGAACTGGCGATGCTGCAGGAACTGGCGCGCGATCTGGCGCGCGGCATTGCCGCCCTGCGCGAGGCCGGGCAGCTGAAGCAGGCCGAAACGCTGCTGGAACAGCAGGTGCATATCGACCCGCTGACCGGCCTGGCCAACCGCGCCGCGCTGGAACGGCAGCTGCCGCAGGCGGCCGCAGAGAGCGCGGACGGCGGCAAGCAGCTGGCCGCCCTGCTGATCGATCTGGACCGATTCAAGGACGTCAACGACAGCTGCGGCTACCAGGCCGGCGACCAGATGCTGGCCGAAGTAGCCCAGCTGCTGCAAGGCGCGGTTGACGGCAGCGCGCTGCTGGCGCGCATGGCCAACGACGAATTCGTCATCCTGCTACCCGGCCTCGATTCGGGCGAAGCCGCCGCCGAACTGGCCGGCGCCATCCTGGCCCGGCTGGATCAGCCGCTGCCGGGCGGCCCGGCCAATGTGCGGCCGCACGCCTCCATCGGCATCGCGCTCTGTCCGTCCGATACGGCGGATGCGGGCGCCCTGCTGCGCCTGGCCGACCTGGCCATGAACGAGGCCAAATCCGCAGGCGGCAACAGCTTCCGCTGCTACGCGCCAGCGATGGGCGCGCGCGGCGCCTCGCGCTTCGATATGGAGGCCGATCTGCGCCGGGCGCTGGAACGCAACGAGCTGCTGATGCATTACCAGCCGCAGGTCAGCATGGTCAGCGGCGCCATCACCGGAGCCGAGGCGCTGATGCGCTGGCGTCACCCCGAGCGCGGCATGGTGGCGCCGGCCCAGTTTATCCGGCTGGCCGAAGAAACCGGCCTGGTGCTGCCGCTGGGCGCCTGGGCCATCGCCAATGTGTGCGCGCAGATGCGGCGCTGGCTGGACAATGGCCTGAACGTGCCGACCGTGGCGATCAATCTGTCGCCGCGCCAGTTCCATCAGAAGGATCTGGTGCAGGTGGTGCGCCAGGCGCTGGCCGACAACCGGCTGGAGGCGCGGCTGCTGGAGCTGGAAATCACCGAGAGCGCCGTCATGCACGACGTCGAAGCGGCGATTGCGATACTGGGAGAGCTGAAGCAGGTCGGCGTCAGTATTTCGCTGGACGATTTCGGCACCGGCTATTCCTCGCTGGCCTATCTGAAGCGCTTCCCGATCGATCACCTGAAAATCGACCGCTCCTTCGTCAGCGACGTCACCACCTCGCCGGACGATGCCGCCATCTGCAACGCCGTCATCGCGCTGGCGCATCACATGCACATCAGCGTAATCGCGGAAGGGGTGGAAACGGAGGGCCAGATGCTGTACCTGCGCCGCCGCCATTGCGACGAGATGCAGGGCTTCTACTTCAGCAAGGCGGTGGCGGCGGAGGCCTTCGCCCAGCTGCTGTCATCGAACAAAAAATTGGCGCTGCCCATGGAGGCGCAGCAGCAGCGCACCTTGCTGCTGCTGGACGATGAAGTGAATATTCTGAGTGCGCTGAAACGCGCCTTGCGGCCGGACGGCTACCGCATCCTGACCGCCAGCACCGCCAGCGAGGCGCTGGCGCTCTTGGCGGTCAACGAAGTGCAGGTGGTGATGTCGGACCAGCGCATGCCGGAGATGAGCGGCACCGAGTTTCTCAGCAAGGTCAAAGACCTTTACCCGGAAACGGTGCGCATCATCCTGTCAGGCTATACCGACCTGGAATCCGTGATCGATGCGATCAACCACGGTGCGATTTACCGCTTCTTCACCAAACCCTGGGAAGATGAGCTGCTGCGTTCCTGCATCGCCGAAGCATTCCGCCACCAGCGCCTGATGTACCAGGACAGCGCGCCGGAAGCGGCGCCTGAGTTGGCGCCCGCCCTGGCTTAGCCAAAGTGGCGTCCACACGCCACCGGCTGATGCCGCCCCTTTCTGTTCCTGCCACGCCACACTTCCCCAAGATATTTATCATTCCGCCATTTTTTCGGTAGTAATATTACACGCCACCCATTCGGCGTCAGACTGAAGGCACAAACACACCACAAACGCGGAGACAAGCATGAAACTTCACTGTAGTTTAGTTTCAAAACTGAAATTCCTGACAACCCTGTGCACGCTCGCAGCACTGACCGCCTGCGGCGGCGCCAGCGACGATGCCCCCACCCCTCGGCTGCCGGCGCAAGGCGCCCGCGTCCTGCAAGGCAGCGCCGCCATGGCCGCCGCAGCAGCCGTGGCGCCAGCCACCATCCGCATGCACTTCCACCGCGCCGGCGGCAATTACGGCGACTGGGGCGTGTATTCCTGGGACGGCCCGGTCAACCCCAGCACCGCCTGGATCAGCACCCGCTTCATGATGACCCAGAGCGACAGCTTTGGCGGCTACGTCGACATCCCCGTCAACACCAGCAAGAGCGCGATCTGGTTCCTGGTGACGGACGGCAGCGGCAACAAGAATTGCGGCAGCGACCAGTCCGCGCCCTTCAGCAGCGATATCGCCACGGCAGGCCAGGAAGTCTGGATGCTGGAGGCCGACTGCACCATCTACAACAGCCCGCCCGCCGTCAGCTACGGCAACCTGGGCCAAGCCAAGGCGCACTGGCTGACGGCCTCCGCCTTTGCCTGGCCGGGCGTGCCGGCCAGCGGCGCCAGCTACAAGCTGTACTACGCGGCCAATGGCGGCCTGGGCTCGAACGTGGGCGGCGTCACCGGCGCTGACGGCAGCATCGACCTGAGCAGCGCAGCCTCCCTGCCCGCCAGCCTGCAGCAGAAATATCCGCACCTGGCGGGCGCGACGGCGCTAACCATGTCCGCCGCCGACGCCGCCAGAGTGGCCTCGCTGGTGAGCGGCCAGTTCGCCATTGCCCAGTTCGACGCCAGCGGCCAGCTGGTGCAAGTGACCTCGCTGCAGGTCAGCGGCATGCTGGACGATGTGTATGCGGCCGAGGCCAGCAAGGCCAGCCTGGGCCTGAGCTATGGCCGCAATGGCGCGCCGACCTTCAGCGTGTGGGCGCCCACCGCCAAATCGGTCAGCCTGGTGCTCTACCCCGACGCCAACAGCGCCAGCACCGTCACCCGCGCCATGACGCGCAACACCGCCAGCGGCGTATGGAGCTACACTGCGCCGGACGCCAACTGGGTCAACCGCTACTACTACAACTACAGCGTGCAGGTACTGTCGCGCTGGGCGAACAATTCGGTGGTCAACAACACCGTTACCGATCCTCACTCGGTCAGCCTGAATGCCAACAGCGTGCGCAGCTATGTGGGCGATCTGAACAGCCGCACACTCATGCCGGACGGCTGGGACCACCAGCACATTCCGCGCCTCGACTACCCGACCGACATCGCCCTGTATGAGCTGCACATCCGCGACTTCAGCGCCAGCGACAACACGGTGCCCGCCGCCCATCGCGGTAAATACCTGGCCTTTACCGACCAGGACTCGAACGGCGGCCGCCACCTGCGCCAGCTGGCGCAATCGGGCCTGACCCACGTGCACCTGCTGCCCAGCTTTGACATCGCCAGCATCAACGAGACCGGCTGCACCACGCCGGTGATCCCGAGCGACGCACCCAACGCCACCACCCAGCAAGCGGCCGTCAATGCCACCCGTGGCACTGACTGCTTCAACTGGGGCTACGATCCGGTGCACTACGGCGCGCCGGAGGGCAGCTACTCGTCCAACGCCAACGACGGCGCCGTACGCGTGCGCGAATTCCGCGCCATGGTGCAGGGCCTGCACCAGCAAGGCCTGCGCGTGGTGATGGACGTGGTCTACAACCACACCAGCGCCTCGCAGCAAGGCCCGCTGTCGGTGCTGGACAAGATCGTGCCAACCTACTACTACCGCCTGAACACGGCGGGCGGCATCACCAACGACAGCTGCTGCGCCGACACCGCCACGGAAAACGCCATGATGGCCAAGCTGATGATTGACACCGCCAGCACCTGGGCGCGCGACTACCAGGTCGACGGCTTCCGCTTCGACATCATGGGCTTCACCCCGCTGGCGGTGATGAAGCAGCTGCAGGCCGCCGTCAACAAGGCCGCCGGGCGCGACATCTACCTGTACGGCGAAGCGTGGAACTTTGGCACCGTGGCCAACGACGCCCGCTTTGTGCAGGCGCGCCAGGCCAATATGTTCGGCACCGGCATCGGCTCCTTCAACGACCGCATCCGCGACACCATCCGTGGCGGCGGCTGCTGCGACGGCGGCGCCAACCTGGTCAGCCAGCAGGGCCTGATCAACGGCGTGTACTACGACCCGAACGGCCAGTCGACGCAGACCAAGGACGACCTGCTGCGCCTGGGCGACCTGGCCAAGGTGGCCCTGTCTGGCACCTTGCGCGACTACAGCTTCACCGACCGCAACGGCAACGTGCACAAGAACTCGGAGATCGACTACTTTGGCCAGCAGGCAGGCTTCGCCGCGCAGCCTTCGGAAATCATCAACTACATCGAGGCGCACGACAACCAGACCCTGTTCGACCTCAATGCCTACAAGCTGCCGCAGTCGACCAGCCTGGCCGATCGCGTGCGGGTGCAGAATCTGGGCGCGGCCTTTACCGTGCTGGCGCAGGGCATCCCCTTCATCCACGCGGGCCAGGAAATCCTGCGTTCCAAGTCAATGGACGCCAACAGCTATGACGCGGGCGACTGGTTCAACAAGCTCGATTACAGCTACCAGTCCAACAACTTCGGCGTCGGCCTGCCGCTGGCGGACAGCAACCAGTCCAACTGGTCGATCATGTCGCCGATCCTGGTTAATCCGCTGATCAATCCGGACACCGCTTCCATCATCCGCGCGCGCGACTACATGAACGACCTGCTGGCGATCCGCCAGGACACCAGCCTGTTCCGCCTGCGCAGCGCCAGCGATGTGTCGGAGCGCCTGCGCTTCTACAACACTGGACCGGCGCAGATTCCCGGGCTGATCGTGATGAGCATCGACGGCCAGAATCCGCACCGCTACGACGACGCCAAGTACCGTGGCGTGGTGGTGCTGTTCAATGTGGACAAGGCGGCCAGGAGCATCACGGTGCCGGAACTGGCGGGCCGCAGCCTGCAATTGCACCAGGTGCAGCGCAAGTCCAGTGCCGACGCCCAGCCGCGCAGCGCCACGTATGATCGCCGCAGCGGTAGCTTCAGCATCCCGCCGCGCACCACGGTCGTCTTCGTCGACTAGGCGCAGCACTGCGGGGCGGCTCGCCTGAATGGGCGCCGCCCCTCAGTTGCCGGTGTCCGAGGCAGGCTGAAAGCTCAGCAGGGTATAGGTTTCGGTGACGGTGACGACGCCGTGGTCATCCATGCCCTCATGGACGATTTTCATCATCCCCTTGACCTCTGGGGCGTACCAATAGGTCGAGCGCCGGTAGCCGGAGGGCCAGATCAGGGGCGCAATGGTGCTGATCACGGCAGCCTGATAGTGCTTCGCGCCCAGTGTCAGCGTCTCGCTGCCGGTCACGCTGAACCATTGCCTGCCGCCCTGATTCACATCGGGCGGCGCGGCATTCCAGCTCTGGCCGGGCGCCAGCGGTGCATCGCAAGCTACTTCGCCCGGCAGCTCGGCGCCGGTTGCGATATCGTACAAACAGGTATCACTGTGCAGGCCAAAAAGGCGTTCAGCGCTGATGATGGGTTTGCCCAGCGTGTTGTAGCCCTCGACACTCACCCGCAGTTGGTGGGCACGGACCACCGGGCCGCGTTCGTCCCGGCCTTGATACAGGCTCTGGTAGACCCAGTAATCACCAGGTACGGGCTGGCCGGTGGCGGCATGGCTGGCGCTGGCGAAGGCAAGAAGGCAGGCGGGCAAGGTCTTCATCACCGTACTGTAACAGACCCAAAAAAAAGGAGGCCGAGGCCTCCTTTTTTGCATTACATCGGCTGAAGGAAAGTCTTCAGCTTGTCGGCACGCGACGGCTGGCGCAGCTTGCTCATCGCCTTGGCTTCGATCTGGCGGATACGTTCGCGGGTCACGTCGAACTGCTTGCCCACTTCTTCCAGCGTGTGGTCGTTCGACATTTCCACGCCATAGCGCATGCGCAGCACCTTGGCTTCGCGCGGGGTCAGCGAGTCCAGCACTTCCTTGATGACGTTGCGCATCGAGGCGTGCAGGGCCGCGTCCAGCGGGGCCAGGGTGTTGTTGTCTTCGATGAAGTCGCCCAGCTGCGAATCGCCGTCTTCGCCCATCGGGGTCTCCATGGAAATCGGCTCCTTGGCGATCTTCATGATCTCGCGCACTTTGGATTCCGGCATTTCCATCTTCACCGCCAGGGTCGCCATATCCGGCTCGCTGCCGGTTTCCTGCATGATCTGGCGCGAGATGCGGTTCATCTTGTTGATGGTCTCGATCATGTGCACCGGTACGCGGATGGTACGGGCCATGTCGGCGATCGAACGGGTGATGGCCTGACGGATCCACCAGGTCGCATAGGTCGAGAACTTGTAGCCGCGACGGTATTCGAACTTGTCCACCGCCTTCAGCAGGCCGATGTTACCTTCTTGGATCAGGTCGAGGAATTGCAGGCCGCGGTTGATGTACTTCTTGGCGATCGAGATCACCAGACGCAGGTTGGCCACGGTCATTTCGCGCTTGGCCTGGCGTGCGCGCTTTTCGCCGGCAGCCATCTGCTTGTTAATCTTGCGCAGGTCAGCCAGCGGCAGTGCCACTCGCTCCTGCAGGTCGATCATCTTGCGCTGCAGTTCCTTGATGGCCGGGACGTTACGGCCCAGCACCGCGCTGTACGGATAGCCGGCGTTGACTTCGCCATCGACCCAATCCAGGTCGCATTCGCTGCCCGGGAAGACCTTGATGAAGTGGGCGCGCGGCATGCCGCACTTGTTCACGCACAGTTCCAGCACGGCGCGCTCGATGTGGCGCACCTCTTCCATCTGGCCACGCAGGGTGTCGCACAGCTTCTCGACCACCTTGGCGGTGAAGCGGATGCCCAGCAGCGCGTCCGAAATGGCTTCCTGCGCCGCCACGTAGCTCTTCGAACCGTAGGCGCACGATGGCTTGCACATCTTGTCGTAGTTGGCCGAGATGAAGGCGAACTTTTCCAGCGCCAGGGCTTTCATCTGCGCCAGCTGTTCGGCCGAGTAGCCGCCGGCGGCAGCGGCGCCGCCGCCTTCGCCCTCTTCGTCGCCCTCGTCCTCTTCCTCGTCGTCTTCGTCGTCGGCAGCGGCGCTCACCACGGCGGCGGCGGTGCCTTCGTCCGGATCGACAAAGCCGTCCACCACGTCATCCACCTTGATTTCGTCGGCTTCGATCTTGGCCGCCAGGGCCACGATTTCCGCGATGGTGGTCGGGCAGGCGGAGATGGCCTGGATCATGTCTTTCAGGCCGCCTTCGATACGCTTGGCGATCTCGATCTCGCCTTCGCGGGTCAGCAGGGCCACGGCGCCCATTTCACGCATATACATACGCACCGGGTCGGTGGTACGGCCGAAGTCCGAATCCACGGTCGACAGCGCGGTCGCTGCAGCCGCTTCCACTTCGTCGTCCGAGGTGGCGGTGGCGACGTTATCGCTCAGCAGCAGCGCTTCCGCGTCAGGGGCGCGCTCGTAGATCGCGATGCCCATGTCGTTGAAGGTGGCGATGATGCCTTCGATCGCTTCCGGATCGATGATGTTTTCCGGCAGATGGTCGTTGATCTCTGCATAGGTCAGGAAGCCGCGGTCCTTGCCCAGGTTGATCAGGTTCTTGATCTGCAGGCGGCGGCGTTCCAGGTCTTCCGCCGACACTTTCGAGTCATTGGTCAGGCCGTCGATGCCCTTGGCCTTGCGCTCGCGCGCCTTCGACGCGGCCTTCATTTCGGCGCGCTCCACCGCGTTCAGTGCGGCGATTTCATCGTTCTCGGGAACGAACTCGCTTGGCTTGCGGCCACGGCGGCCTGGCACTTTCACGCCTGGCAGCAGGTAGCCGGAAGTGTCGATCGACGCCAGGGTGGCGGCATCGGTCACCACGGCGGCGCCAAACGAGGCGCCGGCGGCGGCCGCCTGCTGGGCAGCGGCGTCCACGGTCTTGGCCTTGACCAGCTTGGATTTTGGCGCTTTGACAACGGCCGACGCTTCCACGGCTTCCGGCTCAGCGACGGCCGCAGCAGCGGCGCTCTTGCGGCTGGCCTTGACTTTGACGACGGGCGCGGCTTCCGCGACCGCCTCTGCTGCCACCTCGACCGAGGTTTCAGCGGCCTCGCCCTTGGTGCTCAGGCGCGAGGATTTCTTTTTAACGACGGTAACCGAAGCGGTGGCACCGGCTGCCTCTTGTGCATCAATGACATAGGTCAGTGTCGTTTTCGGCACTACCAATGGAGCGGCGCTGCCGCGAGTCGATTTGCTTGCCTTGGGAGACAGGGTGAGCGTTTTCGGCGTCGTTTTTGTCATTCAATACCTCTTCGGTGCGGGACCACGGAAAATGCCAGTCCCAAGCGCTGACCTGAACGGTGCGCCACGGAAGGCAATGTTGTAAATTAGCTGACGAATTAAAAGCGCAATAAAAAAGCCCGCTTCAACAGAACGGGCTACTCTATATTGTGTGTTCAGACATGGGGAAGTAGATGGGGAACCTGCAAAATCACATCCTGTGCCAACCTGAATCTGCACCGTCTTGCGGTGGTGCGTCGAGCATTATACTACGGTTTTATGACAAAAGCACAGTCCGGGGCGCTGAAAATCACGTAGGCAAACCGGCATCATGGTCTAAAATACACTGCATTCCCCGGGTTGCCATGATATGCTCACGGCTCCCGCTTTAACCTATGAAGTCGATGAACACTAGTCTTACCCCTCAGCCGCCGGTCACTGAAGAAGCTGCCCCGGCAGCCGCCAAGCCTGCTCTGACCCCGCGCGCCCTGCTCAAGCAACTGCAGACCGAGTTCCCTGCTTTCCGCGATTTCCTGCCGCTGTCGATCGGCATCGACAAGCAGCTGCTGGCCCGCATGCCTGACCTGGACCGCAAAACCATGCGTACCGCCCTCGGCATCCACACCGGCTCGCTGCGCTACCTGAAGGTCATGGAAAAAGCCAAGGTACGTTACGATCTGGACGGCACTGCCGGCGCCGAAGTCACCGATACCCACCGCGCCCATGCCACCCAGGTGATGCAGGAACGCTTCAAGAAGGAAGCCGAACGCAAGAAAGCCGAAAAAGCCGCCAAGGAAGCGGAAGACGCGGCCCGCGTACGCGCCGAGAAGCTGCAGCAGCTGACCGCCAAGTTCTCCCGCAAGGGCTGATCCCTTGAGTTCCATCCCGTCGCCAGAGCTGCAGCCCGAGCTGCCGCCCTACCCCGGTATCGCCCTGCGCGATGTGCGGCTGGCCAATGCTCTGGCCGACGTGGAAGCCGCGCATGCGGCGCTGATGGCGGCCGACGCCATCGGCTTCGACACCGAATCCAAGCCCACCTTCCAGAAGGGCGAGGAATCCACCGGCCCGCACCTGATCCAGTTTGCCACCGACGATACCGCCTATCTGATCCAGATCGGCGAGCGCACCGCGCCGGAAGTGCTTGGCCTGATCAAGGACATCATGGAAGCGAAGCAGCCGCTCAAGGTGGGCTTTGGCCTGTCGGACGACGTCAAGCGCCTGCACGCCAAGCTGGGCATCGTTTCGCACCAGGTGCTGGACCTGTCGGTGGCCCTGCGCCAGCCGGGCCAGAAGAACGACCTGGGCGCCAAGAGCGCGGTGGCCAAGTTCTTTGGCCAGACCCTGCAGAAGTCCAAGAAAATCTCCACCACCAACTGGGCCACGCCGCGCCTGAACGAAAAGCAGATCCTGTACGCGGCCGACGACGCCCAGGTGGCGCTGCGCGTGTTCCGCCACTGGATCGGCCAGGGCGGCAAGATGCCCGTGCTGAAGCCGTTCAAAGTCCCCAAGCCCAAACAACCGTAAGTCCAATCCTTCGGGCTACTATGCTTATTGCCCGGCCCGGGGTATCCTTGTCAGGTCGCCAATGACTTGAACGGTCACTCCATGCCCAGAATTCGCAAGGCCGCCTGCCTGGCTGCGGTACTGCTCATGGCCTGCCAGGCCAGCCACTCTGCCCATGCCGCCACGCCGGCCACCCTGCCCGATACGCTTGAACAGCGCCTTGCGCCCTGCCTTGCCTGCCACAGCGTCAAGGAACGCAATGACGCCTTCTTCCCGCGCATTGCGGGCAAGCCGGCCGGGTATCTGTACAACCAGCTGCTCAACTTCCGCGAAGGCCGCCGCCACTATCCGCTGATGACCTATATGGTGGACCACATGCCGGACGCCTATCTGCGCGAGATCGCCGACTACTTCTCCAACCTGCACCCGGCCTACGCCCCGCCCGCACGCGGCAGCGCCGACAGCGCCACGGAGGCGATGCAGCAGCGCGGCCAGCAGCTGGTGCAGCATGGCGACCCGGCGAACAAGATCCCCGCCTGCGTGGCCTGCCATGGCGAGCAGCTGACCGGCGTTGCGCCAGCGATTCCCGGCCTGGTGGGACTGCCCGCCGATTACATCAACGCCCAGTTTGGGGCATGGCGCAGCAAGGCACGCCGCGCCAATGCGCCTGACTGCATGGCGGAGATCGCGGGCCGCCTGTCGGTAGCCGACGTGGCCGCGCTGTCCGGCTGGCTGGGACGACAAACGCCCGACGCCAGCGCGCGTCCCGCCACCAGCATCGCCCAGCCCCTGCCGCTCAAGTGCGGCAGCGTACCGGAGGGCCAGCAATGAAAAAGACACTCCTGATTGGCGGCGGCGCATTGATTATCGTCCTGCTGCTGGCTGGCTGGCTGGCGCAATCAACCGATGATCCCGGCCCGCCACCGACACAGACCGCCAAGCTGTCGCCGCAGGAACGCATCGCGCGCGGCGCCTATCTGGCCAAGGCGGGCGACTGCATGGCCTGCCACACCACGCGCGGCGGCGCACAGTACGCGGGCGGACGCGCCCTGCCTACACCCTTCGGTAATGTGATCTCACCGAACATCACGCCCGACCAGGAGACCGGCATCGGCAGCTGGAGCAACGACGATTTCTGGCACGCGCTCCACAACGGCAAATCGCGCAATGGCCGTCTGCTGTATCCGGCCTTCCCCTTCCCGAACTATGCCCGCGTGACGCGCGATGACGCCGATGCGCTGTTCGCCTATCTGCAGTCGCTGCCGGCAGTGCGCCTGCAGAATCAGCCGCACCAGCTGCGCTTCCCCTACAACCAGCAGATCATGCTGGCCGGCTGGCGCATGCTGTACTTCCGCCCCGCCGTGTACCGCGATGATCCGCAGCAAAGCGTCAGCTGGAACCGTGGCGCCTATCTGGTCGAAGGACTGGGCCACTGCAACGCCTGCCACAGCCCGCGCAATGCGCTGGGCGCCAGCGACAAGGGCTTGTCCGGCGGGCTGATTCCCGTGCTGGGCTGGTACGCGCCTTCGCTGACGGCAGATTCGGAAGCGGGCCTGGGCGAATGGATGCCGCAGCATATCAGCCAGCTGCTGAAGACCGGCGTCTCGCCGCGCGCCACCGTGTTCGGCCCGATGGCGGAAGTGGTGTCGCGCAGCCTGCAGCACCTGAGCGACGCCGACGTCGACGCCATGGCGACCTATCTGAAGACGCTGCCGGGCAACCAGGACAAGTCCGACTATGAGCGCGACAAGTCGCAGGCGGCGCAGGACTTCCGCGAGGCGGGCAAGCGTATCTACGACAAGCACTGCGTGGACTGCCACGGCGCCAGCGGCAGCGGCCTGCCGACCGGCTACCCGCCGCTGGACGGCAACCGTGCGCTGACCATGAAGGAAGCGGTCAATCCGATCCGCGTGGTGCTGAATGGCGGCTTTGCGCCCGGCACGGCGGGCAACCCGCGCCCTTACGGCATGCCGCCGTTCGGCCATGTGCTGAACGATGTGGAAGTGGCGCAGGTGGTGAGCTACCTGCGCAGCGCCTGGAGCAACAACGCGCCGCCGGTGACGTCGGTGGACGTCAACCGCTACCGCGCGATTCCGCTTGACGAGTGATCTACAGTGCGCGGCGCCCGGCCTTAGTGCTGGGCGGCGAAGCCGATGCGGTCGGTGGTCGCGTTGCGGGCGTCATCCACGCTGATCTTGCCGTCCTTGAGCAACCGGCGCAGCGAGGCGTTCATGGTGTGGCAGCCTTCGCGCGGCTTGGCTTCCATCCAGGCGCGCAGGCCGGGCACCTGGCCGCCGGCGATCATGTCGGCGACGTCAGGCGTCACGGTCAGGCACTCGGTGGCCAGGTGGTAACGGTCGCCCTTCACGGACGGCAGCAAGGCCTGGCACAGCACACCGCGCAGCGCATGGCCCAGCGCCTGCGACTGTGCTTCTGAATTGCCCAGCAGGCGGGTCATCTTTTGCAGACCCAGCTCGGTCGAGCGGGCGTGCAGCGAAGCCAGCACCAGCGGGCCGGATTCGGCCAGCGCCAGCGCTTCCTGCGCGGTCTGGGCGTCGCGGATCTCGCCGATCACGATCACGTCCGGACGTTCGCGCAGCGCATCCAGCGCGCCCTGGTAGAAGCTCTCCACGTCGCCGTCAAAGCCCACTTCGCGCTGGGTGATGACGCACTGGCGCTGCGGGATCAGGGTTTCGACCGGATCTTCAATGGTGATGATGTGGCCGGAGCGGTGCTTGTTGATCTCGTCCAGCATAGAGGCGATGGTGGTCGACTTGCCCTGGCAGGTGTCGCCGATGATCAGCACCAGGCCGGAAGTCAGCTTGGCGAAATTCTGTTCGCTCTGCGCCAGGCCCAGGCCGGCCAGCGCCATCGGCTCCTTCGGGAAGCGGCGGATCACGCAGCCCAGGCGGCGCTTGCCCTGGAAGGAGAAGCAGTTGGCGCGGATACGCGCCGTGTGCAGGTCGATCGAACGGTCGAAGGCACGGTCCTGGATGCGCTCGGCCCAGTTGGGCTCGACCACTTCAAAGAACTCTTCCAGCTCCTCGCGCGTGATGGGGGAATCGGTCACCGCGACCAGTCCCTTAGGCTGGCGCAGCAGCAAGGGACTGTTCTGGTGGATCAGGATGTCGCTGAAAATCAGCTTGGAGTTCAGCAGGTGAAGGATTTGCTCAACCAGCGTGCCGAAGACGGGGTGATCTTCGTTTTCGATATAGCTCAGGGTGCGAATTTGCGACGACAAGTGGTGTTCCATCTGCTCTCCGGGATCGGTAAAAACTGCACAGAGGATTATAAGACCACCGCCGGAAAATTCCAGTAGGAAATTACAATTTCATAACTTTAACAACACTTAACTACGCAGCTTGGGATAGCGGAAGCCGGTGCGCAGGTCATAGCTGAAGCGCTCGCCATTGGCTTCCACCAGCACATGCTCGGGCGGCGACTCGCCCGCCAGCGGGCGCGCGAAGACGGGCAGGCCCTCGCCTTTGCGGATCAGCTCATCGGAACGCTCGTAGACGTTGGGGCAGCCCGTTTCGGCCAGCAGGGCCTGCACGATCGGGATCTTCCAGGCTTCCACCCCGGCGGACTGGAACTGGCAGATCAGATAACCGTTCACGCCGCCCCAGCTATCCACCAGCAGACCAGGTAAGCCGTCGTCGTCGCCGCGAATGACCGGCACGATCTTGTGCGGACCGGCCGCGTTGACGGCGGCAGCGCGCTTGGCCACGGCGGCTTTGACGCGGCGCTTCATCATGGCGTGGTCGATCGGCTCATCCTGCTTGTAGCTCCACATACGGGCGCGGATGTCGGAATTGGCGTTGTAGGCGGCGCGGCCGATGAACTGGCGCGACGAAGTCTGCACGATGGCGGTGGAGCCGGGCTTTTTGAGTTCCTGCGGCTTGCCGTCCACGCGCTCGATGGCGCTGGCGTAGATGAGCAGGTCGCCGGACAGGAGTTTCTTCTCCTTGCCCTGTTTGATGGTAATGATCAGCATAGTCCGGGATTTTACCGCATCGCCCGGTGCGGACTGTTCCGCGCCTGCTGCATTCTGCTCCCCGCTGGCTGCACTCTGTCGCAAGAGAGTGTTGTGCCGGGGCGGCCGCAGGTAGGATGCACTCACTGGAAAACAATACTGTCCATTCGAGGAGAAACGCCATGAACCAAGTCCGTCCAATCCGCCGCCAACTGGGCGCCCTGCTGCTGGCCGCCGGCGTGCTGGGCCTGACCGTCCCCACCCAGTTCGCCCTCGCGTGGGGCTGGGGCGGCGAGCATGTGCGCGGCAGCGGCACCATCAGCAAGCAGAACCGCGAGCTGGGTCACTTTACCGCACTGTCGACCAGCTTGGGCGGCAGCGTCGAAGTCCGCATCGGCAATGCTGAAGGCGTGATGATCGAGACTGACGATAACCTGCTGCCGCAGATCGAAACCGTGATCGAGAACGGCACCCTGCGCATTCGTCCGCTGAAAAAGGATGTGCAGCTGGAGCCGCACAGCCTGAAGATCGTCGTGCAGGCGCGCCAGGTGGAGCGGATTTCCGTGGGCGGTTCTGCGACCGTGGATGCCGATCATCTGCGCGGGCAAAAGCTGCAGTTTGACATCGGCGGCTCGGGTTCCATCAACGTGCCAAACCTGGAGAGCCAGTCGGTGTCGGTGTCGCTGGGTGGCAGCGGCAACCTGAAAGCGAGCGGCAATACCGAGCAGCTGCAGATTTCGATTGGCGGTTCGGGCAAGGTGAATGCGGGTGGCCTGGCGACGCGCGATACCACCATCAGCATCGGCGGCTCGGGACAGGCGACCGTCTGGGCCAAGCAGTCGCTGAATCTGACGGTGGGCGGCTCGGGCGACATCGCCTACTACGGCGATCCGCAGCTGACCAAGAGCATCCTGGGCTCCGGCTCGGTCAAGCGCCTGGGTAGCGCACCGTAATAAGCCTCAGGCCTCAGGCCACGGATTTTTGTCCTCGAGCAGCTCGGTGATCCATTGCTTTAGCTGCTCGGCATCCGCCTGTTGAACTTTCTCGTCCAAGGCCGCTGGGAGCGCAAGACTACGCTGGGCAAGGAGCATCCGCACAAAGTCACGATGGGCCTCACAGCGACCTTCTTGCCGACCTTCTTGCCGACCTTCTTGCCGGCCTTCTTTCAGACCCTCCTGCCGCCCTTGCCGCATTCCTTTTTTGCGCCCCGCGTCCATGCCACGCTTGGCATAAATCTTGATGAGGTGCTGCTTCATCATTTCTTCCAGCTTGCCGAGCTGAACATTCATCATGGTGAATACCTCCCGCGTGTCTGATTCTGAAATCAGCTTAGAGCAGCCAAACCTGCGCTGCAAGGTGAACCGTATCCAACGCCCCACGCTATCGCGCACTGGCAGCATGTCATCTTCCTGCAACCGCTCGACGACGCAGCGAAGCACTCCCTGCACCGCCTCGTAGCTGCGGACATTCACTAGCTTAAGCATGGATGCCACCAGGCTCCGTTGCGACAGCCTCGCGCCGCGTCGCGGCGCCACCAACAGATAACGTTGCCGAGGCTGAAATTTCGACAGACCGTCCGGTGCTGGCAGCATCAAGCCCGCCATCTCGACACTGGCACTCCATTTCGCCTTGCCGTGATACAGAACAATCGGAAGCACCGGCGGCAGATAACCATCGCTGGTCAGGCACCCTTGCTTGACCAGATCCTGATACAGCAGGCCGACATACACCTGCATCCGCAGCGCCATCCATCGGTCGGGCTTGTCCTGCAGCTCCATCAGCAGGTAGACGTAGACCCACTCTTCGCCAATGCCCACGCGCCAGACCAGGTCGCTATGTCTCTGCTGGCCACCGTCGCTGACATAGCTGGCCGACACCCGTTCAAACGCCGTTACATGCAGCTGCCGCACCCAGTTCTCGGGAACAAAGCCGCGCAATAACTCCCGCACCAACTCGGGGTGCGAGAACAGCTGCTTGTACATGGCATCGGACGAAAGCGACATAAGTGTAGAGCCGTGCACGGCAGCGCGTTTCACCTATCTCAAGTGCGGCACAAAAAAAGGGGATGAAATTTAAAGTAGCCGATGTGCATCCACAAGGGGAAGCCTTATATACTTGCCGGACTCATCTTTAATTAAAACAAGGGAGACACATGAACGTCATCGCAGCATCCATCCGCAGCACGCTTGCGCTGCCGGCGCTGTTCCTGGCAGGCGCCGCCTGCGCCGCCAATGCCCCCGCCCCTGTCACCGCCATCAAAGCCGCCCACATGGTGGACGTGCGCAATGGCTCTGTCGTAGACAATGCCGTGGTCCTGGTCAGCGGCGATCACATCACCGCCGCCGGCAGCAATGTCAGCATTCCCGCCGGCGCCACCGTCATCGACCTGGGCAGCAAGACTTTGCTGCCCGGCCTGATCGACATGCATACCCACCTGACCGGCAATCCAGAAGACCAGGGCTATTCGTCGGTCGCCATCTCGGTGCCGCGCGCAACGCTGTACGGCGCGCGTAACGCGCGTATCACGCTGGAAGCCGGCTTTACCACCGTGCGCAACGTCGACGCGCCAGCCTTCAGCGAAATCGGTGTGCGCGACGCCATCAACGATGGCGACATTCCGGGTCCGCGCATCGTCGCTTCCGGACCGGCATTGGGCATCACCGGCGGCCATTGCGACGACACCCTGCATGCGCCTGAATACAAGCTCACCGCAGGCGGCGTGGCCGACGGCGTCGATGAAGTCATCAAGCGCGTGCGTCAGAACATCAAATACGGCGCCGACGTGATCAAGGTGTGCGCCACCGGCGGCGTGCTGTCCTTCGGCGACGATCCACGCACCTCGCAATACTCGCTGGAAGAACTGAAAGCCATCGTGGCCGAAGCCCACCGCCTGGGCCGCAAAGTCGCCGCGCACGCGCACGGCGGCGACGGCATCAAGCTGTCCGTCATCGCCGGTGTGGACTCGATCGAACACGGCTCCTACATCGACGAGGAAGGCATCAAGCTGATGAAGGAACATAAGACCTGGCTGGTCCCGACCCTGTATCTGGGCGACTGGCTGATCGCCAATGCCGAAGCCATCAAGCTGCCCGCTCCGCTGACCGAAAAAGCCAAGACCGTGCTGCCGATCGCGCGCCAGAACATCGCCCGCGCCATCAAGGCTGGCGTGCCGATTGCCTTTGGCACCGACTCGGCGGTCTATCCGCACGGTCTGAACGCGCGCGAATTCAATGTCCTCGTCAAGCTGGGCATGACGCCAATGCAGGCGATCCAGACCGCGACGGTCAACGCCAGCAAGCTGCTGGGCTGGGAAGACAAAGTGGGTAGCATCGAACCAGGCAAGTTCGCCGACATGATCGCGGTGGATGGCGATCCGACCAAGGACGTCACCATCCTGGAGCATGTGAAGTGGGTGATGAAGGGCGGCGCAGTCGCCAAATAACTTAAAAGCCCGGCTTGGTGCCGGGCTTTGTTTTTTAGAGATCGTATTTCAGTTCGCCGATCACGGTGCGCTGCGTGTAGGGGTGGAAGGCCCAGTACTTCTCGTTGTTGAGATTATCCACGCCCACCGATCCCGTCCAGTGTTGGTTTAAGCGGTAACGTACCCGCGCATCCATCACCAGGTACTTCGACACGCCCATGTAGGTATTCCCATTCGGATCACTGTTATCCAGCGTGCCGTACTGCTTGCCGCTGTAGCGCACGCCGAAGCTGGTGGTCCAGTGCTGCCCCACGTGATACGACGCCAGCATATTCGCGCGCCACTGCGGCACGCGCGGCTGCAGCTTTCCCACGCTGCCAGGGAAGGCGTCATTGCTGACGATACGCGAATCGGCGTAAGTCAGGCTGTCGTTCAGGGTGAATCCGTGCGTTAGAAAATCATCCGCCTGCCATGCCAGTTCCACGCCATTGGTGCGGATCTTGCCCACGTTCTGGATGGTGCTGACGGTTGGCGTCAGCGGCTGCGAATACAGCGCGTCGCGGGTGGTTTCATGGAACAGCGTCGCACGCAGACTGGTTTCACCCACGTTGCGCTCCGCCGTCAGCTCGCTGGTCCAGGACTTTTCCGCGCGCAGATTCGGATCGTTGTTAAGGATCTTGCCATCCACGATGGAACCCTGGAACAGCTCCGCCGCCGTCGGATTGCGCACCGCACGTCCGGCAGAAGCCTTCAGCATCCACTCGTCCGCCGCGCGGTAGGACAGCGCCGCTTTCGGCGACCAGCTGGTCTCGCTGCGGTCGCGGAACGGCAGCAGCGCGCCATTGGCGCCGGAGATCTCGCCGTCAAACGCCTGCCAGCGTTCCCAGCGCGCACCCAGCGTTGCCTTCCACAGGCTGCTGATACGCCAGGTATCTTGCGCGTACAGGCTTTGCAGGCGGGTGTCGCCATTGAAGGTGGACACATGCTTGCCGCTGTCCGCATTGATCCAGTCGGCGCTGCTGAAGACATCCGTGCGCAGGCGCGCGCTGTCGCGTTGTGCGCCAAAGTCCACCACGTGCTTGCCATCCGGACGCCAGATGCCTTTCAACGCCAGGGTAGTCCAGCCGCTGCCGCCCTGGTTGGTGATATTGCCCTGCCCATTGGTCTGCGGATTCGCCACCAGTACGGTCGGGGTGCGCACCAGATCGCGCGAGTAGTCGTAGATGCTGGCCGCGACTTCCCAGTCGAACACGCCCTTGCTGTGCTGCTTGAGCGAGAAGCCCTGCATCACATGTTCCAGATCGCCGATGCTGGGCGCGAAGTCCGACGCCACCAGGGTATAGACCTTGCCGCCGATATTGACCTGATTTTTGGCGTCGCCCGTGTAGACCGGATTGCCCGCTGCGTCGCGCAGGTATGAGTCGGAAGTGCGCACCGCATCGTTCTTCCACCAGCCCAGCGTGTAGCTGGCGCGCAGGATCGGCGACACGTCATAGGCCAGCTTGATCTTGGCGTGGTCCTGAATGGTGTGAATCTGATTGGTCGCACCGAGGATCATCCAGTCGCGATTGACCGGATTGCGGTCGGCGATGGCGCCCGTCACCGGCAAGCCACCCGCACCGGCCACGCCGGCGCTGGTCAGCTTGTTGGCGAAGGCGATCGGCTGGCCGTTGCTGTCCAGGCGCGAAAGGTCCACCCACCAGGCCCAGTCGCCCTGCTTGTCGCCCACCGAGGCACTACCCTGCCTGCCGGTAAAGCGGTCACTGGTGCCGTACTGCTGGAACGGCTGACTGAAGGCCGAGAAGCGCGCGTGCGCTTCCAGCTTGGTCGGCATGCGGGTCTGGAAGTCCACCACCGCGCCCACCGAATTGCCCGCATACGCCGCCGAGAAGGGGCCATACAGCACGTCGACGCGCTCGATTTCCTCCGGCGTGACCAGGCCCCAGCGCGGCGTAAAAGTCGCGCCATTGCCCAGCAAATTGGACAGCAGGATGCCGTCGGCATACACCAGCGAGCGCGCGCTGTTGCCGGTGCCGGAAGCACGGCTGGCCAGCACGGCGTGGTCGTAGTCGCCCTCGTAGCGCTTGCGCACGTTCAGGCTTGGCAGGTATTTCAACGCATCTTCGCTGTCGATGGCGTTGATGCGGTCTTCGATCTGCTCACCGGTGATGCCTTCAATCGTGGTGGGAATCTGAGTCGGCAGCGAGCTTGGGCGGCTGCCGTCGATCGTCACCACTTCCATTTTTTTCACGTGGTCGGCCATGGCCTCTCCGCTCAGGGCGAGCAGAGACAGCAGCAGTGGCGACACTGCTTTGCAATACAACATGGAGCCCCCTTAGTGCTGGTGCGCGGGAGCGCCTGCTGGCAGAACTTCCAGCACAGGTGCCGGGGCTTTCAGCTTGACGCTGGCGTCGCCGGGCATTTCATCCCAGGCCACGCCGGTCTTGCCGCACTGCTGGATGACCTTGAAATACAGCTTGCCCGGTTCGTCCGGCAGCTTCACCTGCATGACGAATTCGTCGTACCAGGCGTCCGGCAGCGGACCGCCCTTCCACGAGACTTCGCGCACAGCGGTGGTGATGGCCTTGCCGTGCGATTCGACCGGCACGGACAGTTTGCCTTCGGTGGTGGTGAGGTTCCAGCCGGCTTTCGGCATCGGCTTGGCGCCGGTGACCGACTCCGGCAGCATCACGGTGATGCCGGTGGTGGCAGCGCCGTCGCAGCCGTGACCGACGTGGAATACGAGTTTTTGATAGCTGCCAGCCGGCGCACTGGCTTGTTCCAGCGTAACGTGGGCCTGGGCGGCGGTAGTGAAAGTGGCGGCCAGCGCCAACAGAATCAGCGAGTGTTTCATGGTGGGCTCCCGGCTTAGTGTTGAGAAGGATTATAGGTCAGCGGCTTGACCGGGACGTTGACCGTCACCGTTTCCACCTGCTTGCCTTTTTTCTGCAGCACCAAGGTCAGGGGCACGATGTCGCCCGCTTTCAGCTGGTGCTTCAGTTCCATCAGCATCACATGATAGCCGCCGGAAGACAGGTCGACCGGTTTACCGGCTGGCAGATCCAGGCCGGAGACGGCGAACATGCGCATGGTCTGGCCGTCCATCGTCATCTGGTGGATTTCCACGGCTGCGGCGACATTGGAGCGCACTTCGATCAGGTGCGCGCCTTGCGCCGATTGCAGCTGCATGAAGGCGCCAGACGAGGTGGCGGCGGGCACCGTGGCGCGGATCCACGGATCTTTAACGGTGATGTCTGCGGCCCACGCTTGCGAGGTGTGCGTGAACGCCAGCGACAGCAGCGTGGCGGTTGCGAGTTGTTTCATTTCGATTCCAGGTAGGTAAGCAATCGGCGGCACAAGGCCACCGGCCGGTTGGAGTCAAACGAAAGCAGGCGGTCCACGCGGACGGGCTGCCGACCAGGCCGCCAATGGCGCCGGGGAGCGGTAGAACAGGAAAGGATGCGAAGGCTGGACGCCAAAGTGGCCCAGCGCGGTATCAAACGATGGCGGCAGACCGAAGCTGCCCGCATGGCTGACGCAGTAATCGCAATCGGTCATGCTCATCTTGGCGGGCGCGCCAGGTGTCGCTGGCTTCAGCGGCGCCTTGTTATCGGCGCGGCAGATGTCCCAGGCCGAAGGCTCGCCATTGGCATAGGCGACGGCATGCGAAATCGACGGCGCGAGAGCATTCATCAGGATCGCAAAGCAAGCGATCCAGATCCACAGCAGCCGCGATTTCGAGTTTTTCCGCATGTAAAGAAGTATATCAGCGTTCGCTTTTCAGTGCTTCGCGACCGATTTCAACTGTTTGATCTCCATCAGTTAGCCAAATCTGGCCGTCCTGGATGGTGCATTGCAGCTGCATGGTGCGCTTGGCCATGCTGGCCAGCTGCTCGGTAGCGGCGGCCGGCAGGTCGATCACGCTCAGGTTCTTGCAGCGCTCCACCTTGTTGGCCAGCGCCTTCCACCAGATATGGCTGGTGGCGCTGTAGCTGTACACCACCACGTGCTCCGAGCGGCCGGCGGCCTTGAGAATCACCTTTTCGTCCGGCTGGCCCACTTCGATCCACAGGTCGATGGCGCCGGTCAGGTCTTTCTGCCACAGGTCAGGCTCTTCGACGTCGAACAGGCCCTTGGTGAAGGTCAGCGCTTCGTTGGCGTGGATGGCGAAGGCCAGCAGGCGCACCATCACGCGTTCGTCGGTCTCGGACGGATGCTTGGCCAGGGTCAGTTGATGCGTTTCGTAGTAATTGCGGTCCATGTCCGCAATTTGCAGTTCAGCTTTGTAGATTGTTGCTTTGAGAGCCATAAAAACAGTATAAATAGTTTACTTGAATACGACGGTCTTGTGACCGTTTTGCAAAATGCGGTGCTCGACGAACCACTTCACCGCGCGCGCCAGCACCACGCACTCGACGTCGCGGCCGATGGCGGACAAGGTGTCGGCATCCATCGAATGATCGACGCGCTCGACGTCCTGCTCGATGATCGGACCTTCATCCAGATCGCCGGTGACGAAGTGCGCGGTGGCGCCAATCAGCTTCACACCGCGGCTATGCGCCTGGGCGTAGGGCTTGGCGCCTTTGAAGCTCGGCAGGAAGGAATGGTGAATATTGATCGCCTTCCCTTTCAGCTTGGCGCACATTTCCGGCGACAGGATCTGCATGTAGCGCGCCAGCACCACCAGGTCGATATTGTGGGTATCGATCAGGTCGAAGATTTTGATTTCCTGCGCGCGCTTGGTTTCTTCCGATGCACCGGTCGCTAGCGGCAGGTGGTGGAACGGGATATTGTAGCTGGCCGCCAGCTGATAGAAGTCCATGTGATTGGACACGATGGCCGGAATCTCCACCGGCAGCAGGCCGCTCTTGTAGCGGAACAGCAGGTCGTTCAGGCAGTGGCCGATCTTCGACACCATCAGCATCACGCGCGGTTTGTAGTGCGCGTCGCGCAGTTCCCATTCCAGACGCAGGTCCTGGGCCAGCACGGCAAAGTCGGCGCGCAGCACTTCGTCGCTCACGCTGCCGTCTTCGCGGGCGAAATGCACGCGCATGAAGAACAGCTGCGATTCGCTGTCGCCAAACTGGGCGGAGTCGATGATGTTGCAGCCATGTTCGGCCAGGAAGCCCGATACGCGATGCACAATACCGCGCTGGTCGGGGCAAGACAGGGTCAGAATGTATTCGGGATGGCTCATGGAAACGTGATTGGACGAAGGGTCAACCGCCTATTGTCGCATAAATGTCAAAAAACAAAATAGTACGACCGTTCAATTTTAAGGTATATTAACTATAGAGACACCACCCCACAAAGGAAAAACCACCATGACAACCTCCCTGCAAAACCTGCAATTCCGCCTCGCCGCCCGCCCAGTGGGCATGGTCAAGGACAGCGACTGGCAGCAAGTCACCGAAACGGTGCGCGAGCTGGCCGACGGCGAAATCCTGGTCAAGGTCCAGTACCTCTCGCTCGATCCGGCCATGCGCGGCTGGATGAACGACGCCAAGTCCTATATCCGTCCGGTAACGATTGGCGAAGTGATGCGCGCAGGCGGCGTGGGCGAAGTGGTGGCGTCCAAGTCGCCCAAGTTTGCCGTAGGCGACCACGTTTCCGGCGGCACCGGTGTGCAGCAGTACTGGATCGGTGCGGCCGACGACAAGAGCGCCGCCTTCTACAAGATCGATCCAAAGCTGGCGCCCCTGACCACCTACCTGAACACCCTGGGTATGCCCGGCATGACGGCCTATTTCGGCCTGCTGGAATCGGGCCAGCCCAAGGCCGGTGAAACGGTGGTGGTATCCGGCGCGGCCGGCGCTGTCGGCCAGACCGTGGGTCAGGTGGCCAAGCAGCTGGGCTGCCGCGTGGTCGGCATTGCCGGCGGCAAGGAGAAATGCGATTTCGTCGTGCAGCAGCTGGGCTTTGACGCCTGTATCGACTACAAGACCGGCGACGTGCGCGCGGGCCTGAAAGAACACTGCCCGCAAGGCGTGGACGTCTACTTCGACAACGTCGGCGGCGAGATCCTCGACACCGTGCTTACCCGCATCAACATGAAGGCGCGCATCGTCATCTGCGGCGCCATCTCGCAGTACAACAACACCACCGCCGTCAAAGGTCCGTCCAACTACCTGTCGCTGCTGGTCAACCGCGCCCGCATGGAAGGCATCGTCGTGTTCGACTACGCCAGCCGCTATCACGAAGGCGTGGCCGCATTGGCCAAGTGGATGAAGGAAGGCAAAGTCGTCAGCAAGGAAGACGTGGTGCAAGGACTGGAGAACTTCCCCGCCACGCTGAACATGCTGTTCGAAGGCAAAAACTTCGGCAAGCTGGTACTGCAAGTCGCCCGCTAAATCAGCGGAACTTACGCCTAGCCTGTCTCTCTAATCATTGCGCGCGCCGCCCTGAGCGGCGCATTTTATTCAACGCAATGACGGGAGAACGAGATGGCGAATCATCACAGCGGCGACAGCGGCAAACCCAAAACTCCGGCTAAACGCGGCTTCGCCGCCATGGACCAAGCCACGCAGCGCGAAATTGCCAGCAAGGGCGGACAGGCCGCCCACCAGAAAGGCACGGCGCACGAATTCGATTCCGAAGAAGCGCGCCGCGCCGGGCAAAAAGGCGGTGAAGCGGTCAGCCGCGACCGCGAGCACATGGCGGAAATCGGCCGTAAAGGCGGTGAAAGCCGCCAGCAGGCCGCGCGCATGGAAAAGCAGAACGCCCTGCGCAGCAGCGCTACGAAAAGCGAACAGGCCGAGGGCAGCGGCAATCAGAACTAGACCACGTCCAGCGTTTCGGCCAGGCGCAGCAGCATGGAGGCATGGGCTGCGGGCGGCGCGGCGGCAATGCTGCCCGACCACAGCGTATAAGGCGCACCGTCGGCCTGCGTCACCATGCCGCCCGCTTCCTGCACCAGCAGGCTGGCGCCAATGCAGTTGAAACCATCGTCGCCAAATTCCCAGAACGCATCCAGCCGTCCGCACGCCACATAGGCCAGCTGCAGCGAGGTGGGACCGAGATTGCGCACTGCCGCCACATCGCGCAGCATGCCGCTGGTGGCGTGCCCGGCCCGGCGCATGGCGCACTGCTGCTTGCTGGCGAACGGTGGATGAGTGGTGGCGACCAGGCCGATATGGTGGCTGCTGCGGCGGCTCACCCGCATCACTTCGCCGTTGCGGAAGGCGCCACCGCGCCACACGGCATGGAACATTTCGTCATGCACGGCATCGTAGACGGCGCTGAAGACCGGCACGCCCTCGCGCATCAGGGTCAATGACATCGACCAGTTGGGAATCGCCCGCAGGAACTGTACCGCGCCGTCGATGGCGTCGCAGATCCAGTATTCGCTGCGGCGCGCCTGGATGGCGGTGGCGTTGTCCATATCATGGATATCTTCCAGCTCGCCCTCCATCCAGCCAATCGACGGATAGCGCTCGGCCAGGCCCGCGCGCAGACGCGCACTGGCTTCGCCATCGATGCGGTGGAAGGCGGCAAACATATCATCGGCCTCAATAATCGGCTCCATCGCCCAGAAGGTTTCGCACAAATCAGCAGCCACTTCCCGCAGCAGGGCCAGCACGTCTTCCGTGTCGATTGCAGTCATGGCAAATCCTTGCTATAAGTTGAAAGCCTCCAGCTTGCCTGCGAAACAATTCCCCGGCTAACTGGTCGCAGACAAGTGATAACGCAATCGGGCCACCATGACGCATCCGCACCCCATCTTCGATAAACAACGCCTGGACCAGGACATTCCCATGCTGCTATCAGCGCAGCATGGCAGCATCCCCGGCATGGTCAAGGAAGTGCACAGCCATCCGGAAGGCCAGCTGTATGTTTCCCTGCAAGGCGTGATCGTGTTCGAAGCGGGCGGTAACCGCAGCGTGCTGCCGCCTGGCCGGCTTGGCTGGATTCCGCCCGACATGCCGCACGGCGTCAGCGTGCATGGCAACCAATTACGGCCCGGCTTGGCGGGCTATACCCTGCATCTGAGGCCCAACCTGTGCCATGGCATGCCTGAGCAGTCGCGGGTGCTGACCTTCTCGCCGCTGGCGCAGGCGCTGTTCGACCGCATGTGCAGCTGGCCGCAAGGCTGGCCCAACGACGAAGCCGAGCGCCGTGTGATGGAGGTGTTTCTCGATGAAATGCGTGTGGCGCAGGCCGATCCGCTGCACCTGACCATGCCGCGCCATCCACGTCTTCAGACAATGGCGGCAGCCATCGCGGAAAATCCGGCCGATGATACCGATCTCGACACCTGGGCCGAACGGCTGGCGCTGTCCCGCCGCAGCATCACGCGCCACTTCCGCAGCGAAACAGGAATGTCGCTGGTGGAATGGCGCCAGGTGGCGCGCCTGCAGAAAGGCATGGAGATGCTGACGGCCGGTACCTCCGTCACCACGGCGGCGATGGAGCTGGGCTATGACAGCGTCAGCGCCTTCATCGCCCTGTTCCGACGCGTGCTGGGCACTACGCCTGCACGCTTTGCGCAGTTCGAATAATTATTGGGCCACGCCGATGATGACGCTGCTGGCTTTGAAGATGGCGGTCGCGGCCTGCCCCACCGCCAGTTCCAGCGTCTGAGCGCTCTCGCGCGTGATGATGGCGGCAATCACACCGCCGCCCGGCAGCGTGATGCTCACTTCGGAATTGACTGCGCCATCCTGCAGGCGCGTCACAGTGCCGGCCAGCTGATTGCGGGCCGAGAAACGCGCGCCCTCTGCCTCCGTCACCACGATCACCGAAGACGCCTTGATCAGCGCAAACGCGCCCACGCCGGCCGCCAGTCCCAGGCTCTCCGTGCTGTCGCGCGTGACCGTGCCGACGATGTGCTGGCCGCCCAGAATCTCCAGCGTCACTTCGTCATTCACCGAACCCTGCTTGATATCCAGGACTTTGCCGCTGAATTGATTGCGTGCGCTGGTCTTCATGGCCATTCTCCGTATCAGTAAAAGATCGTCCGCCAATCCCGCCGACTGGCTGCTGAGCTGCTCGACAAACTCGCGATGCGCCTGCTCGATCTGGCGGAAGTTCTGCACCAGCTGCATGCCGCGCGCGGTCAGGCGCGTACCGCCGCCGCCCTTGCCGCCGGCTGCCCGCTCCACTAAAGGCTCGCCGGCCAGATTGTTCATCGCCTCGACGGCATCCCAGGCGCCCTTGTAGCTGATGCCGACTGCCTTGGCCGCCGCCGTGATGGAGCCGGTATGCGCCACCGCCGCCAGCAAGCCCACCCTTTCGTGGCCACCCAGTTTGACGCCGCCTACAGTCAACCATACCTGTCCTTGCAATTCCATGTCGCCCGCCTCCCTCACTGCACCGATGCGATCATGCCCTCTTCCATGCGCAGCACATGCTCGCCGAAGGCTGCCACGTCATCCGGATCGTGGGTGATCAGGATCATGGGGATATTCAGCTTGCGCTGCAAGGCGTCCAGCTCCGCGCGCATACGCTCGCGCAAGGCTGGATCCAGCGCGGCAAACGGTTCATCCAGCAGCAGCGCGCGCGGATACGCGATCAGCGCGCGCGCCAGCGCCACCCGCTGCCGCTGGCCGCCGGACAGCTGATGCGGCAGCTGGTGCGATACCGCGTCCAGCCCGAACGCATCCAGCCAGTAGCGCAGCGATTCGCCGTCCGCCTTGGCGGAAGGATTGAACCAGCCGCGCTCGAGGCCAAACGAAATATTCTGCCGCACGTTCAGATGCGGGAACAGCGCATAGTCCTGGAACAGATAGCCCACCTCGCGCTGCTGCGCCGGCACGTTGATGCCGCCAGCGCTGTCGAACAGGCAGCGGCTGGACAGCTCGATGCGGCCCTCATCCGGCGTCATCAGGCCCGCGACGGCTTTCAGCATCTGGCTCTTGCCCGCGCCGGAAGGCCCGAACACCACCAGGCGCTGGCTGTCCGATTCCAGCCGCACCTGCAATTGAAACTGGCGGTCGCCGGAGCGCAGCGTTTTACGGATGTCGATCTTGATATGCATTGCTTATTGAATCTGGTTGCGGTTGGGCGTCAGCTTATTCGCCAGCACCAGCACCACGATGCAGGTCACCGACGTAATGATCACCAGCAGATTGGCGTGATCGTCCTGCCCTGCCTGCACCGCCTCGTAGACGGCAATCGACAGCGTCTGCGTCTTGCCGGGGATGCTGCCAGCGACCATCAGCGTGGCGCCGAATTCGCCCATGGCGCGCGCAAAGGCCAACAAGGTGCCGCCCAACACGCCGCGCCAGGCCAGCGGCAAGGTTACGCGTAAAAATATGCCGAAGCCCGATACGCCCAGCACGCGCGCGGCCTGCTCCAATTGCTGGTCCACCGATTCAAAGGCCGCACGCGCGCCCTTCAGCACCAGCGGAAACGCCACCACGGCAGAGGCGATCACCGCCGCCTGCCAGGTAAAAATCAGATTGATGCCGAAACTCTTTTGCAGCCAGCTGCCCAGCCATCCATTCCGGCCGATCAGCACCAGCAGGTAATAGCCCAGCACCGTGGGCGGCATCACCATCGGCAGGGTCATGATGGCGTCCAGCAGCTCGCGGCCGGGAAAGCGCTTGCGCGCCAGCAGATAGCCCAGGGCGACGCCAAGCAGCAGGTCCAGCGCGGTGGCCCAGGCGGCGACTTTGAGCGAAAGCCGCAGCGCTACCCAGGCTGGTTCGAAAAGTACACTATCCAAGATTTACGGACGGCCGAAACCGTATTTGGCGAGAATGGCCTGACCGGCAGGCGAATGCACGTAATCGGCGAACTGGCGTCCCAGCGCGGCCTGCGGGCCGGCGGCGATCACCGCGATCGGATAGGTCACCGGCGTTTCGGTCGGCACGGTGGCGACCACATTGACCTTGTCCTTGACGATGGCGACGTCGGTGGCATACACAAAGCCCGCATCCACTTCACCGCGCGCCACGTAGTCCAGGCATTGGCGCACCGAGGTGCCGTAGATCGCCTTCGGCTCGACGGCGGCCCACAGCTTGGCGTGTTCCAGCGCGGCCTTGGTGTAGCGGCCCACCGGCACGCTGGCCGGATTGCCCAGGGTGATACGCGCCACGGCGGCATTGGCCACGTCCGGCACGGCCTTCAGCGGCGCCTTGCCGCCCTGCGGGGCGATCAGCACCAGGCTGTTGCTGGCGAAGTTCTTGCGGGTGCCGGGCTGCAGCAGCTTCATGCCGTCGGCCTTGTCCATCGCGTCCTGGTCGGCGGAGGCAAACACGTCCACCGGAGCGCCCTTGGCGATCTGCTGGACCAGCGGATCGGAGGCGGCGAAGTTGAACAGCACCTTGTCGCCCGCGTGTTCCTTTTCGAAGGCGGCGCCAATTTCCTTGAAGGCGTTGGTCAAGCTGGCGGCGGCGGAGACGGTCACTTCGGCAGCCTGCGCGCTGCCCATCGCAGCCAGCGCAAGAAACGCCATGAATTTGTTTCGCATGATCTTCCCAATGAACTTTAAAAGCGCAATATACCTGATTATATAGCGTGAGAGATATGGGTCCAGGTCAAGACCGGATACAATACTGGCCTGATATCTGAAGCACAGTTCCCCTCCCATGTCCGACCTGAAGTACCTCAGCGCCTATTCCGAACAGACCCGCGCCCAAGTGTCGCAGCTCCTGGCCCGCCAGCAGCTGGGCGAAGTGCTGCTCAAGCGCTACGCCCGCCCGCACGACATCCGCACCGACAAGGCGCTGTACCAGTATGTTCAGGATCTGAAAACGGAATACCTGCGCAATGCGGAGCCGATCAACAAGGTCGAATACGACAGCAAGATCCACGTGATCAACCACGCGCTGGGCCTGCATACGGCCATTTCACGGGTCCAGGGCGGCAAGCTGAAGGCCAAGCATGAGATCCGCGTGGCCACCATGTTCCGCGACGTGCCGCTGGAATTCCTGCGCATGATTGCGGTCCATGAGCTGGCCCACATCAAGGAAAAGCAGCACGACAAGGCCTTTTACAAGCTGTGCACCTACATGGAGCCGCAGTACCACCAGTACGAATTCGACCTGCGCCTCTACCTCACCCATCTGGACGCCAGCGGCGGCAAGCTCTGGACGTAAAAAAACCGCCCGGAGGCGGTTCGTGGAGAGCGCTCGTTCAGGCTTTCTTGCGGCGCGCCATGAAGGCCAGCAGGCCCAGGCCGCCCAGCAGCATGGCGTAGGTTTCCGGCTCCGGCACGGCGCTGACGTTGATGTTGTCGAACTGGTAGTCCTTGGACACGCGCGAGTTCTCGGTCCAGGTCACCGATTTCAGGTTGGTGAAACCGGCAAACAGATTGTTCTGCAGGCCGAAGGCACTGCCAATCGTCACGTTCTGGGTGATGCTGCCACCGGCGGCAAAATTGCCGGTAAAGGTGACGGTGTTGCCGCCCTGGTTCAGCACCGACAGCTTGGTCAAATCAATCGAATTGAAGTTGAAGGCAGCGCCATCGGTGCGGCGCAGCTTGACCGTCTCGCCTGCGCCGGCAAAGGCGGTGGTGGAACCAGCGTACTGCAGCAGATTGTCGGTGGATGGTGCGATCAGTAAATTGACCAGGCCGCCATTGACAGTCAGCTTGTAGCCATCCTCGCTATAGGAACCCACTGCGGTGAAGTATGGGAAGCCCGTATTCGACAGCGATTCAAAATCGATCACATCGGCAGCCCGGACGCTGCCAGCCAGCGCCAGCGCGGCGGTGGCAAGGGCTTTTGCAATGGTGGTTTTCAAAATACATCCCCTGTTCGTGTTTTTAGAAACGTAAGTAAAACACGAACATAGGATTTCGACATTCAATTATTGAAACTATGTTTTCTTAGTGGAATTTTTTATAAGGTTTACGCAACACTAGCGGAACGCAAGCGTTGCACCAGCGCCACCGGATCGGCCTCCACCAGCATCTTTGCCGCGTGTTGCGGCTTGGTGAAGCCCTGCTCGGTAGCGTGACGGATAAAGCCCACCAGATGGTCATAGTAGCCGTCCACGTTCAGTACGCCCACCGGCTTGCTGTGGATACCCAGCTGGGACCAGGTCAGCATTTCAAACAGTTCTTCCAGGGTGCCCATGCCGCCCGGCATGGCGATGAAGCCGTCCGCCAGGCTGGCCATCATGGCTTTGCGCTCGTGCATGTCCTTGACGATGAACTGGCGCGTCAGGCCGGTGTGGCCAACCTCGCGCTCCACCAGTGCGGTCGGGATCACGCCCGTCACTTCGCCCCCCAAACGCAACACTTCGTCGGCGATGATGCCCATCAGGCCTACATTGCCGCCGCCGTAGACCAGGGCGATATTGGCGTCCACCATGGCGCGCGCCAAGGCACGGGCCTGTTCGGCGTACACGGGCGAGACGCCCGCGTTGGCGCCGCAATACACGCAAATCGATTTCATTCCGTTCTTATTCCTCAAGTTCTTCCTGGGCCAGCTGGACGTCCAGGCATTCCATGGCGTCGCGCGGCTCGCAGGCGGCGGCAGCTTCGTACAGGGCCACCGCTTCTTCCATTTTCTTTTTACCGTCCAGCATGACCAGCGCATTGGCGTATTCGATGCGGGCGATGGCCGACTCGGGATTCAATTCCAGCGCGGTCTTGAAGTGCTTCATGCCCTCGTCCTTCTTGGCGCCGTAGGTCAGGCCGCCCACCATGGCGCCGACCTTGTCGATGATCTCGGCATGGTAAGCGCCCAGGGCGATATGCGCATCGGCATGCTTGGGCGCCAGCTTGAGCGTGGCGTCCAGGCTGGCGCACACCTTGCCGCCGACGCCTTGCGCCAGCGCTTTCACCACCGAGATGCCCTGGGCATAGCGGCCCAGTGCGTAGGCGTGCCAGTAGAAGGCATTGGCGTTCTTGGGCTGCGCCTGCTGATGTTCTTCGGCGCGCGCCGCCACTTCCTCGAAGATGGCGATCTTTTTCTTTTCGCTCTTTTCCAGGTAGGTGGCGTAGATGCAGGCGGCCTTGTTGGCCACGCTGTAGCCCTCGACACCTTCGGCCAGGCCCAGCTTGGCCGCCTTTTCAAACTCGCCGGCATGGAAGGCGATCCACGCTTCCACCAGCTGAGCGTTGGCAGGGAAGGCTTCCGCATCGCCTACGTGCAGGCGGGCCCAGTTCTTCTTCAGGCTGGCTGCCGTGTAGGTGTATGCATCATCAGAATGCGGAAATTTACTCCATGCCATAAGTCGCTCCTATTTGAGTTTTTTAAGATATTCTTCGGACAGTTTTTGGAACAGCACACTGGTTTCACCCCGCAGGTACGGGCCGATCTGCGACAGCACCTGGTAGCAGCCGCGCGCCAGCGCGTCCGCCATCGATTGCTGCTCGCTGTATTTGCGCGGATTGCGCACGTATTCGTAGGACAGCCAGTAAGTCGCCACCACCACCATATTGGTCGCCATGGCGTCGATGGCGATGTCGCTCGCTTCCAGCGACTGCTCGCTGCGCAGGTCGATGCACAGCTGCTTGGCCACCTTGATCTTGTGCGCCAGGATCTGCTTGAAGTGCAGCTCCAGCTTGCGGTTGCGCGACAACAGATCGTTCAGGTCGCGGTAAAAGAAACGGTAGCGCCAGATCAGCTCGAACATCAGGTGCAGATACAGCCACACGTCTTCGATGTTGGAGCGGCGGCCGTCAGGCACCGTCAGGATGCGTTCGATCTCGGCCTCGAACTGGGTGAAGATCGAGTTGACGATATCGTCCTTGTTGCGGAAGTGGTAGTACAGATTGCCCGGCGAGATATTCATTTCTTCGGCGATCACCGTGGTGGTGATGTTGGGTTCGCCGAATTCGTTAAACAGACGCAGAGACAGTTCCAGGATGCGTTCGCGCGTACGCCGTGGTGCTTTTTGGAGCATAGCAGGAGACCTTTGATTGTTCTCCTGCAAGGATAACACCGATAGTGGCATATTAGAAACCTTTGGCGACCTTGATGTAGCGTTCCAGATCATCCAGTGTCTGTTCCAGGCGCATCAGGGCCTTGCGCGGCGGCTCCTGGTTGACCAGGCTCAGGCTGGTGTCCTGCAACACCGGCAGGTTGAGCCGCATGCCGTGGCGGGCCAGCTTGGGGGCCAGTTCGGCGCGCTGCTGCCACAGCATCAGGCGGGTGCTCTGGTAGGCCTGCTCGCACATGCGGCGGCGGTTGTTGTAGCTGAAGATGTTGGTGAAAAACATCTCGGCATCGTCTTCGCTGGGCTGGAACAGCAGGATGTCAGCGTCCGGATGGCTGATGCGGTAGTTGGCCAGGCCGGTCTCCAGACGCGAATGCAGGATCGAGCGCAGGGTCTGCGACATCACGTCCAGCAGGCCGCCGCTGGCCAGCTTGTGCGCTCCCACTTCCATGCCGGCGTTGTAAGGGACGATGGCGTTCACGCACAGCAGCAGCTCGACACCGCGATCCAGCGCAATGGAGGCGTGCATGGTCTTGCGCAGTGCGCCGTCGACAAAATGATGGCCGTCAATTTCCACCGGCGGGAACAGGCCAGGCACGGCGGCGCTGGCCTGCACGGCGGTGGAGATGGGCACCTTGTCCCAGCCGGGCTCGCCAAAGCAGACGGCCTTGCCCGTATCGAGGTCGGTAGCCACCACCACCAGCTTGCGGCGCAGCTTGCGGAAGTCGTTGCTGCGGCCGGGACGGTCGAAGCTGGCGCGCAAAAAGTCGCCGATGGCGTCGCCGGAGAAGAAGCCCGACGGCAGCGCTTCCTTCATGCGTTCGAACGACGAGGCCAGCGACTTGCGGTGGCGGGCGTAGTGGAACATCGAGGCGGCTACCAGGTCCGGCACGCTTTGCCAGCGCTTGCGGTACTCGGCAAAGGCGGGGCGCAACAGGTTCTCCGGCTTGAACTGGGGCGCATCGTGGGCGCCGTCGACATCGCTTTCGATGAACAGGCGGCACATCTCATGCGGCGTCACGCCGTTGGCCAGGCCGGCGGCGATGATGGCGCCGGCGCTGACGCCGACGTAGATCTCGGCCTCGGTCAGGTCCAGGCCTTCCACTGCCTCGGACAGCGCCGCCAGCACGCCGATCTCGTAGACGGCAGCCAACGGCCCGCCGCCTGCGAGCGCCAATCCCAGACGGGGCTTGCGGCGCGTGGATGACTTGCTGGACTGCGGTGCGGAAGAAGCGGACATCAGTAAATTCAATCGGCGAAAAAAAGGCTTGCGCGTGAACGCAAGCCCAAAACATCACAGTTCAATGCGTGCGCCACGCTGCCCTGCTGCCCGGACCTGCCCGCCAACGCGGACAGGGTGAGGACCGGGCTGAACAGCAGCGCGGCCGGCGTTGTTATGCTGCCTTGGCTTCCGCGTCGGCGGTTACCGATGCTGCGGTTGGAAAGCTGACGGCCTTGACGGCGGGCTTCGCTGCGGCTTTCTTTGCTGCTGGCTTCTTGACGGCTGGCTTGGCGGCAGCTTTTGCAGCAGGCTTAGCGGCTGGCTTGGCGGCGGCCTTTTTGGCGGCCGGCTTCGCTGCTGGCTTCGCGGCAGCTTTCTTAGCGGCTGGTTTAGCGGCTGGCTTGGCGGCAGCTTTCACTGCTGGCACTTTCTTGCCGGTCAGCTCAGCAACGGCCTTGCTCAGCTGTTCGACGCGCTTGGTCAGGGTCTGGATGTCTTTCTGGGTCGGCACGCCGATCGAGCTCAGGGCGCGCGCCACGCGGTCTTCGAACACTTGCTCCAGCTTGTCCCACGAACCGGCCGCTTGCTTGGTGACGCCTTCGGTCAGGCCGCTGACGGTATCGCGCACTTCGGACACTTTGCCTTCCGCCAGGCTGCGGGTGCGTTTCTGCAAATCGGTGCCCTCTTTCACCAGCTTGGAGAAGACCTTGTTGCCTTCTTCCTGGGCCTTGGCGAACGCGCCCAGGCCGGCCTGCCAGATCTGCTGTGCGGAATTGCGGACTGCGTTTGCCAACTGCTTGTCATCGTCTTTTGCCAGCGTCTTCAGTTTCTTAACCATCTTGGGCTCCTGTTGTGGATGAGATGAATCCGGGGTTT
>Ga0213872_10000278_pt1 | contig 43638 bp, 51 predicted proteins | sample VelepicomBERX_R2_FD_160071 | JGI IMG/M metagenome (GOLD analysis project Ga0213872, IMG submission 160071) | Rhizosphere microbial communities from Vellozia epidendroides in rupestrian grasslands, the National Park of Serra do Cipo, Brazil - RX_R2 | ecosystem: Host-associated > Plants > Roots >... | reverse complement strand
GTCCCAACCCCCATCAGGATCGTCAAAAAAAGGGCCCTTGCGACCAACGTTTGTCCAGTGTGGTGCATACGTCTTTCCCCAACCCTCTAATTTTCAAGAGATTTGCTGAACAAATAATGAATATAAGGCGTATTTATCTGTAGAATCTATGACTTTATAAGCCTTTAGGCAATGAAAGGGGCCAGGAGAACTTAAGCGTTACTCCCACCTGGGCCGGGTTTACCGCTAATGCGCAATCAGCGGTCAGTGTAGTGGCGCTGGTTGTTGTGGGTGATGTGACAACCCCTGCGGCGCAGCCATTCCCACTGTCAACACACACACTGTAAAGGCCATCGGTCAACCACTCCTGAAACGTATTGCCAAACAGATTGACGCAAGCCTGTTGACTGAGATTCGAAAGATCAAACGAGATCAAGTTGACGATGGTGCCGACCCCCATCACGCAATTATCTTGAATTTCAATACGCGGCGTAATCTGACCATACGGCCCGGCAATGACGGTATTACCGCCTATAACCTGACGCATGGGTTGCGTGGCAAGGTTAGCCGCTATCATATAGTTGGTCAGATCTGCGACATAGCTGTTATGTGCGCAGGTCAGCGAGCCGCCGGGCGCAAACTGCGCAATAAAAGCCTGCGGTGTCGTATCATTAAAACTGCGCGTACTGTCGATCAATGTGCGCAGAGTGTTCATTTCATCATTGGAATCCGTCTGCTCATGCACCTTGCCAAAGACCGCCCATAGCCCGCCCAGTACAATGGCCATCACCAGCATGACGGCGGACAGTTCCGTCAGGCTGAAACCTGCACGATAATAACGGTTCTTTATAGAAGGGGGGGTGTGCATAGGGGGATTCCTTTTAGGCTAGAGCCATGCTGGCGGGTAAGTTTTAATAATTCGTGTCTGCAGTTTTGTCGGCCATTTTCCGCACGAAAAAGGCAAAAGATGCCGTTCAGGATAGAGGCCCATCAAACTACATATACATCTAACTATATGAAATATAACAATATTAATTTTTGGCATGGGCCGTGCATTACCTCCTGTGGGAACAACCCTTTGAGACAAGGGATGATGTAGGGAGCGTAGGATGCAACTAGCAGATGTTGTCCTTCTATCAGGTGAGTCGGCCAGCCAAAGAGCTATGGACGTCGTCGCCAACAATATCGCGAATATGAACACAACAGGGTTCAAGCGTGAGTCGGTTGCCTTTGCCTCGCACATGAACAAGGCGGGCGACATATCTTTCGCGACCGAGCGCGGCGCCTATCGCGACTTCTCAAACGGCCCGATTGAGAAAACGAATAATCAGCTCGACATCGCCATCAAGGGTGAAGGCTTTTTGGAAGTGCAGATGCCGGACGGCAGCACACGCTACACGCGTGACGGTGCGTTGACACTTAACAACACCGGGCAGTTGGTGACCTCAGGCGGCAACCCCATATTGGCGCAGGGCGGACAACCGCTGACGCTGCCAAACACCATTTCAGAGCTCAACATCTCAGCCGACGGTCAGATATCGGCGAAAACCGACCCGACCAGCAAGGATCTGGCGCTTTTGGGTAAAATCGAACTGGTCAAATTTGAAAATCCGCAGGCGTTGCAAGCGACCGGCGAAAATCTTTATTCGACCAGCCAGGCATCGGAGCCGGCCACGGATTACATGATCGTTCAGGGCGCGCTGGAACATTCGAATGTCGAGCCCATCGTGGAAATGACCAAAATGATTGAGGTATCGCGCACCTATGAGCGCACCAGCAACCTGATCGGTGACGACAACACACGCAACACCGATGCGCTGGACAAATTATCGAAAACGACGGCTTAGGATAAGGGAGACGTAACATGAGAGCACTAAGTATCGGCGCCACCGGCATGGAAGCCCAACAGCTGAATGTCGAAGTCATCGCCAATAACATCGCCAACCTGTCTACAACCGGCTTTAAGCGCTCGCGCGCTGAGTTTCAGGACTTGCTCTATCAAAACCTGCGCAGCGTCGGTTCTGCTTCATCCGACACGGGCACTGTTGTGCCGTCTGGTTTGCAAGTTGGTCTGGGTGTCCGCCCCGCCGCGACGTACCGCATCAATTCGCAAGGCACGTTGAACACAACCAACAACCCGCTGGACGTCGCCGTCAACGGGCTGGGTTTCTTTCAGGTTCAGATGCCGGATGGCACAACCGCCTATACCCGCGCCGGTTCGTTCCAGCTGAATTCTTCGGGCCAGTTGGTTACTGCGGATGGTTATACCATTTTGCCGAGCGTAACGGTCCCCTCAACGGCAACCGCCATCACCATCAACTCCAGTGGTCAGGTTCTCGCATCGGTTGCCGGTCAGACAGCGCAGACAACATTGGGGCAGTTGCAATTGGCCAATTTCGTCAATCCGGCAGGTCTGGAAAGCATCGGCAACAACATCCTGAAGGAAACGACCGCATCGGGCACGCCGACAACGGGCAACCCCAATACAACCAATTTCGGCACATTGGTGCAGGGTTCGCTGGAACAGTCGAACGTCGACATCGTCTCGGAAATCACCGACATGATCACGGCCCAGCGCGCCTATGAAATGAATTCGAAAGTAATCAATACAGCCGACCAGATGTTGAACACAACCAACCAGATGAAGGCCTAACATGATGACAGCTCCGCGCCGCTTCGCCTTTGCTTTGTGGATGGTCTGCGCTAGCGCACTCGGGTCACCGACCCCGTGCCTGGCCAACACGGTCGTCACGTTGCATCAGGACGCGGAGTTGCAGGGCGGTACGGTCAGGCTGAGCGATTTGTTCGTGGGCGTTCCCCCGATCATTGATCGTGATATCGCGCAGGCGCCCCCGCCGGGACAGCAAGCCACCTATGACGCGCAGGTTTTGTCAAAGCTCGCCGGCAATTACCGTCTGGACTGGCAGGCGGAAAACATTACCGACCATGTGACGTTGACCAGCGCCGCCACACGCATTGTGACGGATGACATCCGCGCCGCTTTGGTCCGCAAGGCCAAGGATGCAGGCGTACACGGCGAAATCGAAGTGCAGTTTGATGGCCACGCCCCGGAACTGATCCTGCCGCCGACACAGCGCCCTGATTTCTCTCTGGCCAATTTTGACTATGACCCCGTCAGCAAGCGTTTCCGCTGCGAAGTCGCGACCGCGCTAAGCCGTAACGCCCTGCCCATCAGCGGCCACTTTGCCGTCAAACGTCGCGTGCCCGTTCTGGCACACCATATGGAAGCCGGAACAGTTGTCGCGAACAATGACGTCGACTGGATCGACGTTTCAGAAGAACGCCTCGTGGGTAATGTCATTACGGACAGCGACCAGCTGGTCGGTCATGAATTGCGCCGCCCCGTTAATGACGGCGATATCGTTCATGTCAGTGACGTTATCCCGCCACGCCTCGTAACACGCGGTACGATCGTTACCATGAAGATTGAAACGCCCATGATGGTCATCACGTCGCAAGGGCGTAGCCTGCAGGACGGCGCGATGGGCGACACGGTTCGTGTCGTCAATACACAAAGCAACCGCACGATTGAAGGCACTGTCACCGGACAAGGTACGGTGACCATTCAAACAGCGCAGCATCTGGCCATGGCGACAACGCCAGCCGAAGCGGCGCGGTAAGGGACAGGAAAAGGGGGCGTCATGACAATGATTAAATCACCGGCATCCAGAAAAAGTTTTCTGCGCGCCTGCCTGTTGACGACAACGCTGATTTCCTTGTCCGCCTGCAACGCATGGGATCGCATGACAAGCGTAGGAGACAATCCCAAACTGGCGCCGATTGAAGACCCAACCCATAGCAATGGGTATGTCCCTGTCAAAATGCCGATGCCGCCGCCATCGCTGGCCAGCAGTGAGCCGAATTCATTATGGCATACGGGTGCACGCGCTTTCTTCCGTGACCAGCGTGCAAGCCGCGTTGGCGATATTCTGACGGTCATCGTGACCATCAGCGACTCGGCCAGCGTATCGAACGAAACCAAGCGCTCGCGCAACAATGCCGACACCGCAAGCGCCGCCAACCTATTGGGTTTTGAAAGCCATCTGAAGGATTTTCTGCCAAAGACCGTTGAACCGTCCAGTCTTTTGAACACCGCCAGCACGACCAGCAATGACGGCGCAGGCAGCATCGCGCGTTCGGAACAGATTGACCTGCGCGTGGCAGCGACCATCATTCAGGTTCTACCGAATGGCAATCTGGTCGTTCAGGGCAAGCAGCAGGTTGGCATTAATTATGATGTGCGCGAACTGACCATCACGGGCGTGATACGGCCGCAGGATATTTCATCCTCCAACACCATATCGTATGACCAGGTTGCCGAAGCGCGTATCGTCTATGGCGGTCGCGGCATTATTCAGGATGTGCAGCAGCCCCGTTATGGCGAGCAGTTCCTGGATATCGTGATGCCGTTCTAAACCAACGCAAGGTCGAGGCGCGCAGCAGCCCTGCGCGCAGCATCTGCCGGAACTGGTTTGGGTTCACTGTGATCCAGCGCATGAAACGCAGCCGCCGTTACAACCTCAGGCGGCAAGGTCGCGTCAAGATTGGTCGTATTTTCCGGAAACAGTTCCTGCAGGGTTTCAATCGTTTTGCGGATCGTGCCTTCGTAGAAGGCATAGCTGTGACGCACGGCATCCGCGCTATCATCACTGCGGTTGCGCCGCGCCGTGCGGGCCACGAGTTCTTCCACATCCTCAACATGCATATGGAACAAATGCAAAAACGGCATACCGGCATCACGCATCAGGTTCAAGATAAAGGGCGCTTCATCCGGACGGCGCGGGGTGCCATCCAATATAACCGGCACGCTGTCCAGATCCGGGATGGATCTCAGGTGCGCGCTGAAAATGCTGTTAAGCCAAACGGAAGGCAGATAAACGCGCCGCTCCATGCAAAAGACGAACCATTCAAACTGTGTAGTCGTTTGCGTGTCAACCGTTTCTGGCGGCACGCCACGCCGTTCGGCCAGAAAATCCCTGAGTACTTCGGCCTTTTGCTCCATCAATTCAGGTACAAGCGGGTCAACCAGCGGATGCGATAAAATGCGCACATCACTGTTAATGTTATGCAGTTTCTGGAAGGTAGCGGCATAGGTGGGATCGCTCTCCACACGCGCCAACGCCTGACGCAACACATCACCGGATGAGATGCAGCGTTCTGGCGGTAATCCATAGCGCTTCATGATTTCTGTCGCGAGCGTTCCCTTGCCCGCACCGGCGGGGCCCGCAACAAAAATAACCCCCGGCCCCAAAACGGGCGGTTGTGCGCCTTCTGTGGCCGCAGATGCGGTCATAAAAAGATCCCTGAAATAGGCATTAAAAAACTGCCCGACTATAAACCAGCCGGGCAGTTAAAAGAAAGTCGTTAATAGTTGCGCCGCGTTTACGCGGGCTTATTCGCGTTCGTCACGCTGCGTACGCTCTTTGCGTTCATGGCGTTCCTGCGCTTCGACCGACAGGGTGGCGACAGGACGGGCTTCCAGACGGCGCACGCCGATGGGTTCGCCGGTTTCTTCGCAATAACCATATTCGCCACGACGAATGCGTTCCAGTGCTTCGTCGATTTTGCCGATCAGCTTGCGCTGACGGTCACGCGTGCGGAATTCCAGCGCCACTTCGGTTTCGATCGAGGCGCGGTCGGCAATATCGGGCTCCTGCATGCCACCTTCGTCCTGCAGGTCCTGGATCAGATCATCGGCTTCTTTGATAATTTCGGACTTCCATTGAAGCAGTTTGTTGCGGAAATATTCCAGCATAACGGCGTTCATATATTCTTCTTTTTCCGTCGGCTTGTAATTCGAAGGAACGGTAACGACAGACATTAATCTCTCCCTTTTCCTTAATGGGGGCTCCGGTCAGGCCGGAACGGCGGTGCCGGAGGATAGAAGAACTTTGGTCAAAAGGTCAATGCAGCTATTCAGCTGGGATTTATCAACAAATTCATTGGCTTTGTGGGCAACATCGATATCACCCGGACCGCAAATGACGACGGCGCCGCCCAGTTTCTGGTAAAATCCGGCTTCTGTTCCGAATGAAACCGCGATGGTTTCGGGGCGGCCGGTGACTGCGGCAATCCTGTCACGCCCCGGGTTATCTGCCGTCGGCATCAAGGGTGGGATATTAAAGCAAGTGCAGGTTCGCAACCCCGCCTGCGGCGCGAAGGCCTTGAACCTGTCCGCCATGCAGGCCAGGGCGCGGGCATCAATGTCGGCCACGATCTGATCACTGTTGTCGCCGGGGTGGGCGCGGGTTTGCCACAATAGTTCAAAGCCGGGGGCGATTATGTTTTCAGCCGGTTGCCCGGCCACAATCTGCGCCAGATTCAGCGTGGTGTAGGGTGGGTCGAACCGCGATGGCACATAAGGATTGTCGCGCTTCTTCTGCGCAACATCGCGCAGGATAGTCATAAAATCGTGCCCAAGTTCGATGGCGTTCAGGCCAAGATCCGGCTTGCCGGAATGTGCTTCTACACCGGTGATATAGGTCTTGTATCCTGCAACGCCCTTGTGTGAATCAACGATCTCCAACCCTGTCGGCTCACCGACCCACGACCATGCGGGCGCAATGCCGCGCTCAGCCAAAACGGCCGACAAGCGCGCAGCCCCTTCCATGGTGACTTCTTCGTCATAGGTGAAGGCCAGATGAATGGGTTGCGGCAGACGATCCGCTGCCGCAACAAAGCGCGGCACGAGTGCAAGGATACAGGCAATAAAGCCCTTCATGTCACAGGCGCCGCGCGCATAAAATTTATCGTCTTTTTCAGTCAGGGTGAACGGGTCGGTCAGCCAGTTCTGGCCATCGACCGGTACAACGTCACTGTGCCCCGCCAGCATAACGCCGCCTTTGGTACCGTGGCCAATGGTCGCGAACAGGCAGGCCTTGCCCTCTTCATCACCCGGTAAAATTTCAGACTCGACGCCGCAACTCTGCAAATAATCGCGGATAAAATCGATGCAGGGCCGGTTGGGGTTGCGCGAAGTCGTATCGAACGCAACCAACTGCCTCAGCAGATCAATGGCTTTATCATAAATCGGGTCAGACATGCATCACGGCCTTTCGCACACTGTCTATAGTGAACAAAAGAAACGCGCCGTTTTCAAGCCCTGCGAACAGACAATCACCCGCCTTATTCCATAACAGGGCAGTCACACCCGCCTTTTCCTTTGCGGATGATGGCTGCGGCGGGTGGATCATCATCTCCATCCGACCATCCAGCGGTGCCAGAATGATCATGCCGTTTTCATAACCGGCAGCGACCATTTCGTCTTTTGGATGCGCCGCGACGCGCGAAACCAGATTACCGCCGGCAAGCCCGCCGTCCGGACCACTAAGCGTCAAAGGTTGCTTGCCCCATGGCCCGCCGCCAAAGAAGGGCCAGCAAATGACCTGATCCGCGCCGGACGTCACCAGATACCGCCCGCGCGCCGTATATTCCATGGAATGGGTTTTGCCGGCATAACCCTGCATCCGCATTTCCTGCAGATCAGCCAGCCGCCAGCCATGCAATGCGCTTTCCTGCATCGCGGTCATGACGATTTTACCGTCCGGACTCCAGACCACGCCCAGATGAGACCCCTTCCATTCCAGAACGGTTGGTTCGTTATCCTTGGCGTTCACCCACCACAGAGTCAGGCCGTTATAGTGGCTGGTGGCCAGTCGCTTACCGTTTGGACTGAAAGCCATGCCGCCGATACTGCTGGGCAGAGTTTTGGTATTGCCAACCTGTTCCCCTTCGGCGTTTAAAATGATGCATTGCTTGCCAAAACTATAGGCGCGATATCCGCTTTCGGATGTTGCGACATTATCAATCCAACGCCCCTTTTGTTCTGCCAACAAAGTGGGGGTTGCCACCACGGGGTCGATCAGAAAAACACGGCCATCATCACCACCCGAAATAAAACCCTGCGGATCGGCATCAGGTTGCAGCGACAGCGATACACCGCTTTTGTCGTTATGCAGGTCGAGGGCGCGTGGTGTTTCAGTGTCCGCATGCGCTGGTAAAAGCTGCGCCGTACCGTCCGCCAACGTGGCGGCAAGCCAGCTGCCCGAACGGTTGATAGCAGCGGCGATAACGGGCGACGGGAATTTCCATTGCCGCGCGATGGCGGAGTGTGACGGCATTACGCCCCCTCTTTCAACAAATGCGGCAAGCGCGTTCTGATGGCCGCGTGAATGTCGGGCATGGTTTCAAATACTGCCACAGCGCCAGCATCACGCAGCATATCGCCATGCGTGTCATCGCAATGTTTGCCGCCAACAAAACCCCAGACGGTCATGTCCGCTGCCACGCCAGCCTTGACGCCGTTCGCGCTGTCTTCGATCACAAGACAATGTTCGGGCAGCGTGCCGATTTGCCGCGCCGCATGCAGATAAACATCGGGCGCGGGCTTACCGTTCGGCTGATCAAACCCGCTATAGATATGCGGCGTGAAGTGGTTCCAGAATCCGGTCGGCTTAAGCGTCAATTGCAACCGCTCCATCGGACTGCCTGAGGCAACGGCCTTTGGCACCGCCAGACTTTCAACCAATGTCTGCGCATGCGGAATGGTTTCCAGATGGTTTTCCAACTGCCAACGACGGCGTTCGCGGTAGGCCTGCATCATGGTGGGCGTCACAGGCACACCGATCAGATTACAAACCGATTCAATCAAAGGCGGCGCCGTGCCGTGAAACTGGTTGGCGATTTCCGCCTCAACATGTACACCCATGGGCGTCAGCACATGCATCAGCGCGTCATAGACCTGATACTCACTGTCCAGCAGCACGCCGTCGCAGTCAAAAATAACAGCCTTCGGATGCAAATCAGCCGTCATGCGCGGCACGCTTCAAACCCCTCACGCAGCGCATCGCGATCCAGATCGCGACCAATAAACACCAGTTTGCTTTGGCGCGTGGCACCTTCGGGCCAGTCGGCCAGCGCACTGCCTTCCATCATCATATGCACGCCCTGAATGGCCAGACGTTTATTCTGACCATAGACATCCAGAATGCCCTTATAGCGCAGCAGATCCTGCCCTTTGTTCGCGCGCAAATCGGCCATCCAGTTTTCAAACTTCGTCAGATGGATCGGCTGATCGAGCGTCAGCGACAGACTGCCGATCGTGTCATCATGTTGATGGTCATGATGGTCGTGATGATGATCCGGATGGTCACAATCAGCGGCGCAATCACTATGGTCGTGGTCGTGATGGTGATGCCCGTGTTCATACCCATGGTCATGATCGTGGTCATGATGATGGTGCGTGCCGGCTTTCAGAAAATCCGGTTCATGCGCCAGAATATGGTCCAGATCAAAACTACCGAGACCGAGCACCTGGTTCAGCGGCACCTGGCACCGTTCGGTGCGGACCAGTTTGGCAAAGCGGTTGATGCCGCGGATGGCGGCTTCGACCTGTTTCAGCTCTTCAGCGCTGACCAGATCGGTTTTGTTCAGCAGGATCACATCCGCAAACGCGATTTGTTCGCGTGCTTCTTTGGAATCCTTCAGGCGCAGCGGCAGATGCTTGGCGTCCACAACGGTGACGATGCTGTCCAGCTTGGACCGCGCGGCCACATCCGGGTCGGCAAAGAATGTCTGCGCCACCGGGCCCGGGTCGGCCAGACCAGTTGTTTCAATCAGAATGCCATCGAACCCGCCCGCACGGCGCATCAACCCGCCCAGCACGCGGATCAGGTCCCCGCGCACGGTACAGCAAAGGCAGCCGTTATTCATTTCAAAGATTTCTTCGTCCGCGCCGACGATCAGGTCGTTATCGATTCCGACCTCGCCGAACTCATTGACGATGACCGCATATTTCTTGCCATGCGGTTCGGACAGGATACGGTTCAAAAGCGTGGTCTTTCCAGCGCCCAGATAGCCGGTTAATACGGTGACGGGATACGTCTTCATGCCAACCCCTTAAAAGATATAGAAATATTAGATGCCGTTTTGAACATTACATTTCAAGCCCTGCCTCTGACATGTTGTTGCTTTTTTAACGCTAAAACGCGTTTTGGATGCAACTATTTCTGTTTGAATTGCTTACATTAACGAGTTGGAGGATAATGGGCAAACCAGTTCACTCTAACCGGAAACTTAACCCAAGAGGTGTGCAATGCCCGTTATTTACACCGACCAATGGAAGCTTTCGGAACCCGGCATTATGGAATTGACCGGTCGCCTCGACTCGGACGCCGGTGTTGAACTGGAAGAAAGCGTTATTCTCTGCATCCAAAGCGGTATGCGTGATCTGGTTCTGGATTGCGCCGATCTGGACACCGTAACGGGTGCCGGAACGCAGTCGTTGCTGCGCATCGCGCGCGAAATGCAGCAGGCGGGCGGCAAGCTGGCGGTTTGCAACCTGAACGGCGATGTACGCGCCATGTTCGAACTGTGCAGCCTGGATAAATTCATCCCGTCCTATGAAGACCAGATGGCGGCCCGTATCGCCATGGCCGCCTGAAAAAGCGGCGTTAATTATCGAAAACATCAACTGTTGCACAGGCGGAAAGTGTCGCCTATAGTGCGCCTCCCCATAGGCGGGGCGGGTTTTAACCTGTTCGCCTGTTCCGGTCGGGATGTAGCGCAGCCTGGTAGCGCATCAGTCTGGGGGACTGGGGGTCGCAAGTTCGAATCTTGTCATCCCGACCATTTTTTCACATCGCATAGAATGAGCGGCAGGCGGCCAGCTTACATTAACGCGGCGCGTAGCGGGCGGATGCAAATACTGTCCAGGAACCTGAGCACGTCCTGAATCTGCGCCCCAGTCAGGGTGTGGATGCCGTTGCGGCATTTGAATTCGGTTTCGATCATCGCGCAAACAAAAGAAAACGGGATATTGTTGGTTGTCGCCACACAATCGATGGCCCGCATCAGCGAAGTCAGCGCTTCCTCTGGCGAGCGGCCACTGACATTCAGAGGGGCGAATACATTGTTTTGTTTCTGTGAATAGGAACTGAAATCAATAACCTTGATATTACCATCACCCATACCGCGCTCCTTTGGTGCTAAAACCGAAAGCTGGCGTTCAGATCAGAACAGGGGTGATTATACCCGTATGCAGTTTACTTGCGCCGCGGAATATCTGTTTGAAAGTAAAATTTCGGGGTTGCATGGCGCAGAATCCACCCTGCCCACGCAGGCGGCATGGCAATGTTGGCTCAGCCCTTATCCAACAAAGCGCTGTTCGGGTTGATAAGCGGCGTCGCCTTTTCCCACATTGACTTGAACTGCAACCGGTACGTATCGGCAATCGCCTTCGATTGAACAACGATCATTCTGCCTTCTTTATTAGCCAGAATATCGAACACGGCAAATTTGTTGCCATAGACGTAGAACGGCACGCAATCGACATAGCTTCTTGGTAAATAGCGATATTCTATAATCGGAGAATTCATGTGGTGTTGGTCTTCGGTCAAAATACATTTTATGCGTATAATATTCTGTACAATCATCATACGATCAATGTGCGATTGACGATGAGAGCCCAAAAATTGAATAAACTTCCTTCTCATCTCCATCGACCATACCTGCACAATTTCCCCGCCGTGCTGGATGCCGGTATGATAAACATCATCTTGAAATTTCCGTGCGCCGTCTTCTCCTTCATAAATTGTGATGTCGTGCGAACGTTCCCGGACACCATTGCCATCCATAAATTCCAGACCGGCCAATTCGAATACGTCGCGGATTTTGTCATTCGTGCTGTCACGCGGCGAAATGTGGCCGCTTTCTATCTTGCGGATGGTGGTGATTGAAAGGTCTGTTTTTGCGGCCAGTTCTTCCTGCGACCAATCCAGAATGGCGCGGGCGGCCCGTATTTGCGGTGCATTGATATAGGTTTTATTGCCTGCCATAGAACAAACCCAACCTCACAAAGCAGGTGGCCAGAGTAACGCGCACTCCGTAAAACCACAATATGCATGGCCAATAAAACGGTCATGGAAAGAGTAATGACAGGCATACAAAAGCATTACTTATTGTGAAAACCGTGAAAATCGGCATTTTCAGTGGTTATTTCCGCCACATACTCTGCTTTGTTTGCACCCTAAATCCCCGCAGAATGTGCGCGCAATATTCAGGGGAGGCCTTCATGGTGCAGCAAGTCCTGAAAGTGTATGAACAAACATCGTTGCAATATGGCGCGGCGGAAACGTTAACCGCCGAGCACCCGCACAGGCCCGAGCCACACAAACAGCCCAGTTGCCGCATGTACCATGACCCGGACGAAGGTCTGGATGTGCCGGAATATCCGCCGCAGAAATGGGCCCACCTGCCCATGGCCGAGCAGATTGCCGAGGCGATTGTCGATTGCATGAACAAAACCGGACAGTGTTGGATTATCGATATCCGCGCCATGGGTTTTTCATTAAACGACATTGCGCGTTATTGGCCGGACGCCTGCGCCATGGCCGAACGCAAACGACCGCGACAGATCGCCTTCTGACCGCGACCGCCGCCTAACCCTGTCCCGGCGCCATCGCACAAGCGGGTGGCAGGGGCTGTGTCGGCTGCATGAATTTCTTTAGGCATGCGCGAACGGCATTCAGGATTTCATCACCACGCGTGGCATTGACCTGCATATCGCTTTTATCAAACTGTGGCGGAACGCCTGCGGCAATATCGTACCAATGCATGTTGAAAAACTGAACAAGGCCGGACATCTGTTGCTGCGCCTCACGCGAAGCCTGCAGCCCCGTTTCGGAATCCTCGGCCGTTATAACCAGTTTTGCACCCGTTATCGCGGCGGTGGCCATATAAGCATCCGGTGCGGGCTTGGATTGCAAAACCCAGTGCCCGCCTGCAGGTATGGGCTCCGGCGGTGAGAAAATCTCCCGCCTCATCAGGTCATTCAAATAATGCGGGTCAAGCGCCTGCAGATCCTGCGGTGACAACACACCATCCGGGATACCATCACAGGGCGTCAAATAAGGCAGTATACCCGCAGTGCCAAGTTTATGTCGCGCGCGGGGACTGCCTGAATTGGTCACAGCAACAACACGAATGCCAAGGGCGTTGAGAAGTTGCAATGCCTCAATCACACCGTCGCGTGCGACATAGTCGATTTTCATACATTCCGCCGTGTAATCGGCCTCGAAAATTTCACGGCTGCCCGTGTAGCCTTTGGATTGAAACAATTCATGAATGGCCTGCATGCCCTTACCGCGAATTTCATCAACCGAAACGGGAACTTGCACGCCAGCCGCCCGTATCATCGCTTGCAGGCCAATTTCTTCTGAATCAATCAGTGTGCCGTCAATGTCAAAGGCGACGACAATATCGCGCGGATCAAACTGCTCGTGTAACAGGACCGCGCCTACGGATGTAGCGCAACACTCAAATTGCTGGGTATCGACCATAATAATGCCAATAAAATAAACACCCTTTATAAAGAACCGCATAGCACGACCTGTGACAGTAAAACAATTGTTGCATGCGATATTCCCCCTTGCCCCCGTTACGCGGCGGCGTTAACCCTTAGCCATGAATATCTTCACCGATATTAATCCTGCGGCATGGATTGACCGCAACATGCCGGACAGTTGGCGTCCCTATGCGCGGCTGATGCGCCTTGACCGGCCTATCGGCACGTGGCTGTTGCTTCTGCCTTGCTGGTGGAGTTTGGCGCTGGTGGAGGGTGCACCCTGGCTATCCGGCCTTTTCTATGCGCTTCTGTTCGCCATCGGTGCCCTCATCATGCGGGGTGCGGGGTGTGTCGTGAACGATATTTACGACCGCAACATAGACAAGATGGTAGAGCGTACAAGCATCCGCCCTTTGGCGAGCGGTGAGGTGACGTTATGGCAAGCACTGGTTTTTCTGGCGGTGCTGTTGCTGATCGGGCTCGGCATCCTTTTCTGCTTTAACAAGACAACGCTTTATACCGCTATTATCTCGCTCGCGCTGGTTTTCACCTATCCATTGATGAAGCGCATCACGTGGTGGCCGCAATTATTTCTGGGCTTCACGTTTAACTGGGGCGCGTTGTTGGGGTGGGCTGCCCTGACGGGCAGCATCGGCATGGCGACGATCCCGCTGTATCTGGGGGGTGTTGTCTGGACATTGGCCTACGACACGCTTTATGCCCACCAGGATAAACGTGATGATCTGGCGGTCGGTGTTAAATCAACCGCACTGCTGTTCGGCGACAAATCGCGCCCCATCATCGCGTTGTTTTACATTGCGGCGCTGGGTTTCTTTGCGCTGGCTGGTTTGGCCGCGCAAATGCACGGCCTGTTTTACAAAGGCCTGGTCATCGCCGGGTTACAGGCCGCGTGGCATCTGGCGCTGTGGCGCATGGATGATCCTGCTGATTGCCTGAAGCGGTTCAAAGCCAGTCGCGATTTTGGCCTGATTATCCTTGCCGCCATTTTGTTGGGGCATTGGCCGGTTTGATATGACGGATACAAATGCCCTGCCGGTTGATTTCGCGCGGTTTGTCGAAGAGCGCACAGCGATAGCCTCACCGCCCTTGTTGCCGGAAATCAAACTGCATCTGGCCAATGAAGTGCCGGATTTATGGAAGGCAACGGAACTGGCGTTAAACAGCACCCATGTCCCGCCGCCATACTGGGCTTTTGCCTGGCCGGGCGGGCAGGCGGTCGCGCGTTACATTCTGGATCATCCTGAATGGGTGCGCGGCAAACGCGTTCTGGACATGGCGTCGGGTTCGGGTATGTGCGCGATCGCCGCGATGAAAGCGGGCGCCAAAAAAGTGACGGCGGTTGATATTGACCTGATCGCGCTGGCCGCCATGGAAAAAAATGCGCGGCTGAATGATGTATCCATCACCATACGCAGCGGTATCGACATCCACAAAGCGCCATGGTGGACCGATGTCATCATTGCAGGCGATGTCTGTTACGAACAGCCGATGGCCACGCATATGATCCACTGGCTACGCCTGTGCTGTGAAAAAGGCATAACCGTTCTGCTGGGTGATCCGGGGCGGATATATGTGCCGCAGGATGGGCTGAAGCGCCTGCAGGATTACAAAGTTCCTGCCTTGCGTGAAATAGAAGACAGCGACGTACGGGCCGCCGCTGTCTATCAACTCTTTATACCAAAGGGATAATCGGTTATTCCGCCGCTTGCATGCGGTGGTCTTCCTGCCCATGCGGCAGGCGGTATTCCTGCGTACGGGTTGCGCGCAGACCGCGCACGCCATAGGTGTCGAGCAAGGACATCCACGACTTGAATTCCTCTTCCGACAAACGATAGCGTTCGCAAGCCGATTCAAAAGTCAGCACGCCGTTGCGGACAGCGGCGACAACCTGCGCCTTGCGACGCATGACCCAGCGTTGCGTGTCGGGCGGCGGCAATTTGTCAAGTTCGCGTTGGCGGTCAGCTTCCGAAATACGGACAATTTTGACCTGCTCGCCGCGCTGCGCGAAGGCTGGCTTTTGTGTTTGCGGATGCGGCATGGCATGCATCATGGCAATACTCCTCAAGGAAACCGTCTGTGAAATGTGGACTGATCTTAATCCCAAGCCGATTAAAATAAGGCTAACCGTTATGGTTAATTTGTAGCAAAAGTGTTAAAGAAAGTGTCAATTTAACAATGTATTAGAGGCAATTTAGCGTAAATTTCCGCGACGCGGAAAAAGCCCGCAGAATCAATCACAAATGCTTGTGCCACAAGCGTTATTGATTCGCAGTGCCTGTACTGAATCAGGGCAAAATCTTGATCTGCGCCGGGTTTGTGACGGTTATCATCGGCCCATTGTCGCGTATAACCCACCCGCGAACACGAATATTTTTTTGGGTATAATCTTCTTCGGGGTCAAGGCCGGCATGGCGGAAATCGCGCAAATCATGTGCGGCGATTTCTATCGTAAAGTCCGTATGCCAGTCTTCGCCGAAGTTCAGATATACCTTGTTCTTCACACGCTGCGCCTTCAATACCTTGCCGGTCACGAAAACAAACCGCCCGTCATGCGCCAGAACAGTATCTGGCTGATCCGCTGGCAAATCGGCATAATCATTGCCCGCCTGCCAGAGACCGCGTGAAGCCTTGCGTGCCTCGCTTTCTATTTTCAAAAGCGCGCGCAGATCCGGCACATCCCCCACAGGCGGCCAGACAAAGGCAAGCCCATCCTGCACCAATGTTCTTTCAGGTTGTGCGACGTGCCCCGCACCATCGCGCCAGCCATAGACCATCCAACGTCCGTAACGATCCGGCGAGCCCGTCGGTATAATGGACGGATGCGTCGCGTCGATTATCTTTTGTAGTGCGGTTTGCGCCGCCGCCTGCTGCGCGTCCGGCACAAACAAACCAGTCAACACACCCTGCGAACCATCTGCCAGTTTCAGCACCGTGCCGGAAAGCGCCTGTTGCACCTCAAGGGGGTTAGATGCCCGGGCGGGCGGGGACACCGCAAAGATGACCAGAAACAGGCAAAGGATAACGACAAAACGCATGACGTGGTGGGGTTAAAGCCGGAACGGGACGAAACAGGTCTACATCAAAATTCATGTTTTCCAAAGGCGCGTTTCGTTCTATGTCATAAGCATGAACTGGTTATCCAATCCGCATGCCGATTATGTTCTGGCCGCCTATGCCATCGCCGCGCTGGCCCTCACGGGCCTGTGGCTGACCATACGCATCGGCCTGTCGCGGTTGCGGCGCCGGGACCCTGCGCAAAAACAATAGGGCCATCATGAAACCGCTGAGCAAAAAACAGGCGCGGCTTTACGGATTGCTGCTTTTTCTGGCGGGGCTGGCGACAGCGACGACTTTGGTCCTGAACGCGCTGGGCAGTAATATATCCTATTTCCGCACGCCGACCGAAGTTGTCACGGGCGTCATTCCTGAAAAACAAAATGGTCGCGGCTTTCGTCTAGGTGGTCTGGTTGAAAAAGGCAGCCTGAGCCATGAAGGCACGCGCATACGTTTTCGCGTTACCGATATGAAGAACAGCCTGATGGTCACCTATGACGGCACAGTACCGGACCTGTTCCGCGAAGGGCAAGGCGTGGTGGCCGAGGGCAGGATCAACGCCAGTGGCGTTTTTGAAGCGACACAGTTGCTGGCCAAGCATGATGAGAAATATCAGCCGCCAGAAGTCACCAAGGCCCTGCGCGACGCCGGTCATCCGGATGCGGTAGCACCAGCAGAAAGCACCACCAAACCATGATGCCGGAACTGGGCCTCTATTGCATTATCCTAGCCGTTCTTGTCAGCCTGTTGCAGTCCCTTTTGCCGTTACGCGGCGCGGCACGACATGACAGCGGGTTTATACAAGCCGGACGCCGTCTTGCCTATGCGCAATTCGGTCTGGTTACCGCCGCCTTTTTGACCCTGATGTATTGCCATGTGACCGATGATTTCAGTGTGATGAATGTGGCGCTGAACAGCCACACGACCAAGCCGCTGATTTATAAAATCTCCGGCACATGGGCGAGCCATGAAGGGTCGATGCTGCTGTGGGTCTTTATCCTCAGCCTGTGTGGCGCGCTGATGGCGCGTGGCATCACCAGAGACGTGACAGACATACACAGCCTGATCCGCGCCCGCGCCGTCGGCGTTCAAGGTTTGATGGGTTTCGGATTTCTGTGCTTTATCCTGTTCACATCCAACCCATTTGCGCGCGTTTGGCCTGCCCCTGAAAACGGGCATGACATGAATCCGCTGTTACAGGATCCCGGCCTCGCCTTCCATCCGCCGTTTCTCTATATCGGTTATGTCGGTTTTTCTGCGGCCTTTGCGCTGGCCGCAGCGCTGCTTCTGACCCGCGAGGCCAAAGCAGAAGATCTACGTCTGCTGCGCCCGTGGGTTCTGGCGGCGTGGAGCAGTTTGACCTTCGGCATCGCCATGGGATCTTGGTGGGCCTATTACGAATTGGGTTGGGGCGGTTACTGGTTTTGGGATCCGGTTGAAAACGCGGCGCTGATGCCGTGGTTGGCGGGTACCGCCCTTGTGCATTCGCTGACCGCCGCATTCCGGCGCGGCGCCCTGATGCGCTGGACCATTTTACTGTCCATCCTGTGTTTCAGCCTCAGCCTGCTGGGCACATTTCTGGTGCGGTCGGGCGTTCTGACCTCTGTCCACAGCTTTGCAGTCGATCCCGCACGCGGCGTCTTTATTTTGTCCCTGCTGGCACTCGCCGTCTGTGGTGCCCTAACGCTTTACGGCATGCGCGCGGACAAACTGCCCGAAAGCAATCTGTTCAGCCCATTAAGCCGCGAAGGCGCTATGCTAGCCAACAATCTGTTTCTGTGTACCGCCTGCGCAACCTTGATCACCGGCACGCTGTATCCGCTTTTGCTGAACGTCATAACGGGTGGCATTATTTCAGTCGGCGCTCCTTATTTTAACTCAACCGTTTTACCGTTGCTGATCCCCGTTGCCGCTTTGATGGTCATCGGCCCCTTTCTGGACTGGACGGAACAAAGGCCGGGACAATTGCTGCGCATCCTGATGCCGTCGCTTACGCTGGCGGGTGCCACCATACTGCTGACACTCTATGTGCAAGGGTTTCATTCCGTATTTGGTTTGGTTGGCTTTGGCCTTGGTATCTGGCTTTTGGCGGGCACGGCGCAGGATGGGCTGCGGTTTAAGGCCAACCTGATGCCGCAACTACCGCGCCTGCTGGCGCATGGCGGATTGGCCCTATCCATTTTGGGCATGGCGGGTTCGTGTTTCAGCACAGAACAAAACCTGTCGATGCAGGTGGGTGATCGCGCCATGGCGGGGGCGTACCGCCTGTCCTTCCTGTCAACACAGGATGCCGAGGGCGATAATTACAGCGCCACGCGCGGCCTGTTTCAAATTGAGAAAGATGACCAACCCATAGCCACCATGCAGCCGGAGCAGCGCCTTTACACCATTCAGGGCATGCCTCTGTCGCATGTCGCGATCGACACGACGGCAATGGGCGATTTGTATCTGGCGCTGGGCGAGGCCGAACGCGATGACGCCGGACATATACGCTACGCCGTCCGGTTTCATGTTAACCCGCTGACCGTTTGGATATGGATTGGCGGCGCCGTTATGGCGGCAGGTGGCCTGTCGGGTGTCGGTCAGCATTTAAGACGCAGCAGAACGAAATAGGTTGCCGCCTCTGTAACGGCTTGCGACAATCACCCCCTGAACACTGGGGTGGCTGATAATGACACAGGTTGAACAGAAGCCGAGCGGCGTTGGTCCCGAAGACTGGTTTTATCCTCCCTCTACCCCCTATCGTGACGGCTATCTGCCTTTGTCGAATGACCTGCCGGGGGCACCCGCGACACCCGACGCGCCACAACATCAAATGTACTACGCGTTGCATGGCAACCCGGAAGGCGAGCCTGTTTTCTTTATCCATGGCGGCCCCGGTGGTGCCTGTACCGATATACTCGCGCGCTTTTTCGACCTCAGGCGCTATCATGTCATTTTGTTCGATCAGCGCGGCTGCGGCAAAAGCCGTCCGACGGTGGCAGAGGCCGGACCCAAAATCGGTTTGTCAAATAACACGACGCCGCATCTTGTACAGGATATCGATGTGCTGCGCCGCCATTTGGGATACAAAAAAATCCATGTATTCGGGGGCAGTTGGGGCAGCACATTGTCCCTGTCCTATGCCATTGCGCACCCGGATTGTGTGCAGAGCCTGATTTTGCGCGGCATCTTTCTGGTCGGCAAAGCGGACCTGGATTACATGTATCAGGGCAATGCGGCGACCTATCACCTGAACCCGAAGGCCATTACCGAACCCGGCACCTATCTGGTGTATCCGGAAGCGTGGAAGACCTATGTAGAATTTATCCCCGTTGAAAAGCGCGGAGCGATGGTGGCGGCATACAAAGAAATCTTTGATATGGAGCCGAAAACGGAGGCCGAGCGTACCTTGCAATTGAACGCTGCGCGCGCCTGGTCGGTCTGGGAAGGGTCGATCAGTTACCTGACGCCGGACCTGCAAGCCATAGCACGATTTGGCGAAGCAACCTTTGCCCTCTGCTTTGCGCAGATCGAGGCACATTATTTCGTCAACAATGCCTTTATGCCTGAAGGGTACTTGCTGAAGAACGCCGGTAAGATAGCCCACATACCCGTGCATATTGTCCATGGGCGTCACGACCATGTGTGCCCACTGATGCAGGCCGAACAACTGGTTGCGGCCCTGCGTGCAGCGGGGGCGGAACCGGCAAGCTATATCATCACAACCGCCGGGCACGGCCCGCTGGAACGCGAGACCTATCGTGCGCTGGCAACCATTATGCGTGATTTACCGCCCTTGACGGATTTCAAGGCTTAAGCGGCAACGTACTGGCGGCAATCCACCAATGAGGATAGCTCTGCTTCAGCTGCGCCGCAGCCAATTGCGCAGCAGCTTCGTCCGGATAAAGGCCAAAGCACGTCGCCCCGCTGCCCGACATGCGCGACAGAAGGCAATTGGGTGTGGCAGCCAGCGTATCGATGACAGGGCCGATTTCAGGCAGCAACAAAAGCGCAGGCGCGTATAAATCATTGGTGCGTGCACGAAGCGCGGCGATAAATTCTGCGGCATTCGCCGGTGCTTTGTCCAATTGCGCGGCGGGCGTAAAGGCATAGCCGCCTTCACGAAATGTTTTATAAACGGCGGGCGTCGGCACCGGTTTGTTTGGGTTTGCCAAAACAACGCCCATCTGCGGCAGGGCACAGGCAGACTCAGTCCCCCCCGCAGTCATATAGTTATTTTCAATCTTCAGGCAAACAGGCACATCCTGCCCCTGCGCAGCGGCGGCCTGTTGCACACGCGGGTCATCGGGATGCAGGCCCCAATGTTGCGCGAGCGCACGGAGCGCGGCGGCGGCATCACTGGACCCGCCACCAATACCGGACGCAACCGGCAGATTCTTCACAAGCGTCAGCCGTACGTTCAATAACTGTCCCGTCAAGTCAGCCAACGCACGTGCAGCGCGGACAACCAGATTATTCTCCGGGTCTTCGTTTGACAAAACCGCAGCCAGCGGTCCCTCGACATGAAAGGAAAAAACATCGGCCGGTTCCAGCCGCACCAAATCACCAACGCCGGTAAAGGCGACCAGACTGTCAAGGTTGTGATACCCATCCGCGCGGCGGCCGGTCACATGCAGGTAAAGGTTGATTTTGGCAGGCGCAAAAACAGTCAACATGGATAGGTCGGATACAGTGAAACTGGGCCGCATGTTGCCATTGAAGCAGGGCAAAGGAAAGCCTAACATGGACCTTGTTTGGCGGGCTTTGTCCCTTTTTTGATCGGGTTATCATGCGGATTTTGTTCTTTGGCGATATTGTGGGCCGCAGCGGGCGTGAGGCGATGGTCAAGCACCTGCCCGCGCTGAAACAAAAACTGCAGCCTGACGTCATCATCGCGAACGCGGAAAACGCCGCGGGCGGTTATGGCTTGACGCTTAAAATCGCCGAAGAATTTCTGGGCCTCGGTATTCATTGCCTGACAACCGGCAACCATGTCTGGGACCAGCGCGAATTGATCAACGCCATCGGCACCGAGCCGCGCATTCTACGCCCTGCCAATTACACAGACGGCACGCCGGGCCGCGGACATTTGCTGCATGCACTGCCAGATGGGCGGAAAATCCTGATTATGCACAGCCTTGGCCGTTTGTTTATGGACCCGTTTGTCGATGACCCGTTTGCCGCCATGGACAAAATGACCGCCAGCCACAAACTGGGCCAAGCGGTGCAAGCGATCTTTGTCGATTTTCATGCCGAAGCGACGTCTGAGAAAATGGCGATGGGGCAATATCTGGACGGGCGCGTTTCGGCGGTTGTCGGTTCGCACACCCATGTGCCGTCAGCGGATGCCATGCTTCTGGCCAAAGGCACAGCCTACCAGACCGATGCCGGTATGTGCGGCGATTATGATAGCGTCATCGGCATGAAAAAAGAATTGTCCGTCTGGCGCTTCACCAAAAAAATTCCCGGCGAGCGCATGATGCCCGCCGAAGGCGACGCGACATTATGCGGTTGCCTTATCATCACCAGCGATGCAACCGGTCTGGCGCAGGAAATCATGCCTATACGCATCGGCGGCAGATTACGTGAGGCGTTGCCATGACAGGCCACGCGCCGCTTTATATCAGCACGCGTGGAAAGGCGCCAAAGCTTGACCTGCGCGGCGTGACAATGGCGGGACTGGCCAATGATGGCGGCCTGTATGTACCCGAAGAATGGCCTGCATTGTGGGCAGACGCATCCTATGATGCGCTGTTGCCTTTGCAGGGCATGCCTTATCTGGCGGTGGCGGAGCAAGTCCTGCACCCTTTTACACAGGACACATTACCTGCCGACACGCTGCGCGACTTGTTGAATAAAGCCTATGGCGTTTTCAACCATCCGGATATTACACCCCTGACGCAAATGGATGACCGCCTGTGGTTGCTGGAACTCTTTCACGGGCCAACTCTGGCTTTTAAGGATGTCGCCCTGCAGTTTCTGGGGCAGCTACTGGGACATTTCTTGCGTGAAAAGCGCGAGCGATTGACTGTTATCGGCGCGACATCGGGCGATACGGGGTCTGCCGCCATGGAAGCCCTAGCGGGGCAGCCGGATATCGACGTGTTTATCCTTTATCCTGCGCGGGGGCCGAGCGATATACAGCGCAAGCAGATGACTTGCGTTCAGGCCCCGCAAGTGCATGCGATCGCCATCGACGGCAGCTTTGATGATTGTCAGGCCATCGTCAAAGGCTTGTTCGAACAACAAAGCCTGCGTGATGAACTGCGTCTGACCGCCGTTAATTCCATCAACTGGCTGCGCATTCTGGCGCAGATGGCCTATTACGTCGCGGCCGCCAGTCGCTTTGCCCCGCGCCCCGTGAGTTTTGTCGTGCCCACCGGTAATTTCGGCAATATCTACGCCGCCTACGCCGCGCAGGCCTGCGGCATGCCGGTCTCCAAACTGGCGGTTGCCAGTAACCCGAATGACATTCTGACGCGCTTCCTTGCCTCCGGCGACATGCAAACCGCACCGGTTCATCCGTCACTAAGCCCCAGCATGGATATCCAGATCAGCAGCAATTTTGAAAGACTGCTGTTCGACCTGTGCGACCGTCGCGGGGCTGAGGTTATGCTGCATATGCAGGATTTGAAACAATGGGGTCAATTCCATCTGTCACCGCTGCAACTGGCGATGGCCCGGCAATTATTCACGGCGGCGCGCGCGGATGACGCGGAAACGCTGGCCTGTATGGGTGATATCTACAAACGCCACGGCATTATTCTGGATCCGCACAGCGCGGTTGGCGTATCGGCAGCGCAAAAGCTGACACAAGAACTACCGGAGCCGGTTATATGCCTTGGCTGCGCGCACCCCGCTAAATTCCCGGATACGGTGCAACGCGCCACAGGTGTGCATGTTGCCTTGCCCGAATTTTTGCGGGCAAAACTGGCACAACCGGAACGGCTGAACCAACTGGCTGCGAATGGCGATGATGTGCTGGCCTTTATACGCAGGCACCGGCAGCGGGATAGTCTTTGAGGGCGTCCATGTTCCTGATCAACCGATGGATAAAAAAACCAGCGCACCCCTACCCCAGACCGCGTATCAATACACGACTTGTGGGGCAACGCGTCATTGTGCGGGCGGTCGAACGCAGTGACTGGGCAGAATGGCGTGAATTACGTGAAATCAGCCGCGCGTTTTTAACGCCATGGGAACCGCGCTGGCCCAACAACGCCCTCACCCACCATTATTTCAGCAGCCTGCTGCGCCGTTATGGCCGCGAGTGGCAGCTGGCCAATGGTTATCATTTCCACATTTTCCTGCACCCCACAGATAATGGCAGAAAACACGCGCGGCATGCCGTGGGGCCATTGGTCGGCGGTGTAACGCTGAGTGCGCTGGAGCGCGGCATTGCGCAAAAGGCGACGCTTGGTTACTGGATGGGACACCCCTATGCCGGGCAAGGCCTGATGACCGAGGCCGGGCAACTGGTCATCGATTTCGCGCGTGATGCGTTGCGACTGCACCGGCTGGATGCGTGCTGCCTGCCGCATAACGATATCAGTTGTGCGCTGTTACGGCGGTTGGGGTTTGCACAAGAAGGTCTGGCGGCGTCCTATCTCAGGATTGACGGCGCGTGGGAGGATCATCTTTTGTGGGGGATGACTTTGGATTCTTTGGCACAAAGCGCCGCACATTCCCCGGCGCCTCTGCATCCGGCGGGGTAGGCAGTTTTTCCCAGCTTGAAACCAGAAACACGAACAAAGCGATAAAGGCCAGCCCGTACCATGTCATGGCATAACCGAAATGGTTGTTGGGCAGGTCAAACCTTGTCTGACCGCCGACCGGCAACCCGCCGGGGTTTGGTGTGTCATCCAGCTCCACAATAAACGGCAAAAAGCCGGGAATGTTGTTTTCACGCGCCATGGCATCCAGATCAACACCGCGCCACACACCGGACAGTTGGTCATGCCCGTGCATCAGCCATGTTTTTTGCGGCAAGCGCAGCGTGCCATGAATGCGCACCATGCCCTGCACCTGTCCCTGCAGACGGGTCAGCGGGTCCTTGTTCTTGTAAGGAATCCAGCCGCGGTTCACCAGCACCCAGCGGCCATCTTCCATCAGCATCGGCGTCAGGACGTCATAACCACCTTCGCCCGCCTTACTGATAGCGGTCATATACATTTCATTGTCGTGATTGAACCGGCCGGATGCCGCCACGCGCATATAGTCGATGTCGTTGCCGATGCGCAAAACCGACAGGTCAGTATAGGGTTGTACAGTACGTTCAGCAATCAACTGCAGCAGATCGGTTTTTTCCTGCAGGCGCTGCATCTGCCATGCGCCCAGAAAGCCACACAACACGACAAAGAAGATGGTCAGGAGGAGGCGCAGCCAGTGTAAGCTGAACTGCCCGCCCAGAATGCGGAAGGAGATCATATCATCGCCTCCCTAGGCCACGTCGATCAGGGCGCCGGATTGGGTGACGCGCCGTACCAATAGATGGAGATGAACAGGAACAGCCAAACAACGTCAACGAAGTGCCAGTACCATGCCGCCGCTTCAAGACCGAAATGGCTGGTGGCTGTAAAGTGTCCAGCGCGGGCGCGGAAATAGCAGACCGCGAGGAAGATGGTGCCGATGATGACATGCAGGCCGTGGAAGCCTGTCGCCATAAAGAAGGTCGCGCCATACATGCCGCTTTTGATCGAGAACAGCGCATGATGATATTCAAAGAATTGGCAGACCGAGAAGCTCATGCCCAACAGAACCGTATAGCCCAACGCGCGAACCATATCCTTCTGGTTGCCTGCCTGGGCCGCATGGTGCGCCCATGTCACTGTCGTACCCGACAGCAGCAGGATCAACGTCATGATAAACGGCATGTCGAAAGGATTAAAGGTTTTGATGTTAGCCGGTGGCCAGATGCCGCCCAAAGCCTCAGGCGGATAAAGCGCCGCGCTGTAATAGGCCCAGAAGAACGCCGCGAAGAACATGACTTCCGATGCGATAAACAACGCCATGCCATAACGCAGGCCGATTTTCACGAGCGGCGAGTGCGCCTTCTCAACCGAAGATTCACGCACAATGTCGCGCCACCATAAAAACATAACGGTCAGAACAGCAGCGAGGCCGATGAGCGGCCAACAAGCGCCAAGGTCAACACCCGCGATCGTTCCCTTATGCATGAACAGGACGGTACCACCCGTCAGCAAACCTGCCGCCAACGCGCCGAATAACGGCCACGGCGAAGGACGCACCAGATGCCAGGGCTGGGGAATACCGCTATCAACATAATGGGCTGTTTTATGTTCTTGGCTCATGTTTTTCTCGCTCGATCAACATCAGGGGTTGGGTGTCTTGGGGGCAATGACGGCAGTGATTTGTTTTGCGTCACCCGTTGTAGCCTGCTTTTTCGCTAAAAAGAAGGTGTAAGATAAAGTGATGTGCTGCACATCATTGTCATTGGGATCGTCGGCCATCGACGGATCGACGAAGAAACGCACTGGCATTTCCACGCTTTCGCCACCCTTAAGCGTTTGTTGTGTAAAGCAAAAACACTGGATTTTGTCGAAATAGGACCCGACTTTGTCCGGCTGGACATTATAAGTCGCGTTGCCCGTCACAGTCTGGTTGGATTTATTGTGGGCACGATAAGTGATGGTGACAGGTTCGCCGATACGCACAGTAACCGAATGTTGGGTCGGTTCAAAGCTCCAGGGAAGGGATGCGTCAACATTGGCGTCAAAATCAACCGTAACGGTACGGTCCAGTATGCGCGCGGGCGCGGACGTTGCCGTTTGTGTCGTGCCGCCAAAGCCTGTCGCCCGGCAGAAAAGCGAATAGAGAGGCGCTGAGGCATAAGCAAGTCCGCACATCAGCAGTACAAAACCAACCAACGCCACCGCGATACGGTGGTTCCGGCTTTGGGGCATGCGGATCATGGTGTCCCCGTTACTTTGATTTTTACCATCGTGATGGCATAGATCAAAACAACGACCGCCAGCAAAAATGCAAAGATGGCGCGGTTCCGCGCGGCGCGCTGCTTCTTAAAGGCTTCGTCGTCAAGGTTTGGCGGTTGTATTGTCATGACAACCATCCAGCAAAGAAGGGGCGCAGCCAGACATCAACCATCATAAGGCCGAACAATGCCGCCAGATACAGGATGGAATAGCCAAACATCTGACGTGCGGATTTGTCCGTCGTGTCACGCAATACGCGCACGGCACAGAAAACAAAGCCAAGTCCCAACACACTGGCGCCCAACGCATAAAGCAGGCCCGCCGCCTGCATCCAGTACGGGGCCAGCGTCAGCGGCAGCAGAATCAGCGTATAAACCAGCATTTCCCATTTGGTCCGGCGGGCGCCCTTCACAACCGGCATCATCGGCACACCGGCGCGGGCGTAGTCGTCGCTGCGATAGAGCGCCAGCGCCCAGAAATGCGGCGGCGTCCAGAAAAAGATAATCATGAATAGAACCAGCGCATGCCAACCGACATGGCCCGTCGCGGCGGCTTCGGCGATCATCGGCGGGAACGCGCCTGCGGCACCACCGATAACGATGTTCTGCGGCGTGCGGCGCTTCAGACCCATGGTATAAACCAAAACATAGAATAATGCGGCAAACGCCAGTAATCCGGCCGCCAGCCAACCGATGGCCAGCGCCATGATAACGGTCGCGGCAAAGATCATGCAGCCGCCAAATTCCAGTGCAACATCGGGATCCATCACGCCGCGGGGAATGGGGCGGCGTTGCGTACGTGTCATCACAGCGTCAATGTCGCGGTCGTACCACATGTTGATGGCGGCAGCGCCGCCCGCGGACAACGCGATACATAGCAACGTCACAAAGGACAGAAGCGGGTGCATATCAACCGGCGCGGTAACAATGCCAACCAGCCCGGAGAAAACCACCAGCGACATCACGCGCGGCTTCAGCAGCTGAATATAATCACGCAGGGTAGCCAAGGCGGGCGCGCCATGTCTGTATGCATCGTGTCCGGGTGCCGCATCCGGTATCAGTCCCGATGTGCTGGACATAGGATCCGCCTCTTTCACCAAACCTGCCGCTTATTCTTCGTCAACCAATTGCGGCAGCGTTTCAAAGGTATGGAATGCCGGCGGTGAAGACTGGGTCCATTCCAATGTTGTCGCACCTTCACCCCAATAATTCGCGCCGACCTTTTTACCCCAGCCCAGCGTGTAGATGGCCAGGCAAACAAAGAAAACCGTCGCGCTGAAAGAAATAATCGCACCATACGAGGCGATTGTGTTCCAGCCATGGAAGGCTTCGGGATAATCCGGGATACGGCGCGGCATGCCCTGCATCCCGAGAAAATGCATGGGGAAGAAGGTCAGGTTGACGCCGATAAAGGTCAGCCAGAAATGCAGCTTGCCAGCCCATTCGGGATAGGTACGGCCAGACATCTTTCCAACCCAGTAATAGAACCCGGCGAAGATACCGAACACGGCACCGAGCGACAGCACGTAATGGAAGTGCGCGACAACGTAATAGGTGTCATGCAGCGCCACGTCTATGCCAGCGTTTGACAAAACGACGCCCGTCACGCCACCGACCGTAAACAGGAAGATGAAGCCGAGCGCCCAAAGCATCGGTGTTTTGAAATCCATCGAACCGCCCCACATGGTCGCGATCCACGAAAAGATCTTGATGCCTGTCGGCACTGCAATCACCATCGTCGCCGCCGTGAAGTAGGCGCGTGTGTTGACGTCCAGACCGACCGTGTACATGTGGTGCGCCCAGACGATGAAACCTACAAAGCCGATGGAAACCATCGCGTAAGCCATGCCCAGATAACCGAAGATGGGACGACGCGAAAAGGTCGAGACGATCTGGCTGATAATGCCGAAGGCGGGCAAGATCATGATGTACACTTCGGGGTGGCCGAAGAACCAGAACAGATGCTGGAACAGCAGCGGATCGCCGCCGCCAGCGGCATCAAAGAAGGTCGTGCCAAAATTGCGATCGGTCAGCAACATGGTGATGGCGCCGCCCAGAACCGGCACGGACAGCAGCAGCAGGAAAGCGGTAATCAACATCGCCCAGATGAACAGCGGCATCTTGTGCAGGGTCATGCCCGGCGCGCGCATGTTGAAAATGGTGGTAATGAAGTTCAGCGAACCCAGAATGGATGACGCACCAGCCAAATGCAGCGCGAAGATCGCCATATCAACCGAAGCGCCGGGATGACCGACAACACTCGACAACGGCGGATAGATAGTCCAGCCCGTGCCGGCGCCTTCGCCCACCAGGGACGAGCCAGCCAGCAGCAGGAACGATGGCACCATCAGCCAGAAGCTGACATTGTTCAGGCGCGGAAACGCCATATCGGGCGCACCGATCATCAAGGGAATAAACCAGTTGCCAAAACCACCGATCAGCGCGGGCATCACGGTAAAGAACACCATGATCAGGCCATGCGCGGTAATCAGGACATTCCATTGCTGGCCGTTCGCCACAAGGTGTGAACCGGGGTCCATCAGGTTAAGGCGCATCCAAAGCGACATGGCGCCGCCGATCAGGCCAGCGATAACCGCAAAGACCAGATAAAGCGTACCAATATCCTTATGGTTCGTGGAGCAGAACCAGCGGGTGAAAAAGCCAGGCTTATGATCATGCGCGTGTGCGTGGTCGCCCGCATGGCCTTCGTAATGCGTGGTGGTCATCTGATATCTCCCTTATTTCTCGATCGACGCCAGTTGCGGCGCGTTCAAATAAATCCCCGTGGCGGCGGCGCTCTTCTTGTTTTGCGTCCATGCGGCAAACTTGTCCGGCGAAACGCCTTCAATCACGATCGGCATATAGCCGTGGCCATTGCCGCAGATCATCGAGCATTGGCCATAGAACAAACCTTCGTGATCCAGCTTGATCCAGAGTTCCGACACATGGCCCGGCACCGACATGCGGTTGACCGCAACCGCCGGCACGTACCATGAATGTTCAACATCGCTGCCTGCGACCAGAACGCGCACCATCTTGCCGACCGGCAGGACGACGCGATTGTCGACCTCAAGCAGGCGCAGCGGCTTGTTCTTGATCAGCCAGCCGGTTTGCGCATCGGCAACCAGCTTGGCCGCATCTTCGTCTGTCACAGTTGATGAATCCCAAATGGCGTGGCTGTCGAAAGAAATGCCGTTGTTATCAGGGTATTCGTAGCTCCAGTACCATTGGTGGCCTGTTACCTTCAGCGTCAGGTCAACCTGCCCCGAAGCGCGGTCGCTGTAGTACAACAGCGGCATGGAATACACGAAAAACAGAACAGCCAGAATAAGGGCCGGAACAAGCGTCCAGATCACTTCCAGCTTCACGTTATGGGCAACGGCGCTGGGAACAGGATTAGCCTTCTTGTTATAGCGCGCCACAACATAGATAAGCAGCACGAGCACAAAGGCGCTGATAACGGTGATCAGCACCAATAGAACATCGTGGAATTTGGCAACATAATCAGCCACCGGCGAGGCGGGGGCCTGCAAACCAATGCCCCAGGCGGCAGGAACGCCATCGGCAAAAGCCGTACCTGAAATACCCAAAAGAACCAGCATGGTGGCCATCAGCGCCAAACCAAAGCGCGGCAACGCCGCAATGCGCCGCATAAGGGGCGCAAAACCTGAATGATTGTACACAGTTAAACTCCGGTGATAGTCAGCCAAAAGTCAGGCGATCGCCTTATATATACCTATTAATGGCTGGAAGCAAATCGGCATAATATTAATATATTTCAATTACTTATATTTCTTATCTGCTTTGCTCAGGGGTTGCGGTGCGGGATAAAACAGGGCATACAAGCGGGCATGCGCATCAAGGTAATCAAGGGACCAGCCCCTACGGGCGATAAAGGCAGAACCCTTCGTCTGGAATGGGTTGTTGCCGCTTTTGCACTTGGCGCCAGCTTTATACTTAGCCCAGCCGGTATTAGTCTTTCAGCCTGCGCTGCACATTGTCTGGTTGCCGCAGCCGCCGTGGGCGGGCTGTGGCTGGGTGGCCATGTCGGTAAAGCAATGGGTGGGATGGCAGGCAAAATGGCAGGGTCCAACAAAGCTATGGATACAGATCACGCCGATACTGTCTTAAAACTATGGACTTTAGCGGGGATTTTGGCCGGGGCGGCCCTGTTTACAGGCTTGGGGTTTGCAGCGGCAACCGGCTTCTTTCACACAGGCATGGCGCCGTGGCTCGTGCCACGCGCCACCCCCTGACGCACAACAGCTTGACTTTTATTACCATTCAGCGACGATGGGGATGCCTGCGACGCATCGTGGGCACGTCGCTTGGACGGTTCCAGGCGCTGACGATGAGGTAGACGATGGCCGAACAGGCTGATTTTGCGCGTTTATCGCGCCTTCCCCCTTACATCTTTGCCATCACGACTGATATGAAAATGGCGGCCCGCCGCCGTGGCGAAGATATTATCGATTTCGGCATGGGTAACCCGGACGGCCCCACGCCGCCGCACATTGTGCAAAAATTGGTAGAGGTGGCCCAGCGCCCCGACACGCATGGCTATTCTGCATCCAAGGGGATACCCCGCCTGCGCCGCGCCATCGCCAAATGGTATGAACGACGTTTCAACGTCGCCATCGATCCTGAAAAGGAAGCCATCGTCACCATCGGCTCCAAAGAAGGCATTGCGCATCTGATGACCGCAACGCTGGACCGCGGCGACAGCGTTCTGGTCCCGAACCCCAGTTACCCGATCCATATCTATGGCCCCGTCATTGCCGGTGCTGATGTGCTGCAGGTACCCCTGATCCCGGGCGTTGATTTTTTTGCCGAGCTGGAACGCAGCATTCGCGCACGCATTCCAAAACCGAAGATGCTGATCCTCAATTTTCCAGCCAACCCGACCGCGCAATGTGTCGAGCTGGATTTCTTCGAACGCATCGTGGCGTTGGCGCGGCAATACGGCATCTATGTCGTGCATGATCTGGCTTATGCCGATATCTGCTTTGACGGCTGGCAATGCCCCAGCATTCTACAGGTACCGGGCGCCAAAGACGTCGCTGTCGAATTTTTTACGATGAGCAAAAGCTATAACATGGCGGGCTGGCGCGTTGGCTTTATGGTCGGCAATGCGCATCTGGTCAACGCCCTGGCGCGCATCAAGGGCTACCACGACTATGGTACCTTCACGCCCATTCAGGTGGCAGCGATTGCGGCGCTGGAAGGCCCCGATGATTGCGTCAAACAGATTTGCGCCACCTATCAGGCGCGGCGCGATGTTCTGGTGAAGGGGCTGCATGATTGCGGCTGGATGGTCGAGAAACCCAAGGCGACCATGTATATCTGGGCCAAAATCCCCGAACCCTATGCCGCGTTGGGGTCGTTGGAATTCGCCAAGAAATTGCTGACGGATGCCAAGGTTTCAGTATCGCCCGGCATTGGCTTTGGCGAATTCGGCGACGATCATGTGCGCTTCTCGCTGATCGAAAACGAAGCGCGCACGCGCCAGGCGATACGCGGTATCCGCGACATGTTCCGGAAAGACGGCTTGATAAAGAGCGGCGCATGACCCCGGTCCATTTCGAAGACGGCCGCGCGCCTATCGGCGTGTTCGACTCCGGCATGGGGGGGCTGACGGTTCTGGCCGCCCTGCAAAATGCCTTGCCCCATGAAGACTTCATTTATCTGGGCGACACAGCCCGCCTGCCCTATGGCACCAAAAGCGCCACAGCGGTTCAGCAATACACGCTGGAGGCCGCGCGGTTTATGGAAAGACAGGGTGTCAAGCTGATGGTTATCGCCTGTAATACGGCGACGGCGCAGGCTCTGCACAGCACACGCGCCGCTCTGCCCGACATACCGTGTCTTGGCGTGATCGAGCCCGGCGCGCAGGCTGCGACACACCACCTGCCAGACCCGATGGGCAACGATGTCATATGCGTCTGGGCCACCGAGGGCACAGCGCGTTCCGGCATTTACGAGTCCGCCATTCATGCGCGCAGACCAAACGCGCGCGTGGTCATGCAACCCTGTAACCTGCTGGTCGCGCTGACCGAAGAAGGTTGGACGCGCGGCAAGGAAGCCGATGCTGTTTTAAGTCGTTACCTGTCGGAACTACCCGCCGGATGCGGCACGCTGGTGCTGGGCTGCACGCATTTTCCGCTATTGGCCCCGGCCCTGCGGCACCTGCTGCCCAAAGGCATCACCCTTATTGACAGCGCTGCCGCTACGGCAGAAGCCGTAAAAGGCTTTTTGGGACAAACGGATAGGCAAAAGAAAGGATCGCGGGCCGGACAAACTACCTTTTATGTCACCGACGCGCCCGAACGTTTTGACAGGCTTTCAGCCGGATTTTTAGGCCAGAAAATCCGCACACGCGCCGCGTGTATTGGGATCGGGTGTTAGCAAAAAACAGGGCATTTTTCTGTTTTTAGTTTCATTCTTTTTAAGTAGGGTCTGCCCAGTTTCATGGGTATTTGGGGTTAGAAAATGAGCGCTAGTTTTAAAATTGCCGGATTGGTTATCGCAGGCCTTGGCGCCGCAATTTGTATTGGCGGCGCGATTGTTGGCATTGGCGGCCTCCTTGGGGCTTTTAGCATTGTACCGGGAATGGCGGCTACATCCGGCGGCGGAATAGTTACCGCTTGCCTCGGTTTATTAATGGCCTGCGCTGGTGGCGGTGCCGTGTTAGTTGGCAAAACGATGATGCATCTTGCCGCATAAAAACTAAGTTTTCTTTTTACCTCCCGCACCTGCGAAACAGGGGGCTTTTCTAACCCTTTATTTGCGCGCTAGCCTTACCGAATATTTTAACATTCTATTCGGTGAGGCATTATGGAACGAAGCTCAAATATAAACGCTATGGGATGGGCAACGGCTGCCGCGGCCTTGTTTCTTGTCGGTTGTGGCATATACACGCTGGGTCTCTCTCTTTTTGTGACACACACATTGGCACAAGCTGCGATAGGCTACGGGTTGATAGCTGGTGGCGTAAGCTTACCTTTTCTCATTAAGGGCTTTCGTAGTGGTCCAAGTGCGGGATAAAGGCCGAACCATTTAACATCCCAAATTCAATAACTTGATAAGCGATGCGGCGATCGTTTTGTCGCGATGATATTGGCACAAGCATGCAACTATTTTTAAAGGCCACTGATCCTACTAGATAGCCCGATATATTCATTTGTTGCGTTGGGTGTGGGTATTGGCGTTTCATTGGCCGCCGTTGCCGCACCAGTAAGTCTAGCGGCATTCTTTGGTACGCTGGTCGGCATGGCGCGCCGCGGCAATAATGGCGGCCCGAAGCCGCAGGACCCCGCCGCGGTCTTTTGACTAAGTTTCGCCGCAAATTGTTGGCATAAACAATAGGGGGGGTGTAAAACCCCCCCCTTAGTATTTTGAACAGGTTCGCGGCAGGAAACGCTGCGGGCACCCCCAGCAAAGGTTTGCCATGCCCCATATTTTTAACCCCACCATTATCCGTGAATATGACATCCGCGGCACCGTCGGCAAAAACCTGACGCCAATGGATGCGTATCATCTGGGTCTGGCATTCGGCAGCAAGGTCGCGCGCGCTACATTGGCGGCCGACCCGGCCAAAGCGCCGGCAGGCAGCCGCCCCAACCACGTTATGGTGGGTTTTGACGGCCGTACCCATTCGCCGCAATTTGAAGAGGCGTTGCTGGAAGGGTTGCTGGAAACCGGCATGTCCGTGGACCGCATCGGCCTTGGCCCCTCGCCCATGTTGTATTTCTCGGTCTTTCATCATCAGGCTTCCGCCGGGATTATGGTCACAGGGTCGCACAACCCGCCAGACCAGAACGGTTTTAAAATGCTGATGGGTAAGCATCTGCCGGGCGGCGGCCCCGTCTATGGCGAAGCGATCAAGGAAATTGCCGCCATCGCCAAAGCAGGCGATTATGTGCCCAAGGCAAGAGGCAGCGCTGCGAAGATAGATGTGTCGGCGCATTATCTGGAACGCCTGTTGCGTGACGCCGATATTCCGCGCGACATGAAGATTGTGTGGGATTGCGGCAATGGCGCAGGCGGCGACATCGTCAAGCGCCTGACCAAGGAATTGCCGGGCAAGCATATTCTTTTGTTCGCCGACATCGACGGACGTTTTCCGAACCATCACCCCGACCCCACTGTCGCGGCCAACCTGAAAGATCTGCAGCAGGCGGTCGCGGACAACAAGGCGGATTTCGGCGTCGGGTTTGACGGCGACGCGGACCGCATTGGCGCCGTGGACAGTCAGGGCCGCATTGTGGCGGGCGACCAGTTGCTGGCCATCTATGCCGAAGAAGTTCTAAAGACACATCCCGGCGCCGCCATCATCGCGGACGTTAAAGCGTCACAGATCATGTTCGACCGCGTCCGCGCGCTGGGCGGCAACCCCATCATGTGGAAGGTCGGCCATTCGCTGATTAAATCCAAAATGACGGAAACCAACGCGCCGCTGGCCGCGGAAATGTCGGGCCATGTTTTCTTTGCCGATAAGTATTACGGTTTTGATGACGCCATTTATGCGGCGGTGCGTCTGCTGTCGCAGGTGGCGCGTTCCGGCAAGTCATTGGATGATTTCCGCGACGCCCTGCCCACCGTCGTCAACACGCCCGAAATACGTTTTGCGGTTCCCGAAGAACGCAAATTCGCGATTGTCGATGAGATCCGCGACCGCCTGAAAAAAGCGGGTGCCAGCATGATCGACATCGACGGCGTACGCGTCATGACACCCCAAGGTTGGTGGTTGTTGCGCGCGTCGAACACGCAGGCGGCACTCAGCGCCCGCGTCGAGGCGAAAAGCGAAGCCGCCCTGCCCCCGCTGCGCCAACAACTGGCCGACCAGCTGGCGCAAAGCGGTGTCACACTGCCCGAAGGCGATGGCGACGGGCATTAAACCACGCTCATCCCCGCATCTTCACTGAAAATTAACTGCGCAGGCGACAGAATTGGCCGAATCTGTTCAAAAAACTCGTCCATACCGGATGGGGAGGTCCTCTTGCGTCACGCTTATCATGAAGCCGTTCTGTTAGTAGAACGCGTCCACCGTCATTACCTGGAAGTCATCAAGACTGAACTGGACCGGCGTGGCATTCAGGACATTAATAACGTACAGGCTCTGATTTTATATAATATCGGCCGCGATGAAATGACGGTCGGTGAATTGACGGCGCGCGGTTACTACCTCGGCTCCAACGTTTCCTATAATGTCAAGAAGATGGTCGAAAACGACTATCTGGTTCAGGAACGATCGCCGCATGACCGCCGTTCGGTGCGCGTCAAGCTGTCGGAAAAGGGTTTGACCCTGCACAAGCAACTGGAAGCCAATATGGAAAAGCAGGTCGCGGGCCTGCCCACCAGCGGCCTGACCCAGGACGAATTGCAACGCGCCAGCGAAGTTCTGAAAAAACTGGAACGTTACTGGACGACGCTCGTCAGCTACGGCGGCAACTGAGCGCCACCGCTTTACAAGGCATCACGACGCCAGTTTTTCCCATTCGGCGGCGTCGATGGCGTGGTTGCCATACACGTTCTGCACATCGTCGTTGTCTTCCAGCACATCGATAAGCTTCACGAGTGCAGCGGCGGGTTCGCCCGTCACCGGCGTTTCAATATTCGCGCGCCATATCAGCTTGGCGCTTTCCGTGTCGCCGAATTGTTTTTCGAGCGCATCACGCACGGCACCGAAATCTTCGACCGTTGTCGTGACGACATGCAGCACATCGTCGGATTCAACGTTATCGCCGCCTGCATTGATAACCGCCTCCAGCATGGCGTCAGCCGTCGCCACCTTGGCCGGAAACACAATCTCACCGCAGCGCGTGAACATGAACGCAACTGAACCGCTTTCACCCATTGCCCCGCCGTTTTTGGAAAAGGCCGTGCGCAGTTCGGACGCCGTGCGGTTGCGGTTGTCGGTCAAGGCTTCGACGATCAGCGCAATACCGCCCGGTCCATAGCCTTCGTAACGCACTTCTTCGTAATTCGCGCCGTCGGTGGCGCCCGGCTGTGCCGCCGCAATGGCGCGGTCGATACGGTCACGCGGCATGTTGTTTTTACGCGCTTCGATGATGGCGGCGCGCAAACGCGGGTTGGAAGCAGGGTCAGGCAGGCCGCTTTTTGCCGCGACCATAATTTCGCGGCCAAGTTTGTTGAACAGTTTCGAACGCTTCGCGTCCGACTTGCCCTTTTGATACATGACGTTTTTGGCGTGGGAATGTCCGGCCATGATGCACCTGCCTACACGTTAAACTTAAAATGGAAAACGTCACCGTCGGCAACGGTATATTCTTTGCCTTCCTGACGCAATTTGCCGGCTTCACGGGCACCGCTTTCGCCCTTACAGGTGACATAGTCGCCGAACGCAATGGTTTCGGCGCGAATAAAGCCGCGTTCAAAGTCACTGTGAATGGCGCCTGCGGCCTCGGGCGCAGCAGCACCACGACGCACGGTCCAGGCGCGTGCTTCCTTCGGCCCCACCGTGAAAAAGGTCAGCAGGTTCAGGCAGCGATAACCGGCACGGATAATGCGGTTCAGGCCCGGTTCTTCCAGACCCAGGGCGGACAGAAATTCTTTCTTTTCCTCAGCGCTTTCCAGCACGGCCACTTCGGCTTCAATCGCAGCGGCGATGATGACGCTTTCCGTACCTTCGGCTTTGGCCTTGGCCGCCACTTTGGCCGACAGCGCATTGCCTGTGGCTGCTTCGCCTTCGGCAACATTCGCGACATACAGAACAGGCTTTGCCGTCACCAGTTGCAGCAGACGTAGTTGCTTCAGCCCCTCGGCATCCAACGTCGGGATAAGCGTACGCGCGGGCTTGCCCGCCTGCAGGGCTGCGATAGCCGGTTCCATAACCGTTAGTAGCTCCTGCGATTCCTTATCGCCCGCCTTGGCTTTCTTCTGCGTATTGGCCAGACGCTTTTCAAGGCTGTCGAGGTCCGCCAGCATCAATTCCGTTTCAACCGTTTCCGCGTCACGGATGGGGTCAACCGAACCTTCGACGTGCGTGATGTCACCGTCTTCAAAACAACGCAACACGTGAATGATGGCGTCCACTTCGCGGATATGTGCCAGGAACTGGTTGCCCAGCCCTTCGCCCTTGGCGGCACCACGCACCAGACCGGCGATGTCGACAAACTCCAGCTGTGTCGGGATGATTTTTGCCGAAGACGCAATAGCAGCCAATTGATCCAACCGTTCATCCGGAACAGACACACGGCCAACGTTCGGTTCAATGGTACAGAATGGGTAATTCGCCGCCTGCGCCGCAGCCGTAGCCGTCAGCGCGTTGAACAAGGTCGATTTGCCGACATTCGGCAACCCCACAATACCGCAATTGAAACCCATTTTTATTCCTTCTGATTTTGATCTTTTGCTACAATCGGTTGCGGCACAGCCCGCGTCACGCGGGCAACATAGTCGTTTACGCGCCCTTCCAGCAAGCTTTCAAACGATGTGACCAAAGCGTCCACGAGCGGCCCCTGCCAGGCCTGATCCGCCTTGGCAAAACTGCTGAGGACATAGTTGCTGACCCCATCGCCCTTAACCCCCGGATGACCAATACCGATGCGCACGCGCCAGTAATCTTTGCCGATATGGGCATCCAGCGATTTCAAGCCGTTATGACCGGCGGCTCCGCCGCCCTGCTTCACGCGCACCTGTCCCGGTGGCAGGTCCAGTTCATCATGAAACACGATAACCTGATCAGGCGACAGTTTATGAAAACGCAGCGCCTCACCCACCGCTTCGCCGGACAGGTTCATGTAGGTCTCGGGCTTCATCAGCATCAGCGGTGGTGTCACAACGGCGGCCGTCTGCGCCTTGAATTGACGCTTCCAGCCCATAACACGATAGCGCGCGGCAAGCTCATCCAGCACCATAAAGCCGATATTATGCCGTGTGTTGGCATATTCAGGTCCGGGGTTGCCAAGACCGACGATGAGATGAGTAAAAGCGGGCATAAGTTAATGATCAGGGTGATGAGGGGTGTACCGCCGCAACTATAGCTCTACGCCGGATTGTTTATAAGGCATTTTTCGGATATGGATGTCGACACGTATATTAGTATCATTTTTATTTTAAACTGGGGGGCATCATGAACGGAAATAATGACGGCGGCAGCGATTTGTCAGAAGCCCAAGAGTTATTGCGCCAGGCGGGAATCAATCTAGGTGAGGAAGAAGATACCGTAGGCGAGTATCTGACTCGTGAACAAATAGAAGAAGCCAAGATTGATGGCCGCCTGATGTGGCTGCACCGTTGAGATCTGTTAAGGCATAAAACAGGAACGGGATTTAGGAAAACAATTCCTAAATCCCGAATACCTGATGACTTACTTCTTGGCTTCAGCCTTCTTGGCATCCGCAGCGGGCGCCTTCTTGGCATCAGCGGCTGCAGGGGCCGCAGCAGCAGTGGCAGCAGCGGCCGGTGCAGCAGCAGCGGCAGCGGCGTCAGCAGCTTCCGAACGTACGGCCGACGGCACCGCGATGGTCGCGATGGTAAAGTCGGTTTCATGCGTGGTGAGCTTGACTTCCTTCGGCAACTGAATGGCGCCGATATGGACCGCTTCGTTGATCTGTAGACCTTCCAGGCTGACTTCAAACTTTTCAGGGATGGAGTCGGGCGAGCAAGACACCTCGATCGTGTGATGCACGATGTTCAGCGTACCGCCGCGCTTGATACCCGGCGACTTGTCCTGGTTTGTGAAGACAACGGGGACGTCAACGCGCACGCGTGTCGATGCAGAAACGCGCAGAAAGTCGACATGCAACGGACGATCCGTCACAGGGTCGAACTGCACGTCACGCGGCAGAACGCGATGCTTCTGACCATCCACATCCAGATCGAACACGTGGGTCAAAAAGCCCGGACGTTCCAGATAGCGGGTCAAAACGCGGTCTTCGATTGCAACTTTTACGGGGTCTTTTTTATCGCCATAAATTACGGCAGGCACAAAGCCTTCACGGCGCACGGCACGGGCAGTCCCCTTGTTTTCCCGTCCCACAGCCGCGAGTGTCGTCACTTGCGTCATGGTTTTCTCCATTGTTAGTCCTTCGCAAAAACAGCGCCGACCACAGGCATGAAACACATTTCAATGCCGGGTCCACAGCCACTCGTGAAAAGGAGAGCTATACCAACCTCCAGGGGTGTTGGCTTGCGCGAGGGTGTACCAAAGCCCCCCGTCGATAGCAAGCACCAAAGTTATCCACAGGCATACATTCTTAATGAGGGATTTTGTTATAGAAAAATCATAATTTGGCGCTTTTCAGTGTTATAAAAACAATAATATTTCATTATTAATACAAAATACGGCAAGAAAATAATACAGCACGTTGACGATAGGGATTTTATATATGACAATTCTCCTGTACGAAAAAACGAACATAGGGGGATAAAATGGCTGGAGCAATGCAAATGCAGGCGGTGGCATCAACGGAAGCGGTTAGCAGCTTCTCTGTCGGACAGAGAGATGTTGCCCAACGTGCGCAGGCAGTGGCACGTGAGGAACTGAATACTGTGGCGAGCATGTTGTGCACCTCATATGAGGTACAGAGCCTACGCTAATACGTGAGTTTGATTCAGTATAATCGTGTAATAATACGAGAGCAAGCTAAAGACTTTTTGAGGGTTAGACGGTGCTGCTGATCGGTGCGGTAGGTGCTCATGAAGCAACCAACAACCCGACAGCGGAACGGTCTGACCCTTCTGCTTTTTTAGTGACTGTCTCTGAAATAGATGGTGTTTTTCTTTACACCTCTGCAAGCAGCGATTCCTGTCCATCTTGTGGCCGTTTAAGGCTACTTTCCAGCTCCATCTATAAAGCCCCCATCTATAGAGACCCAACAGATAGTGAAATACCTGTTCTGGAAAAAGTTCTTTCTAACACCGTACCGCCTGTAATGGCATGGATGACTGCGCAATGCGATGAGGATAAACTGGTTCCCATCTCCTGTCACCGCTTCACATGCCTTCCCAACTGCACACGTCGCTATGGAAAATGAAATATATCTGGATTGGGATACTTTAAAAGCTTCGCGCGGAAGCATAATCCCCGCGTGGCTGGAAAATATATTTGACGCCAGAACAGGTTTGATCAACACAATAAGCCACAGACACGAACTGGATCGTTTCGGCCTAACAATGTACCAAACGCGTGTTTGTGATTTCTCTACATTGTATGGTCGCCGTTGGCCGTCTTGCGAAGGCGGACTTGGGATCGATTTCTCACCAGAACGGGCCATGCAGGCCTGCGTCAGTGAAAGCATAGAGCGATACTGCCTTGGCTACACAAACCCAGAGAAGATACAACTGATCTCTCCGGACAGTATCGACCAAGCTACAAAGGAACAACTGCATAAGGCAGGGTACGGTTCTTCCCAAACAAACACTCAGCATACGTTTCTGGACCCGTTCGCAGAAGATGCGTATTCGATCTCATTAACGCCTGTGCTGGCGGAAGGGCCCATATACTGGCCTGCAAGTCAGGTCTTTATACCATTTACATTGCAAAAATCGGTTGGTGAGATCACCTCTACCGGTGTGGCAGCCCACACAGATAAGAGCCGCGCCATTATTTCCGGTGCTTTGGAAATAATAGAACGTGACGCCATCATGATTAATTTTTACAAGGCACTTCCCCACTACGAGGTCAGTGTTGACACAGTGTTGGGCAGTAGCAATGACGGTTTACTAAAAAACCTTCTTGGCAAAATCAGAGATGAGTACTCTGTACGCATATTCAAACAACACACTGATATCGATGTTCCAGTCTATCTGACCTATATATGGACCGGGGACATTCCGAATGCACACTTCGGTATCGGGGCCTGCGCCGGATTGACCTCCAGCCACGCCATCAGAAAAGCGCTGTGTGAAAGCCTGTTCACATACTTCTACTCTAAATTTCTAATGGATCAGCGCACAAGAAATAAAGAAGAGATCAACTCCCTGCAGAGACACTTCCTTTATTATCAAAACTCGTCAGATCTAGCTGAACTCACCAGAGTTGACGCCACCATCCCATGGGTAGAGGAAACAGTAACGCCGGAACACTTGTTTGAACAAATTAAGCGCGCGGGATACAGTATTTATTCGTTTGACCTAACTGCACCTGATGTTAGGCATGTCACCCCCATAACTGTAACACGCACAGTTATTCCTGGGTTCATCGATTTGTGCGTGGAGCAACGCCACCTTCGATCACAGTTAAAAAGATTCACAGATTTACCGTTTAAACTTGGCCTTGGCGGGTGCACCGGTTTAAGAGACGCCCCCCACCCCTTCCCATGATAAGGCACATATGTACCAGGAATTAGCACAGCGCATATTTCACAATCATGGATACGGCAGTTCTGCCGAACAGGCCGGCAGGGGCAACATACATTTTATATACAAAAGTGAAGGGGGGGGGGCTGTCGTCAAAATAAGGGGTGCGCACACGTCCGGCCCACAAAAAGCTCCTATCCGCCCAGCAGACATTGCACGTGAAATTGACCATATCCGAATGGTAACTGATATCCTGGCGGATACCGATATAAAATTACCAACTATCCTTGATTTTGAAATCGAAGAGTCGACGCCGTCATGGTTTATGATGTCTGGATTAGAGCCTGATTACCAGTTTCTTGTAGATCAGCAATCTAATTTGAATTGGTACAACCAAACAGAAAATTTGCGCGCGTTGGGTAAAAGGATTGGCATCCTGCACAGCCAGATGCAGGCAAAGCTGCCCCCCGATTCATGCAGTTTAAAAAGAATGGGGGTGGATTTTTTTCCTCCCTACTTCAGACATAAAACGGGCGACCGCGCTCTTGCACTCTTCGATCACATCACATCCACCCCAAGACACTTCGTTCACGGAGACCTGTCCTGGGGCAATATCGCGACGAATAGTCAACATGGGGTTTTTTTAATTGACTGGGAATATGCACATTTTGGCTACCCAATATTTGACGTTGCCGTTCTTGTTTCAGGGATAGATTTTTATCTGGGCCACAACGGTGAAACGGTCTCACCACTCATGAATGCACTTTTGGAAGGTTACGCAAACAACGTCCCTTACCCTGCAGAGCAATACAATCCCCTGATACGCGACCTTGCCCTGGCCATTTCTGGGCACAGCAAGGCATCAAATAGATAACGTGCGCCTAAACTAGTATCGGTCCATCAAAAATGACTGACCCGCCGGAGTAGCGCAGTTTGAAGCCTTGACCGCATTTAGGTGGTTTACAATCAACCCCCAGACCGTACTGGATATAGTTCCATATAACGCCAGAATGTGTGGCAATTGCCAAAACCTCGTGCTCGGCTTCTTCAAAAATTCTGTGAAGCGCCTCTCTAATCCTGTCGTTAAATGCATCCTTGGTCTCGCCATTTGGAAAGGCACAATCACGGCTGTGCTCAAGGTCTGTCTCCAGCCAGTCTCTGAATACCTCGGGGTATAGCGCCTTGGCCTGTTCGACAGGCAGCCCCGTGGCATCGCCATAATCCAGTTCGGACAAGCCAGCATCCAGAATAACCGGTACATTGCAGCGCTCAGCAACGATAGATGCTGTTTGCCGTGCCCGCTTCAGAGGGCTGGAGTACACAACCTCAACGCCCAGTGTCTTGGCCGCATTTGCGGCGCTCTCCGCCTGTTCAATACCCTTGGCGTTAAGAGAGGGCACATCGCTCACCCCCTGGCACAGATGCTGTTCAATCCAGTCGGTTTCGCCATGCCTGAAAATATAGATTGTTTTATCTACCACGAAGTTTGATTCCGTTCTATCGGCCGCCGCAAGGGTGTGAGCATTTAATGTCTGAGGTGATGAAAGTAAATGTAATTATTGATGTCTTAGGGCGTGAATTAAACAGGCTGCTGATTATAGCCCATAATCACACAAACCAGTGCAGCGTATACATACCCATGCTTTGCATTGACTACACACCTTCAGCGCAAACATACGCATAAAAAGATAGATAGATAAATTGGTGAAAAATTATAATTTGGAATGGGTGTGTTTTATAAAAATAATAAAGTTATAAAATAATTCCTTTTGTGGATATAAACTGTTCTTTTTTATTGATGTAAATTATTTTCTGTCTGTTGGGTTCTACGTCCGAGGAATATTTAACTACCAATGGAGAATTGAAGTGACAACCTTTTATATTGATGATCCGAATAGGCCCGAAGCCAAGGGCGGCAACCAAGGGGGCATATGCTCCAGATGTGGTGGTCCCAAGGGCTACTGTGGCTGTAAGAGAGTGACCGGGGAAGCCGAAACGACAACAGTCGTCGCCCAAGCCGCTACAC
>Ga0213872_10000277_pt1 | contig 43679 bp, 41 predicted proteins | sample VelepicomBERX_R2_FD_160071 | JGI IMG/M metagenome (GOLD analysis project Ga0213872, IMG submission 160071) | Rhizosphere microbial communities from Vellozia epidendroides in rupestrian grasslands, the National Park of Serra do Cipo, Brazil - RX_R2 | ecosystem: Host-associated > Plants > Roots >... | reverse complement strand
TCGGCTTCGCGCAGGATGCGCACCACTTGTTCGTCGCTGTATCGCTTCTTCATGAGTTCTCCTCGTCAGTAAATTTACGAGAGAACTCACCTTCCAGGTGGCTACAGGAAACGTCTCAGGTCAAAAGGCCTCGGCGTTGACCGAGGCCTTTTTTCTTTAAGCCAGCGTATTTCTCAGAAGCTCGCCGGCCGCCACTTGAGCAGTCGCTTCTCCAGCGACGTCAGCAGGAAGTCGGCCAGCAGCGCCACGACCGCCAGCACGATCATTGCGGCGAACACGCCGGCCGCGTTGAAGGCACCTTGCGCCGTCGAGATCAGCAGGCCGATGCCTTCCTTGGCGCCGAGGAATTCACCAACCACTGCGCCGACCAGCGCGAAGCCGAAGCTCACATGCAGGCTCGCGAGAATCCACGACATCGCGGACGGAATGACCACCGCCGTCGTCAGCTGCCGCGGCGAGGCGCCCAGGATCTGAGCGTTGGCGATCATGTATTTGTCAGCCTCGCGCACGCCTTGGAACGCGTTGTTGAAGACGACAAAAAACACCATCACCACGGCCAGCGCAACCTTGGATGCCATACCCAGGCCCAGCGCGATCACAAAGACCGAACCGAGCACGACGCGCGGAATCGAGTTCGCAATCTGGATGTAGAGGCTGAAGATGTCCGACAGCAGCTTGTTGCGCCCGAGGACGATGCCGAAGAACACACCGGCGACCGAACCGATCAGGAAGCCGACGACGGTTTCCTCGAGCGTGACTTCAACCTGGCGCCAGAGCGAGCCCTGCGATGTGCCGTTGGATATCCAGTCGACGAGTTGATCCCAGATCGACGACGGCTGCGCATAGAAAAAGGGATCGATCCACTTCATCCGGGCGGAGATTTCCCAGAGACCCAGGGCCACGATCAGTACCGCGAGGCGCAGGCCGATGATCATCCAGCGGCGTGCGCGGATGTGGGCCTGTGCGGTTTCGGACTCGCGGGCAAGCGCCTCGTCGCTGAGTGCGGCGGGCAGGGAGGCTGTTAGCGTCATGTCCGTCTCCTCAGTGCAGGACAGCTTCGTCGCGCAGATCGTTCCAGATCTGCTTGGAGAGCTCGATGAATCCGGGCTCGTAGCGCACCTGCGACATCACGCGTGGGCGTGGCAGATCGACCTTGTAGACGGCCTTCAGGCGACCAGGCCGCGCCGACAGCACGAACACGCGGTCGGCCAGGGCGATGGCCTCCTCGATATCGTGGGTGACGAAGACGACGGAGCCGCCACTTTCGGTCCAGAGCTTGAGCAGCTCGTCCTGCATCAGTGTGCGCGTCTGCATGTCGAGCGCCGAGAAGGGCTCGTCCATCAGCAGGATCTCGGGCTTGTTGATGAAGGTCTGCGCCAGTGCGACGCGCTTGCGCATGCCGCCCGAGAGCTGGTGCGGGTAGTGCTGGCCGAACTTGCCGAGGCCGACGCGCTCGATCCAGCCGCGCGCGAGTTCGTGTGCCTCGGCCTTGGACTTGCCGCGGAACATCGGGCCTGCGGCGACGTTGTCGAGCACGTTGCGCCAGGGGAAGACGGCATCGGCCTGGAAAACGAAGCCGATGCGCGGGTCGATGCCCGTGACCGGCTGGCCCATGACCTTGACCTGGCCCACCGTCGGCTTGAGCAGGCCGGTGGTCATGTTCAGCGTCGTGCTCTTGCCGCAACCCGTGGGGCCGCAGATGGCGACAAACTCGCCGCGCGCGACGGTCATGCTGAAGTTGCGCAATGCAACCGTGGCCTGGCCGTCTTGCGAGATGAAGCGCAGCGAGACGTCGTCGAACTCGATGGCCGGGGGAGTCAGGGAACTGTTCACTTGATGTCCGCCGGGATGTAGGCGTTGGTATAGGTCTTGCCGAGGTCGATGTTCTTGCTCTTGATGAGCGGCTTGTAGGTCGCCAGCACCTTCAGCACTTGCTCGGGCCCGCCGGCCGGCATGCGACCGTCCGCGGTGAACATCGGCAGCGAGCTTTGCAGCGCGGAGACATAGAGCGCCTTGTCGCTGCCGTAGTAGTCCTTGGGCATCTTGTCGGCGATTTCAGCGGCACTGTGGGTGCTGATCCACTTCATCGTGCGGGCGAAGGCGCGGGCCAGCTTGGTGGCTTCGGCTTTGTGCGATTCGGCCCAGGCGTTCTGAACATAGAGGCTGGCGGCCGGATAGATGCCACCGAGCGCGGCGATCGTGTCCTTCTCGTTGCGCAGGTCGACCAGCACCTTGCCGTCGCCGGACTTGATCAGTTCGGAGACGGTCGGTTCGGTCGTCATGCCGGCCTGGATCCGATCCTGCTTCATGGCGGCGATAAAGGTACTGCCGGCGCCGACCGGCAGCAGCGAATACTCCTTGGAGGCAACGCCCTGGCGCTCGGCGAGGTAGCGCGTCAGGAAGTCGGTCGACGAGCCGAGGCCCGTAACGCCCAGCGTCTTGCCGCCGCCGGCGTTGGCCATGCTCTTGAAGCCGGCAGCCGCGGCCTTGGTCGAAACGACCTCGACCTCGCCCGGCACCTTGCAGAACACGGCAATGGCCTGGACCTCCTTGCCCTTGCTCTGCAGGTCGATCGTGTGGTCATAGAAGCCCACCACGCCCTGCACGGCACCGGCGATCAGCTGGTTTTCGGCATCGACGCCGGCTGGCTGCGATTGCAACTCGACATCGAGGCCTTCGTCCTTGAAATAGCCCAGCGACTCGGTCAGCTTGGCCGGCAGGTAGATGATCTTGTTGATGCCGCCGACCATGATGGTGATGGGCTCCGCCGCCTGAACGCCAGAAGTGGCCAGAACGACAGCCGCGGCGACGAGCGCGCGATTCCATGAACGCATGAATGTCTCCAGTACAAGGTTGTTGTAGGCTCAGTCTAGAAATTGAGTTCTTTCGACAGGCTTTCATCAGCCTGCAGCAAATCTAAGTGTTATCCCGATGAAGGTACTGCTCGTAGAGGACAACGACGAGCTTTCGCGGTGGTTGGCCAGCCTTTTGCGCGAGCAGGGCTTTGGCGTCGACCCGGTTTCGGAAGGCGAGGCGGCGGATCTTTTGCTGCGCGAACATTCGTACGACGTGGTGTTGCTCGACCTGAGCCTGCCCGGCGGCGTCAGCGGCAAGGGCGTGCTGCGCCGCCTGCGCGAACGGCTCGACGGCGTGCCCGTGATGATCCTCACCGCCAGCGATTCACTTGACCAGAAGGTCCAGTGCCTGGAAATCGGCGCCGACGACTACCTCGTCAAGCCGGTCGAGATCCGTGAGCTCGTGGCGCGCATCCAGGCGCTGGTGCGGCGCCAGGTCCCCGGCAAGGCCAATATCGTGCAATGCGGCGACCTTCAGTACGACCTGCGTACCCGTCAGTTCTCGCTGCAGGGGGCCGACTTGCCGCTGCCGCCGCGCGAGCGCTCGCTGCTCGAGGCGCTGATGCTCAAGATGGGCCAGGCGGTTTCGAAGCCGGCGCTGCAGGGCAGCATCTTCAGCCTCGACGAAGACTCCAGTGCGGACGCCGTCGACCTCTACGTGCATCGCTTGCGCCGCAAGCTGGAGACGAGCCAGGCCACCATCATCACGCTGCGCGGTGTCGGCTACATCCTGCGCACCCGGGACGACGCGTGAGACAGCCGAGCCTGCGCCTGCGGCTGCTCGCCTGGCTGTTGCTGCCGATGTCGCTGTTCGTCGCCATCTGCTGCTGGCTGAGCTGGCGCAATGCGGCATCCGTGGCCGACTATCTTCAGGACCACGATCTGCTGTCCTCCGCGCAGGTGCTCTCCGACCGCCTCATCTGGGAAGGCAACGACATTGCCGCAAGCGTTCCGCCGTCGGCGTTGAGCCTGTTCGCCTCGCCGGAACGCGACCAGGTCTTTCTCAGCGTCACGGCAGCCGATGGCCGCGTGCTGGCGGGCCGCCCGGACTTCCCGCTGCCGGCAACGCGCCCAGCGGGGCCGGAGCGCGCGATCTGGTACGACACGAAGATCAAGGGCGCTGCGCTGCGCGTCGTGCTGACCGAGCGCTCGATGTACGACCTCGGCGACACCGAGATCGTCACTATCGCGGTCGGCAAGACCACGCGCAGCCGCGATGCCATGCTGCTCAAGCTCTGGTGGCCCAGCGTTCAATACCTGCTGCTGGCGCTGGTGCTGGCGGCCGTGCTTGCGACGCTGGCGCTGACCTGGGAGCTGCGTCCTGTCATGCGACTGAGCCGCCAATTGCGGGCGCGCGATCCGCTGCATCTGGACCTCAGGCTCGACGACGCGGACCTGCATCGCGAACTTCGTCCGGTCGCCGAAACGGTCAACACCTTCGCGCAGCAGCTGCGCGCGCATTCGCAGGCGCAGCGGCGCTTCATCGCCGATGCGGCGCACCAGCTGCGCACGCCGCTGGCCATGCAGGCGTCGCAGATCGAATTCGCCCGCTACACCCGCGCCCATCGCAAGGACGAAGATTGGACCAACCGCCGCGCCGACATGGACGCGATGTGGCGCGAGATGCAGGCCAGCAACCGCCGACTTGTCGCCGTGACCAACAAGCTGCTGCTGCTGGCCCAGGCGGAGCAATACGACGCGGCGCAGGCCAACGAAGCCACGGACCTTCGCGCCACTGCGCTCAAGGTGCTCGAACAGTTGGCCGCATTGGCGGACAAGCGCCATATCGATCTCGGACTCGATGCGCCGGAGCAGCCGCTGATCGTGCAGGCGCAACCGGCGCTGCTGGACGCGCTGATCGCCAACCTGCTCGACAACGCGCTGCGTTATACCCCCGAGCAGGGACGCGTGACGCTGGGGCTGGCGCATGCCGGCGATGAGATCGAATTGCTTGTCGACGACACGGGGCCGGGCATTGCGCCCGAACTGCGCGAACAGGTTTTCGAGCGGTTCTATCGCGCCGCGCCCGACACCGAAGGCACGGGCCTGGGCCTTTCCATCGTGCGCGAGGCCGCGCGTGCCTGCGGTGCTACGGTCGGACTTGAAAGCAATCTGCGCGACGGACGCGGGCTGCGCGCGCGCGTTCGGTTCCGCGCCGCCGGAACTTGAATGCCGGCGCCTAACTGGCTAATTCACAGTCCCTGATTCGTTGCCCAATCGACAAATTTGGTAACTGAGCTAGGCTAACTTGTGTTTGTGCTCGGCAAAACTCCGGGCGGCGTGCTAAGGTAAATTGTTTGCAAATTCCCGAAACGCGAAATCGCATTCGCGCCAGGACTTCCGATTCACCTTACTGCAGCGCAATATGGCCAAGTCACTTCCGCAAATCCTTGAACAAATCGAACGTCTGCAACGCGAGGCGCAGACCATGCAGGCGCAAGTCGTCAAGCGCATCCGCAAGGAGATCGAGCATTACCAGCTGACGCCCGATCACCTGTTCGGCGAAGCCAGCCCGGCGGGCCGCGTCGCCAAGGCGATCCGCGCAACGTCGCGCGCCGTCGTCAAGTACGCCGATGGCCTGGGCAACACCTGGGGCGGCATGGGCAAGCGCCCGACCTGGCTGCGCCAGGCTCTCGAAGCCGGTCGCCAGCTCGAGGAATTCCTCGTCGGCAAGCACGCCGGCGCCGCTGCCAAGCCGGCGCGCAAGGCTGCCGCCAAGAAGCGCGGCCCGGCGCGCAAGGCGGCAGCGAAGACCGCTGCAAAGACGGCCGCCAAGCCGGCGCGCAAGGCCGCCGCGAAGAAGGCCAAGGCCCCGCGCAAGACAGCCACCAAGCGCGTCGCCCGCAAGCGTGCGGCATCGGCGCCTGCCGCCAGCACGTCGACGGCGGCCTGAGCCGCGGCGCCCCGCTCGCTGCGGGGCGTGCCCGCCCGATTCGCCTGAATCGGGCGGCACTTTCGTCTCTTCCGGCAGCCACTCGGCCAGCCGCTCATGTCGAGACTGGCCGGCATGGCTGTGCACCATGGCGCAAGGCCGGGTTGAAGGTTTCGCAGCGGCGGTTGCCGGCCGCGCTGCGATACTGCCGCCACGTCCCGAACAAGAAGAGCCGACGTGGAGACTCATCTCGATGTATCGCTGAACCCGCGCGGTGTACTGCGCGTGGTGCTGAACCGGCCGCAGCGCTTCAATGCCTTCGATGAAGCGCTGATTCAGGCGCTGACGGCTGCTTTCGAGCGCGCTGCGGCCGATCCGGCCGTGCGTGTGATCGTGCTGGCCGGCGAAGGCCGGCACTTCTGCGCCGGCGCTGACATCGAATGGATGCAGCGCGCCGCGGCGCTCGATGCCGAGGCCAATGTGGCCGATGCCGCGCGCTTCGCCGCGATGCTGGCCAGCGTTGCCGATTGTCCCAAGCCGACGCTGGCCTGCGTGCGAGGCTTGGCGCTGGCGGGCGGCGTGGGCCTGGTCTGCGCCTGCGATATCGCCGTGGCCGAGCCGGGTGCGCAGTTCGGCGTCAGCGAGGCCTTGCTGGGCCTGTTGCCGGCGGTGATCGCGCCCTACCTGATCAACGCCGTGGGCCTGCGTGCGGCGCGCATGCTGGGCCTGAGCGCGCGGCGTCTTGATGCCGCTGAAGCCCTGCGTTATGGCCTGATCCACGAGGTCAGCGAATCGCTGGCCGACAGCGAGGCGGCCTGGATCGATCAACTGCTGGCCGGCGCGCCGGGCGCGCAAGGTGAGCTCAAGCGCCTCTTCGCGCAATGGGGCCCGGGCCCTGTGACGGCCGAACGCCGCGCGGTCGGCGCGCAAACGCTGGCGCGCACGCGCCAGGGCGACGAGGCCCGCGAAGGCTTGGCCGCTTTCCTGGCCAAGCGCAGGGCGGCCTGGAACAAGGAATCAAAGTGACGATGAAGATTGCAAGCCTGGACGCGGGCCAGGCGTCGGCGCCTATCGGCGTCGTTGGTGCCGGCGTGATGGGCGCGGGCATCGCGCAGGTGGCGGCGCAGGCGGGGCACGAGGTCTGGCTGCTCGATGCGCGCAGCGGCGCCGCGGCCGCGGCCGTGGCGAAGATCGGCGAACAGCTCGCCACGCTGGTTGCGAAGGGCCGCATGACGGCCGAGGTGCGCGAAGGCGTGCTGACGCGCCTGCATGCCGCCGAGCGCATCGAGTCCCTGGCGGACTGCGCGCTCGTGATCGAGGCCATCGTCGAGCTCGCCGAGCCCAAGCAGGCATTGCTGCGAGAGCTGGACGGGCTGCTCGGCGCAGAGGCGCTGATCGCGACCAACACTTCGTCGATCAGCGTGACGCTGTTGGCCAACGGCATGGCGCGGCCGGAGCGGCTCGTCGGCATGCACTTCTTCAATCCGGTGCCGCTGATGAAACTGGTCGAGGTCGTCTCGGGTGCCGAGACGGCGCCTGCGGCGGCCGAGGCCGTCGAGCAACTTGCGCGGCGCTGGGGCAAGACGCCGGTGCATGCGCGCTCGACGCCGGGTTTCATCGTCAACCGCATTGCCCGCCCGTTCTATGCGGAGACGCTGGCGCTCCTGCAGGAGCAGGCCGGCACGCCGGCCGAGCTCGATCGCGCGCTGCGCGGTGCCGGCTTCCGCATGGGGCCTTGCGAGCTCATGGACCTGATCGGCCACGACACCAACGCGCTCGTCACGCGCTCGGTGTTCGAGGCGAACTTCGGCGATCGTCGTTACCAGCCCTCGATGGTCCAGCAGGCGCTCGTCGATGGCGGGCGGCTCGGCCGCAAGGTCGGTCGCGGGTTTTACGACGGCGTGCCGGCACCGGCCGAGCCAGTCGCAGCGCCCGTCGCCGTGCCCGCCGCCTTGGCGCTCGTTGGCACGGGGCCGATGGTCGACAGGCTCGGTCGCTGGCTGGCCACGCGCGGCCTGGCCTTTGCGCGCGACGCTGGCGATTGGCAGGGCCTGCGCGCCGATGGCGTCGAGATTCACCTGACGCGCGGCCGCTGCGCCGCCGAGCTCGCGCACGGGCGCGGCGTGTCCGAGCTGGCCGTCATGGACTGGCCGGTCGAGCCTGAGCGCGCCGCCGGCAATCAGGGCGTCGCGCTGGCTTTCGCGCCGCATTGCACGGCCGCGTCGCGGGCTGGCGTCGAGGCGCTGTGGCGGGCGCTCGGCTGGATGCCGCTGGTGCTGCGCGATGTGCCGGGCCTGGCCGTGGCGCGCACCGTGACCATGCTCGTCAACGAGGCGGCCGATGCCGTCTGGCAGGGCGTGTGCACGAGCGACGCGGCCGACGCGGCCATGAAGCTCGGCGTCAACTATCCGAGCGGGCCGTTCGAGTGGCTGGCGCAGCTCGGCGCGGCTTCGATCGTCGAGCTCCTCGATGCCTTGTTCGAGGCCTATCGTGGCGAGCGCTACCGCGTCAGCCCGCTGCTGCGGCAGCAGCTCTGGGGCTGAGCGTCCCGATCAAAGGAGCACGCGCAGGTGCTGCTGCGCCTGCAGCAGCGGCGGCAGGCCGTGGTCGATGAGCTGCTCCATGCTCATGCGCGAGGCTTGCACGCACACGTTGAGCGCGGCGACGACTTCGCCGCGATGGTTGAGCAGCGGCACGGCGATCGAGCGCAGTCCGAGCTCGACCTCCTGATCCTGTGTGGCGAAGCCTGCGGCGCGCACGCGCTCCACGACCTGGCGGACATCCTCGCGCTTGACGATGGTGTGCGGCGTCAGTGCAGTGAGCGGTCGGCTGGCGAGCCAGCGCTCCAGCTCGTGGTCCGGCAGCGCCGCCAGCAGCACGCGGCCGGTGGCACTGCAATGCGCGGGCAGGCGCGCGCCGACCTGGATCAGCGGCGAGGTGATGCGGCCCGCGTTGCTCGAAACGATGGCGATGACCTCGTGCTCGTCGAGCACGGCGGCCACGCTGGCTTCCTTGAGCTGGTGGGACATGCTCAACAGCTCGGGCTCGATGATGCGCGGCAGCCGTGCCGAATGCAGGTAGCTCTGGCCCAGGCGCAGCACGCGCGGCGTCAGCGCGAACATCTTGCGGTCCTGGCTGACGAAGCCCAGGTAGGTGAGCGTGAGCAGGTAGCGGCGCGCCGCGGCGCGCGTCAGGCCTGTGCGGGCAGCGACCTCGCTGATGGTCAGCCGCGGGCGCTCCTGATCGAAGGCTGCGATGACCATGAGGCCTTTTTCAAGACCGGCGACGAGGTCGCGTCGATGCGGCGCCGAGTTGGGCTCGATCGCTGCGTTCCCTTCATCCGGGGCGAAACCCTGCGGGGAATCTTCGAATTCGCTTGCTGCGGACATGGATGGCTCTTGCAGTCCGGCCCGAAAAACGAAGGGCCACAAGGCCGGCCACTATAGAAGCTCGTCAATAGCCTGCAAGCAAACGATGTACGCTTGAATCCGCACAGCGCACGGCTATTGAAATCCGCGACGGATTCAAACGTTTTCGATCAGCACCGCGATGCCCTGGCCTACGCCGACGCACATCGTGCACAAAGCGTAACGAGCGCCGAAGCGCTCCAGCTGGTTCACAGCCGTCGTCACGAGGCGGGCGCCACTCGCACCGAGCGGGTGGCCCAGCGCAATCGCGCCGCCCCAGCGGTTTACACGCGCGTCGTCGTCGGCCAGGCCGAGTTCGTGCAGCACCGCGAGGCCCTGGGCCGCGAAGGCCTCGTTGAGCTCGATGACTTCAATGTCGGCGAGCGCCACGCCGGTCTGTGCGAGCAGCTTGCGCACGGCGTTCACCGGGCCCATGCCCATGATCCGCGGCGGCACGCCGGCTGTCGCCATGCCGACGACGCGGGCACGCGGTGTCAGGCCATGGCGCGCTGCCGTGGCCTCATCGGCGAGCAACAGCGCACAGGCGCCGTCGTTGACGCCCGAGGCGTTGCCCGCCGTGACGGTGCCGCCGGGGTGCACCACCGGCTTGAGCTTCGCGAGCGCCTCCAGGCTCGTCTCGCGCGGGTGCTCGTCACGCGCGACGACGGTGGCCTCGCCCTTGCGGCCGGTGATCGTGACGGGCTCGATCTCGGTATCGAACAGCGCGGCCGCCTGCGCCGCGAGCGCCTTGGCCTGGCTGGCCAGCGCCATGCGGTCCTGGGCCTCGCGCGTGACGCCGAACTCCGCGGCGACGTTCTCGGCCGTCTCGGGCATCGAGTCGATGCCGAAGCCCTGTTGCATCCGCGGGTTGACGAAACGCCAGCCGATGGTGGTGTCGTAGATCGCCGGGCTGCGCGCGAAGGCGGCTTCGGCCTTGGGCATGACAAAGGGCGCGCGGCTCATGCTCTCGACCCCGCCGGCCAGCATCAACCGGGCCTCGCCGGCGCGGATGGCGCGCGCCGCCGTGCCGACGGCGTCCAGCCCCGAGCCGCACAGGCGGTTGATCGTCATGCCCGGCACGTCCACCGGCAGGCCGGCCAGCAGCGCGCTCATGCGCGCGACGTTGCGGTTGTCCTCGCCGGCCTGGTTGGCGCAGCCCAGGAAGAGGTCGTCGAGCGCGGCCCAGTCCACGCGGGCGTTGCGGCGCATCAGCGCAGCGATGGGGAGGGCGCCGAGGTCGTCGGCCCGCAGCGACGACAGCGCGCCGCCGTAGCGGCCGAAGGGCGTGCGAATGGCATCGCAGATGAAGGCTTGTCGACTCATGGCGCTCTGGTTTTCTCGTGGGCGGTCAGCATACGGCAGCCGGGGATGGCTCGAATCCGCACCGGGATGTTGCATATCTGCCGAGTCGGGCGGGAAAGTCGTGAGAATTTGCACTGCGGCCGGGGGGAGCTCGTAGGCGCGGCCGCCAAATTGCCGCAGAGTCCGGAGTTCAGAGGGGTCGGCCTGTGCGCCGATTGAGGAAACGAGCGAGGAACCTGCCGCAGGCAGGGCGGACAAGAATGAAGGACAGGACAGCAGATCCGTTGATCGACGTCGACAAGCTCAAGGTGGGCATGTACATCCACCTTGACCTCGGCTGGATGTCGCATCCCTTCCCGCTGTCGAGCTTCAAGCTCACTTCCGAGGACCAGTTGACCGTCCTGCGCCGGCTCGGGCTGACGCAGGTTCGCTGGAGCCCGGGCAAGAGCGAGCTGAATGCCGATGCGAAGCCGATGGACGCGACGTTCGCGGGCGCAGACGATGCCGGTGCCGGTGCCGACAACGCGGCGGCCGACGGCGCGAAGACGGCCGAAGACCTCGAGCGCGAGGCGCACATCGCGGCGCTGGCAGCGCAGCGTGAGGCGCTGTCGATCTGCGAGAAGCAGTACGGCGAGGCCGGCGCGGCCTTCCACAAGATCATGCAGCTCGTGCCGACCGAGCCGGTCGCGTCGCGTGACCAGTCCGAGGCGCTCGCCGCCGCGCTGCTCGACAAGATGCTGATCGCAGGCGACCTCAACATCCGCCTGCTCAACGAAGCCGCCGGCGACCGCGTCACGGCCCATGCGCTCAACGTCTCCATCATCTCGCTGCTGCTTGGCCGCGCTTTCGGCCTGAGCCGCGACGAGATGATGGATCTCGGCGTGGGCTCGCTGCTGCACGACGTTGGCAAGATCGAGCTGCCGCCGCGGCTGCGCCATCGCGAGGACAGCTTCTCGGCCCACGAGACCCAGGTCTACCAGAGCCACGTCGCCAAGGGCGTGGCCATTGCCCAGGGCATGAGCCTCAAGCCCGGTCCGCTGCTCGTCATCGCGCAGCACCACGAGAACGCCGACGGCTCGGGCTTCCCGCAGCGCCTCAACATCGACCGCATGAGCACGGCCGCGCGCATCGTCGCGCTCGTGAACCGCTTCGACGGGCTGTGCAACCCGCTGCAGGTCTCGCGCTCGCTCACGCCGCACGAGGCGCTCTCGCTGATGTTCGCGCAGGGCCGCAACCGCTTCGACGCGACCATGCTCAATGCCTTCATCCGCATGATGGGCGTGTATCCGCCGGGCTCGGTCGTGCAGCTCACCGACGACCGCTACGCGCTCGTCGTCGCCGTCAATTCCTCGCGTCCGCTCAAGCCGCGCGTCATGGTCCATGACGTCAAGGTGCCGCGCGAGGAAGCGTTGATCCTCAACCTTGAGGAGCATCCCGACCTCGGCATTCGCCGCAGCCTCAAGCCGCAGCAGCTGCCGCGCAGCTCGCTCGACTACCTGAGCCCGCGCGCGCGCGTGGCCTACTTCTTCGAACCGGCCGGCCACACCGGCACGACGGTGGCCGGGGAGTTGGCGGCATGAACGCTGCACGAAGGACGCGCCAGTGAGCCGAGCATTGCCGGTCCGCCTCGTCGCGGACAACACGGCGACCCCGGCGAGCGGCGGCCCGGACGTCAGCCTGCTGCAGGGCCTGCTTGAGGCCGTCTGGGTCGTTGACGCGGCCAGCCACGTCGTCATGGCCGTGAATCCGGCCGCCGAGGAACTGCTCGGCCTGCCCGCCGCGCAAGTCGTCGGCGCGCCGATCGAGAACTACGTCAGCACGCCCGAGGACGCGATGTTCTGGGCCGAAGCCGGCCAGGCCGGCGCGTCGGCCCAGCTCGACTCCGAAACCATGATGCGCCACGCCGACGGCCACATGCTCTGGGTCCAGCGTCGCGTGCGCTTCGTCCCGGGCAATCCCGGCATCGGCGGCGGCGGATGCTGGCTCGTCGCGATGAGCGACCTGACCCGCCAGCGCCAGGCCGAAGAGGAGCGCGAAGCCCTCGTGGCCGAGTTGCGCGCCACGCTCGAGTCGACGGCCGACGCCATCCTCGTCACCGACCTCGCCGGCCGCATGCGCTCGTTCAACAAGCGTTTCGCGACGCTGTGGGATCTGCCCGAAGACCTGCTGCTCGAACGCAACGACGAAGCCGTGCAGATCTGGATGCGCCGCTCCGTGGCCGATGCCGCGGCCTACGCCCAGCGCCTGACCGCCATCCAGGACGCGCCGCTGCTGCAAAGCTCGGACGTCATCACCTTGATCGACGGCCGCGTCATCGAGCGCGTCTCGCTGCCGCAGTTCAGCCGCGGTCGGCCCGTCGGGCGTGTTTTCTCTTACCGTGACCTGAGCGAGAAGCTCGCCGCGCACCAGCGCATCGAGGAGCTCTCGCATTCCGACCTGCTGACCAGCCTGCCGAACCGCCGCGCGCTGGCCGAGCGGGTCGACTACGCGCAGGCCATGGCACGCCGCGACGGCCAGTCCTTCGCGCTCTTCAACGTCGACCTGGACCGCTTCAAGCAGATCAACGAAACGCTCGGCCAGAGCTATGGCGACCGCGTGCTGCGCGAAGTCGGCGAGCGGCTCAAGAAGGCCATGCGCGAGGTCGACACGGTCGCGCGCCTGGACGGCGACGCCTTCGGCGTGCTGATCCACCAGGCTGATCCGCGTTCCGCCGAGCTGGCCGCGCAGCGTGTCCAGGAAGCCATGTCGCGGCCCTTCTGCTTCGACACGCTGAGCTTCACCGTGACCTGCAGCACCGGCATCGCCATGTTCCCGAGCGACGGGGCGAGTGCCGACGAGCTCATGGCCAGCGCCGAGCGCGCCATGCACTGGGTCAAGGAGAGCGGCCGTGGCGCCTTCCACTTCCACCGCCCGCGCAAGGACGTCGACCTGCTGTCGCGCATGCGGCTGGACCACGCGATGCGCCAGGCGCTCGTCAAGAACCAGTTCCGCCTGCATTACCAGCCGCAGATCGACCTCACGACCGGCCGCGTCATCGGCGCCGAGGCGCTGCTGCGCTGGCGCGACCCGCTGCGCGGCGAGATCTCGCCGGCCGAGTTCATTCCGGTGGCCGAGGAGAGCGGCTTCATCAACGCCATCGGCGAATGGGTGTTGCAGCAGGCCGTCGAGCAAGCCGCCGCGTGGCTGCGCCGCGGCACGCCGATCCAGGTCGCCGTCAACGTCTCGGCCCTGCAGTTCCAGCAGGCGCATTTTGTCGACACCGTCGCGCATGCACTGCGCGCCAGCGGCCTGCCGCCCGCGCTGCTCGAGCTGGAGCTGACCGAATCCGTGCTGCTGCGCGACGCCGACGAAGCACTCGCCCGCATGCAGGCGCTCGCCGCGCTGGGCGTGTGCATGTCCATCGACGACTTCGGCACGGGCTATTCGAGCCTGGGCTATCTCAAGCGCTTCCCGATCCAGCGCCTCAAGATCGACCGCAGCTTCGTCAAGGGCCTGCCCGGCGACGCGAGCGACGCCGGCATCGTCAACGCCATCATCCAGATGGGCCGGGCGCTGCGCCTGCAGGTCATCGCCGAGGGCGTCGAGACGGAAGCCCAGCGCGACTTCCTGGCCCGTGTTGGCTGCAACGAGTACCAGGGTTACCTGTTCGCCGAGGCGCTCGAGCCGCGCCGCTTCGAGGACCGCGTCTGGCGCCGCCCGCGCCCGGCCCTGGCATCCTTGCAAACACCGTTCTAGCGAAAGCTATGGAGCGGTCACAATCGCTCCATGCTGTACAAATTCCGATCCAAGGCCGGCGGCGACGTCATCATGCTGCAGCCGCAGGGCGACCAGCTCCTGCGTGCGCTGGGGCGTGAGCCTGCGCCGCAGGGCATCGTGCTGGCCGCTGATCTCGGGCGTGCCGTGGCCGTCATCGAGCAAGCCATCGTCGACGACGAGGCCGCCTTCGCGCAGGCCGTTGCCGAGGCCCAGGCGAGCGGCGCGCCGACGCCCAGGCGCCTGGGCGTGCAACTGCGCCAGCGCGCCTGGCCGCTGCTCGAGCTGATGCGCCGCGCCCTGGCCGAAGACGTCGACGTGGTGTGGGGTGCATGATGAGCACACAGATCTTCGCGATCCGCCACGGCGAGACCGACTGGAACCGCGCCGCGCGCATTCAGGGCCACACCGACATCCCGCTCAATGCCGAAGGGCTGGCGCAGGCCGCGCTGGTCGGCGCCGCGCTGGCGGGCGAATCGCTGGCCGCGATCTACAGCAGCGATCTGCAGCGCGCGCGCCAGACCGCCGACGCCATCGCCGCACGCAATGGCGCCCTGCTGTTCGAGGACGCCGCGCTGCGGGAGCGCAGCTTCGGCCGCTTCGAAGGCCACTGCTGGGACGAGATCGCCGCCAACTGGCCCGAGGACAGCCGCCGCTGGCGCCAGCGCGAGCCGGGCTTCGCGCCCGGCGGCGGTGAATCGCTCGAGGTGTTCTACGCCCGCTGCGTCGGCGCGCTCGAACGCGTTGCACGCGCTCACGAAGGCGCGGCGATCGCCGTGGTCGCGCACGGCGGCGTGCTCGACTGCTTCTATCGCGCCGCGACGCGCGTGGACCTGCAGGCGCCGCGCGCCTGGGCGCTGGGCAACGCGACCATCAATCGCCTGCTCTGGACCGGCGAGGGCTTCACCCTGATCGGCTGGAACGACGACCACCATCTCCAGGCGCAAAACCTCGACGAAGCCGCTGCTGCCTGACGACGCTCACAAAAACCAAGAGGAGACCCGACCGCGATGCACCCGTCCCAAATCATCGTCCTGGCCACGCCGGTGTTCTTCCTGCTGATCGCGATCGAAGCCTTGGTCGGCTGGCGTCGCAAGCGCATCACCATGCGCTGGGACGACGCCATGAGCTCGATCGGCGCGGGCATGCTCTCGCAGGTCTCGGGCCTGCTGACCGGCGCGATCTTCGTCGGCATCTACGTCGCGTGCTACGAGCACTGGGCGATCTGGCATCTGCCCGACAACAGCCTGTGGGTCTGGGGCGTGGCACTCGTGTTCTACGACTTTCTCTACTACTGGGAGCACCGCCTCGGCCACGAAATGGCCGTGCTGTGGGCCGCGCACGCCGTGCATCACCAGAGCGAGGACTACAACCTCACGACCGCGCTGCGCCAGACCAGCAGCGGCTGGATCGGCGGCTGGATCTTCTTCGTGCCGATGGCCGTGCTCGGTTTCTCGCCGCTGGTGTTCGCCGTCGTCGGGCTGATCGACCTGCTCTACCAGTACTGGGTCCACACCCAGCAGATTGGCCGCCTCGGCTGGTTCGACCGCTGGTTCTGCGCGCCGTCCAATCACCGCGTCCATCACGCCGTCAACGAGGTCTACCTCGACCGCAACTACGGCGGCATCCTGATCATCTGGGACCGCATGTTCGGCAGCTTCCAGGAAGAGCTCGACGAGCAACCCTGCGTCTACGGCACGCGCGACGCGTTGCAGAGCTGGAACCCCGTGATCGCCAACTGGCAGGTCTACGCGCGGCTGATCCGCAAGACGCGCATCGTGCCGGGCCTGGCCAACAAGCTTCGCGTCTGGTTCAAGGCCGCCCACTGGATGCCCGAGGGCATGGAGCCGCCCAAGGTCGAGTACGACCCCTACGCGCGCCCGCTCTACGCGCCCGAGGTCTCGCGTGGCCGCCTCGTCGTCGCCGTGCTGCTGTTCGTGGCGATGCTGGGCGTGGCCACGGTGCTGCTCTGGAACGCGCACCTGATGAGCCTGTGGGAGCTGGCCGGCGGCACGCTGCTGGTGGCGTCGGGCCTCTCGGGCGTGGCCTGGCTGACCGAGAACCGCGCCGCGCCGGCGCCGGTCACGGCTGCCGCCTGAGCGGCGCGGCGGACTACTCGTCGAACAGTGCGCCGGCCGAGGCCGGCGGCGCCACGCCGAGGTGCCGGTAGGCCGCCAGCGTCGCCACACGGCCGCGCGGCGTGCGCTGCAAAAAGCCCTGCTGGATGAGGTAGGGCTCGATGACGTCCTCGATCGTGCCGCTTTCCTCGCCTATGGCGGCGGCGACGTTGTCCAGCCCGACCGGGCCGCCGTCGAAGCGGTGCACCACGGCTTCGAGCAGCTTGCGGTCCATGAGGTCGAAGCCCTGCGGGTCGACGTCGAGCATGGCCAGCGCGCTGTCGGCCATGGCGCGCGTGATGCGGCCGTCGCCCTTGACCTCGGCGTAGTCGCGCACGCGGCGCAGCAGCCGGTTGGCGATGCGCGGCGTGCCGCGCGAACGGCGCGCAATTTCCAGTGCACCATCCGCCGCGATCGGCGCGTTGAGCAGGCCGGCCGAGCGCGTGACGATGCGCGCGAGCTCGTCGGCCGTATAGAACTCCAGCCGCGCGACGATGCCGAAGCGGTCGCGCAGCGGATTGGTCAGCATGCCCGCGCGCGTGGTCGCGCCGACGAGCGTGAAGGGCTGCAGGTCGAGCTTGATCGAGCGCGCGGCCGGGCCTTCGCCGATCATGATGTCGATCTGGTAGTCCTCCAGCGCCGGGTAGAGGATTTCCTCGACGACGGGCGAGAGCCGGTGGATCTCGTCGATGAAGAGCACGTCGTTCTTCTCGAGATTGGTCAGGATGGCGGCCAGGTCCTTGGGCTTTTCGAGCACCGGGCCCGAGGTCTGGCGCAGGTTCACGCCGAGCTCGGTGGCGATGATGTGCGACAGCGTCGTCTTGCCCAGGCCCGGCGGGCCGAACAGCAGCACGTGGTCGAGCGCCTCGCTGCGCTTGGCCGCGGCCTTGATGAAGATCTCGAGCTGCTCGCGCGCCTTGGCCTGGCCGACGTACTCGTCGAGCTGCTTGGGCCGCAGCGCGCGTTCGAGCGCCTCTTCCTTGGGAGAGCTCTGCTGGCTGCTCACCACGCGCGGCGGCGGCGTGAAATCGTCGGTCTGGATGCTCATGGCAATGGTGCTCAGGAGAGCTTCTTCAGCGCGAGCTTGATGCCCTCGCTGACGCCCACGTCCGGCGGCAGCGCCTTGAGCGCGGCGCCGGCTTCCTTCTCGCTGTAGCCGAGCGCGACGAGGGCCTGGAGGATGTCGCCGTGCGAACCCGCGCCCGCAGCGTGGGCCGGCACCGAGAGATCCGGTGCGAACTTGCCCTTGAGCTCGAGCAGCAGCCGCTCGGCCGTCTTCTTGCCGATGCCCGGCACCTTGACGAGCCGTGCGGCGTCCTGCGCCGATACCGCCTGCGCGAGCTCGGCCACCGAGAGGCCGGAGAGCAGGCCCAGCGCCATCTTCGGGCCGACGCCGGAGATCTTGATCAGCTGCCGGAAGGTATTGCGCTCCTCGTGCGTGAGGAAGCCGAACAGCACATGCGCGTCCTCGCGGATCGACAGGTGCGTCAGCAGCGTGGCGCGCTCGCCCAGGCCGGGCAGGTTGAAGAAAGTGCTCATCGGCACGTCGACTTCATAGCCGACGCCTTGCACGTCCACGAGGATTTGCGGTGGCGTCTTTTCCGCGAGGGTGCCGGTGAGTCGTCCGATCATCGGGCGATTATCGGGGCGGAGCGCTTCGGACTAACCCAGCAGCGCTTCGAGCGTTGCGGTCGCGACCACGCCTCGCAGCGCTTCAACGAGGTCGGGATCACGCAGGACCAGCGCGTCGCCCTGCAGTTTCGTCAGCGCGACATATTCGGCGACGAATGTATCGGCCCAACCGAGCGCTTGCGCGGTCTCCCATGCCACCTGCTGCAGCGAGCGATCGCCGAGCAGCCTGATTTGCAGTTTGCGCAAGTAGTCCAGGCGGTGAGCCGCCTCGCGCCGCGTCAGCAAGCCCGCTTGAACGTCGGCAAAAAGCTGGGCCAGGACTTGCGAGCGCAACAGCGTCGGGGCCAGCAGGCGGTGCGTCTTCGGGATCGTCGCGTTGCGCTCCGCCAATGCCAGCGCAACATCCGGGCCAATTACGTATCGTGCCAATGCCCGCCCCCGGCTAGCGCACCGCCGCGCTGCCTCAGTTCCGCCCGAACAGGCCCAGGCGCTGCGCCTCCAGCGCGGCCTCGGCGCGCGAGCTCACGTTGAGCTTGCGGTAGATCTGCTTGACGTAGTCGGCGATGGTGTGCCGCGAGAGGCCCAGCTGCACGCCGATCTCGGGCAGTGTGAAGCCCTTGGCGACGCGCAGCAGCACTTCCGTTTCGCGGTCGGTCAGCGACACTTCGAGCAGCAGGGCGGCGGTGTTCGGACGCTTCTGCGAGGTGAAGTGCGCGATGACCTTGCGCGCGATCGACGGCGACAGCGGCGGCTCGCCCTGGCTGATGCGCTGCAGCTGCTCGACGAGCAGCTCGCGCGACTGCTCCTTGAGCAGGTAGCCGAAGGCGCCGGCCTGCAGCGCGGGGAAGAGGTGTTCGTCGTCGTCGTGGATGGTCACGATGACCGACTGCACTTCGGGCTGGCGCTCGCGCAGCGCGCTGACGACGTCCACGCCCGAGCCGTCGGGCAGGCCGAGGTCGAGCAGGGCGAGCGTGAAGCGCTGGCTGTTCACCTGCGCGATGGCGTCCGAGACGCGCGAGCATTCGGTGATCTGCGCGTTGGCGAACACCTGCTTGATCAGGACCTTGAGCCAGGCGCGGATCTCGGGGATGTCTTCGAGCAGCAGGATGTTGTTCATGGGGAGTCCTTCGCAGACGACGTTGGGGCGGGGCTTTCAGGCGCCGCCGGTCAAATTAGCGGTAATCGCAGGGCTTGCCAAGCAAACAAGCCCCACGGGCGATCAGGTTCAAAGCGGAATCGTGAGACGAATCACGGTTCCCCAGCCGGGCCCCGATTCGACGAGGCACTGGCCGAGCATCTGCTTGGCGCGCGACTTCATGCTGGCCATGCCGTGGCCACGGTCGAGACGGCCTTCCTGTTCTGTCGTGATGCCCTGGCCGTCGTCCTGGATGACGACGAGGAAGTCGGCGTCCTGCACCGCGCAGCTGACCGTGCAGTGCGTGGCGCCGCTGTGCTTGATGATGTTGGAGACCGCCTCGCGCAGGATGCGCGTGGTCTGCACGTAGGAGCGCGCCTGCAGCGTGTGGATGATGTCCTCGGCCGGGCTCTTCCACTCCGCCATGATGTTGGCCTGGCCCAGGCGCGACACGACCTCGGCGCGCCAATCGCCGAGCGCGTCGAGCAGCTGCACGGGCTTGCCCGTGAGGCCGCGCACCGACAGGCGCATCTCCTCGAGTGCTTCGCGCGCCAGCGTCGAGATGCGGTCCGATTCGCTGGTGTGGACGATGGTCAGCAGCTTGGCGCCCAGGTCGTCGTGCAGGTCGGCGGCGATGCGCTTGCGCTCGCGCTCGGTGACCTGCTCGATGCGCGTCTCGGCCTCGCCCAGGAACTTGCGTTCGGCCTCGGCCAGGCGGTTCTGCATCAGCTGGTCGAGCTCGATGGTCTGGCGCTCGGCGCCCAGGCGCGCACGGCTGTTCGAGGCGATCAGCGCGAGCGCGAGCCCGAGCATGAACAGCGGCAGGGCCAGTTCGGCCAGCATGCCGGCCGGATGCCACAGCCAGGGGGCGATGAGGTCCAGCAGCACCGCGACGGCGCCAAGCCCGAGCAGCCAGGACGCGGCCAGGTAGGCGGTTTCCTCGCTCGCGTCGGGGATCGCATGCGCGAGGATGCGCCGGCGCCGCAAGCGCAGGTGCACGACGAAGACGAGCAGCCACTCGGCGGCCAGAAGAAAGCCGGCGATCAGCGCCACCTCGCCGCCCAGCAGCACCACTCCAGGCAGCAGCGCGCACTGCAGCAACAGTGCGCCGTCGATCCACGATCGCGCGCCACCGACCTCGCGCAGCAGAAATTGCGCACCGCACAAAAGCGCCAGAGACTGGAACAGCACATGCGGCCAGCCCGACGCCATGCTGCCTTGTTCGAGAACCCAGCTCAGCATCAGGCCCGAAAGGAAGAGGGCGTGCCGCTCGCGCCGGTGCAGTTGCGCGATCAACGCCGTGGCCACGGCCATGATCAGCAGCATCGCCGACATCCAGCCGTGCATGCGCGCAGCGAGGCCGGCCAAGTCGATTGCGGGGGCACTGTCCATGGGCGCGGATTGTGTCAGGCGACAATCACGCCCACTGCCAACAATTTCTCCCTTAAGTGATCCTCAAGCACGCCCTGCTGCCTCCTGACAACAAGCGGCTCGCCCACCTGTGCGGCAGCCTCGACGAGCATCTGCGCACGATCGAGCAAGGCCTCGGCGTGAAGCTCTCGCGTCGCCAGGAACTGTTTCGCATCGAAGGCCCGAAGGCGGCCGCCGAGCGCGCGCAGGCGCTGCTCGATACGCTCTACGAGCGCGCGCGCCGTGTGATCTCGCCGGAGCAGTTGCAGCTCGCCGTGACGGAGGCCGCAGGGGACATCACGCGCGCGGCCGAGCCGGCCAGGGCGCGGCGTGCGAATGGGGTCGACGGCGCCAACGGTGCCGCGCCCGCTGTCCCTTCATCCGGGGAGCCGCTCGTTCTGCGCACACGACGCGCCGACCTGGCTGGCCGCACGCCGCGCCAGCACGAGTACCTGCGCAACATCCTCGGCCACGACATCACCTTCGGCCTCGGCCCGGCCGGAACGGGCAAGACCTTCCTGGCGGTGGCCTGCGCGGTGGACGCGCTCGAACGTTCGGCCGTCCAGCGCATCATCCTGACGCGCCCCGCCGTCGAAGCCGGCGAGCGCCTGGGCTTCCTGCCCGGCGACCTGACGCAGAAGGTCGACCCCTACCTGCGCCCGCTCTACGACGCGCTCTACGACCTGATGGGCTTCGACCGCGTCACCAAGGCTTTCGAGAAAGGCCTGCTGGAGGTCGCACCGCTGGCTTTCATGCGCGGGCGCACGCTCAACCACGCCTTCGTCATCCTCGACGAGGCGCAGAACACCACGCCCGAGCAGATGAAGATGTTCCTCACGCGCATCGGCTTCGGCAGTCGCTGCGTCGTCACCGGCGACCCGAGCCAGGTCGACCTGCCGCGTGGCGTCCTGAGCGGCCTGGCCGACGCCGAGCAGGTGCTCGCGCGCGTGCGCGGCGTGGCGATGACGCGCTTCACCAGCGCCGACGTCGTGCGGCATCCGCTCGTCGCGCGCATCGTCGAGGCCTACGAGCGCCGCGCCAAGAAGGAGGCCCAGGCATGAAGCCCGAGCTGAACCTGTCCCTGCAGTTCGCCGATCCGCGCCACAAGGCGCTGCTGCCGCGCCACAAGGTGGCGCGCTGGATCCGCGCCGCACTGGAACTGCCCGGCGAGATCACCGTGCGCATCGTCGACGCCGAGGAGGGCCGCGCCCTCAATGCCGAGTACCGCAGCAAGGACTACGCCACCAACGTGCTGACATTCGACTACGCGCACGAGCCCGTCGTCGCGGCCGACCTCGTCATCTGCGCCGAGATCGTCGAGCAGGAAGCCAAGGCCGCACGCAAGGACATCGCCGAGCACTACGCCCACATGCTCGTCCACGGTACGCTGCACGCCCAGGGCTACGACCACGAAGACGACGAAGAAGCCGAGGCCATGGAAGCGCGCGAGAGCGAGCTGATGCTGGCGCTGGGCTTTGCCGATCCGTACAAGCGCGGCAAGCGCTGAGGCCGCGGCCGGCGCGTCGGCCGGTTTTTGACGCTCCGGTTACATAACCGAATACTTGAGCGTATGTCGGCCGCGCAAACACGCGCCGAAGCAGGTACGCTTGGCCCTGTGGCGAGGCGCTCGCGCCGGAGCCGCAAAGAAACCAAATCGCATGGGAGGACCGACGTCGGCTGCGCGCAGCGCGGCGGCGGTCGCGCAATCACACCGCCATTGGACGCAATGCAGGAAGCCAGTGCTCTGCACATCGCCGTGCTCGACGACGAGCCAGACGTCACCCGACTCGTGGCCCGCTATCTGGGCAGCCACGGGTTCCGTGCCAGCGAGGTTCACTCGGGCCCGGCGCTCATGGCGCTGATGGCCTCGGACCCGGCCGCGCTGGTGCTGCTCGATCTTGGCCTGCCCGGCGAGGACGGCTTTGCCGTGGCGCGCATGCTGCGCCAGCGCTGGCACTGCGGCATGGTCATCGTCTCGGGCCGCGGCGACGCGGTCGACAAGGTCGTGGGCCTGGAGATCGGCGCCGACGACTACGTCACCAAGCCCTTCGATCTGCGCGAGCTGGTCGCCCGCATCAAGGCCGTGTTGCGGCGCCTGCAGCCGGTGGCCGCAGACGTACCCGAGCCGTCAGCGGCGACGACGGCAGCGGCGCCCAGCGAGGCCGGCCGCAATTGCATGAGCTTCGAAGGCTGGATGCTCGATCCGGGTGCCCGCCAGCTCTGCAATCCGGACGGCGCCGAGGTCGCGCTCACGCATGGCGAGTTCGAGCTACTGGTGGCGCTGCTGCAGCATCCGGGCCGCGTGCTGTCGCGCGACTTCCTGCTGATGCGCATGCGAGGCCGCGAGGCCGGGCCGCTCGAGCGCACGATCGACGTGCTCGTCGGCCGGCTGCGCCGCAAGCTCGAATCCGACGCCGAGAAGCCGCAGATGATCAAGGCCGTGCGCAGTGCCGGCTATGTGTTCGTGCCGGCGGTCGACAACGTGACGCGGTCACCGCGATGAGCCAAGCGGCCGCAGGCGTTCCGGGCGAGGCCGATTGGGCGGTCTACCGGACGCTGTTCGCGGCCTATCCGGACTCGCTGCTCGTCGTCGACGCGCAGGGGCGCATCGTGCTGGCCAACCCGGCGGCGGCCGCGCTGCTCGGCTATGGCGAGGCGGAGCTCGTCGGCCTCGAGGTCGACGCGCTGGTGCCCGACAGCATCCGGCCGCGCCACGCCTCCTACCGCGAGGCGTACGCGCAGACGCCGCGGGCGCGCCCGATGGGCACGCAGATGGAGCTCGTCGCCAAGCGTCGCGACGGCTCGGAGGTGATGGTCGAGATCGCCCTGAGTCCCTTGCAGGAGCACGGCCTGCCTTACGTCGTCGCGGCGATCCGCGGCATCGGCGCCTACCCGCGCGTGCGCCAGGCGCTGCAGCGCGCGCGCTACGGCGAGCACCTCGCGCAGATCGGCCGCCTGGCGGTCGACGCGCGTGATCCGTCGGTGCTGCTCCAGCAGGTGCCCGCCATCGCCGCGGCGGCACTCGAAGTTGAAGTGGCGCTTGTCTACCTGCTCGAAGGCGACGGCCAGGAGCTGCGCCTGGTCAGCGGCGTCGGCATGTTCGAAGGCGAAGCGATCGGCACGCGCTGGCCCAACCGGCCCGACTCGCCGCCCGGCTTCGTGCTCGCATCGGGGCAGCCGGTGCTGATCGAGGATTACCGGCGCGAGCAGCGTTTCGCCGTGCCGGCCGCCTTTCTCAAGGCCGGGCTGATCAGCGCACTGGGCGTGCCGTTGTCCGACCGCGGCCGCATCATCGGCGCGCTGACGGTGCGCTCGCGCACGCTGCAGCGTTTCGGCGCCGACGAGGAGCGCTTTCTTGTCTCGCTCGCCAACCTGCTGGGCACCTGCCTGCAGCGTGCGCGCACCGAGGAGGCCCTGAACCATGCTCAGCGACTCGAGAGCGTGGGCCAGTTGACCGGCGGCATCGCGCACGATTTCAACAACCTGCTGACCATCATCCAGGGCAATCTGCAGGTGCTCGAGGAACTGCCCGGCGTCTCGGCCGATGCGCAGCCGCTCGTGCTCGCGGCGGCGCGCGCGGCGCGGCGCGGCGCCGAGCTGACGGGCAAGCTGCTGGCCTTCTCGCGCCGGCAGATGCTGCAGCCGAGCAGCGTCGACCTGCAGGCGCTGCTGCACTCGCTCTCCGACATGCTGCGGCGCACGCTGGACCAGCGCATCACGATCGAGGTCTCGGTCGCGGCCGATTGCCCGGCGGTGCGCGCCGACCCGGGCCAGCTCGAATCGGCGCTGCTCAACATCGCCATCAACGCGCGCGACGCCATGCCCGAGGGCGGCACGCTGCGCTTCGTGGCCGGCCCGCTGGCGGCGCCGGTGCCGGGCCTGGAGCGTGAGCTCGATCCGGCCGGGCGCTATGCCAGCGTCACGGTCGGCGACAGCGGCTGCGGCATGCCCGAGACCGTTCGCGAGCGCGCCTTCGAACCCTTCTTCACGACCAAGCAGGTGGGCCGCGGCACGGGACTGGGCCTGAGCACGGTCTACGGCTTTGCCAAGCAGTCCAGCGGCGCCGTGGCGCTCGACAGCGCGCCGGGCCGCGGCACGACCGTGCATCTCGTGCTGCCGGTCGCGACGATCGCGCGTGCCGACCACGCTGCAGACGGCGACGCCGCGGACGCCGGCCCCATCCGGCCCGGGCTCAAGGTCCTGCTGGTCGAGGACGATGCCGGCGTGCGCGCCGTGGCGCAGCATTTCCTCGTCGGCATGGGCTGCGAGCTGAGCGTCTGCGCCAGCGCCGAGGATGCGCTGCCGCTGCTCACGCCCGAGGCCGACTTCGAGCTGCTCGTCACCGACATCGCGCTGGGCGCGGGCATGCGCGGCACCAAGCTCGCGTGGCTGGCGCAGCAGCGCCTGCAGGGCCTCAAGGTGCTGCTCGTGTCCGGCTACTCCGAGGAACTGCTGCGCGCGGATCGCGAGGCGCCGGCGGCCTGGGAACTGCTGCCCAAGCCCTACAGCCGCAACGATCTCGGCCAGGCCATCGCGCGCGTGCTCGCGCGCTGATGAAGCCGACCTAGGCCGGAATCCGGGCGGCTCGTCGCAGCGCGACCGCGTCCGCTGCCACGCGGCTGCCGGCGTCGATGCGGAACACGCGCAGGGCCGCCGCAACCTCTTCGGATTGCGCCAGCATCTGGCGGGCCGAGTCGGCCAGCTGCACCACCAGGCTGGCGTTCTGCTGCGTGAACCCGTCCATCTGCTGGATGGCCTCGTGGATCTGCGAGATGCCGAGCTGCTGCTCCTGGGCGCCACGGTCGATCGCGCCGATCATCTCGGCGAAGTGCTCGACCGACTGCAGCGTGGTGTCGATGCTCGTGCGCGCCGCGTCGGTCTGGCGCTCGCCGGCCTCGACCTGCTCGGTCGACGCGGTGATGAGCCGCTTGATCTCGCGCGCGGCCTCGCTGCAGCGCTGTGCCAACGCACGCACCTCGCTGGCCACGACGGCGAATCCGCGACCGTGCTCGCCGGCACGCGCCGATTCGACGGCAGCGTTGAGCGCGAGGATGTTGGTCTGGAACGCGATGCCGTCGATGACGCTGATGATCTCGCCGATCTGGGTGGACGAGCGCGCGATGCCGCCCATGGTCTCGGTGACCGAGTGGACCACCGCGGCGCTGCGGCGCGAGACCTCGCCGAGTTCGCCGGCGACGTCGTTGGCGCGATGCGCGGTGGCGCTGCTGTTGCGCACCGTGGCGCTGATCTGCTCCATGCTCGCGGCGGCCTGTTCCAGGCTGGCGGCCTGCGATTCGGTGCGCTGCGCGAGATCGCCGTTGCCGCGCGCGATCTCGGCGCTCACCAGGTTCATCTGCTCGAGCTCGATGCGCGTGTCGGCGACGAGCGAGCGGATATTGACCGCCAGCTGGACCAGCGCCATCTGGATGCCGCGCGTGCTGCCCGGCCTGCTCGGCGGTGCCGTGCTGCTCAGGTCGCCGGCGGCGAGCTGATCGGCGTAGCGTTCGACGGCCGCCAGTTCCTGCCGCGTATTGCGGCGGGACCAGGCCGAAGCGGCGGCGGCGCCGACCGCCACGGCCACGACACCCGCGGTGAGGCTCAGGCTCGCTGCGCCGGCGCCGAGTGCGCCGACGAGCACGTAGCCAAGGATGCTGGACATGGCATCGCCCGCGCCGCCGATGCGCTGGAGCCTGCCGCGCCAGCCGCCAAGCTGCAGCTGACCGGCGCGCAGTACGTGGACGAGCTCGCCGCTGGCCGCTTCGGCGCGCATCTTCGTATAGAGCGTCTCGGCTGCCGCGACTTCCTCGCGGCTCGGACAGGAGCGCACCGACAAGTACGCCACGGGCCGGCCATGCTCGAGCAAGGGCGTGACGTTGGCGTGGACCCAGTAGTAATCGCCGTTCTTGCGGCGGTTCTTGACGAGGCCCGACCATGGGTGGCCTGCGCCGATCGTGGCCCACATGTCGCGAAAGGCTTCTTCGGGCATGTCGGGGTGCCGGATCAGGTTGTGCGGCTGGCCGAGCAGTTCCTCGCGGCTGAAGCCGCTGGCTGTGACGAAGGCTGCGTTGCAATGCAGGATCCGGCCTTTGAGGTCGGTCGTGGAGACGAGATTGCGATCAGCCGGAAAGTGATGCTCTTGCTGTGTGACGGGCAGGTTCTTACGCATTGGAGGCCTCCTTGAATTGTTGGTGCTTGTCGATGTGCCTTGGGCTGGAGCTCGCGGCTTCGCCCAGGCGTTCCTGCAGCGCGTGCGCTGGCACAGGGCGTCCGAACAGGAAGCCCTGCATCTCGTCGCAGCCGCGTCTCCAGAGGTAGTCGCGCTGGGCGGTGGTCTCGACGCCTTCGGCGACGACGCGCAGGCCGAGCCGGTGCGCCAGTGCGATGACGACGTCGACGAGCGGTTCGCCATCGGTCCCGTGCTGGCCGAGGCGGCGCACGAAGGACTGGTCGATCTTGAGCTCGTCGATCGGCAGCTGCTGCAGGTAGCCCAGGCTCGAATAGCCGGTGCCGAAGTCGTCGAGCGAGAGCGTCACGCCCAGCGCCTTGAGCCGCATGAGCATTTCCGTGGCGGACTGCGGGTCCGTAATCAGCATGCCCTCGGTGATTTCGAGCTCCAGCCATTGGGCCTCGACGCGATGGCACAGCAGTGCGCTGGCGACGACCTGGTCAAGATCACCCGCGGCGAACTGGCGCGCCGCGACGTTGACGGCCAGGCGCACGCAGGGCCGGCCTTCGTCCATCCACGCGCGCAGCTGGCGGCAGGCTTCGTCGATGACCCAGGCGCCGATGTCGAGGATCAGGCTGCTCTGCTCGATCAGCGGCATGAATTGCCCCGGTGGGACCAGGCCCGTGCCGGTGCGGGCCCAGCGCAGCAGCGCTTCCGCGCCGATGATCGTGCCGAGCCCGGCGTCGACCTTGGGCTGGTAGTGCAGCAGCAGCTCGCCGCGGTCCAGCGCCTGGCTCAGCGCGGCTTCGAGGTCGAGCTTGGCGACGGCGCTGGCATTCATGTCCGCCGTGTAGAAGCAGAAGCGGTTGCGCCCGGCTTCCTTGCCGCGGTAGAGCGCCGCGTCGGCGTTGCGCAGCAGTTCGACGACGCCTTCTTCGCTGCCGTCGTCCGGATGCAGGCTGATGCCGATGCTGGCGGTGACGTAGACCTCGGCCCCGCTCGACAGGCGCACGGGTGCAGCCAGCGCGGCGAGCAGCTCCTGCGCGAAGGCCGCCACCTCCGCGGCGGTGCCGCAGTCTTCCTGGACGACCAGGAACTCGTCGCCGCCCAGGCGGCCGAGCAGGTCGCAGGGACGCAGGCAGGAGCGCAGGCGGGCAGCGGTCTGCACGAGCAGCTCGTCGCCGGCCGGGTGGCCGAGGCTGTCGTTGACGGTCTTGAAGCCATCGAGATCGATGACGAGCACGGCCGTGCTGCGGTGGTTGCGCGAGGCGCGCGGCAGGATGTTGGCCAGGCTTTCGTGCAGCAGTGCGCGGTTGGGCAGCTGCGTCAGGGCGTCGTAGTGGGCGAGGCGTTCGAGCTCGGCTTCGGTGTTCTTGTTGTGCGAGATGTCGGTCAGCACGCCAACGTAGTGCGTCACCGCGCCCTGGGCGTCGCGCACGGCGCTGGCGACCAGCGAGGCCGGGTAGACCTCGCCGTTCTTGCGGCGGTTCCATACCTCGCCGCGCCAATGGCCTTCATCGCGCAGCACGCGCCACATCTGCCGGTAGAAGCCGATGCCCAGCACGCCGGAGCGCAGCAGACGGATGTGGGCGCCGGCCACCTCGTCGGCGGCATGCCCGGTGATCTTGGTGAACGCGGGATTGACGGCCTGGATGCGCCCGGTCGTGTCGACGATGACAACGGCGTCGCCGATGTTCTCGAAAGCCATCGCCCACTGGCGCTGGCGGTGCTCGTTCTGGCGCAGCTCGGTGATGTCCTGGCTCAGGCCGAACAGCGCGACGACGGCGCCCGTCTGGTCGCGCAGCGCGCCCTTGGTGACGGCGTAGCAGCGCACGCCATCGACCGTGGTCGCCACGGATTCGTGGCGCACCGGCAGGCCGGCGGCCAGCGCCGCGCGGTCGCTCTCGGTGATGCGGTGGGCCTGGTCGGCGGGCAGGATCTGCGCGCTGGTCTTGCCCTTGAGCTGCTCCGGCGTCCCGCCGAACAGGCGGGCGGCCTCGCGGTTGACGAAGACGAAGCGGCCATCGAGGTCCTTGATGTGCAAGGCGTCGGGCAAGGCGTCGGCAATGCCTTCGAGCAGGCGCCAGATGCGCGAGCGTTCCGCCTCGGCCTTGCTCGACTGGGCGCGCGCGCGCGCCTCGCCGCGGCGCAGCAGGCCGTAGAGGAGGACGCCGGTGCAGGCGACGAAGGCGATGCCTTTGGCCGCGCTCCAGCGCGCCAGCGTGCTCTTGTCGGGCACCAGGGTTGCGAGCAGGTCGTCGGAGACAAGGATCCAGAGGCTGGCGAAGGCGACGTAGGCCAGCGTGGTGCGCGCCGGCAGGCCGGCACGCGAAAGCAGCGACCTCAGCGCAGCGGCTGCCAGCCGGCTGCTCGGTCCCGCACGCTCACCGGTCGGCGCCGGCGTAATGGGCGTGGTCATGATGAACTTCTCCCTGACAGTGCTTTTGCTCGTGCCTTTGCTCGTGCCTTTGTTCTTGCTTTTGCTTTTGCTCTTCGCGGAAGCGTCGGCCGGCGGCTAGCTGCCGGCGGCGAGACGCTGGCGCACGTAGCCATCGAGCCGCGAGGCATCGGGCACGGTGATTTCGCGGCGGCTCTTTTCGTCGATACGGATGACGCCGGACTGCGCCAGGCGCGACAGCGCGCGGCTCGCGGTCTCCAGGGTCATGCCGAGGTGGTTTCCGATTTCGGCGCGTGACAGCGGCAGGTTGAGCTGGTCGGCGCGCAGGCCGCGTCGGCTCAGGGCCACCACCCAGCGGTGCAGGAACTCGGCCATGCGCGCGTCAGCCGGCAGCGTGTAGGCGGAGAGCGCGGCGGCGCGCTCACGCAGGATCTCGCCGCTCATCGCTTCGAGCGCCTGCTTGAGCAGGGCCGGCCGCTGCCCGCAGGCCTCGAGCAGTTCGGCGTAGCCGACGCTCCAGACTTCGCAGGTATCCAGCGCGACGGCGTCGCAGCTGTAGTGGCCGGACTCGATGTCGCCCAGGCCGATCCAGTCGCCGCGAAAGCGGAACGCGACGATCTGATCGCGCCCATCGCTGCTCATGCCGACGAGCTTGAACATGCCGGAGTTCAGCACGTGGACCTGCTGCAGCGGCGCGCCCATGTGGAAGAGCCGCTCGCCGCCGCGCATGATGCGGCGGCGTGGCGCCAGCGCGTCGGAGATCTGGTCGAGCGCAGCCGCGATGCGGCGGGCGTTGTCTGCGCTGGTCGTGCTGGCCTGCATGGGGGCTGCCTCGCGCTCGATGGAGCTGGCGTTGTTGAACATGGACGAGTCCTGCTGATTGAGCATGTCTTCATGCTAGGCAGCACGCGCAAATGGCCGAGCAATGGCGCAATTCACTTGGTCGCAAGGTGTCAACCAAGCGTAAACAGCTGTCCGCCGAGCCGGTCTTTTTGTCAACGGCGCGTACCGGTGGATGCCGCCTTGTCCGCCGACAAACCCGGGCCAGCGTTGCGCACTAGTGTTCGCGCATCGACCACTAGCGATAGTCCAAGCACCATGTCCGATCGCCTCGCCCCGCCGGTCCTCGTACCCGACAGCGCGCACAGCGCGGAGCAGGCGCGCCGTCTGCTGACGCTCGGCGAGCAGATCGTGCCTGGGCATCAGGTCCTGGCGGGCCGGTTCGTGGCGCTGATGTGCAGCGTGCCCGCCGACCCGGCGGCGCAGCGACTGGCCCGCGCGGCGGCTGACCTGGGCATGCAGGTCACGCAGGTCGCGCCGCCCTTCGAGGGGCAGCGCATCGACGCGCTGGCCCGCATCCTGGACCAGCTCTACGACGCGGTCGACTGCGTGGGCATGGTGCGCGCCGAGGTCCAGCAGCTGGCGCGGGCCTGCCGCGTTCCGGTGTTCGACAGCCTGGCGGGATCGGACCGGCCGCTCGCCGCCCTGGCAACGGACCTGCGAGATCCAGCGCTGGACGGCGCCCCCGATGCCCATGAGCTGCGGCATCGCCGCCTCGTGCAGGCCGTGCTCGTCGAGTGCATCAGCGGCGCCGAAACGCTGGTGTGAGGCGCGGGCCTAGCCGCGCGTATCGAGGTAGCGCTTGCGCCAGAAGTAGGCCGCCAGCGCGGCGCCGAGCAGCAGCATCAGGCCCATCGCGAGCCAGAAGCCGTCGGCCATGTGGATCAACGGCAGGCGGTCGAAGTTCATGCCGAAGACGCCGGTGACGAGGTTCAGCGGCAGGAAGATCGCCGTCAGCACCGTGAGCGTCTGCATGATGCGGTTGGTGCGGTGGCTCAGGGCGGAGAAGTGCATCTGCACGGCCGAGTCGGTCGTGACGTCGAGCCGGCGCACGTGCGCCAGCACGCGTTCGATGTGCTCGAGCACGTCGCGGGCGCGCACACGCAGCAGCTCGCGCTCGCGACGCACCTGGGTGGTCTCGGCAACGGGCCATTCGTCGAGTGCGTCGATCCATTCCTGGACCGCGCCGCGCTGGTCTTCGCAGATCTCCTCGACACGGGTGAGCGCCTCGCGCGAGGCGAGCACGAGCGGCCAGTCGTCGAAGCGGCTGCGCGGGTCGAGCAGCTGCTTGTGCAGCTCGGCGAAGCGCCGCGCGAGCACGCGACGCAGGTCGAGATAGCCGTCGACCATGTGGTTGAGCATGCGCAGCATCAGCTCCGACGGACTGGCCGGCAGGCGCGCGCTGCCGCGCTGCTCGCGGCCTTCGGCATAGGCCAGCAGGCGCTCGGCGAAGAAGTCGCGCACGCGGCAGTCGTCCGGATGCACGGTGATCAGCACGGTGTCGTAGAGCGCGAAGCCGACGGGGCTGGTGTCGATCGCGGTCTGCAACCCCTGCGGCGCGGCATCGCCCGCCGAGCTGCTGGCCAGGCGTCGGAACACCATGATGTCGTACCAGGACGTCGACTCGAAGTGCGCCGGCAACTGTTCGCTGACGAGGTCCTGAGCATGCAACTCGAGGATGCCGCTCAGGCCCCAGCGCTGCAGCAGCGCCTGCAGCTGTTGCAGCTCGGCCTCGAAGTGCTCGCGCGAGCAGCTCAGCCAGACGAAGCCCGACCCCGCCTGCGGCAGCACTTCGGGCGGCGCGGCGAGTTCGCTGAAGGTGTCGGGCGTGAGCTGGAAGCAGCGCATCGGCCGGGGGACGTGGCTGCTAGCGGCGCGCGAGCAGCCGCGCCGCGTCGAGCGCGAAGTAGCTCAGCACGCCGTCGGCGCCGGCGCGCTTGAAGGCGAGCAGCGACTCCATCATCACGGCGTCGTTGTCGAGCCAGCCGTTGGCCGCGGCGGCCTTGAGCATGGCGTATTCGCCGCTGACCTGGTAGGCGAAGGTCGGCACTTTGAAGGTTTCCTTCACGCGCCGCACGATGTCGAGATACGGCATGCCCGGCTTGACCATGACCATGTCGGCGCCCTCGGCGAGATCCAGCGCGACTTCACGCAGCGCCTCGTCGCTGTTGCCCGGGTCCATCTGGTAGGTCTTCTTGTCGGCCTTGCCGAGGTTCTTGGCCGAGCCGACGGCGTCGCGGAAGGGGCCGTAGAAGGCGCTCGCGTACTTGGCGCTGTAGGCCATGATCTGCGTGTCGATGTGGCCCGCGGCCTCGAGCGCCTGGCGGATCGCGCCAACGCGGCCGTCCATCATGTCGCTCGGCGCGACGATATCGACGCCCGCGGCCGCCTGCACCAGGGCCTGGCGCTTGAGGATCGCGACGGTCGCGTCGTTGAGGATGCGGCCGGCGGCGTCGAGCACGCCGTCCTGGCCGTGGCTCGTGTACGGGTCGAGCGCCACGTCGGTCAGCACGCCGAGGCCGGGCACCTCGGTCTTGAGCGCTTGCACGACGCGCGGGATCAGGCCGTCCGGGTTGAGCGCTTCGACGCCATCGGGCGTCTTGAGCGACGGCTCGATGACAGGGAACAGCGCGATCGCCGGGATGCCCAGCTCCGCGCATTCGCGCGCCAGCGGCAGCAGTGCATCCAGGCTCAGGCGCGAGACGCCGGGCATCGACGGCACGGCCTCGACGCGCTGCACGCCTTCATGGACGAAGACCGGCCAGATCAGGTCGCCGGCACTCAGATGGTGCTCGCGAACGAGGTCGCGCGTGAACGGCGTGCGGCGCTGGCGGCGCGGTCGGCTGGCGGGAAAGGGGGCGATGGGCGTGGAGAAGTTCGGCATGAAGATCTGGAACGGCTGGGGCGAATGATGGGTTGCGCGCTGGACACCCCGCGCTTAAGGGAGTGGAGCGCCTCATTCGCCAAGTTTGCGCGTTTCCCCCAAAGCAGGTGGTATGACGGCTTGATACAGACGCTGCTAAACTAGGTTCTGAATGATAGCCGTGAGGTTGTTGTTCCCTGCTTTTCCTCCCTGAGCAGGAGCCTTAGCGTAATGACAGCGATAAGGCTTTGCAGCCCCGACCCAGGTCGGGGCTCTTTTTTGCCCGCGCAATAATGGCCCGATGCTCTGGGTCAAAGCTTTTCACATCGTCTTCGTCGCGAGCTGGTTCGCGGCCCTGTTCTACCTGCCGCGCATCTTCGTCAACCTGGCCATGGTGCCGGCCGACAGCCACGCCGAGCGCGAGCGCCTGCTGCTGATGGCGCACAAGCTCTATCGCTTCGGCTCGATGCTGATGGGCGTGGCCTTGCTGCTGGGCCTGACGCTGTGGCTCTACTACGGCATCGGCCGCGGGCCGGGCAATGGCTGGATGCACGCCAAGCTGGCGCTGGTGGTCGTGGCGATCGGCTATCACCACGGCTGCGGCGCGATGCTGCGGCGCTTCGAGCAGATGGCGAACCGGCGCAGCCACCGCTGGCTGCGCGTCTACAACGAGGTGGCCGTGCTGCTCTTCGCGGCCATCGTCGTGCTGGTTGTCGTCAAGCCTTTCTGAGCGAGGCGATCGTGCGCCAGCGCAGTAGCTCCTGGTGGCTGTTGATGGGCTGGATCGGGCTGATCCTCTACGCCAGCCTGTACCCCTTCGAGCCGTGGCGCTGGCCGCCGGGCCTGGAGCTGCTCGACCTCTTCATGCTGCCCTGGCCGCGTCGCCTGTTCGGGTACGACGTGCTGATCAACGTCGTCGGCTACGCGCCGCTCGGGCTGCTGCTGTTCGCCGTGCACCTGCGCCATGGCGGACGCCTGCGCGGCGCGCTGGCCCTGAGCGTGCTCGTGCCGCCGCTCGTGTCCTACAGCATGGAAGTGCTGCAGACCTTTCTGCCGGGCCGCGTGCCGTCGCTGTCGGACTGGCTGTTCAACAGCCTGGGGGCGCTGGCCGGCGTCGTGATCGGCCTGGGCCTGCGCGCGGCCGGCGGGCTGCGGCGCTGGGAGGACATCCGCGCCGACTGGTTCGCGCCGAGGACGAGTGCGGCGCAAGTGCTGCTGCTCGTCTGGCCGGTGGGCTTGCTGTTCCCGACGCCGCTGGCGCTCGGCGTGGGCCAGTGGCTGCCGCGTCTGGAGTCCATGGCCTACGACGCGCTCGACGGCACGCCGTGGGCGCTCGCCGATCCCCTTGACGATCCGCCGGTGATGCCGCTGCCGCCGGGCCTGGAGGCACTGGGGACCGCGCTCGGCCTGCTCGCACCGGTGCTGCTGGCGCTGGCGATTGCGCGCCCCGGCTGGCGCCGCCTCCCGCTGATCGCCGGAACGCTGCTCCTGGGCATGCTGGGCATGAGCGTGGCGACCGGCCTGAGCGTCGGGCCGCAGCACGCGTTCGCGTGGATGACGCTGCAGGCCAAGGCCGGGCTGGGCCTCGGGCTGGTCCTTTCACTGCTGTGCGTGCCGCTGGCCGGGCGCACGGCGGCAGCACTCGGCCTCATCGTGCTGTGCGCGCTGATCGCGCTCGTGACGCAGGCGCCGAACGACCCTTACCTGCTGGCCAGCCTGCAGACCCTGCAGTTCGGTCGCTACATCAACCTCTACGGCATGGCGCAGTGGATCGGCTGGGTCTGGCCCTTCGCCACGCTGGCATGGTTGCTGGGCCGCGTCGCGGCAGCCGGTGGACGCGATCCCGGATAATCCCCGGCATGAGTTCCTACTACCAGCGCCACATCTTCTTTTGCCTGAACCAGCGCGACAACGGCGAGTCCAGCTGCGGCGACCACGCGCCCCAGGCTGCCTTCGACCGCTGCAAGTCCCAGGTCAAGGCGGCGGGCCTGGCGGGCAAGGGCGGCGTGCGCGTCAACAAGGCGGGCTGCCTCGATCGCTGCGCCGGCGGGCCGGTGGCGGTGGTCTACCCCGAGGCCGTCTGGTACAGCTTCGTCGACGAGAGCGACATCGACGAGATCGTCGACAAGCACCTGAAGCACGGCGAGGTCGTCGAGCGCCTCGTGCTGCCCGAGCACATCGGCCGCTGATGAACGCGCAGACCGAGAAGCGCCTGATCGCCGGCCCGGCCGGCCAGATCGAATGCGCGCTCGACCGCCCGGCGGGTGAGGAGATGCGCGGCCTCGCGCTGATCTGCCACCCCAATCCCACCCAGGGCGGCACGATGGACAACAAGGTCGTACAGACGCTGGCGCGCGCCTTCCTGCAACTGGGCTTTCGCACGGTGCGCTTCAATTTCCGCGGCATCGGCCAGAGCGAAGGCGCGTGGGACGAAGGCGTCGGCGAGATCGACGACGCGCAGGCGGTGCTCGATGCGGTGCGCCAGGCTGACGAGCCGCTCGTGCTGGCCGGCTTCTCCTTCGGCGGCTATGTCGCCTCGCGGCTGGATCAGCGCCTGATGGCCGATCCGGCGCAGGCCGCCAAACGCCTCGTGCTCGTCGGCCCGGCCACCAGTCGCTTCGACGTGGCGCCGACCGTGCCCGCCGACACGCTCGTGATCCATGGCGAGGTCGACGACGTCGTGCCGCTCACGAGCGTGCTCGACTGGGCGCGGCCGCAGAGCCTGCCGGTCGTCGTCGTGCCCGGCGTCGGCCACTTCTTCCATGGCCAGCTGCCGCTGCTGAAAAACCTGGTCACTTCCTCCTTCTCCGCTTTTCCAGTCTGAAGTCCCGATGAAACGTTTTCTTGTTGCCGCCCTGATGGGCCTGGGTTCCCTGGCGATGGCCCCGGCGTGGGCACAGGCGCCGCAGGCGCCCGAGATCGCTGCCCGCAACTACATCCTGATCGACATGACGGCCGGCCATCACGTGCTGGCCGAGCGCGATGCCGACGCGCCGCAGGACCCGGCCTCGCTGACCAAGCTGATGACGGCCTACGTCGTCTTCAACGCCCTCAAGGAAAAGCGCCTGACGCTCGAGCAGACGCTGCCCGTCTCCAAGCGCGCCTGGGAAGAGTCGCGCGGCGGCAAGAGCGGCGAGTCGGTGATGTTCATCGACACCACCATGACGCCGACCGTCGACCAGCTGCTGCGCGGTCTGATCGTGCAGTCCGGCGGCGACGCGGCGGTGGCGCTGGCCGAGGGCGCCAGCGGCACCGTCGAGAACTTCGTCGCCCAGATGAACAAGCAGGCCGCGGCCTGGGGCCTGAAGAACACGCACTTCGTCAACGTGGGCGGCATGACCGACCCCAGCCACAAGAGCAGCGCGCGCGACGTGGCCGTGATCGCCATGCACATCATCGAGGACTACCCGCAGTACTACGGGTACTACTCGCAGAAGGACTTCACCTTCAACAAGATCAAGCAGGGCAATCGCAACATCCTGCTCACGCGCGATCCGAGCGTGGATGGCATGAAGACCGGCTATACCGAGGCCGCCGGCTACTGCCTGGTGGCGAGCAGCCATCGCGCCTTCCCCAATGGCGAGCGTCGCCTGCTCAGCGTCGTGATGGGCACGTCTTCCAAGATCGCCCGTGCCGACGAAAGCCAGAAGCTGCTGAACTGGGGCTACGCCGCCTGGGACGGCCTGCGCCTGTTCGCCAAGGACCAGGCCATCGCCACCGTGCCGGTCTGGAAGGGCAAGATCCCCGAGGCCAAGCTGGGCGCTGCCGGCTCGGTCTTCGTCGACGTGCCGCGTGGCGAGAACGCCGACCTCAAGACCGAGGTCCAGCACACCGAGCCGCTGGTCGCGCCGCTGGCCGCCGGCCAGCGCGTGGGCACGCTCAAGGTCAGCACCAAGAGCGGCGTGCTCGTCGCTGAGGTGCCGCTGGTCGTGCAGCAGGAAGTGCCTCAGGCCGGCCTGCTCGGCCGTGCGTGGGACGCCCTGCGGCTCTGGATCAAGTAGTAACGCCGAATGCCTTCGCCGTGACAGGCAGGGCCCTGCGGGCTTAAGCTTGCGCGGGTCGGCCTCAAGCATGAAGGGTGCCCCGTTGAACCAGCTGCCCGATCTGCCCTGCTACCTGAACGGCGTCTTCCAGCCGCTCGGCGAGGCGCGCGTTTCGCCGATGGATCGCGGCTTCCTGTTCGGTGACGGCGTCTATGAGCTGATCCCCGCCTACGGCGGCCGCTTGTTCCGCTTCGATGCCCACATGGAGCGCCTCGAGCATGGCCTGGCACGGCTGCGCATCGCCAACCCGCTGTCGCGCGCGCAGTGGCTGGGCGTGCTGCGCGAGCTCATCGCCAGCCTGGAGGCACCGGCGCACGCGCTGTACCTGCAGGTCACGCGCGGCGTGGCGATGCGCTCGCATCTCATCCCGGCCGATATCGTGCCGACGGCGTTCGCCTTCGCCAACCGGCTGCAGCCGGTCGCCGAGGCCGACCGTCACCACGGCGTGGCCTGCGTGACGGCGCGCGATTTCCGCTGGGAGCGTGGCGACATCAAGAGCACGTCGCTGCTCGGCAACGTGCTGGCCCGGCAGATCGCCACCGACGCCGGCGCCGCCGAGACCATCATGCTGCGCGACGGCTTCCTGACCGAGGCGTCGAGCGCCAACGTCTGGATCGTCAAGGAAGGCGCGCTGCTCGGTCCGCCGCGCAGCGAGCATGTGCTCGAAGGCGTGCGCTTCGAGCTGCTGCGCGAGCTCTGCGAGGAATGCGGCATCGCCTGCAACCGGCGGCCCATCAGCGAAGCCGAGCTGCTCGGTGCCGACGAGATCCTGCTGAGCTCCGCCGGCCGCGAAGTGCTCGCTGTCACCAAGCTCGACAACGAACCCGTCGGCCACGGCGCGCTGCATGGCAAGCCCGGACCCGTCTACGCGCGCCTCTACGAGGCCTACCAGCGCGCCAAGGCCTCACCACTGAACCTGACATGAATCTCCCGCCTGAAATCCCGCCCGAGCAGTCGCTCATCGAATATCCCTCCCGCTTCCCGATCAAGGTCATGGGCGCCCACGTCGACGGCTTTGCCGAAGCCATCGCCATGGTCGCGCAGCAGTTCGACCCCGAGTTCGACGCGACGACCATCGAGCGTCGCCCCAGCAGCAGCGGCAACTACCTGGGGCTGACTATCACCATCACGGCCACGAGCCGGGAGCAGCTCGACGAGATCTACCGCACGCTGACCACGCATCCGATGGTCAAAGTCGTTCTGTGAGCCCCTCGCCCAGCGCGTGGCGCTGGTTGGTCCCCCGAGGGGACGGCATCGTGGGCCGGCGTGGCCGACCCGCAATGCCAGCCGGGCCGGCTTGGGAACGGCCCGGCGCTCGGCCCGAAACGCGTGCGGCCTCTACGATGTGCGCATGATCCTCAAGACGATCCGCCCGGCCGACTACGCCGCCACCGAGGCCGCGATGCGCGCCTTCAGCGAAACGCGCGGCCCGGACACGCCCGACGAGCTCTGGCTCTGCGAGCACCCGCCCACGTATACGCAGGGCCTGGCCGGAAAGCCCGAGCACCTGCTCAACCCGGCGGGCATCCCGGTCGTCCAGACCAACCGCGGCGGCCAGGTCACCTATCACGGGCCGGGGCAGGTCACGGCCTATCCGCTCGTGGACCTGCGCCGGCTGGGCATCTTCGTCAAGGAATACGTCTACCGGCTCGAGACCGCCGTGCTGCAGACGCTGGAGCACTTCGGCATCACCGGCCATCGCGTCGCCGGCGCGCCCGGCATCTACGTGCGCCTGTCCGATCCGCACGGCCACGCCCGGCTGACGAGCCCGGCCGGGCCCGCGCACGATCCGTTTCGTGGCCTCGGCAAGGTGGCGGCGCTGGGCATCAAGGTCACGCGGCATCACGCCTACCACGGCGTCGCGCTCAACGTTTCGATGGACCTGAAGCCCTTCGCCGGCATCAACCCATGCGGCTACGCCGGGCTCGAAACGGTGGACCTTCTAAAATTGGGCGTTTCCACCGACTGGGCCACCGTGGCCGAAGTCTTTGGCGCGCGCCTCGCCGCCCATTTGAGCTGAGCCTCCGACACCCCGACATGGCCACCGAAAACGTCACCCACCAAGCCGCCAGCGCCGAGCAGTACGACGCCACCGCCAAGCAGAAGTCGCAGGCCAAGACGGCGCGCATCCCCATCAAGATCGTGCCGGCCGAAGTGCTCAAGAAGCCCGACTGGATCCGCGTCAAGGCCGGCAGCCCGACGACCCGCTTCTACGAGATCAAGCAGATCCTGCGCGAGCACAAGCTGCACACGGTCTGCGAGGAAGCCTCCTGCCCGAACATCGGCGAGTGCTTCGGCAAGGGCACGGCGACCTTCATGATCATGGGCGACAAGTGCACGCGCCGCTGCCCGTTCTGCGACGTCGGCCACGGCCGGCCCGATCCGCTCGACGTGGACGAGCCGCTCAACCTCGCCAAGACGATCGCGGCCCTCAAGCTCAGCTACGTCGTCATCACCAGCGTCGACCGCGATGACCTGCGCGACGGCGGTGCCGGCCATTTCGCCGAGTGCATCCGCAAGGTGCGCGAGCTGAGCCCGACGACGCAGATCGAGGTGCTCGTGCCCGACTTCCGCGGCCGCATGGACCGCGCGCTCGAGATCCTCAAGGCCGCGCCGCCGGACATCATGAACCACAACCTCGAGACCGCGCCGCGCCTGTACAAGGAAGCGCGCCCCGGTTCCGACTACCTTTTTTCACTCAACCTGCTCAAGCGCTTCAAAGAGGAAGTGCCCGGCGTGCCGACCAAGTGCGGCATCATGGTCGGCCTGGGCGAGACCGACGAGGAAATCCTCCAGGTCATGCGCGACATGCGCGCCCACGACATCGACATGCTGACGATCGGCCAGTACCTCGCGCCGAGCGGCCACCACCTGCCGGTGCGCCGCTACGTGCACCCGGACACCTTCAAGATGTTCGAGGCCGAGGCCTACAAGATGGGCTTCAAGCACGCGGCCGTCGGCGCCATGGTGCGCTCGAGCTACCACGCCGACCAGCAGGCCCATGAAGCCAGCGAAAAGGCGGCAGTCCAGGCGGCGGCCAAGACGGCGGGCTGAGTGGGATCGCGCAGGGCCTCGCGCGTGAAAGCGCGTAGGCTCGCGCCATGACCCGCGTCGCGAACGAAGCCATCGCCTGCCCGCAATGCACAGCGCCCATGGAAGCGCTGGCGCTCGAAGGGCATTACGGCCAGCCCGTCCAGACCGACCTCTGCGGGCACTGCAACCTGATCTGGCTCGACGCCTTCGAGTCCATCAATCTCTCGGGCCTCGGCTGGGTCCAGTTGCTGCGCCGCATGCAGCTGGCGACCGCCACGCCGACCGCGCCCATGCGCGACACGCTCGATTGCCCGCGCTGCCGCAGCCGGTTGAGCCTTGTGCACAACCAGTCGCGCGCCGGGCACTTCGGCGAGCTCGAATGCCCGCGCTGTCGCGGCAATCTGGCGAGCTTCGCGCTGCTGCTTGCGCGCTGCGGGTTCGTGCGGCCGTTCTCGCGCCGCGATCTCGACACGCTCGCCAAGGAAGGGCGCGAGGCGAGCTGCCTCAATTGCGGCGCGGGCATCGCGCGCGAGCATGCTGCACGGCCGGACGCGCGCGAGGCGCACTGCACGTATTGCAGGAGCCCGCTGCTCGCGATCGACATGCCGCGCTTTCTCGACGTACTGCTGCGCCGTCATGCCGAGAACCTGCCGCGCGAGGGCCAGCGCCTGGCCTGGGCCTGCCGCGGCTGCGGCGCGCCGCTGGAGCCCACGCACGGCGCGGCCTGCGAGCACTGCGGGCATTGGGTCGTCGTGCCCTCGCTGGTCGACCTGCGACCGCTGCTCGACGCTGTCGAACCCGCGCTGCGTGCGATGCGTCCACGCGGCGGCCGGCCGCATATGCGCAGCCGTGCGGGCGATGCCAGCGAGACGGCCCTGGCGCGCTACGTACTGCGCCTGAGGGCCTGGATCACCGGACGCTAGCCGCCGCGCTCAGAACGTCGCCCAGTCGCTGTCGCCGCCTCCTGCGGCCACGGGTTTCTCGACCGCGACGCTCGCCGCCGGCCGCGCAGCCCGCGGTGCCGGCTTGCGCGCCTCGGGTTTAGAGGCGGCCTTGGCGGCGTTTACCGCGCCGGTTGCAATGGCGCGCACCGCCACATGCTGCGCGACGACCCGTGCTGTGGCGGTCGCCCGCTGCGGGCGGGCCGGTGCTGTCGCAGCCGCGACCGGCGCTGACGCTTGCCCCATCCAGGCTTCCGCGCCGGCCCCGAGCTTGAAGACGCTGACCGCCTGCACCAGCTCCTGCGCCTGACGGCTCAGGTGATTGGCCGAGGCGGCCATCTCCTCGACCAGCGCGGCGTTCTGCTGCGTGGTGTGGTCCATCTGCGTCACGGCCTCGCCGACCTGGCCGACACCGGTGCTCTGCTCGATGCTGGCCGAGCTGATCTCGCCCATGATGTCGGTGACGCGGCGGATGCTCGTGACCACATCGTTCATCGTCGTGCCGGCCTGGTCGACGAGGCGCGTGCCCTGGTCGACGCGCTCGACGCTGGCCGTGATCAGGCCCTTGATCTCCTTGGCCGCCTCGGCGCTGCGCTGCGCCAGCAGGCGCACCTCGCCGGCCACGACGGCGAAGCCGCGGCCCTGCTCGCCGGCACGGGCCGCCTCCACCGCGGCGTTGAGCGCGAGGATGTTGGTCTGGAACGCGATGCCATCGATCGTGCCGATGATGTCGACGATCTTCTTGGAGCTGTCGCTGATGCCGCGCATGGTCTCGACGACCTGCGAGACCACCTCGCCGCCCTGCGTCGCCACCTCGCTGGCGTTCTGGGCCAACTGGTTGGCCTGGCGCGCGTTGTCGGCGTTCTGGCGCACGGTGGAGCCGAGCTGCTCCATCGACGATGCCGTCTGCTGCAGCGCGCTGGCCTGTTGCTCGGTGCGCGACGACAGGTCCTGGTTGCCCTGCGCGATCTCGGCGCTGGCCGTCGAGACCGAGTCGCTGCCCTGGCGGACCGTGCCGACAAGGCTGACGAGATTGCCCTGCATGCTGCGCAGTGCTTCGAGCAGGCGGCCGAACTCGTCTGCACGACCCACCGTGATGTCGTTGCTCAGGTCGCCATCGGCCACCTGGCTGACGATCTTGACGGCTTGCTCCAGCGGCCGCATGACGGCCGGGATGATGAACCAGGCCGCGCCCAGCGCGATCGCGATCACGACGATGCAGGCCGCAATCAGTCGCCACCGCCGCGCCTCGTAGGTGGCCTGCGCATCCACAACCATTTGTTGCGAGCGCGCCTGGGTGAACTCGTTGTAGTCGTCCGATGCCTTGGTCAGCGCGGCCAGCAGCGGGCGGCATTGCTTGTCCATCTTGTCGACCGCGCCATCTCGGTCGCCGGCCAGGGCCTTGCCGACGATGTCCAGGGCGACCGGCTCATAAAGGCTCTCGATGCGCGCGATCTCGGCGATCTTGGCCTTGCCTGCATCGGGGACGTCTGCCGCGGTACCCAGTTCCTTGAGTCTTGCCATGCGAGTCCGCACGTCGCCAACAGCCTTCTCGACCGAGGCCTTCTCCAGCGCCTTGTCCTCGGGTGTGGTCACGAGGACCAGGTTGCGCGCCGCGATCGCGCGCACGTCGATCGATTCGCGCACCATGTGCGCTGCCGTCGAGCGCTGCGCGATGCCGTCGATGTAGCCGCGGAACGCATCGTTGGCCTCGCCCATCTCGCGCACGACGACCACGCAGATAAGCGCGACAAGCGCGATCAGGATGCCAAATGCCATCAGCAACTTGGCGCGGATCGTCAGTGAATTGCTTGTAGTCATGGAGCCCTCCCTGTGAGTTGCACAGGTGCGCACCGGCATACGGCCGGGCTGGACGCAGCGCAACCGGGATCGATGATCGGCTTTTCCTCGGAACGCGCCAAATGGGCATATGCACATCCGGGCGATTCGCAGCACGAGTTGTTGGCGTCCTGAAAGCTTCGCTGGACGCCCCGCCCGAAAGCGTGCGGAAATGCTCGGTTCCGCCTGACTGGGCCGTTATTTGCGCGGGGCGCCTGCCTACCAGCGGCCGGCGATGTTCTTGAGCAGCGTATCCAGCGCCGCCAGGCGGCGGTTCTGGACGTCGAGCAGGGACTGCTCCGCACTCAGCAGCGCGGTCTGCGCCGTGACGACGTTGAGATAGCTGACCGTGCCGGCGCGGTATTGATCCAGCGTCAAGTCAAGGTTGCTCGCGGCGGCCTTGCGCGCCTGGTCCTGCAGGGTTTCCTCGGTCGCGAGGTGGTTGGCCTGGACCAGGTTGTCTTCGACCTCCTGCAAGGCCGTCAGCACGGTCTGGCGATAGGTGGCCGTGGCGGCGTCGGCGCTGGCGCGGGCCTGGGCGCTGGCCAGCTGGCGCTGGCCGCTGTCGAGGATGGCTTCGGTCAGCGAGGCGCCGAGCGACCACACGAGATTGGGCGCCGAGACGAGCTGGTTGAACGAGCTGTGGCGCCAGCCGCCGGAACCCGTGAGGTCGATCTGCGGGAAATAGGCCGCATCGGCCACGCCGATCTGCAGGTAGGCCGCGACGACGCGAGCGCGCGCCGCGCCGATGTCGGGCCGGCGTTCGAGCAGCGTGGCGGGCAGGAACTCCGGCAAGGCAGGTGCGGCCGGCAGTGCCTTTGCTGCCGGCAGCGCGAAGGACGAGGGCGGCACGCCGAGCAGCACGGCCAGCGCGTGCTCGTAGGTGGCGCGCTGGCTCTTGGCTTCGAGCGCCTGGGCGCGCGTGGCGTCGAGCTGGGTCTCGGCCTGCAGCACGTCGCTGCGCGCGGCGACGCCGCTGTCGAAGCGCGCCTGCGTCAGGTCGAGCGAGCGCTGGTAGGCCGCGACGCTGCGGTCGAGCAAATCGCTTTGCAGCTCCGACGAGCGCAGCGAGA
>Ga0213872_10000276_pt1 | contig 43790 bp, 46 predicted proteins | sample VelepicomBERX_R2_FD_160071 | JGI IMG/M metagenome (GOLD analysis project Ga0213872, IMG submission 160071) | Rhizosphere microbial communities from Vellozia epidendroides in rupestrian grasslands, the National Park of Serra do Cipo, Brazil - RX_R2 | ecosystem: Host-associated > Plants > Roots >... | reverse complement strand
CTCGACAACCCCAACCTGATGCTGGAAGCCGACAGCGCCAATCTCTCGAACGCCTACGCGCAACGCGCGGGCGCCGTGGACGAACGCCCGCTGCGCGAAGCGCTGGCTTCCGGCTTGACTGCCGTCAACATCACCCTGGGCCATGTGGCCGGAGAGGCCGGGCCTTTCGAAGCAACGGTGCGCGACATTGCCTGCTGGGATTCATTCATCCGCCAACATGCGCGTACTTTGCGCAAGATCTGCGATCTATCCGATCTGGATGCCGCAAAATCCCAAGGCCAGGTGGGCGTGATCTGCGGCTTCCAGAACACCCTGATGCTGGGGCAGGACCTGTCACGCGTCCGCATGTTCTCGCAACTTGGCGTCAAAGTAATTGGACAACATCGCCTGCCGCCAAATGCTGCACACATGGGCCTTCGCGGTCTGCGCAAGCCTGGCAGGCGCGCCGTCGGCCTGGGCTGTCGACTACACGGTGCAGATCCATGGACAGGCGGCCGGCCTGCAACACCGTCTATCGCGAGTGCTTCGGCAACCTGCCCATGCCTGCTCGCAGCGCGCCGGGCTGCAACGGGCTGGCCCTAGGGGCGCGGGTCGAGATCGAATGCATCGCCGCCGCGCCGTGCGTATAAACCCCGAGCCACACCAGGGGCGATGACTTTTGTCTCCGGCCCCCAGCAGACCCAGAATTGCCACCTTTCTCGCTGTACCAAAGAGAATTCCATGCCATTGCGACTTCGTAGTCTCAGATCCGTGGTGCTCGGCCTCGCCGCCGCCAGCGCCGTTCTTCTGGTTGCTTGCGGACAGGACACGGCGGCCGTGCAAGCCGCCGCAGCGCCTCAGGCCGCCGACCCCGTGGCGCCGCCGTCTCCCGACGGCATCCCCCTGGCCGAGCCCCATGCGGCAGCCGTGCACGAACCCAGCAGCCCGCAAGCCTGGGGCGGGCCGCGCAAGGACAGCGATGCCACCTTGTCGGACCGCGTGGTGCGCTACGCCATCAACGCCAAGCTGAACCCGCAGACGCACGAGATCGACGGCCTCGAACACCTGACCTGGCGCAACCGCAGCGCCCAGCCGGTCAAGGCGGTCTACCTGCACCTGTACCTGAACGCGTTCGAGCACGCGAACTCGACCTATTTCACGGAGAAGCGCAACCTGGACTTCGGCGTGCGCTCCGACGTCAGCATCAAGGATGGCGAATGGGGCCATGTCGCGCTGGGCGAGGTCAAACAGGGCGAGGCCCGGGTGCCGACCTGGTTCGTGCACCCGGACGGCGGCAGCAGCACCGACCACACCGTGGTGCGCCTGGACCTGCCGGAGGCCGTGGCGCCCGGTGCCAGCACGACGCTGGAGATCCCCTTTCACGACCAGCTGCCGCGCGTGATCGAGCGCACCGGCTACTTCGGCAGCTTCCATCTGGTCGGCCAATGGTTCCCCAAGATCGCCGTGCTGGAACTGCCGGGAGAGCGCGGAGCCAAGACCGTGCGCTGGAACGCGCACGAGTTCCACACGCTCAGCGAGTTCTACGCCGACTATGGCAGCTATGACGTCAGGATCAGCGTGCCCAAGGAGTACACCGTCGGCGCCACCGGCGAAGAGGTCGAGACCAACATGGACCTGCCGGGCCTGATCACGCACCGGTTCCTGCAGGACGACGTGCACGATTTCGCCTGGACCGCGGACAAGCGCACCGCCAAGCCGCTGGAGGGCGAGTACCGGGGCGAAGGCAGTCCGGTCGTCAAGGTCAAGGTGCTGTACCCGCCCGAATATGAGGCTAGCGCCGCACCCGTGCTGAAGGCCACCCTCGATTCGCTGGCGTACTTTTCCAAGACCTTGGGGCCCTACCCCTACAAGACCGTCACGGCGGTGATTCCACCCTTCAACGCCGAAGAAGCCGGCGGCATGGAGTACCCGACCTTCTTCACCGCGGAAGCCGATGCCGACCCCAGGCCCGGCACGGCGGACCGCAGTTCGCTGGACTTCACGGTCATCCATGAGTTCGGCCACGGGTATTTCTACGGCATCCTGGGCTCCAACGAATTCGAGGAGCCGATGCTGGACGAAGGCCTGAATCAGTATTGGGACATGCGAATGATGCGCGACCTGGGGCAGGCCTGGTCCTTGTCCACGCCGTTCATGAAGCAGTTGGGCCTGAACCTCTCGTCTACCGGCTTCACGCGGGACCGCATCGCCGCCATGCGCCACGAGCCCAGCGATCCGCTCGGCGGCAACTCCTGGGACCGCTTGAGCAGCATGGGCTATGCCTCGGTCTACATGCGTACCTCCACGACCCTGCGCGACCTTGAGGACGCGCTGGGCAAGCCGGTGATGGAAAAGGCCTTCAAGCTCTACTACCAGCGCTGGAAATTCCGCCACCCCGACATTGCCGACCTGCGCGACGCGCTGGCCGAGGCCAGCGGCAAGCCCGAGCTCGTGAACGCGGTGTTCGAGCAGCAGGCCTACCACGTCAGGCCCGTGGACGATCGCATCGACACCTTCACCAGCGTCGAGGAACTGCCCCAGCCCGGCACCTCGCAGCAAGACGGCAAGTGGCTTGAGCTGCGGCAGGAAGATCTCGACGAGCAAGTCGAACGCGCGCGCGAGCAATGGGACAAGGCGCACCCCGACGCCAAGCCGGGCACGGGACCCTACCCCTTCCGCACCACGCTGACCGTGCGCCGCCGCGGCGTGCCGGTGGACCAGGAGATCGTGGTCAGGTTTGCCGACGACAGCGTGGAAACCGTGCACCTGCGGGACGACGAACCCTGGCACCGATGGATCTGGATCAAGCCGGTCAAGGCCGTGTCGGCCCAGATCGATCCGCACGATCGCAACACGCTGAACGCCGAGGTGCTCAAGGGCAGCCGCGCGCTGGATGCCGACCGCAGCGCCTCGCGCCGTTGGGGCGCGGACATCGCCGCCGTCCTTCAAACCTTCTTCTCCCTGCTGGCTTCGCTATGAGCACGACCTCCTCCCATTCCTCGTTCCTGGCCAGCTTGCGGCACGCGCTCCTTCAAGCCCTGCAATGGCGACTGTTGCTGCTGGGCTTGCTGCTCGTATGGATTCCAACGCTGCTGGTGGCCCTGCCCGTCTGGCGCATCTTGGCCGTCGAGCTCGACCATGCCGTGCATGCGTCCGACTGGGCCCAGCGCTTTGACCCGCTGATGTGGAGCGAACTGGCCCGGTCCTTCAATTTCAACGGCCCGGCACTGGGCAGCGGCGCCGTGCTGGCCTTGGTGCTCACCCTGCTGCTGATTCCCTTCAACAACGCGATGGGCATCGCCGCATCGCGCGACGCCCGCGGCCTGGGCTTTGGCGAGCTGCTGCGGGGCGGCCTGAGGCATTACGGCGCCATGCTGCGCCTGCTGCTCTGGTCGCTGATTCCCGTGGCCGCCATTGCCGCTCTTGCGGGCATGGCATTGCACGCAGTCGCCGACTTCGGCGCGCATGCCATCCTGGAATCGGATGTGACCCTCCGGCGCTGGCTGGTGCTGGGCGTAACGGCCCTGCTGCTGCTGTTGTGGCACGCCTGCATGGAGGCCGGGCGCGGCTGGCTGGCATTCGCCGTGAGACGGCATTCAGCGCTGGGCGCCCTGGTGCAAGGCGTCAAGCTGGTGCTCGCGCGCCCAGGGCGCAGCCTGGGTCTCTATTTGACGATCACGCTCAAGGCCCTGGTGCTGCTGGCCGTGCTGGGCCTGCTGCGTACGCACCTGTCCGCCTTCACGGTGCCAGGTTTCCTGGCCGGCCTGCTGCTGACCCAGCTCCTGTCGCTGGTCACCCATTGGGCCGCCTACGCCAGGCTGTTTGCCATGCGCGAACTCACGGCCGAACAGCACGCCGGCACGCTGGCCTGAGGCTTGCCGAGGGCCTCAGGTCAGGCGAGGCTGAAAGCTCAATGCTGGTGGCCCCAGACCAGCATCGCATCGCGCTCCTGCACCGACAGCGTGACCTTGGCGCCCACGGGCAGGCAGACCTTGGTCTCGACATGCCCGAACGGCAGCCCCGTCAGGATGGGCGTCTTGGTGCGCTCGCGCACGGCCTGCACCGCTGACTTCAGCGTGTAGCCGTTGTCCAGCGGCGAATTGCGCCAGCCGCTGAAATCGCCCAGCACGACGGCCTTCTGCTGGTCCAGCACCCCCGCCTGATGCAGTTGCAGCAGGCTGCGCTCGACGCGGTAAGGATGCTCGTTCACGTCTTCCAGGAACAGGATGCCGCCCTTGATCTTGGGAAAGTGCGCCGTGCCCAGCAGGCTGTTGACCATGGTGAGGTTGCCGCCCCACAGCAGGCCGCTGGTCTCCAGGCCGTCGAAGCCCTTGTCGGCACGGAAGCCCACGGCCTCCAGCAGGCCGCTCATGGCCTCGGCAAAGCAGTCTTGCGTGACGTCGTCGACGCCGCCCTCTTCCTTGCTGCGGCCGAAGTCATAGCAGGCCATCGGACCGGCCCAGGTCTGCGTCAAGGTCCGGTCCTTGACATGGGCCAGCAGGCCCAGCTGCAAGGCCGTCAGGTCGCTCTGCCCGACCCAGCGCGTGCCCTGGCCGATGCTCTTGGCGATCAATGTCCAATCGAGTCGGTCGAGCAGGCGGCTCAGGCCGTAGCCGCCGCGCGTGGCCAGGGCCACCGAGGGCGCCGCCTCGGCGATGCGATGGATGGCTTGCAGGCGCGTCGCGTCGTCGCCGCCGAAACGCTGCTGCCTGGCCAGCGCATCGGCATCGACGTTGACGTCGAAGCCCATCGCCGCCAGGCGCTTGGCTGCGCGCTTGACATGTTGTGCTTGCTGGACCACGCCAGCGGGGGTGTAGAGGGTCAGGGAGCTCATGGGGTCAGGTTGTCCAGGGGTTGGGCGTCGCCGGTAGGAATGGGGGAAGCATCGGAATCGTCGGGAATGCCGGAGGCCAGGCCGACTCCGCGCGCCGCGTCACGCCGCTTGCGGGCGGCTTCGCGGCGCTCGGCAAAGAACTCCCGCAGCAGCTGCGACGAGGCCTCGGCCAGCACCCCGCCTTCGACATGCGTGTGGTGGTTCAGCTGCCGATTGTCGAACAGGTTCAGCACCGAGCCGGCCACGCCGGTCTTCGGGTCGGTGGCGGCAAACACCACGCGCTTGAGCCGCGCGTGCATCAAGGCCATGGCGCACATGGCGCAGGGCTCCAGCGTCACGTAGAGCTCGCATTCGGGCAGCCGGTAGTTGCCGAGCAGGTGCGCGGCATGCCGCAGCGCCACGATCTCGGCGTGCGCCGTGGGGTCGTGCGTGGTGATGGGCCGGTTGTAGCCGGTGGCGATCACCTGGCCCTGGCGCATCAGCACCGCGCCCACGGGCACCTCGCCGACCAGCAAGGCGTTTTGCGCCTGGTCCAGCGCCAGGCGCATGGCGAATTCGTCGGCGGGGTTGATCACGGAGGCGGTTTCCATCGCGGCCATCAGGGCATGGCAGCGGACGCCCGCTGCTCCCCGGCCTTCAAGCTGCTCTCGACCTGCTGCTTGACCGCTTCAGGCAACTGCGCAGGATCTGCCGCCGCTGCGCTGGCGCCGAGGCTGGCATTCACAACTTTCGATGTCGCAGGCTGCAGCACCGTTTGCGTCCGGTGCTTGACCAGCCACAACACGATCAGCAAAACAATCACAAGGCTCAAGATTCCGAAGACAGCTCGCACGGCGGGGATTCCTTTGCCAGGGACAAAAGCGATCCTCCCATTATCCCTGACCCGCCTGCAGGGCGGGACGCACCGGCCTGCGATAGCGCATCCGCATGAAGCCGGAAAACTGTGGCTCACGAAGCACGACGCCTGGTCCAAGCCCATTGACACCCGCCGAGCCATCAACACGGGCGGGGAGTTGGTCCGGCTCCACGAATATTTGGCTGCGCCCATGCAAGGCCATGGAGGGCCAAGAACGCTAGCCCAGGCTGCCGCGCCAAGCGTCCCTTGGCGCGCAGCCGTACCAGCGACGGAAGGCGCGGCGGAAAGCCCCGCCATCGTAGAAACCCAGGCGCAGGGCAATGGTCTCGATGTCCCAGTCAGTTTGTTCCAGATGGTGGCGGGCCATCCCCCGCACGCAGTCTTCGCGCAACTGGCGGAAGTTCACCCCCTCGACCCTCAGCCGACGGCGCAGCGTGGCTTCGCTCAGGTGCAGACGATGGGCCAGGGTGGCGAGGTCAGACATGAGGTCGCCCACGATCAGGGCAGCATCCAGGCTGGCGCGGATCTGGCGGTGAAGGAGCGGCGCCTCGTCGGCCTCACCCCAAAGCCGGCAGGGCAAGCCGTCCACGAAGCCGTCCAACTCGGCTGGCTTGCGGACCACAGGGCGATCCAGTAGGGCGGCATCGAACTCAAAACGGTGCGCCCGGGCTCCCACCGACACAGGCGCCCCGAGGAGGCTGATCAAGGGTGTGAATTCATCGCGGGACGGATAAGCCAGGTCCACCAGGCAGGACTCGGCCGACGGTCGCAGACGCAGGGAATCCATTTCAAAAATGGCGGTGATGCCGGCCACGGACAAGGACAGGCGGCCGCCCCGGGGGGTGGATCAGCTCACAGAACTCGGCAGCGCACTCGACGGCCCGCCGCAAGGTGGGGCAGGTCAGCATGGCGCGGAACATCATCACCACCGCACCCCGGGTCATGGGGGTGGCCGTCGTCATTGGCGATACGCGCTTCCAGCGCCTCGACGGCTTCCCGGTACCGGGCCTTGCGATGGACGTCGCCGCCCTGGGCGGCCTGGGCGAGGATTTCGATCAGCGACGGAGCGGAGTTGCGGGTCACGGCCGGGAACAGGCTAGACAAGAGAGCAGGCGCTCAGTATCTCGTCGCCTGTTTCGGCGGCAGTTGCCGTGCCTGACCACTATTGACCGGCGCGGTAGCGTTTTGCGTTCGGGCCGGTCCTGCCGGCCTGCATGGACCTCGATCAAGAATGATTGCTTTCAAGTTTCCGGAGAAGGCGACATGATCAAGATCCAGGATCGGATCGAGGTGGTAGCGAACGACCTCCCGCGCTTGCAGGCGCTGCTGTCCCAGTCCTATGTTCGCGCGCCCGCGCCCTGGACTGGGACAGCGGCCTGCAGACCCGGGACTACGTGTGGGAGCAGGAATTGCCTGCAAAATGTCATTTACGCCAACATCCCCCATGACCACAATGCGTCGCATGTTGATTCTGATGACCGAGGTGTGAAGCATGTCCCGATTTGTACGCGTTGTGTGGGCTGCCCTGGCCAGCGCAGCTTTGGCCTTCTCGAATGTTCAGGCCGATACGGCCATCGTGCCGGATGCGGCCGCCGCGGTCGTGGCGGCGGACAAGATCGCCCCCTATCTTCCGCGCTTCGGCCGCCAGCGCCCGGTGGTGGCGGTGTTGGGCGAGAACAGCAATACCGTGCTGACGGATTTTGTGGTGCCCTACGGCGTGCTGGCGCAGTCGGGCGTGGCGGACGTGGTATCCATCGGTACAACGGCGGGGCCCCTCCAATTGCGGCCTGCACTGCGCATCGTGCCGGATGAAACGATGGCGAGCTTTGACCAGCGCTTCCCGCAAGGGGCGGATTACGTCGTCGTCCCTGCCATCGGCAAGCGCGGCTACGGGCCCGAGGGTGCATGGCTGACGGCGCAGGTGGCCAAGGGTGCGACGATCGTCAGCATCTGCGATGGCGTTCAGGTGGTAGCCGATGCCGGCCTGCTGAAAGGGCGGCGCGCAACGGGACATTGGGCCTCATATGCGAACCGCGTGGCGGCGCACCCGGATACGCAGTGGGTGACGAACGCGCGCTACGTGGTGGACGGCCGGTTCGTGTCGAGTGCCGGGATTTCGGCGGCCCTGCCGACAGCGTTGGCGCTCGTGGAGGCGATCGGCGGCACGGAGCGGGCCAAGGCCTTTGCGGTGACACTGGGCGTGGACAACTGGAGCACGCAACACGATAGCGACGCGTTCAAGCTTGGCTTTGGCATCAAGATGACCCACTGGGTCAATATGAACCTGCATAGCACGCAGACCATTGGCATTCCGGTTGCGGCCGGCGTGGATGAGATCGACCTGGCGCTTCGGGCGGAGAGCTGGTCACGCACGATGCGCAGCGAGGCCGTCACCGTGGCGGCTGTCGACGGCCCGATCAAAACGCGCGGCGGGTTGACGCTGCTGCCAGACAACGCGGCGGGTCGTGGTGCGGTGCCTGATCTGACCCTGCCGGCCGAGGATGGCGTGAAGGGTGGCCAGGCGATCGACGCGGCCCTGGCCGAGATCGAATCGCGCTATGGAGCGGGTACGGCGCGGATGGTTGCGCTCGCCTTCGAATACCCCTGGAAGGGCTTGTAAAGCGGAAGTGGAAATGACGTCTGGACCTCCATTACCACCTCGACTACCACCTCCACTACCTATCGCGCTGCTGGCCTACGATGGCATGAATCTGCTCGATTTGAGTGGGCCGCTGCAAGCATTCGCGTCCGCCAATCGCGTGAGCGCGACGGAAGGCGGCCCGCAGCTGTATGAGGCCGTCGTGGCGTCGGCGCAAGGCGGGATGGTGATGACCAGTGCGGGGCTTGCCATCGATACGCGCGCCGTGGGCGAGCTCGATGGCTGGCACATCGATACGCTCGTGGTGTCCGGCGGCTACAAGGGCGAGGATTACGGCCGGCACCCGGTGCTGAAAGCCTGGATTGCGGCACGGACAGCATGCGTACGGCGCCGGTATCGTTGTGATCTAGGCAACCGGGTCACTTCCATTGACCTCAATTGACTGAGCATCGTGGCCTCCTATTCGCCATCCATCGCGGCGTAGATGCTCGATACCCATTCCACGAAGACCCTTACCTTCGTGCTGAGCCGACGGCTGGGTGGATAGACGATATAAACCTCTAAAGGTGTCGGACGATAAGATTCGAGAACGGGCCTCAACTCACCTCGTTCAATCCACGGTCGCACGTTGAAATCCATAGTGTGAATAAGGCCGAGGCCCACCAAGCCTGCTGCTAAATGTGCGTTGCTTTCGTTGACCAGAACGCTGTTCGTAGCCGGCACCTCGATAAGTTCTCCTTGATCCAGGAACCGGAGAGGCTGGACCAAACCAGTCCGCGCAGAGAAATACCCTGCGACGGGAAACTCCTTCTTGCTGATGTCCGTTGGGTGCTTAGGCACTCCATGACGCCTCAAGAATTCTGGACTCGCACATGTGGTCCATCGTAGCGAGCCTAGCCGCTTGGTTACCAGCGCTGGGTCATCGGCAACGCTGCGAATTGCGCAGTCAATGTTTTCACCGACCAGATCCAGCGTTCGATCGGTGACGCTCAGTTGTACCTGGATGTCGGGATAGCGGGACCGGAAGTCCGGTAGCGCTGGAATGATCACGGCACTGGCGGTCGAGCCCCCCGTATCCACTCGCAGCGAACCACGAGGGCTACGTTGCGACCTACCAAGGGTGGCTTCGATGTCCTCCAATTCGCTCATCAGGTGTCGCGTGCGCTCGTAATAGGCAGCGCCGTCCGCGGTGACGCCGACTCGCCGTGTGTTGCGTTCCAGCAGCCGTACACCGAGGTGCTGCTCCAGCATCTGGATCGACTTGCTCACCGTCGCGTTGGGCATCTGCAGCGACTCCGCTGCACGGCCGAATGCGCCGGTCTCAACGATCCTGGCGAAGACACGGATGGCTTGGAAGTGGTCCATTATTCATCTGCGTGGAAAAAGAAATCACTTTTACCTGGTTTATCCACAAAGTAAAGGTAAATAGACTTCTTCGCATGTACCTCACTTACGAAAACGGAGTCCACCCATGAGTGCAAAAGTGAACCTGGATCTGGCTAACGCCTTCCTCGCCAAACTCGGTTCGGGCGCCAGTCCCGATCAGGTTGCTGCCCTGTTTGCAGAGGATCTTCTGTGGAACATTCCCGGCGATGCAGGGGCGCTTCCCTGGCTTGGACGGAAGATCGGACGCAGCGCCGTGGTCGACTTTGTTCGCGACACGCGGGCCATGCTCGAGCGGGAAAGTTTTGAAATCCAAGATGTCCTCGCTAGCGACCAGCGCGCGGTGATCTTGGGAGAACTGAAGTCCCGGCTTATCCAGACAGGCAAGTCGGTCGAGACGCCGTTTGCCCTCGTGCTCACCTTCGCGAACGGCAAGATCGCGTCGTACTTGATGCTGGAAGACAGCTTCGCCGTTTCTCGTGCCGCTCGCGATAGTCAGGCTGCATAGCAACAAGCCCAAAGCACACGCAGACAACGGCATCTTGGCACCGACGACTCTCGTACCTTCGGCCGGATCGGTCGTAGTGAATAGGCGCTCGACGCTCGCCCTTTAGTACAAGTTATCGCACAGGCCTTGCCCGGCCATGAGATTGGCAAGGTGGCCGGCGATAGCCACCGATAGCTGTCGATAGTCCCCGAAGGACGTCAATTCATTCCCACTCCATCATCAACGGGGCTCGCAAGCCCGCGTGGTTAAAGGGATTGGCAGTGATCAACATGGGCCATTACCGTCGTTTTTACCGTCATCCGACAAGAGCTTTGTCTGGCACGGCGGATGGAAAGTATTGAGGGGCGACGACTCTAGCAACACCATTGTCAATCGCCCTCTAGGATAGCGCAGACAAGTGCCGCGGTCTTCCTCCAATCCTCACTTCGCTGAGAGCTTCGTGCTTGCCTGCCCTCCTCTTCTGAATCCGCGATCCCCCGCCATGAATGCCTCAAGCATGTGCGGGATCAGCGTCACCGCATCGACCACTTCACCATAGCCATAGGTTTGGGCGTGCAATGCGGCATAGCGGTCGAGGTCGGCCTTCAAGTTAGCCGGGCACGCGAATGTCAGCTTGACATTCTCGGTCTTGGGCAGCGGCCCCAGCCGCAGCTTCTTGGTCGTGCTCATCGCATCGCTCCCCTGTTGAAAAACAGCGGCTGGTACGGCCGCAGTACCAAATCGCGGTTGACGATGATGCGAACCGGCAGGCCCGGCCGCTCCGTCAACGTCGGCTGGATGTTCATGTTGCGCCGGGTCATCTCCTGGCCCACCTGGTTCACGCTGTCCTGCAAGCTGCCCTGTCCGGCGATGATGACGCGGTTGCCGTCCTGCCGGTTCTGCGGCGCGGCCAGCTCGGCGCCTACGCCCAGCAGCGTGGTCAGCGCCGCACCGGCAAAGACCCGATCCCAATGCCAATCAACCCTATCCTCCAGGCCGGCATAGCCGGCCGGGTCGGTGCCTGCGAGGTTGTCGAGCTTCAGCGAAGACGTGTCGGGCAGGATGATGCGGTTCCACACCACCTGCACGCGGCTCTGCCCATAGCTCACCTGGCTGTTGTACTTGCCCAGGATGCGCGAGCCCTGCGGGATCAGCAGGAACTTGCCCGTGGCAGAGTCGTAGACCGGCTCCGTCACCGTGCCGATCACGTCGCCCGGCAGGTCGGACTTGATGCCCGTCACCAGCGCGCCCGCGATCACAGTGCCCGCCATCACCTGATACGGCGAGGCCGGCATTTGCAGATTGCCGGAGTTGCGGGTTTCCGTAGAACCGCCTTTCAGGAAAGCCTCTTTCTGGTCTTGCCGGTTCTGCGCAGCAGTGGGATCGGAGGGCTGGGCCGCCGCCGAGGCCGGCCCGGCCGCGAGAGGATCGAAGCCCGCCAAGGCGCTGCCAGGAGAAGCTGCTGCGACTTGGGCTGAGCCAGACGCAGCGGCCTTGCCCGGATTGCCCGAGCGGAAGAACACCGACGAACCCGCCGCGGCGTCGGCTTCCTTGCGCCGTGCATCCTCCGGGTCATGGCCCGGCGGCGCATAGGTCGGTGTCACGGGCTGCTGCGAATGCAAGATGGCCGGCCCAAGGTCGCCCGGCAGCGGCGGCCCTAGCTCCGGCACCTTCGCCGGCAGCTTGGAATAGTCCGAAGGCAGGCCGTCCAGCCCTTCGGACTTCGAGACGCGATCCACGTTGTACAGCTCGGTCTGTTCGCCTGCATTGCGCCGATGCGGCTGCAACGACCAGATCGTGGCCCCGAACACAGCGACCGACAGGCCGCCGGCTAGGATGACCAGCGTGCGCCGATTCAACCGAGTCACCGGACGCGGCTGCGCGCGCAGCGCCATCGCGTCGGGTGCCACCTTGCCGGCCTGCGGCGCGGCATGGTCGGAAATGTCGTCCTGACTCATGGTCAGTTCCTCCGCGTGCCATCCGTGCGTTCGATCCGCACCACGTCGCCCTTGTCGCCGCCCAAGCGCAGTTCGGCCGCGCCGAACAGCCGATCCACGATGTAGTACGGCGGGCGGAATCGGTAGTTGACGAGCTGGCCGTCGCCCTGCGTGCCGATCACGAACAGCGGCGGCAGCTCGCCCTGGGCGATGCCCGGCGGAAACTGGATGTAGACCTTCTCGCCGTCGTCGAAGGCTCGCAGCGGCTTCCACGGTGGATTGCTGCCGCTGACCGCGTAGCGGAAACGGATCTTCTCCAACGACAGGCCCGCATCGACTGGCGCCGCAGCGCTGGCCGCCTGCGCCTGGCGCTGCAGGGCCAGCATCTTGTCCTTCGGATACTCCCAGGACACCGAGGCCATCCAGGTCTTCTCGGTAGAGGTCAGTTCCAGCAGATACGTCCTGCGGCTGGTCGTGATGACGAGATTGGTCTTCAGGCCCGAGCGGATGGGCTTGACCATCACGTTCACGCGCAGCGCATCACCGCTGCCGCTCGATGTGTCGCCCACGATCCAGCGCACCGTGTCCCCGGCGGCGACCGTCACCAGTTCCTCGCCGGGCTGGAGCGCGATCACGGTCACGCGGCCCACGGCCGCATAGACCTGATAGAGCGCGCCATCGGTGAAGGGCCAGACCTGAATCGCGTTGACGTAGCCCTCGCGCGTGGGCGCAATGCGCGCCTCAGCATTGGCGCGGGCTACGCGCACGGTTTCGTCGGCAGGTTCCGCCGCAGGCTTGGCGTCCGGTACAGGCTTCATCTGCGCCGGCATCGGCAACACCTCGGGCACGGTCACGACCTCCACCGGCTTCGGTACGTCGGGCAGCGGCTGGGCCTGTACGGGCTCATCGAGCGAGATGGCCGGCGGCGGCTTGCCCTGTGTAGCGCAGCCTGCAAACAAGACGCCGGATGCCAGCAGGATCAGCGGCAAGACGGATTTACGGAAATACGGATTCATGGCTTGGCTCCTTCCGAAGAATCGAGTTCACGGCTCCACGACAGTCCGTTGACGTAGATGCCCAAGGGGTTCTTGCGCAGGCGCTGCTCGGTGCGCGGGGTCTGCTGCACGATGGAAATCACCGCGTTCCAGCGTTCGGTGCGATCCAGTGCGCCGTTGACGTAGCGCGTCTCCGTCCAGCGCACGTTGAAAGACGTGTCGCTGGCGCGGGTCACACTGGTGATCTGCACCGTCACCGACTCCTTGCCGATGCGCGCGAACGGATCGTTCACGCGGGCGTAGTCGTTGAGCACCACGGCGCCCTTGTCGGTGGTGTAGTTGTAGGCATCGAGCCAGTTCTGGCGGACCACGATGGGGTCGATGGACAGCGAGCGCACCAGGCCGATGAAGCGGCCCAGGTGGTAGGCAACCTGGGCATCGCTGGGCCGGTACGGCGTGGCGGCTTCGCCCACGGCACGCACCTGCCCAGCTTGATCGACCTCGATCACATAGGGCGTCACGATGGACTGCGCCGAGCGCCAGACCAGGCCACCGGCCATCAGCAGCGCGAGCGCGAGGCAGCCGAAGGCCATCAAGCGCCAGTTCTTCGCCTGCACGCGCGGCGAGCCGATGCGCTCGTCCCACACCTGGCCAGCGGCTTGGTACGGCGTGGCGGGCTGAGGCGTGTCGGCGTAGCGCACCTGGGGTCTTTTGAATCGCATGAGGGTTCTCCTTGGGGATCAGGAATCGGAGGTCATCCGTCGTCGCGCAGACTCGGGCCTTGGCTGGAGCTGCCGCCATCGCCACCGCGCAGCGTGTGGGCGGCGGTCGTCGCGGCATGGGTGAGTTGCTGCCTGCGGTGCAGGCGCTTGGCCCACGCGGGCTGTTCGGCGGCGGCGGGCGCGGCGGAATCGGCTGCGCCCTGCGCGCCGCCAGACGAGGCGGCGTCATCGGGCCGGAAGGCGGCGGCGACACGCTCCTTCATCGAACGTGCGCCATCGGCGACCTTCTGCCCGGCAGCCTGCGCACCAGTCTTGGCGACATTGCCCACGCCGGCGGCGGCGCCCTTGAGGCCGCCGCCTGCCGAAGCGGAGCCGGCCTGGTACGCCGACTTGGCACTGCTGGCGGTCGATGCCATCGAGCGAGCACCGTTGCCTGCCATCTTGGCGGCGGCCGGCGCCATGCGGGCTCCCGCGGCGACTGCGCTGCCCACGCCCGTGGCTGCGGCACCGACCGCGACAGCGGTTCCGGCCGCGCCAAGGGCAGCGCCGGCCATCGCGCCAGCGCCGAGCTGCGGCCCGCCGGACACCAGCCCGGTCGCAATACCCGGTCCGAAGATGCCCAGGGCCAGCATGGACAGCGAGGCCAGCATGATGACCAGCGCCTGGTCGATGGAGGGTTCGGAGCCGGGCGGTATCCTGAACTCGGCGAACAGGCCGGAGCCGATCCCCACGATGACGGCGAGCACCAGCACCTTGATGCCGGATGACACCACGTTGCCCAGCACCTTCTCGGCCAGGAACGCGGTCTTGTTCCACAGCGCGAACGGCACCAGCACGAAGCCTGCGAGCGTGGTCAGCTTGAATTCGATCAGCGTCACGAAGAGCTGCACCGCCAGCACGAAGAAGCTGACGATGACCACCATCCATGCGAGGAACAGCACGACGATGGGCGCGATGTTGATGAACACCTCGGGGAAGCCCGACATCTCCCGGATCTGGTCGAGGATGGGCGCGGCTGCGTCGATGCCGGCCTTGGCCAGCCGTCCGGGCTGCAGGAAGTTGCCCATGCTCAAGGTCGAGCCGCTGGCCGTCAGGCCCAGGCCGGCGAACGAGCGGAACACCACGCCGGCCAGCATGTTGAAGTTGCCGATGATGTAGGCGAACGCACCGACGTAGAGCACCTTGCGGATCAGCTTGGCGATCACGTCCTCGCCCTGGCCGGTGGCGTGGCCCATCGCCCAGAACAGCCCGGCGAGCGTCATGTCGATGACGATCAGCGTGGCCGTGAGGAACGCGACCTCGCCCTGCAACAGCCCGAAGCCCGAGTCGATGTAGCGCGAGAAAACGTTGAGGAAGCGGTCGATGACCGAAACGTCGTTCATGGCGAGTCCTCCTGCCCAGCCTCGGTGTCTTCGGCGGGTTCATCGAAGCTGGGCGGAATCGGCGGCAGGTCGGCCAGCGACTGGTATTCGTTCGGCCCGGCTTTGCCAGAGAGAAAGCGGCGCAGGTCGGCCTGGGCCACCTGCGCGCAAAACGCGCCGTCGTGCCGGCCCGCGCGGCATTGCTCTTTCAGTGAGTGCAGCCGCACTGGATTGGCCGAAAGTGCATCGATCGAAGGCGCCTGCTTCTGGCCGCAACCGACCAGCAGACAGGCGAACAGCACAGGCGCGCGGTTCATGGCATCACCCGTCAGCGGTTGTAAAAGTCAACAGGCTGCGGCGTGTACGGCGTGCCTTGGCCCAGGAAACGCCGGTTCACCTCGCGGCCGCGCTCCACGGCGGCGGCCTGCCGGGCCAACTCCAGCGAGGCCGCGCGATCCTGGGTGATCTGCAGCCGCTGCGTCTGGATCGACTGCTTGGCCTGCAGGGCCAGCAACTGGTTCATGGCCTGCATCGCCTGCAGCGCGCCCTCGGCCGACTGGCTCTTGCCCACGAGGTCGGCCAGCACGCCTTCGTCGTCGCTCAGGTTCTGCGACGCCTGGGCCTGCATCTGCATGGTGGTCTGCAGGCCGTTGAGCGTGTTCTTCCAGCGCTCTTGCGCATCGAGGTACATCTGATTGCCGCTCACCGTGGCGGCGTACTTCTCGGGATATAGGCGCGCGAACTCGCGGTCGATGTTCGTCACGTCGTAGGCCAGGCCCTTGGCCTGCGCGATCAGCCGCTGGGTGGTCGCCAGGTTCGCGCGCAACTGGCCCACCACGCTGGACGGCAGGCTGGCCAGATTGCGCGCCTGGTTGATGAGCATCTGCGCTTCGTGCTGGAGCTGCTGGATCTGGTTGTTGATTTGCTCCAGCGTGCGAACGGCGGTGAGCGTGTTCTGCACCAGGTTGGTCGGGTCGAGCACGATGTCGCCGACGCCGAACAGCGCGTGCGCGGGCTGCGCGATGCCGAAGGCGAGCACGCAGGCGGCGGTCAACGCAGCGAGCTTGGGGGCATGGGTTTTCATGGCTGGTTCTCCTGCGGAGGGGTGGGGATGGGTGGCTTGCCGGGGAAGTCACGCAGCAGCTCGGCCGCCCAATCGAGGCTGCGGTGGCGCAGCCACGCGGCTGCGAACGGGTAAGAAGCAGAGGAAGCCGCCGCGAGCACCGCGTCGATGTCGCGCTGGTCTTGCGGCGTGGAAGCGCCCGCGAAGGCCAGCACTGCCGGCCCCAGGTCAAGGTCGAACAGGCGGTTGCCGAGACGGGATTGGTAGTAGTAGTCGCGCTTGGGCTGCGCGGTGGCGACGATCTCGATCTGCCGGCTGTTGAGGCCGAAGCCTTCGTAGATCGTGCGAATCTGCGGTTCGGTCGCCTGCGGGTTGGCCAGGAAGATGCGGCTGGCGCAGCTTTCGATGATGGCCGGCGCGATGCTCGAATCCTTGATGTCCGCCAGCGACTGCGTGGAGAAGATGACGCTGACGTTCTTCTTGCGCAGCGTCTTGAGCCACTGGCGAATGCGTGCGGCAAAGGCGGGCTCGTCGAGGAACAGCCACGCCTCATCGAGAATCAGCAGCGTCGGCGCGCCGTCGAAACGCTCATCGAAGCGGGCGAACAGATAGCGCAGCACCGCCTGCACGGCGGCCTTGCTGTGCATCAGCTCTTCCATTTCGAAGCCCTGTACGTCGGCCATGCCCAGCCGGTCGTGGTCGGCGTCCAGCAGCTTGCCGTGCGCGCCGCCGAGCACATAGGGCGCGAGCGCCTGGCGCAGCGCGTTCGATTGCAGCAGCACCGACAGGCCGGTCATCGTGCGTTGCTCCAGCGGCGCACCGGCCAGGCTGCCCAGGGCTGACCAGACGGCCGCCTTTTCTTCGGGGCCGACGGCGACACCTTCGTGCAACAGCCGGCCCTCGATCCATTCGGCGGCCCAGGTGCGGTAGCCATCGCGGTCGATGCGCGCCAAGGGCTGGAAAGCGATCTCGCCATCCATCCCGAGGTCGTAGTGCTCGCCACCCAGCCCGAGGATGGTGGCGCGCATCGAACGCCCCATGTCGAAGGCGAAGATGCGCGAGCCGCGATAGCGGCGGAACTGCATCGCCAGCGTGGCGAGCAAGACCGACTTGCCCATGCCGGTCGGGCCGGCCACCAGCGTGTGGCCCACGTCGCCGATGTGCGTCACCAGCCGAAACGGCGTGGCGCCTTCGGTGCGCGTGACGATCAGCGGCGGGCCGTCGAGGTGTTCGTTCTTCTCCGGCCCGGCCCACACGGCGGACACCGGCATCAGGTGCGCCAGGTTCAGCGTCGAGACGATGGGCTGACGCACATTCGCGTAGGCATGGCCCGGAATCGAGGACAGCCACGCATCCACGGCGTTGAGCGTTTCGGGGATGGTGACGAAGCCACGCCCCTGGATGACGCGCTCCACCATGCGCAGCTTCTCGTCGGCAACGGCAGGATCGGCATCGAGCACCGTCACCGTGGCGGTGACGTAGCCGAAGGCCACCTGATCGCTGCCCAGTTCCTGCAAGGCGGCATCGGCATCCGTCGCCTTGTTGCTGGCGTCGGTGTCCACCAACGGAGACTCCTGCTGGAAGATCGTTTCGCGCAGCAGCGCGATGACGTTCTTGCGCTTGGCGAACCACTGGCGGCGCAGGCGGGCAAGCTCCTTTTCCGCATCGGCTTTGTCGAGGCAGAGAAAACGCGTGCTCCAGCGGTACGCGAAGCCCAGGCGGTTGAGGTCGTCCAGAATCCCCGGCCAGGTCGAGGTCGGGAAGCCCCGCACTGTCGCCACGCGCAGGTGCTGGTCGCCCAGCATCGGCGCCAGGCCGCCGATCAGCGGGGCATCGGCCAGCAGCGCGTCGAGGTGGAACGGTACTTCCGGCACGGCCACGCGATAGCGCCGCGTGGAAACCGTGGCGTGCAGGTAGGTCAACGTCTGCGCGTCATCGAGCCACGCGATCTCCGGCATCACGCCGTCGAGCAGGTCGAAGATGCGATCCGTTTCCGCGGTGAAGGCCGTTAGTCGCTCGCGCCAGTCCACGCCCTCGGTCGGCCGGTTCTCGTACAACAAGCCCGCCGCGCGAGCGCGGGATTCCTCCGCAGGCAGGTACACCAGCGTGAGGTGGTAGCCGCTCTCGAAGTGGTTGCCCGACTCCTCGAAGGCGGCCCGCCGCTCCTCGTCCACCAGCCACGACAGCGGCTCGGGGAACTCCGAGTGCGGATAGTCAGCAGCCGGCCGGCGCTCGGCCTCGATGAACAAGGCCCAGCCCGAACCCAGCCGGCGTAGCGCGTTGTTCAAGCGCGCCGACGTGGCGATCAATTCGCCCTGCGTCGCGCTATCGAGGTCAGGCCCGCGAAACCGCGCCGTGCGCTGGAAGCTGCCGTCCTTGTTCAAGACGACGCCCGGCGCCACCAGCCCGGCCCAGGGCAGCCAGTCGGCCAGCAGCGCAGGCCGCTGGCGGTATTCGGCAAGGTTCAGCATGGCATCCCCTCACACGTCGAGCAGCGGTCGGTGCTTGATGTGGCGGGCGAAGACCTGCATGAACTGCGGATCGACGCGCGCGCCCCAGACCGCCAGCGCATGGCCGGCGATCCAGAGCACCACGCCCGGAATCCACAGTTGCAGGCCCAGGCCCACGGCGGCGGCCAGCGTGCCGTTGGCGATCGCCACCGTGCGCGGTGCACCGCCCAGCAGGATCGGCTCGGTCAGCGAGCGATGCAGCGGCACCTCGAAACCGGGCGCAAAGCCTTGCACTCCATCGTGGGCCGCGTTCATACGACGGCCCCGCCTGAGAAGCTGAAGAAGGACAGAAAGAACGAGGACGCGGCGAACGCGATGGACAGGCCGAACACGATCTGGATCAGCTTGCGAAAGCCCCCGCTCGTGTCGCCGAAGGCGAGCGCCAGGCCCGTGGCGATGATGATGATGACCGCGACGATGCGCGCCACCGGCCCCTGGATGGATTCGAGGATGGACTGCAGCGGCCCCTCCCAAGGCATCGAGGAGCCGGCGGCCTGCGCGGTGCCCGCGAGCAGCAGCATCAGCGCCGCGAGCATCAGGCCCTGCAGAGCCGGGCGAGCCAGGCCATCCAGCCGCGCCGGACTCGGACGGCGGGAAAGACGAGGAAGCGGATTTACGGAAACACGGAAGGCATCAACGTGCGTCATGGCAGTTCTCCAGAGTGGTCAGGGGACAGGGAGGAAAGGACGGACTGCGGCAGCAGCTCGGGAAACGGCGTTTCCGGCGCCTCTAGCGCATCCACCAGGTGGTAGCCCGCGCCGTCGAAGCCGACGACGCGGGCGATGCTCTCGATGCGGCGCTTGCGCCCACGCCCGGCGATGTGGATCACCACGTTGACCGCCTCGGCGATCAGCGCACGGGGCGGGTTCACCGCCACTTCGAGAATCAGTTGCTCCAAGCGCAGCAGTGCGCCCAGGGCGGAGCCTGCGTGGATCGTGGCGATGCCGCCCGGATGGCCGGTGCCCCACACCTTGATGAGATCCAGCGCCTCGGCGCCGCGCACCTCGCCGACCACCACACGATCCGGGCGCAGGCGCATGGACGAGCGCACCAGGTCGGTCATGGAGACGACGCCCGCGCGGGTGCGCAGCGGTACGTGGTCGCGGGCCGCGCATTGCAGTTCCACCGTGTCTTCGAGCACCAGCACGCGGTCGCCGGTGGCGGCGATCTCGGCGAGCAAGGCATTGGCGAGGGTTGTCTTGCCCGTGCTGGTGCCGCCGGCGATCAGGATGTTCTGGCGCTCGCGCACGGCGCGCACCAACAGGCCCGCCTGTTCGGCGGTCATCATCCCGTCCTCGATGTAGCGCGATAGCGGGATCACGCCCACGGCGCGCTTGCGCAGCGCGAAGGCCGGGCCCGGCGCTGCGGGCGGCAAGATGCCCTCGAAGCGTTCGCCCGTCTCGGGCAGCTCCGCCGTCAAGAGTGGCTGGCCGCGGTGGACTTCTGCACCGACGTGGGCTGCGACGAGGCGGATGATGCGTTCGCCATCCGCCTCGGACAGCTCCACGCCCATCGGGGAGCGGCCGGACGACAGGCGATCAATCCAGAGCGTGCGATCCGGGTTGAGCATGATTTCCACCACGTCCGGGTCTTCGAGCGCAGCGGCGATCAACGGCCCCATCGCCGTGCGCAGCATCTGGATGCGGCGATCCAGCGAAGTGGCCACAAAGGAGGAAGGAACGGCACTCATGAAGCACGCTCCTGCGCTTCGGCCGTGGCCGCTGTGTCTGCCATTCGCGCCGGATCGGGATGCAGTTCCTCCACCACATCGCGCACCAGGCTGCGCCCGCGCAGCAGGTGGCGGCCGAGCTGTTCGATGAACTGCTCGAAGCGCGCCTTGCCCTGAGCGCGTGCGGCCTCCTGATGGGCCTCGGGCACGGGCGTGCTGACGGTCAGGAAATAGCGGATGAACAGCGCCAGGGTCTCGATCTGGATGTTCTGGTCGCGCTCCATGCGTTCGGCGTGGCGCGACAGCCGATCCAGCCGCTTGGCGATGGCCGCCTCGCGCTGGTCGGCTGCATCGGGCGACAGCCAGGAGGCCAGCGCCGCCGCGACGATGCTGGACTTGGACACGCCTTTCTTGGCGGCCAGTTCATCGAGCCGCTTGGCGTGCTCGGGCTGAATGAAGAGATTGAGGCGATGCTGGCTCATAGCTCGATTCCGTCGTCAGGGTCTAGGGATGCCAGCCGGGCCGTGCGTTGCAGGGCCGGGTCGAGCTGGCGCGGAAGGGGAAGCGGCAGGTCGTCGTCGTCATCGAGCAGCCCGAGGCCGGATGCGGGCGTGGCGCTCCCAGGGTCGTAGGCGACGGTTTCGGAGAGTTCGGGCTGGCGGCGCGGGCCGCCGTCGTCGGCACTGCCGATGCCATCGACGGCTTCGGTAGCCGGTGCCGCCGGAACAGCGGGAATCGCCAGGCCGCTCCAGTCATCGGCGCGTGCCGGAGGAACATCGGCATAGCGCCCGGCAGCGAGCGCAGGCGGCGCCAGCACGCGGCGCTTGAAATTGGCGTCCGCGTAGTAGCGCAGCTTCTTGGCCTTGATCGGCGCCACGCTGGAGACCATCACCACGGCCTCGTCTGGCGGGAGCTGCATGACTTCGCCCGGCGTCAGCAACGGGCGGGCCGTCTCCTGGCGCGACACCATCAGGTGGCCCAGCCACGGCGCGAGCCGGTGGCCGGCGTAGTTGCGCTGGGCGCGCAGCTCGGTCGCCGTGCCCAGGGTCTCGGAGATGCGCTTGGCGGTGCGTTCGTCGTTCGTGGCGAAGGTCACGCGCACATGGCAGTTGTCGAGGATCGAATGGTTCTGGCCGTAGGCCTTGTCGATCTGGTTGAGCGACTGCGCGATGAGGAAGCTGCGGATTCCGTAGCCCGCCATGAAGGCCAAGGCCGTCTCGAAGAAGTCGAGCCGGCCCAGGGCCGGAAACTCATCGAGCATCAGCAGCAGCTTGTGGCGGCGCTCGATACCGTCGGAGCCGTCCAGCGATTCCGTCAGGCGACGGCCTATCTGATTGAGGATCAAACGGATCAGCGGCTTGGTGCGGCTGATGTCCGAAGGCGGCACGACCAGGTACAGCGACACCGGATGCTCGGCCGCGATCAGGTCGGCGATGCGCCAGTCACAGCGCGAGGTGACTTCGGCCACCGTCGGGTCGCGGTACAGACCGAGGAACGACATGGCGGTAGACAGCACGCCCGAGCGCTCGTTGTCCGATTTGTTGAGCACTTCGCGCGCGGCCGATGCCACCACGGGATGCGGGCCACCACCTTCCACGTTCGCGAGATGCGGCGTGGTCATCATCCGGTGCAAGGTCAACTCGAATGGGCAAGCCGGATCGGAAAGGAAGTTGGCGACGCCGCGCAGCGTCTTGTCTTCGCCCGCGTACAGCACATGCAGGATGGCGCCGACCAGCAGTGCATGCGAAGTCTTCTCCCAATGGTTGCGGCGTTCGAGCGCGCCTTCGGGATCGACCAGGATGTCCGCGATGTTCTGCACGTCGCGCACCTCGTGCGCGCCGCGTCGTACCTCCAGCAACGGGTTGTAGGCCGCCGACTTCGCATCAGTCGGGTTGAACAACAGGCAGTGCGAGAAGCGCGAGCGCCAGCCGGCGGTGATCTGCCAGTTTTCGCCCTTGATGTCATGGATGACGGCGGATGCGGGCCATGACAGCAGCGTGGGCACTACCAGGCCGACGCCTTTGCCGCTGCGCGTCGGCGCGAAGGTCAGGACGTGTTCCGGGCCTTCGTGGCGCAGGTACTGGCGGTCGTGCTGGCCGAGGAATACGCCGGCGGACTGCGTGAGGCCCGCCTTGCGAATGTCATCCGCGTTGGCCCAGCGTGCCGAGCCGTAGGTGGTGACGAGGCGTGATTGGCGCGAGCGCCAGATCGACATGCCGATGGCGACCAACACGGCGACCAGGCCGCTGCCGCCGGCAATCGCACCGCCAATGTCGAAGACACGCGGTGCGTAGGCGTCGAAGAAGAACCACCACTCGAACAATCGCCACGGGTGGTAGACCGGCGTGCCCAGGAAATCAAACCAGGGCGAGCCAAGGCGTACTTGATAACCAAGGGCCGCTGCCGTCCATTGCGTGGCTGCCCACACGCCGGCGATCACGATGCCGAATACGACGGCGATCTGCCCGAACAACACGCTTTGACCTTGCATCCCGGCCTCCGCTTTCTCCTTGGCGATTCGCGGCACAAAGGCGTGCCGCAAGCGCAAGGATCGAAGTCAGATCAAGGGCCGGTCAAAGACCGTTATCGGGACAAAAGTCGAAGAAAAAACAAGAATTCGCGCAGTGGCGAACGGGGGAGAAAAAGCGCCAATGAATTCGCGTTGCGGCGTGTCTGACCAGAAATGCGGAGTTTCTGGCCACACCGGCAATGATCAGAATTTCGGCGACTCTTTGGGTGGGGTATAGGGCACCTTGCCGTCACCAAAGAAGCGCTTGTTCGTGGCCTCGGCGACGTTGTTGCACAGTGCGTCGCCCAGCTTCGCGCGATCCACCTTGCACTGCTGCCGCAGTTCCTTCAGTCGCTCTGGATTCGCGGCCAGCGAGTCCACCGACTCGACGGGCGCAGGAGGAGAAGATTTGCCGCAGGACGCGAGCATGACGACGGCGACCAACAATGCAGTCTTCTTCATGGTCGGGGCTCCTCTCCGCAATCAAGTGAAGGCACGGATGCGCTGTCTGCCGTGGATGACTCCAGCGCTTCTACACGCTCGATGAAGCGGGCCAGCGCCTGAGATGGCTCGGCATCGAGACGGAGCATGTAAGTGGTCAACGTGGCCGGTCGTCCTGCCAATGGGCGCGCCACCACGCCGGGTTCGCGGCTGGCGGCAAGTTGTGGAGCGGCGGCGAACCCCAGGGCGAAGCCCGCCGATACCAAGGCAACCATCAACTCAAACGACGCCACTCGCTCGGCAATCAAGGGCTCTTGCTCCACTCGCCGCAACAAGCGATCGACCTGGCGAGCGTAGCCCTCACACACCTCCGGGTCACCTAGTACCAGCGGGTAGCGCAAGGCCTCCTCCAAGGGAATCCGCTTGTACGACAACAGCGGGTGACGCGCAGGCACGGCCACCATGAGCGGCTCATTCCAGGCTGGCTCGGCCACAATGCCATCACCTACCTCGTGGGATAAAGAAAAACCTATGTCGTAAAGGTCGTCGTGCAGCCCCTTGACCTGGTGAGACAGGGAGACCTCGAACAGCCTGATTTCAACTTCAGGGTCTTCTTCTCTGCAACGCGCCAATAGTGCCGACAGACGCGATGGCGTGGCGCAGTCAGACAGCGCGATACGCAGTTGTCCGTGAAATCCATTTGCGGCCGCTTTGACACTATCGCGCGCCTGCTGCAACGCGGTGAATACTCGGGGAACGTGCTCCAGGAACAGCTTGCCCGCCCGGGTCATCCGCGTGTTGCGAGTGGTCCGCACGAAGAGCTGAACGCCGAGGCCCTCTTCAAGCTCCTTGATGGCTCTCGACAGCGGAGACTGCTCCATATGGAGCCGTTCCGCCGCACGAGCGAAATGAAGCTCTTCGGCTACCGCGAGGAAGCAACGTAGATGGCGCAGATCCAATGAAGAGTCCCTCCGTAGCGGTGCCCGTCATCAAGTTCTAGCCTCTTGATCTGGAGATCAGAGAGCTAGGTTTCCGACTACTGCTTCGGCCCTGGCGATTGGGTTAGGCCCTCGACGGGCAAACCCTCCTGGCGCTCGCACTCGCGCCCACGCATTTGCCTACGCCGTGGGGATGGTTCCGCCGTCGATGACATATTCCGTTCCAGTGATCGCGGCTGCTCGCGGCGATGCGAGGAAAGCAATGAGGTTCGCAACTTCCGCGGGCTTGCTGGGCCGACCCAAGGGAATTCCACCCAAGGCCTTCATGATGATTTGCTTGCCGCCCTCGTAGTCGGTGCCGGCGTCCTCGGCAAGCCGCTCTGCCATCGCAACAGCAGCTTCGGTTTCCACCCATCCGGGTGTGACGCGCATCACGCGAATGCCTTTGGGCGTGACCTCTTTGGACAAGCTCTTGCTGTAGGTCGTCAGCGCTGCCTTGGCTGCGGCATACGCGGTCGTGGATTCGGGCAGAGGAAGTTTGTGCTGAATCGACGTGACGTGAATGATGACGCCCGCCCCTTGAGACAGCATGCCTGGCAGCAAAGCGCGATCCAAGCGCACGGCCGGGAAGAGATTGAGATCCAGTTCCTTGTGCCACTCGGTTTCGCCCAAAGCAGCAAATCCGCCGGCCGGTGCGCTGGAACCACCCAGCACGTGGACGATCACGTCAACGCCACCCAGGCGGCCTTTCACCGCCTGCGCAACGGTCGCACATCCTTCAGGTGTCGTCAGATCCGCTGCAACGAATTCCTCAACAGGGAAGCCATCTGGGCGAGTACGCGCCGTCGCCATGACGCGAGCACCCTGCGCCCTGAAAAGCTCGACAACCGCGCCGCCGATCCCCTTGGTGCCAGCGGTGACGAGCACGCGGCGCCCTGCGAGTTCAAGGTCCATAGTCACTATTGAATCTCCAGTGAAGAAATTTTGTTGTTGAGAAGAACGAAGGAATAGGTGAGCTGAACAGGGCTACCGGGGAAGTTGCCGACCAGCTTGGCCTGGACAGATACCGCCGCACCGTCTTGCGCGACGGCCAACGGTTCCACCCGGTAGGCGTACTTGCGTTGTGTCTCCAGTAGCCACGCCTGAATGGCGTCGTACCCCTGGTACACCTGCCCCTCGTCGTGAACCAAAGCACCTTCTGCGAGGCAGTGCCTCGGCAGCGGAGTGCCGCGGTCGTTGCTGACTTGAAAGAAGGTGGCGATCGAATCAGGCAGACGAATGTTCATGTCAGATGCCCTCTGCTCTTGTTTGCGGTACAGTAATTTTCGCCATAGACTAACCAATCAGCAAGAACGCACTAAAAAGTAAGTTACTCACTCATGAGAAAGACATACACCGCAACAACCGCAGCCGAGGGGGTCGAAGACGTGCTTCAACTCCTAGAAGGACGCTGGAAACTGCTCATCCTGTTTCACCTGTTCGGTGGCCAGGTGCAGCGCTTCTCCGATCTAGAGAAGCTCATCCCTGCCATATCGCAAAAGATGCTTGCCCAGCAGTTGCGGCAGTTGGAAGCCGACGGCATCGTTGCGAGAAAGATGTACCCGCAGATTCCTCCGAAGGTGGAATACAGCATGACGACCTGGGGACAGGCGCTATGCCCCGCGTTGGATGCACTGCTGAAGTGGGCCGAGCAGAGGGAGGAGTTGACCTCGCCCGACAGTCAGGCTCCCGCCAACTGAAGAGTGATCACCTCGCCATCCCTTTCGCTGCTGCACGCGTGCGTCGGCGGCGAGTGTGCCAACTGCTGGGTTCCGCCGACGCCACGACCGATTGGAAATGAACGAATTCAGCGCGTCGGGTCGGCAGGCTGCACTTGGCTGAGGTCGCCCCGAGAGCTGATCGTCCTCGTCGGGAGATCCTTGAAAGGAACGAAGGTCAGTGCCGCGACGGCCTCCTTGTAGCGGGGCTTCGGCAGCGATTCGCGCCCTGCGAATGCCTCTTCCAGGAGCGCCTGCATCGCGGGGCTCCCCTCGAAGGGCGTGAACGTGATCATGCAGATGGCTTCAGCCGATTCGACTTCGGCCTCCTTGATCAGCTCGTCCTTTAAATCCTCGCGCGTGAACGTGATGATCCAACTGTAGTCGTGCTCGACGATCTCGTTCTTCCAGAGAAATCGTGCCGGCCCATTGAGCACGGGGCCTCCGAAAATCAGGTGCTTGCTGATCAGGTGTTCGAGCAAACGCAAACCTTGAGTGCGAAGCTCTGCGCTGATGAGGACTTGAACGAATTTGGCTTTCGACTTCATGACATATCTCCTTGCTGGGACTGACTAAGACACAATCAACTAGCTGGTTCAGCGTGTTGAAACAAGAGAATCTGGAAAAATCAAAACCAAACTCACGGCTTGATTTCCAACGAGACGATCTTTCCTCGTTGAAGCACAAAAAAATACCGAAGATCGACCGGGCTGCCTGGGAAGTTACCTGTAAGGCGGCTCGTGACAATGATCGTGCCGTCCTTTTGCTCAACAGAACAAGGTTCTGCGGTATAGGTGTATTTGGTTGATGCTTCGGCCTTCCAACGCTTGATTGCGTCTTGGCCGACATGAGTCCTGCCTTCATCCATGACGATGGCATCGCTGGTAAAGCAGCGACTGACAGTTTCGCCGTCGAGCTTGTCCGCCGAGAAATAGGCCGCGATGGGGATGGGAAGATTGATGTTCATGAGGAGGCTCCTTTCAACTGTCTCGTTTGCGATCCGATCAATCGCTGTTTACGATCTCGTGAGAAGAAGATTAGTCCTTCCCATCCGTTAGTTAATGATCCAGAAACTGGATGGGCTATTAAGAAAATTGTTCATATTGAGTCCGCATTACCTCACTACTTCGAACGTGGGCGCATGTCCCGATCCAGCAAGCAATCGACAAACGCGCGCAACGCAGGCGTCGGTGATCGACGGTTCGAGTAGTAGAGGAACAACCCTGGAAAGGCGGGCGACCAGTCGGCGAGCACGCGCTGCAGAAGCCCCTCTTCAATCAGGCCCGCGATGCGGTCGTCGTCATAGGTGTACAGAATTCCAAGTCCTTGCAGCGCACCCTGCAATACGACTTCTTGAGTGCTCGAAGTCAGCGGTCCCTGAACCGCTATCTCGAACCGTTCTTCGCCCTTCGCGAACTCCCAGCGATAGATCGCTCCGCTGCCTGGAAAGCGCCAGTTGATGCAAGCGTGATCGTGTAGGTCCGATGGACTCCGGGGGACGCCACGGCGGGCAAGATAGTCGGGAGCAGCAACGGCCATCATCCCCCTGTCAGGAGTTAGCCGCACGGCAACGACGTCTTTCTCCAGCCGTGCGCCAATGCGGATGCCGGCATCGAAGCACCCCACAACGATATCGGAAATGCCGTCATCAATGATGATGTCCAGCTCTACATCTGGATGTGCTCGGTGAAAACGGCTAAGCCGTGGAGCAATCAGCTTCGTTGCCGCTTGATTTGGTGCGTTGATGCGCAAGACTCCGGCGGCTCGTCCGGTTGCAGCAACTGCCTCGACCACAGCGGCGTTCATCTCGGTAAACATTGGTTCGAGTCGGTCGTAGAAGCGCTGACCAATTGCCGTCGGTGCAACACTGCGTGTTGTCCGATTCAAGAGCTGTACGCCCAGCCGGCCTTCCAGTTGGCGAATGATCTGGCTGAGCGCCGAAGCAGACATGCCCATGTGCTCCGCGGCGCGCGCAAAGCTGGCCCGTTCAACAATAGCCGCAAAGGCTTTGAGTTCGGCGAATTCGAAACCTCTCATGATTGCCTCCGAAGCTGATGCAGTTAGAGCACTACGCCTTGTTCATTTTGAACATGCCAACTGGCGCATCCATCACCTGTTCACTGCTCGTTGCCTGCACCCGCACCGAGATAGCAGCACCTGCAATGGAGATTGCAGTCACCGAGAGCCAAACGACGATTGCTTTGCAGTAGTTCATAGACACCTCACACGAGGGGGAAGGACGCGACCGCCCCACCGGAACGGTTGCCGTGATGCAGTCCAGCAACCTCTCGCCACCAAGGGGTTGCAACCGCGATGCGGGTGGGCTCGACGGGCTGGCCCAGGCGCGGCATAACAAGCTGCTCGGAAGGAACTCGCGCCAGTAGAACTTCTGCCGGCTCATACCAAGCGTGAGTAGCCAAGTCGAACGTGCCCCAATGAATGGGTAGCAATCGACCACTACCGATGGCAGCCCAGGCTTTGCAAGCGTTCTCCGGGCCGAGATGCACAGTGCCCCAAGATGGGTGAAATGCACCCACCTCCATCATGACCAAATCGAAAGGCCCAAGCAGACGCCCGATATCCCCGAAGGCCGCGGAGAGTCCAGTGTCACCGCTGAAAAACGCTGCGCTGCGGTCGCCGCGTAGAGCGAACGACGACCACAGCGTAGCGTTGCTATCGCCGATGCCTCGACCAGAGAAGTGGTGCGCCGGCGTCGCAGTGATGGTGAGGCCGCCGGGCAGCACCGCGCGCTCCCACCAATCCAGTTCAGTAATGAGAGCGGCGGGAACTCCCCATGCCTCCAGATGGAGTCCAACGCCTAGCGATGTCACGAAGCGCGCACCCTTCGCAGCCAGTATGGACACGCTGGCGCGATCAAGATGGTCGTAGTGATCGTGCGAAATCAGCACGGCATCCAGCGGAGGCAGTGAAGCGATATCCACCGGGGCCGGCTGGAAGCGCTTCGGTCCTGCAAAGTTGAACGGTGAAGCCCTGTGCGCCCACACCGGGTCGGTCAGGACGCGGAACCCGTCGATCTCCAGCAACACCGTCGAATGCCCGAGCCAGGTCGCACGTATGCCGGTGTCAGCCGGTTTTTCCCAAATTTCGCGGGGGTCAGATATCGGTAGTGCTCGCCCGGGGCTTCTACCTTGGCCGGGAAGCATGAACTCCACCAAGGTAGAAGCCTTTGACCAGACCGAGTTCGTAACCGTTTCCATCGGCGGATAGGTATTCACGAACGCACCGCCCCGATATTGTTTCGACGCCTGCATGCGCTCAAGCCTCAGCCCACTGGCGCGCCTTGAAGAAATGGTCATGATTTGCCTCCGTTGAACGATGAGGACGAACAGCGACTTCAGACGACTCAGTACCGTGCTGCATCGCTGGTAGGAGCGCCCCACCAAGCCGGGCTGGTGTGGCCGTTCACGGTCGTGCTGTGGTGGATGACCACATCAGCAAGACCAGCCATCTTGGTGATGAAAGACATCGGCGGCTCCGAAAGCGAGTCCAGTTGAGCGATGTCCTCGACGGTCAGGCGCACGTCCAGCGCCTTCACATTCGAGTCCAGGTGCGCAACGGTGCGCGCGCCGAGCAGCGTGGAACTGACACCCGTGCGCGCACGGACCCACGCGAGCGCGACGGCGGCCACCGTGGTTTCATGCTTGTTGGCGATGCCGGTCAACGCGTCGATGATGGCGAACTCGCGTTCCCCGAACGGCAGGCCGAACTGGGTCGCGCGGGAGCCGTCCACGTTGCCGGCGTTGGCGCGGGTGTATTTGCCCGACAGCATGCCGTTCGCCAACGGCGACCAGACGACCACACCAAGACCAAGCTCCTGTGCCATCGGCATCAGTTCCGCCTCCACCGAACGCTCCAGCAGGGAGTATTCGAGCTGCAGGCCAGCCAACGTCGTCCAGCCGCGCATCGAGGCGATGGTTTGCGCCTGCGCTACTTTCCAGCTCGGCGTATCGGAGAAGCCGATGTAGCGTACCTTGCCCGAAGTGACCAGGTTCTCCAGCGTGCGCAGCGTTTCCTCGATGGGCGTGCCCTGATCCGGCACGTGCATCCAGTACAGGTCGATGTAGTCGGTCTGCAAGCGGCGCAGCGACTGCTCGCAGGCGCGCGTGATGGCCTTGGCGCTGGCGCCGCCGCCGTTCGGGTCGCCGGTGTACAGGTTCATGCCGAACTTCGTTGCCAGCACCAGGCGGTCGCGCAGCGCCCTGTCCTTGCCGATGTAGTCGCCGATGATCTTCTCGGCGTGCCCGAACGTGTAGCCGTTGGCCGTGTCGATGAAGTTGCCGCCGAGTTCCAGATAGCGGGCCAGGATGGCCTGGGAGGTCGGAGCATCGGCGCCCCAGCCCCATTCCTGGCCGAAGGTCATGGTGCCGAGAGCGAAGGGGCTGACGCGAAGGCCGGAGCGGCCGAGAGAGACGTAAGAGGTGAGAGACATGATGGGTTCCTTTGACAGATCAGGTTGGGTGGCCTGCCGCGACATGCGCCAGACCTCGATCAGCGTCGTGAAACCTTGGCCGCCCTGTGGACGGTGACATCGTTTTCTCGCCGCTTGACTTCATTCTGACACTTTTCGTCCAAATGTCAATGGACGACTTGACATTTTTTATTTGAATGTCAGAATGAAGCCATGAAGACCGATAGAGAACTCCATGTCATCCAGGCGGCGTACAACGTCTTCTTTCGCTATGGGTTTGCCCGTACCACGATGGGAGACCTCGCGAAAGAAGCGGGTCTGTCGCGGCCTGCGCTGTACCTTGTGTATCCCGGCAAGGCCGAGGTCTTTCAGGCTGTCGTCGAGTGGATGACCGACTCGATGCTCGACACGATTGCGTCCACCTTGAAGGCAGACTGGTCACTGGAGCGCAAGCTGACCCATGCGTTGGAGCTGTCCATCGCCAAGGGGTACGACGAGGTCAAAGCCCATCCCGACGCCCAGGATCTGCTGTCCCTGGACAGCCAGATGCCTGGCCTTGAGCACGCCTACGTCAAACTTCAGATGTGCCTCGCCGATCTGTTGCAGGACTCGGTTAGGGCTTCGGGGTTGAAAGCCACGGCCGATGAGATCGCCCGCACGTTGATGTCGGCGATGCGTGGGTTCAAGCTAGTGGCAACTGATGGCAAGGATTTGAGGCGGCTGATCGCCCTGCAAGTTGCTCTGGTGAGTTCAGCACTCAGACACGGTGAGCTAGAGGCACATGGCCATCAGAAGCTCAGCTCGGGCAGCGTCAAGACGCGCCGTGCCGCTGTGAGTACGTAGTCCTCGGGCGATTGTCAGATTGACATGCCTCGCTGCTTTCCAAGCTCCCACGACACTCCTGAGCCACGGACTGTCGCGGCGAGTTGTTGTCCCAGTCGCTGTTCGATCACCGGCTTCCACGGCACCAGGCTGAACCCCATTCCGTCATCGAGCATCGCATAGCGCCCGCTGGCGAGCATGACGGAGCGCCGGTAGATGCCTGCCACGCGCTGCCCGTCGGCCACCGAGCGATGCTCCAGGCCAGTTTCGGCAGCAATGTCCTTCGCGGCCTGGGCCAGCTCCCGGTTGCGCAGCGTGCCCAGCAGGTTGCGTGCCAGGATCACGCGCTGCCCGCGCCGCTCGGCCAGCCCTTGTTCGACCAGGAAGTCGGCGCGCTGCTGCATCGCCTGCTTGGTCTCGCCACCAAAGCCCAGCTCGCCCCGGCCCGCGCCACCGCCGATCAACTGCTGGTCGAGCCACGTGGCCCCGATCACGCGCGTCTGCCGCTCGATGGGCAGATGCGATTTCAGCTCCACGGCCACGCCGCCCAGGCGCTGGGCGTCGTAGTGGCGGCCTTGCTCGGGCAGGTCGCTCGGCACCTTCCATAGCCCTTCGGCCATGCGCTCCACGATGCCAGCCCGGCGCAGGGCTTCCAAGCGGCGTACATGCGCCGCGACAACCTCCTGTGGATCACGGCCCGGCATGGCCTGGCCCTGCGCGATGGCGAGGTGGTGGTCGGTGCGATACAGCCCATCGCTAGCCAGCGTGGCGATGTTACGGTCTGCCGCGCGCACGTCGGCCGATCCTTTCACCTCCACCACGGCGCCGACCGGGTAGTTCGCCAACTCGTCGCGGGCGTTGAGCCCAACGTAGTGGGCCTTGCCGTCCACGCCATCGATGACCAGATAGCCCCGGTCGCGCAGCTCGTCGGCCAGCCCCTTCGCAGCTACGCGCCCGAGGATGGTTCGGCCATCGTCCCCCGGCTCGAACACCGCCAGCTCGCGCGGCTCGCCACGCATGGCCCGCTGCATGGTGCGGATGATGTCGCCGCGCTCGCCCAGGGCGCGCAAGGTCTTTTCCGCATCGGCATGGACGGCCCAGGTGCCGGGCCTCGTCTCGTCGGCCAGGCCCAGGCGCTGCAAGCGTTGCAGCCGGCCGATCAGCAGCAGGCGTTGGCGTTGCAGCCGGGGTTCGTTGAGCCGTTCGACATGCACCAGGCCATCGTCGCCGGCCTCGCGCTTCAAGGTGCGATCCAGGCTCGTCCACCGCTCTTGATCCACCTCGCGCTGCAAGGTCTGCTGGATCTCCAGCTCGGTGCGCGGCCCCAGCCATTCGGTTGCCAGCTCGGCGGCGCGGTGGCGGAAACCATCGGCGATGTAGTCGCCCGCGATGATGAGGTCTTTGCCCGTGTCGTCGCGCCCGCGCACGACGATGTGTGTGTGCGGGTTGTCGGTGTTCCAGTGGTTGACGGCCACCCAATCGAGGCCCGTGCCCAAGTCGGCCTCCATGCGTCCCATGAGGTGCCGCGTGTAGGTGCGCAGATCTTCCAGCTCCGCGCCATCCTCGGGCGAGAGGATGAAGCGGAAATGGTGCCGGTCGTTGGCGCAGCGTTCCTTGAAGGCGTCGAGGTCGGCGGTATCGGTTTGCGGCCCATAGGCTTGGCCCGGCTCGCCGTCGCGACCCACGCCATCGCGCTCGATGTAGCGCAGGTGCTTGGCGAGCGACTGCGGGCTAGCCTGACGCTGGTTGACCAACAGCGTCTTTATGGTCACGCGCCGCGATAGGGGCGTCAGCTTCGCCCCTGCGAAGCGCGCCGCCGTGTGGCCGCGCCCCAGGCGTGAGCCGGGGCGCTGGCCGGTGCCACGCGCCGACGCGGGACGGCGCACCGTGGACTTGCCGCTGCTGGCCTTGCCCGTCTGCTTGAGCACCTTGGAAACGAAGCTCTGCCCCTGGCCCTTGCCCCGGCTCCGTGGGGCGCTGGGGCGCACCCGGAAATCGTCGTCGCGGCGGTCGGTCATGGCCGTGCTCCCTGAAAGCTGCGGCGTGTCCGGTCGTGCGAAGCACGCGGACATGCCTGCATCGGCGCGGGCCTCGCGCCACAAGCGGCACGGCGGCGAAGCCGCGCCGTGCTGCGCCAACCCCACGTGCAGACTGGCTTTCGACGCGGCCCGGTGCCGCGTCCTTTTATCTTGCCTTCCGCCTTCGCCTCCCGCTCGCGCTCCCGGCAGCGGCGGCTCGGTGGCGCTGTGCTGCTGGCAGCCAGCGCCCCGGAGAACGCGGCCAGGGCCACAGGCCCGGCGCGTTCGAGGCAAGACGCCTGCACGTGAGAAGGCAGCGTGAAGTGCAGCGCCCAAGCCGAAGGATTGGCGCCTGCACTGCACGCGCGACGACAGCTTGAACGCCCGTCCGATGGCATGACGAGATGCACGGCAACGTGCAGCGAGTCGGCGGTCATCATGGGCGTTTCTCCAACCAGACCGGATGCGCGATGCCGATCACGGTGGATGCGCTGACCGGCCCGAAGTACCGGCTGTCGAACGACGCCGGATTGATGACGCTGAGCAGGAACAGTTCGCCGGGCCGAAGCTGCCGGCACTGCGGCCAGGATGGCAGCGGACGCCCCAACCGGTCGGCGGGCAACACGGCGGCCGAAGGCACGCCGTCGATACGAACGCTGCCGTCAACGATGCACACTTCCTGCGGCGCCATCGCGCCCACGCGCTTGAGCAGCGGCACGCGCGTCGGCAGGTAGCCGCGCTGCGCAGCCAGCGCGGCGGCGGCGGCCGGCAAGCGGGTCAGGACGATGCTGCCCACGGACAGCGGGCGTGGCAGCGAGCCCGTCCTCAGATCGGGCGGATCGAGCGGAACGACGCGATACCACCCCACCGCCACGCTGTCGGACGGGTTGTAGGTCAGGCGCGGCAGCGGATGCACGAAGGACGCCCAGGCCAGCGCAGCGAGGCCGCAGGCGGACAAGCTCGCCAGCACGAGGCGAGCGCGCAGGCGCGAGCGAGGCGATGTTGCAGTCATCGTGGTCATGACAGCGCCCTCCCGGCCAGCCAGGCGGCGTGCCGCTCTGCGGTGTATTCGGGCAGCGGCAGGCGCGCAGCGAGCCGGTTGGCGAGCGTGCGCCAGTACGCGGGCGAGGCGGCGGCGGGCGCGATGCCCAGCGCCTCGATGGCGTCGATGCGCTCCAGCACGGCGCGCACCGATGGCTCGCCTTCGGCGTGCAGCAGCAGGCGCGCGCCCGGCTGCACGCCGGGGATGCGCTGTGCGCCATCCAGCGGCGTGCAAGCCTGCATCACCATGAGCTGCCAGCGGATCGTGCCGTAGTCGTTGGACTGCCATCGAATACGGCAGAACACGGCATTCGGCTGGAACACGGCGGAGCGCCGCCAGCGGTCGAACCGGAAGGTGCGCACCGGCTCGCCGAAGCGCAGATAGAGGTCAAAGCGTTGGTCGATGTAGGCCAGCGCAACGAGCGTCAGCGGCACGCTGTCGGCCAGACCGACAGGTGCGGCAGGTGATGGCGACGGCGCCGCCGAAGTTTGTGCGGTCATGGGGATTTCTCCGGGAACTCGCGCTCCAGCAGCGCGCGCAGCAGATCGGCCACCGTCACGCCCTGCGTGAAGGCCGATACCTTGATGCGCGAGCGCATGGCGGGCGTGATGTCGAGGGTCAGGCGGGCCGTGTAGAGGTCGCCTTTCTGGAGGTCGTCGGCGCTGCCCTGGCGAATCCACGCCTCGGCGTGCGGATTCGCAGGCGGGCGCGCGCCGATGCCGACGCGCTTGGCGCGAGCTGTAGGCTTCGTGCTCATGTCGGCCACCGCAGCAGTTCGTCCACCAGCGCAGTGATTTCGCGCGCGGCGGCGCTGTCCGGTGCCGTCTCGCGTGCGAGCCGGCCAGCGGCCACGCTGTCGGCGAACACGATGCGCTGATGCACTTCCGCGCGCAGCGCAGGAAGCGGCTGCTCGGCCAGCGCGCCGCGTGCTTCTCGCCCGATCACGGTCGTGCTGACACGCCGGTTGATGACGAAGGCCGCGCGCAGCGCTGGCCGGAAGACTTGCGCCTCACGGATCAGCGCCACCATTTCGGCGCTGGCCCACAAGTCGTAGGGGCTGGGCTGCACCGGGATCAGCACGCGCTCGGCCGCCAGCAGCGCGGAGCGCGCCAAGGCGGCGATGCGCGGTGGCCCGTCGATGACGATGTGATCGGCCCGCCTGGCAAGTTCTGGCGCCTCCTGGTGCAGCGTCTCGCGTGCGAGGCCCACGGCGCTGAACAGCCTGGGCAAGCCCTGCTGGCTTCTGCGCTGCGTCCAATCCAGCGCAGATCCCTGCGGGTCGGCATCCAGCAGGATGACTGACTGCCCGCGCATCGCCAGCTCGCCGGCGATGTGGGTGGCGAGCGTGGTCTTGCCCACGCCGCCTTTCTGGTTGAGCAGCGCGACGATCATGGCCTGGCCCTCCGTATTGGAAAGCCCGGCTGTTGCTGCTGCGCTTCGCGCCGTGTGGCAGTTGTCCACAGTGGCGCGGCGCTGCTCCTACCAGTTAGAGACTTTGAGTTAGGGAAGTTAGAGGGCGCCCAAACCCGCGCTGTTACTGGCTTTGCGGCCGGCGCGTACTCCTGATAGCACGATAGGCGTACTCCCGATAGCACGAGCCCTCGTACTCCTGATAGCACGAGCCCGTCCACAGGCCGCGCACCGTTTATCCCCGTGCCGTGTACGGCACGGGCCGGAAGGTCAGCAGCTCGGCCCCATCGCCCGGCATCCGCTCGATGCCCAGGACGTAGCCGGGCAGCGACTGTCGCGCGGCCAGCGCGCGCAGGTCGTAGGCGAAGTCCGAGAAGCGCGTGGCGCTGCCCGATTTGCGCCACAGGTGCCGAAAGTCGAACTGCCAGCCGTGTTGCTGCCGCCCGCCGTGCTTGCGCACCAGCCGGTACAGCCAGCGCTCGATGCCGCCCGTCAGCCGGAAATACGCCGGGTCGATGGTCAGCACTAGGGCAGCATCCATCACACCCGCATAGAACCAGTCCGGCAGGATCAGCTCGATGCCCAGCGGCGAGCCGCGGGCATCGGCCAGCTCCTTCCACTCGTTGATCCACGAAAACCGATGCAGGCGCCGCCCGGTCGTCTCGCGGATGGACGTGGCCACGGTCGTGGATTGCAGGCGATCCAGCGCGGCTTTGAGGCGCTGGTAGTCGCGCAGCGACGTACCGCGCCCGATGAAGCGCAGGATCTCGTAGGGCGTGGCCTGCATCAGCCGCGACGGCCGCAGGCCCGCGTCGCGGGCTTCCACGATCTGCGAGGCCGCCCAGATCAGCACGTCCGCGTCCCAGATCGTGGCGATGCCGTGTTCGACCGTGCCCTCCACGCGGATCGTGACGTTGCCCGCGCGAAAGTCGATCGGCGCCGTGCGCCGCGACTTCGCCAGCGAGAAGAACGGAAAGGCCATCAAGTCCTGGCTGTCGCGCGGCGCCATGTCGCCCGGCAAGGCGCGGAACAGGTCGAGCTGTTCGCGTTCTTGCGAAGGCCGCTGCCGGGACGGCAGCGCGGGGCTGGACATGGCGATGGCCTGGCGCGTGCCAGCGATCAGCGCGCACGGCTGTCCGCCGAGTGGTGCTCGGCGTATTCGGGATCGGAAGTCGTCTCGAAGCTGCGGTCGGCGGCCCAGGCATCGAGGTCGGCCACGGCGTACATGACGCGCCGGCCGAACTTGCGAAAGCGCGGGCCGCCACCGAGCACGCGCTGTTTCTCCAGCGTACGCGGCGACAGGCGCAGGTAGTCGGCGGCTTCGTCGTTGGTGAGATAGCGCTGCGGCTGCGCGGCAGCGGTGGAGACAGTGGCCGAAACTGTTGCAGAGGGCCGCAAGGGAGCGGGACGCATGGTGTGAACCTCCATCGGTTTTGAAGCTCCGGCCACACAGCGCAGCCGGATGGAGGCAGTCTCAGAAAACGAAGCTCTGCTGCTCAGGGACGTTTTGCGTCCCCATCAAAACGCCCCTTCTCAAGCAGCGGCAGTTGTGCTAGCCGGCGATAGCCGCCGCGCATCAATGCATTGCCTCGGCGCACCAGCCGGCGCACGCGGGCGCGCAGGTCGCCGTCGGCGTGCCAGTCGGCCGCCACGGCGTCGGCGCCGAACAGTCCTTCGGCCACGTCGCGCAAGGACGCGCCCGCCAGGGTTGCGTCGAGCGCCTGCAGGGTGTGCAGCTCCAGCAGCTCGGCCGGTGTCGGTCGAGGCCTGGCTGCGGCCAGCGTCGCGCTGCGCGCAGGCGCAGGCGCGGCAACGCCGCCGCCACTTCCGCGATTGGCATAGGCGACCGCCATGCCGTCTTCCAGGCCGGGCGCCAGCGCGAAGCGCGCGCAATGGCCAGGACTGCGCGCGATCAGCGCCAGCCCTTTGCCGTCATTCAGCAGTTGTTTGTGACCGGGGATGTGCCAGAACTCGAAGGCCGCCGCATCGGGCGGCGGATCGGCATCGGGATGGAGTTGCACCACGGCATCGTGGCCGGGCAGCCAGGCCGGATGCGCGTCGCGCGCATCCAGGGCCGGATCTTCCAGCAGACGCAAGCCCCAGCGAAGCGCCACCTGTTGGGCCGCTTGCGGCCGGCGTTGGTGGCGCAGCCAATCGAGCCGGTAGTCGGGGTGGCGGCGCAGATACTCCCAAGCCAGCGCGAGCGTGTCCAGGCAGAGGATGTAGAGGTACGCGGCGGTCGGATACCAATGCGCGATATGGCGAGGATTGACCATGACGCAAGCTCCCGTCGAACAGCAGGAACGTCGTCACGGACGATCAAGAACGGAGCCACCATGTCCAAATCAAGACATCATCCCAACTGCTTAATGCGTAACATCAAGTATCAAGATCGATTGGCTCCGGGTATTGCGCAATTCGTCCGAATACGACGACCACGTAAGCCAAAGCGTCACGTGGCGCAAATTAAGGTGCCGCAATCTCTTTCGGAGATCGTGACTTTTTTAAGCACGCGGCGCTACCTTGGTGCAAGAGTGCGAATTGAGATCAGGTAGGTCTGGAGCTAGACAGAAATAGTCTCAATGCGCACGCGAACGGTTCAGTCAACGATGGAGCCGTTCTCCTGGGCCAGCCGGACATATTCCGACAAGGGACGTGCCGCCTGGAAATACTGATCCCGCATCACGGGCTGTTTTAGCGGCCCGACGATGGATGTCAGGTCGGACAGCTTCACTGTGCCCAGCTCGGGCATGCCCAGGCCCAGGTCGATGAGGCCGTAGGCCGTATCGCCGTCGGCCGGGTCGAGCGAAGCAAGAAGCCAGGTGAGATGTGCGTCCGGTGTGAACAGGCGCACCACGGGTAGCGGGTCGCCACCATGACCATCGGCACGGGCTTGGCCGTGGGCCAGCAGACGCTGGCGCTCGTCCTCGGTGATGAGTGGGTTCATGGCGATCCCTTCCCGATCCACAAATCCGCCCAAGCGTGAAAACGCAAAGCCGCATCGGCAGATTTGGGAAAAAGCACGATTGTGAATCCGTGGCTTTGCGCCTTTGTGGAAATCCGCAGAGGCACAAATGCGGATTTCCGTAAAAACGCAAAACAGTGAGATGTCGACGAAAGAGTTAAAGATAACGTGGTTTTAATTGTGCTGCGACTTGACGCTTCTGTCTATGCAGAAGCGACCCATTCAGCGCGGCCGACCGGCCGGCGCCACCACCCACGACGCCGAGTTGGCTCACGCCTTCGGCGCCGCGGTGCGTGCGCTGCGGATGGAGCGCGGCATCGCGCAGGAATCGCTGGCGCACCTGGCCGGTGTCGAGCGGTCGCACATGGGCAAGATCGAGCGCGGCGAGCACATGCCCACGCTGGCAATCATCTTCAAGATCGCCGGCGCGCTCGAATGCAGCACGGCCGCGCTGATGAGCGAGGCTGAAAGCCAGCTCGCAGCGGCGGCCCAGCCGTAGGCGCTGGCCGGGCCGATCCGGCGCAGCCGGTTCGGCGGTATCGAGGGGCGCCAAGCTGTGCGCGGCGGGGATAGCCCGCAGGGCTTTCCCCGGGAGGCAAGCGAAGCGCGCAGCGCCGCAGGCGCGAAGGCGTGAGGGATTGGAGCCGGATGGCCGTGACGGCAAAGACGGCACGGGGCGCAGCCCGTAAAGCCCGGCGGCGCATCGCGCCGGCACGCCATGTCTTGACCGTAACCGCAGACACTGCTCCCAAACAGGAAGACGCAGCCCGCTATGGGCCATTGCCTATTGCCGCCGCGTTCGGGACGAACCCACAGCGCAGCGCCCCGCCGTGGCGGGGCGCTGCGGGCAGCGGTCACGTCGCCTGGGGCTTGCTGCGCGACCAGATCAAGTCGTGCGTGCCATCCTCGCCTTCGATCAGGCGGGCGTAGACCGTGGCCGGGAACGAAGGATCATCGAGGGTCACGGAGATGTACTCCCGCCCGGCCTCGCTGGTCTTCTTCCACGCCGCGCCAATGTCGTGACTGGCCGCCTGCAGGCGGAAGTCGGGGGCCTTCTCGTTGTCGCCCTTGTCGTTGGGCACCAGCTTGACCTTGACGTTGAGCGTCAGTGTGCGAAGCGTGCCGGTGAAGCCGTCTTTGTCTGCGGTGAAGGTGCCGATGTTGGCCATGATGATTTCTCCTTTCGGTGGAACAAGGTTCGCGCCCATCGCGTCCTTGTTGTGATCCGGCCGGCGGGGGACGGGCTGGCTGCACCGCTTGCGGTCGCAACGCAGTGGAGAGCCGGGAGGCGAAAAGAATTTGTCCCGCGAGGAATGCGCGCAGCGCAGGGGAAATTGTTTTTGCCGGACGGTTGCAGCCATGAAGCCCGAGGCGCAGCCGCGCCACCGCCAGGATTCACACCAACACAAGAACGCCTTGGGCCGAACCGCACCGCAAGGAGACAGGGCCGACTCGGCATCCCGCATGAAGGCTGCTCCGGCTCGCCCATTGACGCGGGCCAAGTCAAGCACCCGACAACAGACGAGAACGCCCGCACCGCACCTTGCGGCGCCAGTCTTGAGGCGTGGCGTGGAAGCTCCATAGCGATGCCGGGCGGGTTGTCCGTGAACCGTCCTTCGTGGACGTGATGAGCAGGAACCACCAGCGTTGAGGACGGCACGCATTTGCACAACCTGCCGCAGCAAGCGCCAGCGTGTTCGCCAGCACCCCGTCCATCGCGGCGGGGCGCTGGCCGGGCCGATCCGGCGTAGCCGGTTCGGCAGCATCGAGGGGCGCCAAGCATCGCGTGGCGGGGATAGCCCGGAGGGCTTTCCCCCGGAGGCAAGCGCAGCGCGCAGGTGTGGGCCGGGCGGATGCTCGGCGGCGTTCTGATTCGGCTGTTGGCCATGAACATCGGGCGCGGCCACTGCCGCGCCCGGAATTGCGTTTCACCACGCCCAGGGCGGAACGGCCTGGGCGTGGTGCTGATTGCGGTTTTCCTTCACCTCGATGCGCCGCCAATCGGCATAGGGGGCAGCCCTCTGGCTGCGCCCCTGCCACACCACCCGGCATGCGGGTCCGCACCGGGCGGTTCGAGAAGTTGAGGTCAGGAGAGACGAGGTAGGCCCAATCGGTCGAACCAAGACGCGGTCATGACGCTCCCCAGGACCTTGCCGCTGTTACGCCACCATCGGCGGCTATTGGCCGCCACCCGATACGCAACTTCGGCCGGGGCTCCCATGGCCCGCAGTTCGCGATACATCGTGGTACCCCGCTTCCACTGCTTGAGTTGGATCGCCCGTAACCGGCGCCGCAACCATTGGTCCAGTCCACGCCAGACCTTCGGTGTCTGCGCCAATCCGTAGTACGCTTTCCAGCCCAGCAGATACGCGCGTACCCGGCGTATTACGTCCCGCATGCTGCGTCCTCCCGAGCGCGACGTCAGCTCCCGGATGCGTTGCCGGAACGTCGCCAGCGGTTTATCCGCCACCCGACGTTTGACCACGCGCCCTGGCGCGACCCAGAAGCTATAGCCCAGGAACTTGCGTCCGAACACGCTGGCCACCGCGCTTTTGGTCTCGTTGACCTTCAAGCGCAGCCGACCGTACAGCCGGCGCAGCAACGCCATCACCCGTTCGCCCGCGCGGCGCGAGCGAACGTACACGTTCGCATCGTCCGCGTAGCGTACGAAGCAATGGCCACGCCGCTCCAACTCCTTATCCACCTCGTCCAGCAACACATTCGCCAGCAGCGGTGAGAGCGGTCCACCTTGCGGTGTGCCCTCGTATCGCTCCTGCACCACGCCATCGCTCATCATGCCCGCGTTCAGGTACGCCCGGATCAGTCGGATCACTCCGTCTTCTCCAATACGCTTCCTTAAGCGGTCGATCAGTATGTCGTGGTTGACCCGGTCGAAGAACTTCTCCAGATCGACGTCCACCACGATCCGCCGGCCTGACTGCACGTGCGACTGCGCGGCTAGCACCGCGTCGTGCGCACGCCGTCCTGGCCGAAAGCCGTAGCTATGTTCGCTGAAGGTAGGGTCCAGAATCGGCTGCAGCACTTGCAGCACCGCCTGCTGGATCAGTCGGTCCGTCACCGTCGGGATGCCTAGCTCTCGCTCGCCTCCGTCCGGCTTCGGGATCGCCACCCGTCGCACCGGCATCGGCCGGTACGCCCCCAGCAGCAGTTGTTCGCGTATCGCCGGCCAGGCCGTCACCAGATGTCGCGCGGTCTGGTCAATGTCCAGACCGTCGACTCCCGGTGCCCCCTTGTTGGCCCGCACCCGTTTGAACGCCCGCCGCAGGTTCTCTCTCGTCAGCGCCGCCTCTAGCAGCGCTGACCCTGTGCTCTTCGTCTCACACCGCGAGCCGCAGGCTTCGTCGCTCACGGCTTCTCGCGCAGCTTCACCGCGCGCCGCCACCGCTCGCCCCGCTTGCGCAGGCATCTGACGCCTGGCCTGTTGCGTCGACATGTCGTCGAACACTCCCTCTCGTTCGGCCCTTCGCCACTAGCTTCAGTCTCGCCGACCTATCCTGTGACTACTACGGCCTCTGCTGACACCTCGCTCCGGTTCGACACCGTTGCCCTTTCAGGCACTAGGCGAGGACTCCCCAGGTAAGAACGCACTCCTTCATCGCGCAACCGCCGCATCTACGCCGCTTCGCCTTGGTCACGAGAGCTTCGCGGTTTGTGGCCCGCTCGCCCTGCTCGGCAACGCCTTCTATGCGGTTCTTGTCCATCGGCTCGCGATTTACGCTCCACGCTTCCTCCCCACACTCGGTCGCCCTCGTGCAGTTGCGTTTCACTTCATTCGCCGTGACCAGCTCATGGCGGGACTTACACCCGCAGGAGTGCGCCCATGCTGGGCGCACCACAAAGCAAAGCGCCCCGGTCGAGGCCGGGGCGCTTGCTATCGGCGCGGGTCAAGCGGCCAGCGCCACGGCAGGTTCATCCGCCATTGCCTCGGCATCTTCTGGGGCGTCGTCCTGCTCCTGCGGTGCTTCCTGCGGGCCTTCGGCCTTGAAGACGGCAGGCATCCAGCCCGTGCCATGGGCCAGTCGTTCCGCTTCGCAGGCAATGTCGGCCTTCTTCAACTTCGCCAGCCGGGAAACCTGCTCGGGCGCGTAGTCGCCCACGGCTTGCAGGATGGCGGCCTTGGGAATGTGCTGAAAGTAGCCTTCCGCGCTCGGCTGCCACCATGCGGCCATGTCGAGGCCCACGGCCTGCGCCAGTTCCTCGCCGGGCTGATGCGACGTGGCGCGAGGCGTCACCACGTCCACCGAGGAAGCCACGCACACGGCCAGCAGCGTAACCAGTTCGTCTTGTGACTTCGCCAGCAGCGCGGCGAACAGTCCTGCGCTGTCCTGCGGCAAGCCAGCACCCGCCACCTGTTGCAGTTCGCGCAGCGCCACGGCGGCAGGCGATTCCGGCCAGTCCGGGGCCATGCCTTCCAGCCGGTCTTGCACCGTCACGCGCACGCCCAGCGGCAGGTCATGTCCGTGGTAGCTGTCCTGCAAGACCTTCTGCACCATGCCGTGCACCAGCGCGGCCAGTGCCACTTGCGGATGCCGGGCCACTTCGATTTGCAGCGCCGCCGTGCGGTGGGCGCTCAACCGCTGCGCCAGCCGGTCGGACAGGCTCGCGGCCTTGGGCGCGTCCTCGGCGTCGTGGCTTTCGTCATTGTCGGCTTCGCCTTCCACGTTGCCGAAACCGCGCCGCAGCTTTTCCAGCGTGCGCAGCGCCTTCGCCTCGGCCTCGCGCAGCAGGCCGCGATGGATGACGGCCTCGCCGCTGCGGTCGATGGTGACGATGGCACCGGCCACCTCGCGCACCTCGGGCGCATAGCCTTGCAAGGCGTTCTCCGCGTCTTGCAGTTCACCGACTACCTGATCGCGCCGCTGCTCCAGCTTCTCGACCTTGGCCTCGTCCTCGGCATCGCTGGCGTCTTCCAATTCGGCGTCGATCTTTTCGAGGCGGTTTTCCAGCGAGGCGATGCGGCGGGCCTCGCGGGCGGTCGGCTCGCGGCGGTGGCGCGGGGCGTTCTGGAACGCTTGCCGTTCCTCGTAGGCCAGATGCGGCACG
>Ga0213872_10000275_pt1 | contig 43888 bp, 36 predicted proteins | sample VelepicomBERX_R2_FD_160071 | JGI IMG/M metagenome (GOLD analysis project Ga0213872, IMG submission 160071) | Rhizosphere microbial communities from Vellozia epidendroides in rupestrian grasslands, the National Park of Serra do Cipo, Brazil - RX_R2 | ecosystem: Host-associated > Plants > Roots >... | reverse complement strand
CGGGCATCGCAGGCGACCATCGGCGGAGTGATCATGGGAGCCAAACGCTCCACCGGCATGGCGGCTATGTAGTGGTCTGCATATATTTCGCGAGTGGCGCCGTCGAGTGTTTCGATCGTTACGCCGCGGATCATGCCCGTAGAGCAGGCGATGGAACGAACGGTGGTTTCGAAGTGATAGACCACACCCATGGAGCGAAGGTGTTCAAGCCAGGGGAGCAGCCAGACCTCGTTGGTGGGACCGGCGAGGAGACGGTCAGACGTGGGCGTGGCGGGATCGGCAATGCCGAGCAGCAACTGCAGGAAGATATCACCGATGGTTCGGGTACTAGCTTTTTGCGCCTGGGCGGCGACGAGCGAGCGGGTGATACCGTGCCCGAGCAGTTTCTGATAGCCTTCTGAGCGCTCATCGGCGCCGATGAACTGCCACCAGCCGGTCTTCTCGTATTCGTTGATACGGCGCTCTTCGCAAGAACTGATAATTTGCCAGATGCGGCTGGCAAAGAACGCGATCTCATTAGGCGGTACGCCGAACTGACCAGAGATCAACTGCAGGAAGTTATTGAGGGTGAGCCGCACACCTTCGAGGGTGCGAGGAAAGGAGGCGGTGGTCACGATGCCCGGCTGGTCATAGCGGGCCATCAGGACTTGCGAGGTATTCGACATGTTGCCCGCTACCGTTCCGTTGCCGTACGGAATGCGCTGCATGGTGTCGATGATGTGACGGTAGAAGGACGGGAAGAAGCGGAACCCGTGCTCGCCGGGCACCCACGGACGAAGCGCGGAGGCGCCGGGACGCGCAGCGGAATACTCGCGCCAATACTTGACCGCGAGGGCCTGGGTGCGTTTGCCGCCGTGATCACCAAGTGCCGGAAGAACGGGAATACTGCGCGCCTTGCCGCCACACAGCGGCTGGCGCTCGAAAACTTCGACGTCGAAGCCGCGCTCGGCCAGTTCATGGGCGGCGCTCATGCCGGCGACACCACCGCCCAGGATGGCTACTTTCGCGCCCATGTTATTGGACCCCATCCGTCGTCGTGCTTTGCGAATGGATTCCGTAGACGTCGTAGTGGACTTGCAGCGCATCCATATTGACGTAGCCGATGCCGGTGCAGGGCAAGCGGTTCAACCAGAAATAGCGCAAATCAGCGCTCAAAAAGCGCGGACTGATTACAACCGGACCGGTATCGGGATAATGGCCGGCGAGTGCCTGGTCAAAACCATTTACACCGAGATCGAAGATACCGGAGGCCTCCATAAGGATCAGCGCGCCGTCATCGGTTTTGATAGTGGCAATGATGTCAGTGATGCCCACACCGTCGGTGCGTACACGCATCCAATCGCCGCCGCTCGGGTAAAAGACGCCATTGATTTTCTCGCCGCGTAGGAAGCCGCCGTTGACCAGGAAGTCAAGGCGCAGACCATCGGGGGTGTTCCCGATGACCTCCGGGCGCTTGCGAAGCTGGACAGCGACTCGCGTGAGATGCTCCATTTCGTATCGGAACGGGAGCGTGCCGACACGGAGTGCATCGGGGCCGGGCAGCGAGGCAGCCGAGGGGTTCGCCTGCGAGATGTAGAAAGAAGAGGGAAAGGGCAACGGGGTGTTCACACGTCTTCCTGCGGAGACGAGAACAGGCTGGTATTCGACTTTCGTACCGGGCATAAAGACGGGCAAAGCGGCGCGGAAGTAGTGCTTCCTGGCCTGGTGGTCGGTGCGAGAGAGCGTGGCCCGGATGTTTCGTTCGGGGCCGCCGTTTTCGCGATAGAGGACGGAGACCGTATTGCTGGACAGTGCCGGCTCGACGCCGATGGTGATCTCAACCGGGGCCGCGACCGGGGCGCCTTCCGGCGGCGCGGGTGCGTCCGGGGTTCCGTACCAGACAGTGAGACCGCTACCCGAGAAGTGCATTTTATTCAAGAAAGAGGCTTCGGTTCTCGAAGCCGCCTGGAAAGGCGGCTGCAGCCAAGATTGGCTGCCCCACAACGTCTGTCATGGTTGCGCTCCCTCGTGTTCGAGCGTCAGCATAGACTGCGGCTCTTTGACGCGAAGGACGAAACGCTCCGAGATGCGGTAGATCCAGCGGGGTTCGGCGGAAACCTGGAGGAACGTAGCGGCGATTTCGCTGGCGACAACAATTTCCGCTGGCTTGCCGGCGAGCGAGAGAAGGATGCCGCTTTTGGCTGGCAAGGTGCCGGTCCGGACCATGGGGCCTTCGATCAGCGGACGGATGCGGTCACTAGGGAGAACGAGCGAACCTCTGTCGGGCGTCTCGGCAGCGACGAACAGATCATTGCCCAGTGCGAGAGCATACGGACCGACGTAGCCCTGGTCTTCGAGTTCGGTGATGCCGCGGGCCACGGCGGTAAGAAGCTCGGAACCTGTATTGAGCGGCAGCCTGACCTTGCGGCCGTAATCATAAAGACCCTTTTCAGGAATGCCTCCGGTTACGCGATAGACGTTGGGAATATGCAACTCGAGGCCGGCGCGGCCGCGGAAGATGAGTGCGTCTTCTACGCGGGCAATGTAATTCGCCGCGCGACGGAAGAGAGTAAGTGCGGCACTAAGATCAGGCTGGGCAATCTGCTGGCTGTTGAGATAGACATTCACCGCGATGGTGGTTAGGCGCAGCACGGCTTCGTCATTCACATGCAGCCGCTGCCGTTCAAAGCCGTGTTCATGCGCCTCAGGTTCGAGCAGTTCGGCCGGCACGGTTTCGGCGTCGGCTGGAAGAGGGCCGTACAAGGGAAGAAAACGGGCAGCGACACGAGCTTTGCGCGCTTCCTCATAGATCGCCTGCTGGACAGTGTTCCACTGTTGCGCAGTCCATTCCAGCGGCTTGCCGATATCACTCATTCACTTTTATCCTTTCAGGACAACAGAGTTAGACAACTGATATACGTCGCTGATGAACAGCGAGACTAGACTTCGGCAAGCCGGAACTCCTGCCGTGGAACGTAACGGAATTCATCCGGGAAGCGGGCATGAAGCGCACCTGCGACGTCCGCGTCGTTCCGGAACTTGCCTGACACTCTTTCAACCAGCTCGCCGCCGCGGTATTCTTCGCCACGCAACCTCAGTAGTGTACGCATGCTCTGAGCGGCGCGCAACTCCAGCGAGAGGGCGGACTGGCGAGCCGCGACACGCATGGCTTCTTCAAGCTCCGCGTGGGCGCGATCGAGATTGCCGGATTCCGCGTATATCTGGCCGCGCAAGCGGAAGGCTTCCGGCAGCATCACGCCCTGGCTGTCGGAGGCCGCTTTGGCGATTGCCTGATCAAGCGTGTCCAAGGCGTCAGCGCCGCGGCCGGCGCGGTGCAACGCTTCGGCAGACATGACCATATCCTGCACGTACATCAGTTCCGTGCGGGTGGCATGGAGTCCCAGGCGTCCGATGATCTGTTTTTGGGCGGCATCTTCGATGGCGGAGCGCGACGTTTTCGGATCGGCTTCCATTGCATCGCACCAGGCCAGATACATGTGCGCCATGGGGACCCACATGGCATAACCTTCGCGTTCGGAAAGCTGGAGCAGCAGGCGGGCGTCAGCGCGAATCATGTCCAAGGCGTGCCAGAAGTGATAGATGTAAAGCGCGAAGGCGATGGCCTGGGCGGTGGTCGGGCCGTGCCGCAGTTCCGCAACCTGTTCGAGATTGGTTCTGAGCTCGCGGGCGGAGGCAGTGGTTTCGCCCAACATCCAAAGACTGGCGGAGTAGAAGCCGCGAACACAAGCCATGGAGGAGAGCTGGAAGACCTGCACGGTTTCGCGGATGGCCTCGGGCGTACCGACGGCAATGCCTTCGACGGCGTTTTGCCGGGCTTCGGTGAATTCCCCGCGAAAGTAGCGTGTGTAGCCGACGGCGTGCCGGCCGGCAAGCTTGAAAGTGGGCGTACCGATCTGGCCGGCCATTTGAAAGACCTGGAGAGCAACATCTAAGCCTTCGCGAAGCTGGCCGCGGAGGAAATAGACCGCCCAAAGTCCCCAGAGCGCGCCGAAGAGCCCGGCGCCGTCCTGGAGCCGGCCGGCGAGTTCTCTGGCGCGGAGACAGCTTTCTTCCACTTCGTTGCTGGCCCAACCGAAGGCGGCCATGCGCGCGGACATGAGTTGCATTTGCGCGGCAAGTTCCAAGCGGTAGCGCTGGGGATCGCTTTCGGGAAGCTGGGCAAGCGCTTTCAACGCGGCATCCATGTGCGACATGGCTTCATGGACGGCGCCGCGAGCGGAAGCGCGTTCGCCGGCGTGTAGCCAGTATTCCGCGGATTCCTTGTGGCAGGCCGCCGATTCGAAGTGGGTCGCGATGAGTTCCGGCTGCTCAGCGGCGATTTCGGGGAAATGCTCGGTGAGCTTGCGAGCGATTCGCTCGTGGTACTGCTGCCTGGTTTTGCGAACCAGCGAGGAATAAGCGGCGTCCTGAATCAGAGCGTGCTTAAAGATGTAGTGCAGACTGGACTCGTCCGATGAACGGTAGACGAGGCCTGTTTCTTCGGCTTTCTGCAGGGCCTTGGCAAGCACGTTTTCCGGCGTATCGGCGACAACGTGAAGCACGCGAAAGCTGAAATCGCGGCCCAGCACGGATGCAAGACGGAGCGTTTCGCGCGCTTCGCCGAGACGGTCGAGACGAGCAGTCAAAGAATCGCGAACGGTGGCCGGGATCAGGCCCGTGGGCAGCTCGCCCGATTCATCCAAGTCGGAGAGCCGACCCGATTCGAGCACGGCCTTTGTAACCTCTTCGATGAAGAGCGGCACACCCTCCGTGCGAGCCAGGAGCTGACCAAAGACGGCAGCAGGGATCTGCGCGTCCTGGGCGACGCGCCGCACCATGAACGCGGTCTCTTCCGGCTGGAGCGGCTTAAGCGAGATCACCGTTTCGTTAACCCGCGGCTGCCAGGGGAATTCGAATTCGGGCCGATAGGTAAGGGCGGCGAGGATGGGGGCAGCGGCGTTTTTCTCGAGGAATGTGCCGAGCAGCTCCACAGTAGAGGGATCTGCCCAATGCAGATCTTCCATCAGGAACAACAGCGGGCTCGATGCCGAGCGGGCGGCGAGCAGGGCGCCGATACTTTCAAACGTAAGCTGGCGTTTGCGCTGCGGCGTGAGATCAGGAGCGGGAACACCCGGTTCCGCAATGGTAAGAAGGCTTTCGAGCAGGCGCGCAGCATCACCATCAGGAGCACCGGCTTCGGCCATGCGGGTAGAGAGCTTGTTCCGTTTCTGGTCATTGGATTCCCGGCGCTGGAATCCGAGATCGCGGGTGAGCAGATCAATGAAAGGATAGAGCGCGCTGGTGCGATGGTAAGGCGAGCAGCGGCAGACCACGACGGAGCCGCTGTTTTGCTGAGCGTAGTCGCTAAGTTCTGCCACAAGACGCGACTTGCCGAGCCCCGGTTCGCCGCCGATGCGAACGACGCGACCCTGCCCGGCACTGGCGGCGAGCCAGGCGGACTTCAGGTGTTCGAGCTCGGGCCGGCGGCCCGTGAAGGGAGTGCGGGCGGGCTCGGCTTCGGGCTGCCCAGCGGTGCTGCTGCGGCCCAAGAGCCTGTATAGCGTGATGGGGCGCGAGATACCTTTCAATTCGCGCGGACCGAGAGCCTCAAACTGGAAAGGCGTCCGTGCAAGCCGCCAGGTGGCGTCGGACACAAGAACCTCATTGGCGCCTGCGGCAGCCTCGACCCGCGCCGCGATATTGGGTGTCTCGCCAAGTGCAAGCTGCTCCTCGTGACCGCTTTCGCCAAGAGTGCCGACGACCACTTCGCCGGTGTGGATGCCGATGCGAAGACGCAGGACCTGCCGGGTGGACTCAAGCCGTTCGAGGTCGGTCATGATACGCAGGGCGGCTTCGACAGCGCGGCGCGCGTCGTCTTCGTGAGCGCGCGGATAACCGAAGTAAGCGAGGATACCGTCGCCGAGAAACTGCGCAATGTGACCGTCGAGCTCAGAGATGACGCGCCCGCACACGGATTGGTAGCTCTGAATGAGTTCGCGAAAGTCCTCCGGATCCATGCTGGCCGAAAGAGCCGTGGAGCCGACGAGATCGCAGAAGAAGACCGTTAACTGCCGGCGCTCGGTGGTTGAAGACGGACCGTCGAGCGCGGTGCCGCACTCCGGGCAGAATTTTGCTTTGCGAGAGACCTGACTGCCGCACCGCGGGCACCGGGCCGGGAGAGCCGTGCCGCATTCTTCGCAGAACTTCGCCGCCGGCGACGCCGCGGCACCGCAACTGGGGCAGGAAGAAGTTGTGTCAGGCATCAACGATTACCGCGAGCACTGCCGGGGCAGCATCCGGGGAGACGAGAGTGCCAAAGTAGCGACCGGCGCTAACAAGGGGGATGTCGATTTCGATGCGTACGTCGGATGTTCCGCGCGGCGGAACGACGGGCGAGCCGGGAACCGGGGTGAGGTTCGCAGCGGCAATGCGCTCGCCTGCGGCACTAACCAGATCAGTGAAGGCGACGGGGGAAGAAACTGTATCTTCGGACTCGTTTATGAGTGAGATGACCAACAATGCTTTTTGGCCGGCCCGAACGGGAGAGGCCTGCAGCAGGACAGGCGCGGCAACGGCGGGGTATGCAACGAGAGGCGGGGAAAGAGCGGGCGCATCGTTCGGCAGGGAACCAGACTCTTCACGAAGGATCATTAAGGCGCGATCAACAAGGCTGCGCGACGTGGAAACCGGAGATGCGGCAGGTTCCGCGGGCAGACCGGGCACGGCGTCCGCGGTCCGCAAAAGCTCTTCGTACGGCTTCCTTTCGAAGTATCGCATCCGAAGTTGGTGTAATTAAGAGATCAGGAACACCAATTATCAACTCTCGCGGCACGCCGGTCAACAAATAGCTTGCGGACGGGTCCGCTATACTAGGCCAACAACGCTGGAGTGGGTGCCAAAGTGACCGGCACAACAATTTCGCATTTTAAGGTTCTCGAAAAGCTGGGCGAAGGAGGCATGGGGGTTGTTTACAAGGCAAGCGACCTCAAATTGAACCGCACCGTCGCCCTGAAATTCCTGGGTCCGCATCTTCGTTCCGATGATGCAGGCCGGGCACGGTTCTTGCGCGAGGCAAAAGCCGCCGCCGCGCTGAATCACGCAAGCATCTGCACGGTTTATGAAATCGATGAAACAGATAATACGCTGTTTATCGCAATGGAGCTGTGTGCCGGGCGGCCGCTGAGCGAGATTCTGCGGACACGCCTGCTGGACCTCAGTGAAGCGGTAAAGATAGGCCAGCAGATCACGGATGCGGTGGCGAGAGCGCATCAAGCGCAAATTATCCATCGCGACATCAAGAGCTCTAACATCATCGTGGACGAGATGGGCCGGGCAAAGCTGCTGGATTTCGGCCTGGCATCGCTGAACGTGGACGATCGGACACTGACGCGCGGGTCGATGGGTACGCCGCAGTACATGTCGCCCGAACGATTTGAGGCGGGCATTGCAGACAGAAGCGGCGACATCTGGTCGCTGGGCGTTTTGCTGTACGAGATGATTACGAGCCGGATGCCTTTTTCGGGATCGATCACGCAGTTGGTGAATACGATTTTGAATGAAGATCCGGTTCCTGCTTCGAAGGTGAGGCCGGGCATTCCGAGCGAACTGGACGACATCATCAATAAAGCCATCGCGAAGGATCCGCTGGAACGGTATCCGAACGCGGCAGAAATGGCCGCCGATCTTTCGGCGATGGCGGCAAGTCTGTTCACGCAGACGAGCGCGCGCGGCGCGACGCTGGGGCTGCCACTACCCGCACTGACGCTGCCTGGACGAGGCACCGAGCCGCAGAGAATTCACGGGATTGCGGTGCTGCCATTCCTGAATATGAGCGCCGACCCGGACAGCGCTTATCTGTGCGACGGATTGACCGAAGATCTGATCAATGCGCTCACACAAATGCAGGGACTGCGAGTGGTGGCGCGGGCCTCCACATTTCAGTTCCGATCGGAGTCGCTCGATGTTCGCGAGGTTGGCAGACAGCTAAGGGTGGGGTCGCTGGTATTGGGAAGCGTGCGGCGCTCCGGCAACCGGGTACGCGTGACGGCACAACTGGTAAAGGCGTCGGACGGCTGCCAAGTGTGGTCAAAGCGGTTCGACAGTGAGATGCGCGAGATTTTCGATGTGCAGGACGAGCTGACTACGGCCATCTTCGAGAGCCTTTGCGACTTGCTTGGCGCGGAGCCGGCGAAGCCACCGGCCGCCGACCACACCAGCAATTTCGATGCGCATGAGTTGTATCTACGCGGACGGTATAGTTTCAACCAGCAGACGCGGCAGAGCCTGCAGGAGGCGTTGCGGTATTTCCAGAATGCCGTTCAGCTTGCACCCCGGTACGCGCTGGCGCATGTGGGAATAGCAGATTGCTACGCCGTGTTGGGCTGGCACGGGATGAAGCCATCCTGCGAGGCAATGCCAAAGGCGAAAGAAGCCGCGCAGGCTGCGCTCGAAATCAATGATTCCCTGCCCTCCGCTTACCGAGTGCTGGGAAGTATCTATTCGGGGTTCGATTGGGACTGGCACCAAGCACGCCTGGCGTTCCAGAGAGCCTTTTCGCTGCCGCCGCCGACCTCCGACCTACATTTTCATCACGCGCTTGATTTCCTGACGCCACAGGCCCGGCTGGATGAAGCGCATGAAGAGATCAAGTGTGCGCTGGAGCTGGATCCGGTGTCGCCCCTGGTGAATACGGCATTGGGTGGGTGCCTCTATCGCAAGCGGCTTTATGATGCCGCGCTGCGGCAGATGGATGTGACACTTAAATTCGACCCGCACTTCTATCACGCCTTCTGGACGCGCGCGCGAGTTCTACAGGCACGCGGCGACTTACAGGAAGCGCTGGAAGCGTACGCCCGGGCGTACGAGGCAAGCGGAGAAAGTGCGGCGGTGCTGGCGGAGTTGGGGCATTGCTACGCGAAGCTGGGTGATACCCCGGCGGCGCGGGAAGCTTTGGAGACGCTGGGAAGGACAGCGACGGTCACGCATGTTTCGCCGCTGGCGTTCGCGACGGTGCACCACGGCCTTGGCGAAAAGACGCTCTTCTTCGAAGAATTGCAAAAGGCGGTGGAGGAGCGCACGCGCGGACTCGTTTGGGTGCCAGTGGATCCGCGCTTCGAGGATCTTCACGAAGACTCCACTTTTCGAAGCATACTGGCGCCGCTCGGGGTAAATGTACCCTCCGCCGCGACCTCGTAGGTGGAAGCAGGTGAGCCGAAGTGTTCTTACCATTTCGAATCTGCGCAAGGAATACGGCGCGACACTGGCGGTGGACGACGTTTCGTTTTCGGTAGAGCGAAATGAGATTGTGGGCCTGCTGGGTCCGAATGGCGCGGGGAAAACCACGACCATCAACATGATCCTCGGCGTTCTGGAACCGAGTTCGGGCAATATCCAGATTGAGGGAATCGACATCGCGACGGGACGTTTACAGGCGCTCGAAAGGACGAATTTTGCGGCAGTCTACGCACCGCTACCGGGTAATTTGACGGTCTGGCAGAACCTCCGAGTGTTCGGGTTGATGTACGGGGTAAAGAACTTATCGGACCGCATTGAAACCCTGCTGGCGCAGTTCGATTTGCGGGAGTTCCGGGATATGAAGTGCGGAGTGCTTTCGTCAGGAGAACAGACGCGGGTATGCCTGGCAAAAGCGATGCTGAACCGGCCGAATCTTCTGCTGCTGGATGAGCCGACTGCTTCACTTGACCCGGCAACCGCGCGGGAGATTCGCATGAAGATCCGCGAGCTTACAGCGCGGGGCAGCGGCGGCGTGCTCTGGACTTCGCACAACATGTATGAAGTAGAGGCCGTCTGTGACCGAGTGCTGTTTCTTTCACACGGCAAAATCCTGCTGGAAGGGGATCCACGAACCCTACCGCGCGAGCACGGTAAGCAGACTCTCGAGGATCTTTTCATTACGGTGGCGCGGGAACCCCTCGCGCTGGAGCGGGACTAGAGCGGCATGAATTTCAGCCGCACCGGCGCAATCGTGCTGAGGCAGCTTTACCTGATGCGCGGGAGTCCCGCGCGGGTGCTGCCGCTGTTTGCCTGGGTTGCAATCGACATCGTGTTGTGGGGATTCATCACGAAATACCTGAACAGGGTAACGGCATCGGGCTTCAATTTCGTGCCCTCCCTGCTGGGCGCAGTTCTGCTGTGGGATTTCTCCACGCGCGTAATGCAAGGGGTCACGACCACGTTCTTTGAAGACGTATGGTCGCGGAATTTCCTGAATATCTTTGCAGCACCGCTTTCGATTGCGGAATATCTCAGCGGCCTGGTGCTCTCGAGTATCGGCACGAGCGCGGTTGGCCTGGTTGTCATGCTGGCGCTGGCGACAACCTTTTTCGGCCTCTCGTTCTTCGGATACGGAATGGCATTAATTCCATTTCTGTTGGTGCTGTTCCTCTTCGGCATAGCGATCGGGATTGCCGGCACGGCGCTGGTGCTGCGTTTCGGGCCGGCGGCGGAATGGTTCGTCTGGCCGATTCCCGCACTGATTTCGCCGTTTGCGGGAGTGTTCTATCCGCTCGCTACGCTGCCGCGTTGGATGCAATATGTGGCATATCTTTTGCCGCCGTCGTACGTGTTCGAAGGCATGCGCGGCATTGTCGCGGGCCGCGCGCTACAGGGAAGCGCGCTGGTTGCGGGCGGCTGTCTCGCAGTGCTTTACGTCCTGGCGGCAGGCTGGTTCTTCAGGCGCATTTACCGGCACGCGGTGCGAACGGGCCTGATTGCGCGGTACAGCGCCGAAAGCATAAGTTAATTCACCCAAAAGGATCAGACACCGCTCTGGAAGGCGGGCTGGATGGGCATGGAGCGCACGCGGACGCCGGTGGCCTGGAACAGACCGTTCGCAATAGCGGGAGCGATGCCCATGATGGGTGTTTCCCCTGCGCCGGCAGACGGCAGATCTCTGCGATCGAGCAGAACGACTTCGACGGCAGGGAGATCGCTGAACCGCGGGACCGGGTATTTTCCAAGGCGCGGATTGAGGATTCGTCCGTTTGCAAAGTCGATGGCCTCAAACAAGGCGCCGCCAAGTCCCATGATGATGGCACCTTCCACCTGGTTTTCGAGTTGCCTGGGATTGACAATGGCTCCGCACTCGAAGGCCTCGACGACCCGGTCGACACGGATCTGGCGGTTGGGTGTTACGGATATCTCGGCGCAGCAAGCAAAGTAGCTGCCCTTCTCCATGCCGCACGACAGGCCGTAGCCGCGCGTGGGCGTAGGCTTACTCTTGTCCCAACCAAAGCGTCCGGCAGCGGCCTCCAGAACGGCGCGGACCCGATCATTCTGCAGGTTTTTCAAGCGAAACGCCAGCGGATCCATACCAACGGCCAGAGCAAGTTCGTCAATGTGCGATTCGCGGGCAAAATGGTTTGCCGTGGCGGCCAAGCCGCGATAGGAGCCCTGGCGCAGCGGGTACTTTGTGGGGTGGAAGCGCGCTCGAGAGGACGGGCAGCGGTAGGGGCTTTCCAGGCCGGATGATCCGGAATTGTAGTTGTGGAAGTCCCAGGACGTGAGGGTTCCGTCGTTGGCGACGCCACTGCGCACTTCAATCACTCCAGCCGGGCGAAAGTAGGCCCAGGTGAACTCTTCCTGGCGGGTCCAGACAAGCTTCACGGGGCGGCCGGCTGCCTTTGCAAGCCGGGCCGCTTCGATGGCGCACTCGCCGGTATGCTTTCCGCCGTACGCGGCGCCGGTATCGGGCACGATGACGCGGACGTTTTCTTCGGTAAGCTGGAACGCTTCGGCCAGTTCGCTGCGGACACCGAACGGAACCTGGGTGCCGGTCCAGACAGTTAGCCGGGAGCCCTGCCATTCGGCTACAGCGGCTCGAGGCTCAAGCGGCACGTGCGCGATATAGGCGACGGCGTAGGTGCTTTGAAGGTTTTTAGCTGCATGGGTATCCGGCAGCGCTGCGGTGGTATCGTGTTCGCCGGTTTCGCCGTTTTCCGGGTTGGCCTTCAAGTACGAGAAGAGATCTTTGGCGTAGATCTGCGACTTTTCGCGCCACTGCGCCTTGATGGCATCGAGAGACTTGTCGGCGATAAATTCGTTTGGGGCAGCGACACCGATGAAGTCCGATTCGTGAACAACAGTGACATTGGGGATAGCAGCGGCGGCCGTCGTATCAGCAGAAAGCAGTTGCGCACCGAACGAAGGTGGACGAAGCACGCGGCCGTACAACATTCCGGGGCGCTTCATGTCTGACGTGAACTGATGGCGGCCGCTCACCAGTTCGCGTGCATTCAGTTTGGACAGGCTCCTGCCGCTGTACTGGCGTTCCGAAGGCGGGGTGATTTCGCTATTCGCGCAGAGAACCTTCGTCCAATCGGCGGCGCTTGCGAATTCGCCGTATCCTGCCTTCCTGCCGGAAGCCGGCTGGAGAACGTATCCGTCCGCGAGAGTAAGGCTGGCGCGGTCGACGCTCCACTTTTTTGCGGCGATAGTGAGAAGCTGCTCGCGCATGGCGGCAGCGGCGGCGCGAAGCTGCGGGGCCATCGTCGGGGTAGTGCGGCTGCCAAAAGTGCCCATGTCCCATGGAGTGAGGGCCGTATCTCCCATGACGAGGCGAATGGAGCCGGGCTGGACGTGCAGTTCGTCGGCAATTGCCTGAGGCAGCGATGTGCGGATGTTTTGACCGACTTCTACCTTGCCCGTGAACGCGGTGACAGCACCATTCTGGTCGATATGCAGCCAGGCAGCGACGTCCTGGGGAGGCGGGTTACTCGCAGGGCGGCGATGCGATCGGCCGGATTCCTGTGCGAGCGACTCCTGCTCAAGCGTGACGAGCACGAGCATTCCGCCGCCTAAGGATTTCAAGAAATCGCGCCGGGATGCCGAGAGCAACTCAGGCATGGGGATGCCCTCCGCCCTTCTTTGCCTGAGTGCGGACTGCAGCGATAATTCGGCGGTAGGTCCCGCAACGGCAGATATTGCCCTGAAGCACTTTCTTGATATCGGCATCCGACGCCGCAGGATTCGTACGGAGAAGCGCGACGCTCGAGAGGATCATTCCGGAAGTGCAGTAGCCGCATTGCATTGCATCAGAATCGATGAATGCCTGCTGCACAGGGTGGAGGCGATCGCCGTCAGAGAGCCCTTCGATGGTGGTGATCTCCTTTCCAGCGACCGCGCCGATGCTGAGTTGGCAGGAGCGCACCGGCTTGCTATCAATGAGAACCGTGCAGGCTCCGCACTGCCCTTCCCCGCAGCCGTACTTCGCTCCGGTGAGATCGAGCTCGTTGCGCAGGACAAAGAGGAGCAGGCGTTCCGGGTCGGTATCGACGGACCGGCGCTCGCCGTTCACAACGAAATCCATGCTCTGATTCTGTCTCAAATCAAACGAGCACGTGGCCTGCGCGACTCACGGCAGCGGAACGGGCGGGATGACGCGCATGTCAACCAAAGCGCTGACGAAAAACTGAAACGCGATCGCAGTGAGCATCAGACCCATGAGGCGGGTGATGACGCGCTCCCCCAGTTCGCCGAGGAAGGCTTCGACGCGGTCGGCGCTGGCGAGCACACCATAGGTGACGGCGCACGTGATGGCGATACCCACCATTACGGGCATGGCCTCACGCCACGATGGAGCTTGTCCGACAAGGACCATAACGGTCGAGATGGAGCCAGGTCCGGCCAGCATCGGAATACCCATCGGAATGATGCCCACATCTTCGGTTTGGCAGGCATCGGTCTGCTCCTCCGGCGTTTCCTGTGTTCGGGAGCGGCGGGCTTGCAGCATATCCAGCGCAACAAGAAGGAGCAGCAGGCCGCCGGCGAATTTGAAGGCCGGCAGCGAGACGCCGAAGGCACGGAAGAGATACTTGCCGACAGTCGCGAAGAGGCAGAGCACGAGAAGACAGGTGAGCGCAGCGCGCCGCGCCGCCTGTTTGCGGCGGGGCGGGGCATATCCGGCTGTCATTGCAAGAAACGCCGGCGTGGCCGCGAAAGGGTCGACGATGAAAAACACCGCCGTGAGGGCAGTGAGCCAGGGAAGCAGGTACGCGTGCAGAGACGTCATCGATGCTCAATGCCAATTGTAGGAGAGGCAAGCAGGCCTCCGTGCCCACCCGAAAGCAGCAAGTGCTGCCCGGAACGGATCAGGTAAGCGCAGGGAGACAATGGCTAACATGCGATTGTTTGTCTTCCTGCTTGCGGCGCCACTGTTAGCCCAGCAATACGATCTCGTGATCAACAACGGCCGGCTGATTGATCCCGCATCCAATACGGATGCGATTCGATCAGTGGGCATCCGGGGTACAAAGATCGCGCAGGTTGCGGCGCACCCGCTCGAAGGAAAGACCGTGATCGATGCCCATGGCCTGGTGGTCTCGCCGGGTTTTATCGATCTTCACTCGCACGGTCAAACGCCTGAGAATTACGCATTCAAAGCAAGGGATGGGGTGACGACGGCGCTCGAGATGGAAGTGGGGGTGTGGCCGGTTCCGCAATGGTATGCGGCACGCGAAGGCAAGGCGCTGGTCAATTTCGGGGCATCGTCGGGCTATCTGCCGGCGCTGATGGCGGTTATGCACGATAGCGGCACATTGCTTCCGCGCGACGCGGCAGTAAACCGGGCGCCGACGGCGGAGGAGTGGCGCGAAACACTGGCGCACGTACGCCAGGGAATCGAGGATGGCGCGCTCGGCATCGGATTGGGAATCGCCTACACGCCAAAGGTGTCGCGGGCGCAGATTCTCGATCTGTTTCGCCTGGGGAGCGACCAAAAGATGTGCCTCTTTGTCCATATGCGGAACGGCGGACCAGTAGACCCGGGTGTTATTGATGCGCTGCAGGAAGTGATCGCCGATGCCGCAGTGACGGGAGCTTCGCTGCACGTGGTACACATCACCAGCATGGGTTTGCGAGAGACCCCGCTGTGCCTGCAGATGATCGCGGGCGCGCGCAAGCACGGGCTGGATGTAACGACCGAGGCTTATCCCTATACCGCCGGGATGACCGATCTCTCGTCGGCGATTTTCAGCGAAGGCTGGCAGGACCGGCAAGGCGGGATTACATACCACGACCTGCAATGGGCTGCGACCGGTGAGCGGCTTACGCCTGAAACGTTTGCACTCTACCGCAAGCAAGGCGGAATGGTGGCGGTGCACAGCATTCCCGAAGAGGACGCGCGGCTCGCGGTGAGCGATCCTTCGGTGATGATCGCGAGCGACGGCATTCTCAATAACGGCAAAGGGCACCCACGCGCCGCGGGTGCTTATGCACGCGTACTGGGGCGCTATGTGCGCGAGGATCACGCGCTGACGCTGATGGAAGCAATCCGCAAGATGAGCCTGGAGCCGGCAGAGCGGTTGGGCGATTCCCATAAGGGACGTATTGAGGCCGGTGCGGACGCCGATATTACGGTTTTCGACGCCGAGCATGTCATTGATCGCGCCACGTATGAAAACCCGGCCCAATACTCGGAAGGCATTCCGTACGTCATTGTGAACGGAACGATAGTCGTGAAGGACAGCAAAATCCAGACCGGCGTTTTGCCAGGAGTCGGGGTGCGGTACGTTCAGCGTTCGCAGTGACGCTGGCAGTTAGTCCACAGCGTCGGTTGCAGTCAGGTCGGGTTCGAGAAACGAGACGGGATCGTCATCGAAGCGGAGCTTGCACCTCTGGGAACAGAAGTAGTACCGCATACCCTCGTAGTCACTCACGAAGGCGGTTTTCGATGGATCGATACTCATGTCGCAGACAGGATCTAAAACGGTTTCGTTGGCCATTCGTGTGTCCTCCAGCAGATTACAGATTCGCTGGCCGATCAACCGGCCGGTTAGAGAGATAACGCTGGAGCCATTGAGCCGCCAGACGTGCAACCTCCTCCAGCGTTCCGGGTTCTTCAAACAGATGCGTAGCGTGGGGAACAATCTCGAGTTTCTTCTCACAGGAAAGCTGCGAAAGCGCAGTCTCATTCAGTTCAATCACCTGGTAATCACGACTCCCCACCAGCAGCAAGGTTGGCGCTTTCACCCGGGGTAGGGCGGGGCCAGCAAGGTCAGGCCGTCCGCCGCGGGAAACAATCGCGCCTACGACGGCGGGTAACTTTGCGGCAGCTACCAGGGCGGCAGCGGCCCCCGTACTGGCGCCAAAGTAGCCGATCTCGAAACCTTTTGTCTCGTCGTTACGGGTGAGCCATTCGGTGGCTTCTACAACTCTCCCGGCGAGCAGCGGGATGTCGAAGCGCAGATGCGTGGTTCGCTCGTCGATAGATTCTTCGCCGGGAGTCAACAGATCGAGCAGCAGCGTTCCGAGGCCGGCTGCCTGCAAGACGCCGGCCACGTACCGGTTCCGGGAGCTGAAGCGGCTACTTCCGCTGCCATGGGCGAAGAGGACGAGGGCGGCAGCACCAGACGGCAGAGTGAGATCTCCGATGATCCCGGATGGCGGGATTTCTACGGGAATTTGGGCGGATTCGGCGCGACGAGGCATCCGTGCTCCGAAGTCAGACGCAGGGAACGGGCGCTAAGGTTTCGGGCCTGAGTAAGCGCTAGCGATAACATCCTCTGAGGCATGATCCGTCGTTCTCTTGTGTTGTTGTGTGTTCTGGTATGCGCGTGGCTGGGTTTCGCGCAGGATGCGAGCTACCCTCCCAAGGGACAACTGATTCCGGCACCGGATTGTATGATGCTGCGGGCCGCCTGGCAGGGCGAACAGACCGCGTGCACCTCCGGAACGCACGAAGCCTGGCTGAACGATGTGAGGCACTGGCGTTTTGAGCGGAAGATCCGCATCGGCTTTAACGATTCACGTTATGAGATGCCCGCCCTGGCGTGGACGCAGTCGAGCTTCATCCAACCGCAGATGATGGTCGAAGACCGCTACTTCTATGATCCGGCGGCCGGCCAATACACCATAAATCGTTATCTGGACGATCTGGAAAAGCGGTATGGCGGGATTGATGCGGTGTTGATCTGGCCGACCTACCCGAACATGGGCATCGATAATCGCAACCAGCAGGATATGATTCGCTCGATGCCGGGCGGCCTTGAGGGCGTGAAGCAGATGATTGCGCAGTTTCACCGGAGAGGCATTCGCGTGCTGTTTCCCATGATGATGTGGGACCAAGGGACACGAGACCCGGGAATTCCGTGGCCCCAAGCGATCGCGGAGCTCATGAAAGAAATTGATGCGGACGGGATTAACGGCGACACGCAGGATGGGGTCCCGCTTGCTTTTGCGGAAGCGGCCGAGAAGACCGGCCATCCCCTGGCGTTTGAGCCGGAAGGCAGTCCATCGGATGAAGCGCTTGCGTGGAACGTAATGACCTGGGGTCAATACAGCGGGCAGTTCAGCTTTGTTCCCGGCGTGGACCGATTCCGGTGGCTGGAGACACGCCACATGGTCAACATCTCAGACCGGTGGAACCGCAGCAAGACCGATGACCTTCAGTACGCTTTCTTCAACGGCGAGGGGTGGGAAAGCTGGGAGAACATCTGGGGCATCTGGAACGGCATTACGGCGCGGGACGCTGAAGCGACACGGCGCATGGCCACACTGGAACGCGGCGTTGCCCGCTTCCTGACCAGCAAGGACTGGGAGCCTTTCTATCCGATGCGCCGCTATGGCGTGTACAGCAGCCGGTGGCCTCTCGGGGAACAAACCGTTTGGACGATTGTGAATCGCAATGAGTACGACGTGGACGGGCCGCAAATGACGGTTCCCATGAAGGATGGCATACGTTACTTCGACCTCTATCATGGCAAGGAACTGAACCCGGAGCGTGATGGCGACACGCCAACCCTCACATTTCCACTGGAGGCGCACGCCTTTGGCGCCGTGCTTGCGGTGAGTGGCGAGCCTGATCCGGCTATGCAAAAGCTGATGGCCCGCATGGCAGGAATTACGGCGAGGCCGCTTTCAAGCTATTTGGGGGAATGGGAACCGCTGCCGCAGCAACTGGTTGCAATCGAGCGAACGAACCTTCCAGCGGCGTCGCCGGAAGGAATGATCAAGATCCCGGGCGGCGCGTACGTTTTCAAAGTGGAAGGCATAGAAATCGAGGGTTCAGATAATATCGGAGTCGACGTTCAGTATCCCTGGGAAGATATGCCGCGCCGCTTCCATGAACACCGAATGAAGGTCAACCCGTTCTACATCGACAAATATCCAGTGACGAACGCGGAATTCAAGAAGTTCCTGGACCTTTCGCACTACCGCCCAGCGGACGAGCAGAATTTTCTGCGCGATTGGACGAACGGAACCTATCGAGAAGGCTGGGGGAACAAACCCGTTACCTGGGTTTCGCTAGAGGACGCACGCGCGTACGCGAAATGGGCTGGAAAACGGCTACCGCACGAATGGGAGTGGCAGTTTGCGGCGCAAGGTACAGACAGCCGCCTTTACCCGTGGGGGAGCGAATGGCAAGCACGGGCAGTTCCGGCACCGGATAAAGGCCGCACCTTGCGAGGGCCGGACGCCGTGGACGCGCATCCTGCGGGAGCGAGCCCGTTCGGGGTGATGGACCTGGTTGGAAATGTCTGGCAATGGACCGATGAGTACGGCGACGAGCACACACGGGGGGCCGTTCTGCGCGGAGGCTCGTATTACCAGCCTCAGGGCTCGATCTGGTACTTTCCGCAGGCTTATCGCAATGATCAACACGGCAAGCTCCTGCTAATGGCTCCGAGTTTTGACCGCGCGGGCACGGTGGGCTTCCGTTGCGTGGTGGATGCGGAATGAAACGCGTTCTGGTTCTAGGCAGTTTGAATATTGATTTAGTACAGAGAGTGGGTCGCATGCCACTGCCGGGCGAGACGCTAAGGGGCGAGGATCTGCGGATATTCGTCGGCGGGAAGGGCGCGAATCAGGCCTGCGCCGCTGCGCTCCTGGGAATGAAGGCGGAGATGGCGGGGATGGTGGGCGACGACGTCTTCGCCAGCCGGCTGATCGGCGAGCTGCAGGGCGCCGGCGTGGATACGCGAGCGGTCCAGACTTCGGAAAAGCCATCCGGAAGCGCGACTATTTTGGTATTGCCCGGCGGTGAAAACGTGATCGTTATCTCGCCGGGAGCAAATGCCGATGTCTCCATCGAGGCGGCGCTAAGCGCGGTGGAAAGGCTTGGCACCGGTGACTTCCTGCTGTGTCAACTGGAGATCCCGTTGCCCGCGGTTGCCGCGGCCCTGAAGGCGGCGCATCGGAACCAGGTCTCAACCATTCTGGACCCGGCACCTGGGCAGACGCTGCCGGATGATCTGTTCCCTGCTATCAGCATTCTGACTCCGAATCAGAGGGAAGCGGGCCTATTGCTGGGCCGGAGCGAGCCAGTTCGAACCCTGGCGGACGCCGAGGCGGCAGCGAAAGAACTGCTCGCCCGGGGCTCACAAACCGTGATTGTGAAGATGGGCAGCGACGGCTGCGTAGCGGCGAACGCGGGTGAGGTGTTTCACGCACCCGGATTTTCGATGGACGCAGTGGATACAACGGCGGCGGGCGACACCTTCAATGGGGCGCTGTGCGTTGCCCTGTCGGAGGGCAGGTCTCTACGAGACGCTGCCCGCTTCGCCAATGCAGCGGCAGCGCTTTCCGTTACCCGATCAGGAGCGATCAGCGCCATTCCTGCCCGGGCTGAAGTGGAAGAATTTCTGGCAGCCTGCGCCGCGAATCCGGGGAGCTGATGTTCACTGTTCATAGTTCTGCAACTGCGATCTTTTTTTGCGTCTGCACGATGCTCGGCTGGGGTTCGTGGGCTAACACGCAAAAGCTGGCCGGCAAAGAGCGCTGGCCGTTCGAGCTGTTCTACTGGGACTACGCAGTGGGAGTGGCTCTGACGGGTCTGCTGCTCGCGATGAGCCTAGGCGGAGCCCAGAGTTTCGAGAACCTGAGCGCAGCCTCGAGTTCCGCCGTTTGGCATGCGCTCGAGAGCGGCGGATTGTTTAATCTGGCCAATATTCTGCTGGTTGCGGCCATCGACGCCGCAGGTATGTCGGTTGCGTTCCCGGTGGGGATCGGCCTGGCGCTGGTGATTGGAACGGCCGTCAGTTATATCGAGGTGCCGAAGGGCAACGCAGCGCTGCTGTTTGCAGGGGTGTGTCTGATTGTCGCGGCGATGATCATCTCGGCGATGGCGCATCGGCGGTTGGCGAAAGCAGCGCATAAGAGAAAGAGCTCCGGCCTGGTGTTTGCTACGGTCGCAGGACTGCTGATGGGCTTCTTCTATCCGCAATTAATGGCGGCCATCTCGCCCAATTTCAACTCCGAACCGGTTCGCGCCGGGATGCTGACACCCTACACTGCTCTTTTTCTTTTTGGAATCGGAGTGTTGGTCAGCAGTGTGCCGATTAATGGCGTGTTCATGCTGTCGAAAGGTTCACGGATTTCCGATTTCCTGCGGGCGCGGCCAGCGCTTCATCTGCCAGGGATTTTGGGAGGCGCCATCTGGATGATTGCTTTGGGGCTGAATGTGATCGCGTCAGGCGTGGCCGGCCCGGCGATATCGTACGCGCTTGGGCAAGGAGCGACGCTAATTGCCGCGCTGTGGGGGGTGTTCGTCTGGCGCGAATTCCGGTCAGCGCCGGCGGGTACGAACAGGTTGATAGCCGCAATGCTCGGGGCCTATACGATCGGGATCGTATTAATTGGGCAAGCCAGCTTTTAAGCGGGTCTCGAAATTACAAAGTGTTTACCAGATAGCAGCAAATATTGGTCACAGTTTGCTTTATCTTCGTGCCCAGCACGCGCAGAAAAATCCAGTTTAATTCACGATGGCAGACGCTCTGAAGGCGCGGTAATGTGCCCGTTCCCGACGGTCACGGTTCATTGCTTGCGTTTTCATTACTGCAATTCTGTGCGCTGCGGAGGTACAGGAGGTCCATATGAAGCGAACACTATTCGCACTCACTTCGATCGGATTGATGTTTCTGTTCCCACTTGTGGCTGTCTCTGATGACCACGACGGAGCGCCGATTCTGCCGCAATTGGCAAACAGCCCGTTGCAAGTCGTCCCCACCGTGCCAGCGAACGGCGATCAGAACCCTTATGGGGTGGCATTTGTACCGCATGATTTCGCGCGGGGAGGCAAAATTCATCCGGGCGACATCCTTGTTTCTAATTTCAATAACGCCAGCAATACCCAGGGTACGGGAACGACGATAGTTTCCATCGATCGTCAGGGAAATCAGACGCTCTTCTTCGGAGGCAAGTCCGGCCTGGGTTTGACGACAGCCCTAGGCGTGCTAAGGCGCGGAGTGGTTTTGGTCGGCAACGTTCCCACGAACTCATCCGGCATAGCGCAGCAAGGCTCGCTGATTGCAATCGATCGCCACGGCAAGGAGATTACCTCGTTCACCGATGACGTAAAGCTGGATGGCCCTTGGGATCTTACTTTGCTCGACTTCGGAGAAAGGGCGATTGTATTCGTTTCGAATGTTCTGAACGGAACGGTCTCGCGTCTCGAACTCCGGATCTCGGACGATGGCGAGCGCGTCCGGCTCGAACATTCGACCTTGGTAGCGAAGGGATATTTGTTCCGCACTGATCCGTTGGCACTGGTGGTTGGACCGACCGGACTTGTCTTCGACCGCGACGAAGAAGAACTGTTTGTGGCGTCTACCGGGGACAACGCAATTTATAAGGTACGTAATGCGCTGAAGCGGGACCGACCTGCCCATTTGGGCGTGGTGGTGTATGAGGATAATGCCCATCTGCGGGGACCGCTCGGGCTGATAAGAACTCCGAACGGCGACTTCATTACCACCAACGGTGACGCAGTCAATCCCGACCCGGCGCACCCTAGCGAAATGATCGAATTCACCAAGTCCGGCAAGTTCGTAGCTCAGTTTTCGGTGGATACTTCCGCCGAGGGCGGAGCTTTTGGGATCGCCATTCACGGCCAAGACGATCACCTGCGCCTTGCCGCAGTGGACGATATCAATAACACGCTCGAGATCTGGACGATCGACAACTAAATAGAACCGCGGAGCAGCTACTTAAATTCGTGCTGTAGCTGCTCCAGTTCCAGCGCACCCGGGCATAGCTCGCCATAAGGCACCTGCGAGAGGGGCGTTTCCGAGGTATTGTTCTGTTCGTGAAGGCTGCTGATCGTCTCGTCCACGAATAGCAACCCGGTAACGATCTCACCCGAGCCTTGCTTTTCGAGCAGGTAGTTCATCACCTTCTGCCGGTCTGTTGGATCGTATTCTTGCGGGACGGAGCGGAAGCGCACGATACTGCCGTCATGCATGGTCACGGCAGTGACTCCTTGTTCTCGAATGGCCGCTACAATTTCGGTCTGCAGCGGGACAAAATCCGCTTCGGCCGCCTTCAGTTCGTTCTGGCGCGTGTAGAGATAACTTTTGGTTGATCCTGAATGATCATTGAAGGTCACACACGGAGAAATCACGTCCACCAGGGCTAAGCCGCGATGAGCGAAAGCGGCCTTCAGAATGGGAACAAGCCGCTCCTTGTCTCCAGAGAAGCCGCGCGCGACGAAACTGGCTCCAATGCTGAGAGCAAGCGTAACCGGATCGATGGGCAGCACCTGGTTTGCCTCGCCGCGCTTACTTTTCGAGCCCACATCCGCGGAGGCCGAGAACTGACCCTTTGTGAGCCCGTAGACACCGTTGTTCTCGATGATGTACACCATTCGCACATTGCGCCGAATAGCGTGGCACATGTGCCCGAGGCCGATGGAAAGCGAATCGCCGTCGCCGGACACGCCGATATACGTGATGTCCCGGTTGGCCGCAGCAGCGCCGGTGGTTATCGCGGGCATTCGGCCGTGAGCGGAGTTGAAGCCATGCGCACCGCTGGCGAAATAAGCAGGTGTTTTGGACGAGCAGCCAATGCCGCTCATCTTTGCGAGCATGTGCGGCGGCATGGCAATTTCCCAGAGTGCGCGGATGATGGCGGCCGTGATGGAGTCGTGCCCACATCCCGCGCAGAGCGTCGACATAGAGCCTTCGTAATCGCGGATGGTGAGCCCAAGCTCGTTCTTTTGGAGGCTGGGGTGGCGTGCAACAGGTTTGACGATTGACGGCACGGTTTGCTCCTCTATACCGGCAGTTGCCGGGTGATTGAGTCGACCACGCTGCGGGCACTCAGCGGGAATCCGCCATAGACGAGTACCGAACGCAGGCGGTCTTTCGGCACACAGGTTTCAAGGACAAGCAGTGAACGAAGTTGAGCGTCGCGATTCTGTTCCACGATAAAGCAGATGTCGTGCGCGTAAAGGAATTCTTCTATGCTTTTGTGGAACGGAAAGCCGCAAATACGCATGTAATCCGCGTCGATGCCGCGTTCGGCGAGAAGGTCGAGGGCCTCTCGAACAGCGGGATCGCAGCCGCCAATGGTCACGACACCGATGGCGTTGCGCCCGCTACTGATTTTGGGCGACGGAACAGCATTTGCCGCAGCTTTCTGTTTCCTGGCAAGGCGGTCGAGCACCTGCTGATACTCTTCCGGCGCCTCTGTGTATCCCCCGAGTTTGTTATGCCCGGAACCGCGCGTCACGTAAGCGCCTTTGGCATGGACACCCGGCAGCGTTCTCGGAGTGACGTGGTTTTCGTCCTCGTTGGAATAGCGGTAGAAGGCGGGCAGTTTCTGGAGATCTGCTTCGGAGAGGATGCGGCCACGGTCCGGGCGGTACGAATCGTCCCACGTGAGTTGAGGCACCACCCAGTCATTCATGCCGATGTCCAAATCGGAAAGCATGATGACAGGCGTCTGGAAGCGCTCGGCGAGATCGAACGATTTAACAGCAAACTCGAAGCACTCTGCCGGATTCGCAGGAAACAACAGGATGTGTTTTGTATCACCATGCGAAGCGTAGGCGCATTCCATGAGGTCTGCCTGCTGCGTACGGGTGGGCATGCCGGTAGAAGGGCCGACTCTTTGCACATCGATGAGAACCGCCGGAATCTCCGAATAATAGGCAAGGCCGAGCAACTCATTCATGAGCGAGATGCCGGGCCCGGAGGTCGCGGTGAAAGCCCGGGCGCCGTTCCAGCACGCACCGATGACCATGCCGACGGCTGCAAGCTCGTCCTCGGCTTGAAGAATCAGATAATTGTTCCGGCCGGTGTCGGGGTCCCGGCGATATTTTTCACAAAAGCGCCGGAAGGCGTCCATGACCGATGTGGAGGGAGTGATGGGATACCACGCCGCGACGGTAGCCCCGGCATACAAGCAGCCGAGCGCGGCAGCCGTATTGCCGTCGATCAGGATTTTGTCGCGGTTGGCGTCCATCCGCTCGAGGTGGAACGGCAGCGGACATGCGAAGTGTTTGACTGCATATTCGTACCCGATGCGGAGCGCATCGCGGTTTGATTCCCGGAGCGTCTTTTTTCCGGCAAATTTCTCGGCGAGCAGACCTTCAACAATCTGCATGTCGATTCCGAGAAACGCAACCAGGGCGCCCGCGTAGGAAATGTTCTTCATGAGCGTGCGTTCACGCGCATCGTGGAAGCGCGAGTTACACATTTCGGCGAGCGGTATGGGCAGAAAATTGACGTCGTCGCGCCAGAGCGAGCGCTCGAGCGGCCAACTGGAATCGTAAAGAACGTAGCCGCCGCTTCGCACCTCGCGAATGTCTCGCGCGTAGGTCTGGGCGTTCATGGCGACCATCAGGTCATACTCAAGCGCGCGAGCAGTGTAGCGATTCTTGTTGACGCGTATTTCATACCAGGTAGGCAGTCCCTGAATATTCGATGGGAAAAGATTCTTTCCCGAAACCGGAATCCCCATACGGAAGATGGCCTGCATGAGGAGGCCGTTCGCGCTTGCAGATCCGGTGCCGTTTACATTCGCCAGCTTGACGGCGAAATCGTTTACGCCAGTACGGGAATGTTGGTGCACGCCTTTATGCCTGCGTAGGGAATAACAAGCTCGAATTTCTGCATGTCCCAGGCCGCAGTGGGACATCGCTCTGCACACAAACCGCAGTGGACGCAAACGTCTTCGTCTTTGACCATGATGCGGCTGGTTTGCGGCAGCTCGGCTGACACATAGAGCGATTGATCGAGATTCAAAGCGGGCGCCGAGAGCCGCGCTCGAAGATCCATTTCCTCACTGTTGCGCGTAATGGTGAGGCATTGCAACGGACAAACATCGATACATGCATCGCACTCGATACAGAGTTTTTCTGTAAATACCGTTTGAACGTCACAGTTGAGACAGCGTTCCACTTCGCGCGCGGTCTGTTCGGGCGTGAAGCCGAGTTCGACTTCGACATTCAATTTTTGGAAGCGCTCGACGAGGTCGACGTGCTTCATTTTCTGGCGCGTCGCCGGGTTGTAATCGTTGCTGTAACTCCATTCGCTGATCCCCATCTTTTGCGTGATGAGGTTCATGCCCTGCGCCGGACGCTCGGTAACGGGAACCCCCTCACAATAATTGTGGATGGAGATAGCAGCCTGGTGCCCGTGCTCTACAGCCCAGATGATGTTTTTGGGACCGAACGCAGCGTCGCCGCCGAAGAAGACGCCCGGGCGGGTCGATTGCATGGTCGTCGAATCCACCACCGGCATATCCCATTTTCCGAACTGGATCCCGATATTGCGCTCGATCCACGGAAACGCGTTTTCCTGGCCGATTGCAAGAATGACGTCATCGGCAGGAAGGAAAACTTCGTCGATCGTCCGTGAATGAGTCGCTCCGGCATCCCACTCCAGGCGCTCGAAGATCATGCCTGTGAGCTTGCCATGCTCAACGACGAAGCTCTTCGGTGCATAGTTGATGACGATTTCGACGCCCTCTTCTTCAGCGTCCTCCAGTTCCCAGGGCGAGGCTTTAAAGAATTCGCGCGGCCGCCGGGCCATGACTTTGATGTCTTTGCCGCCGAGCCGCCGCGAAGAGCGGCAGCAATCCATGGCGGTGTTCCCTACCCCGATGATCAGAACCCGCTCTCCAATTGAATCCACATGTCCGAAAGCGATGGATTCCAGCCAGTCGATCCCAATGTGAATCCGATCCGTGTCCCGGCGTCCAGGGATCTCGAGCTCTTTTCCGCGAGGCGCGCCGCTGCCGATGAATACCGCGTCGAACCTTTCGCTGAGCAGCGCCTCAAGGCTGTGCACCGGCGCGTTGTAGCGGATGTCGACGCCCATGTTCAGGATCTGGTCAATCTCTTCGGCCAGTACCTGCTCCGGCAGCCGGAAGGCCGGAATATTCGAGCGCATCAGTCCACCGGGCTTGTCCTGTTTTTCAAAGACCGTGACCTGGTAGCCGAGCGGGAGCAGATCATTAGCAACCGTGAGGGATGCCGGGCCGGCGCCGATACACGCGATGCGCTTCCCGTTCTTCGCGGCAGGGATCTTGGGGAGCCGGTCTGCGATTTCGCCGCGCAGGTCTGCGGCAACCCGCTTTAAGCGGCAAATCGCCACCGGTTTTCCATCTACGCGCACCCGGCGGCAGGCAGGTTCGCAAGGCCGATCACAGGTACGGCCAAGAATGCCCGGAAAGACGTTGGACTCGCGATTGAGCATGTAGGCATCGGTGTATCTGCCCTGCGCAATCAGCCGGATGTATTCGGGTACGTTCGTATGGGCAGGACACGCCCATTGGCAATCCACGACATGGTGGAAGTAGGCTGCGTTCTGAACGTCAGTCGGTTTCACGCAAATCTAACTAACCTAACACCAGCGGATCACGGCCAGTCGCTCACCCCAGTTGGGCACTTATTATATACCCTCGCAAAGAAACCAGCACTTGCCAAGGGACGTCGAAACCAATAATGTGAACAGACGGAGGGGCCTTTGCCTGCGATACTTGGAACTCCGCGCGAGACGTTTCCGGGTGAACGGCGGGTCGCGATCATACCGCGCCAGTGCGAGGCGCTTCGCAGGGCGGGCATTGAGGCGATAGTCGAGGAGTCTGCCGGCACCGCAGCCGGATTTCCGGACGAGGCGTATATTTCGCGGGGTGCGCGCATCGGCAGCCGGGAGGATGTCTTCCGCGAAGCCGATATCGTCGCGCAGGTACGATGCCTGGGAGCGAATCCGGAAGCCGGCCGCTCAGACATTCTGCTGCTGCGCCCCGGTCAGGTATTAGTCGGCTTCGGTGAACCTTTAACCGCACTGAACGAATGTTCCGATCTGGCGACGACCGGCGCCTCGTTCCTGGCAATGGAGCTGATTCCGCGCATCACGCGTGCACAGAGCATGGATGCCCTGTCTTCCATGGCGACGATTTCCGGATACAAGGCAGTTCTGTTGGGCGCCGAACATCTTCCCAAAATGTTCCCCATGCTGATGACGGCAGCCGGCACTATCACGCCCGCAAAGGTATTTGTGCTCGGAGCCGGCGTAGCGGGACTGCAGGCGATTGCAACCGCGCGGCGGCTGGGGGCGGTGGTTTGCGGGTACGATGTGCGGCCGTCAGTAAAGGAGCAGGTGGAAAGCGTAGGCGCCAAGTTCGTGATGCTGGACGTGGACACGCAATCGTCTGAAGACAAAGGCGGCTACGCCAAGGCGATGGATGAAGCTTTTTATCGGCGCCAGCGCCAGCTTCTCACAGAGGTTCTTCGCGATCAGGACGTGGTTATAACGACCGCCGCGGTTCCCGGACGAAAGGCGCCGATACTTATCACGGCCGAAATGGTGTGCGCAATGCCGGCAGGGTCCGTAATTGTCGACATTGCGGCGGAGCGGGGCGGGAATTGTGAGTTGACACGTGCCGGCGAGGCGATTGTTCATAACGACGTGACAATCCTTGGGCCGGTGAACCTGCCCGCGACCGTTCCGTATCACGCGAGCCAGATGTTTGCATCGAATATGAGCGCATTTGTAAAGTTGTTGATCCGCGAAGGACGTGTTTCGTTGAACCTCGAGGACGAAATCATCCGGGAAACTCTTATCACGCACGAGGGCAGAGTCGTTCACTCACGTGTTGCAGATCTGCTCGGCGAGCCGCCAGTCACGAGGAAGGTAAACGCATGAAATCCTACGAACTGGCTATCTGGGTGTTCATGCTTGCGGCATTTCTCGGGTTCGAGCTGATAAGGCGGGTGTCTCCGCTACTGCACACCCCCTTGATGTCATTGACGAACGCGATCTCAGCTATCGCGGTGGTTGGAGCCATTCTCATAACAGGAGAAAAGGAAGCCTCCACGCTGACGCGCACGCTCGGATTTATTGCGGTGGTCGCTTCCACAACGAACGTGGTCAGCGGGTATCTGATTACCGACCGCATGCTGAAGATGTTCAAGAAGCGAGGCGATGCGAAGAAATGATGGAAAGCATTTTTCCCGCTTTGTACATTCTCGCCGCGGCGGGCTTTATCCTTGCAATCAAGTGGATGAGCTCGCCAGCGACCGCTCGCCGCGGAGTGATTGTCGGCGAGATCGGGATGCTCCTGGCGGTTGTGGGCACACTGCTGCGCCACGAGGTGGTCACTTATGAATGGATCCTGATCGCATTCTTCATCGGGTCTGCCATCGGTGTTCCCGTCGCCTATTACATGCCGATGACTGCAGTGCCGCAGCGGACCGCCTTCTCGCATGCATGCGGCGCGCTCGCTTCGGCCTTAATCGGCACGGCAGAGTATTTCCGACACATGCCTCACGGGGTGGTGATGACCGCGCTCGTACTGGAAACCTTGCTGGGCTTTCTTACGTGTACGGCAAGCCTGATGGCATTTGGAAAGCTGCAGGAGGTTCTGCCTACCCGGCCAATTACTTACCCGGGGCAGAACATCGTGAATCTTGGAATTTTCGGCCTGGCGGTTGCGATTGGCGTCGCGCTGATCCTTTCGCCCGAGCGGACGTGGCTTTTTCCAATCTTCACCGTGCTGTCGCTGGTGTTTGGCGTTCTACTGATCATTCCGATTGGGGGCGCTGATATGCCAACCGTTATTGCACTCCTTAACTCTTATGCGGGGTTGTCGGCAAGCGCGATGGGCTTTGTGCTTGACAATAAATTACTGATCGTCGCCGGCGCACTGGACGGTTCTTCCGGATTCATTCTTGCTGTCATCATGTGCCGGGCGATGAACCGGTCGTTCAGCAACGTGCTGTTCGGCGCCTTCGGCACGATCCAGGCGAGCGCGAAGGAGGCGCTCGAAAGGCCTGTGCGGTCCGCCTCGCCGGAAGAAGCGGCGGAGATTCTTGAAGCGGCGCGCAGCGTGGTGATCATACCCGGCTACGGTATGGCGGTGGCGCAGGCGCAGCACAAGCTTCGTGAACTGCATGACGTACTCACGAAACGTGGGGTGGAAGTTTGTTTCGCAATCCATCCTGTCGCGGGCCGGATGCCTGGGCACATGAATGTCCTGCTGGCCGAAGCAGACGTTCCGTATGACCGGCTGGTGGAAATGGATGAAATCAATCCTGAATTCCCGAGAACCGATGTTGCACTCGTGATTGGCGCGAATGACGTAGTGAACCCGGCCGCACGGCTGGACAAGAACAGCCCGATCGCCGGCATGCCGATCCTCAATGCCTATGAGGCTCATACGGTTATGGTGATCAAGCGCAGCATGAATCCCGGCTTCGCGGGTATCGACAACGACCTGTACTACATGGATAAAACCCTGATGCTGTTCGGAGACGCCAAATCGTTTGTCTCCGGCATCGTTAAGGAACTAAACGCCGCAGTACCGGTCGCCAGCTAGCAGGTTGTCAAATCTTAATCAAACGCGGTAGACTGGACCATCCGCGGCGGCGATCAGGCCAGCCGGCGGAGGGAGGGATTCACGTGTCAGCAGCCGTATGTCCCGCTCCTGTCCCCACCCCGTTGCGTGACGAAGGGATGCGGTTTTGGAAGCAACTGCTCGAAGAGTGCAAGAAGCAGATCGACGCGATCAATCGCACGTTGTCAGCTCATGGAAGGAGCCAGGCTGAGCATGTCGAATGCCGTGCCGGCGAAGAGTTGGATCTGATCCGATCGGTCTATCCATCAACGAGAGGTAAGATCAGTATCGCGTTCGAGCATTGGGGTCCGGTGATCAGAATATGTATCACGGGGCAGCAAAGGCCGAACTTCGGTTTTCATAAGGAAGAATTGGAAATGCCGGTGGCGACAGATGGCGACGGAAGTATCGTGGCCGTCTTCGACGAGGGACGGAGCCTATGCCCTCGGGAATTGGCTTGTTTCCTTACGCAGCGCTTCCGGCGCTGTTTTCCCGGGATTACACTCCCGTGCCCGGATGCTCCGCATTCGTAGAACGCAACCGACCATTTTGAATCTTCGCCTCGCGGAGAAACGCGGGCTCATCCTTTTTGAATCTTCGCCTCGCGGATAAACGCGGGCTCATCCATTTTGAGTCTTCGCCTCGCGGAGAAGCGCGGGCTCATCCTTCTATTGTTTTGGACGAACAGCTTTTCGTCCGTCGGGTGTTACGCAAATCTCCGGGTAGGTCTGCTCGACGACCGCACCTGGCGCCTTCACGCAATCATCCCAGGTGAGAGCGGTTTTCGTGTCAGAGGGCAGCTGTTGCGGGGGCGTGCCGGAAACGGCGGCGCGAGTCCGGCAACCCGCAAGCGTAAGGACGAGCAGCAGCGACAGGATTGACGCCTTCATATTGGTACAGGACGTCGGAGGGTAAGTCTCCGACGTCCTGTTTCTGATTCTACGGGCAGGATTGCCCCACGTAGTAAACGTACAAGTTCCAGAAGTTGTACTGGAAGAACGCCGGGCCATTGATCGCCTCGGGTTGATTGGGATTCGTCCACTTGAAGGAGTTCAAGCCGTTGGCCAGATTGGTCAGGGTTGGCCAGACGTTGTTGGTGGGAACTGGATCTGCCTGAGCCTCGGGATCTAAACCGAGCACCCACGGGCCGCCGCTAGTCCCACCGGTTTGAGGATTGCCAATTTCAACGATATTTGCAGCACCTAGCGGATTGAGAACACCGGTCGCAGCCTCATCGTCATATTGATAGCTTCCGTTGAAAGGCGCGGCCTGCGGATATCCGAACACATCCCATTGGCGTTGAGAATAGTCGCCTCCATAGGCATAGCCAAGCCAGCCTGTGTAGGCGCCAATCGGATAGCCGCCGCTGCTGCCGTTGCATCCATATCCGCGGTCGTCGTTAAGCTGCAGGAAGCCGATATCATAATCCCAGCTTCCGCCGGTCCAGGTTGATGCTTTGCGGATGGTCCATCCATTGTGATAGGCCGCATTAGGGCCATTATTATACGCAGGATAGAAGATCCAGTTGCTATACCAGACATGTGTGTTGACGTCGTACATGCAATGTCGAGCAGTAAGCACGGTGTGATTGTTCAGAGCCACAGCACCTGAACATACATACTCACCCGACGGTTCGCTTGCGCCTGCCGGTACGAAGAAAAAGATCTTGCCCACGGTGGAGTAGGGATAGTTAAGAGCAGGAACACGATGATTGCTGAACGGCATGACGTAGTTAAATCCCTCAGGCTGAATCCCGCTGAGCTCGGTCATCTCCTCGTCACCCTGGTTAAGCCTGATCGGCTCCGAAGATTCATTCTCCGGCGTAAGCTTTACGCTTGGCAGTCCCCCTTTACCGGACATTTTCGGTTCGCTGGCAATCGGTGACGCATTCGCCATAATCGCTGCGAGAGATCTATCTACTTTTGGTAGTGGCAGGGGCTTGGCGTTTGCGAGTCTCTCGGGTGTCCAGTAGCTGTTTGTCGCGGCTATCTGAGAATCGGTGAATTGAATTTTCCCCGCTGATGGGCGGACTGAATTCTGGGCTATAGCAACGCCTGTAAACGCGATAGCAGTTGCAGCGATGCGGCCAACATTCTTGTTCATGGTTCCTCCTGATTTGTGCGAATCTCGGTTGCACTGGCCGGTTGTAGGTGGACTCGGGTGTAACAAAGCGCTCGAATTCTGGAGCGCCACAGTCTCGGAGGTTGCTGGAGGGGAGAGCGGAAAACGTTGCCAGGGGCCGTGAAATTCCTACCTGCAACGTTTACCCCTCCGGTTTGCAGCTCAATACAGCAATCCCTATGCCGTGGAAACGTATTACGAATTTCGAAGAACTTGAGAGGGCGTTTGTCTGTTTCGTGATGGAATCAAAGCGATATCGCTAACTCTTCAGATAGTGCTTGCCTGGTAACTTCCTTAGTTCTTGGCCGGAGTATTTGCGTTAGCTGCATTTACAAATCTTTGGCAAGTCGCTTGCACCTCCCTCCAAATGAGTGCCGTACATTGAAGGCTGAATAGATGAGTAGCAGTGCCGGGAGGTCGTCTAAAGGCAGGACTGCAGATACTGGATCCGCATATTGGGGTTCGAATCCCTACCTCCCTGTCAAGCTCCGCAATTTCCTTTTCTTCTCCATCGCTTACGGCGTGCAGTCGTAGATTGGTGTCGGTTTCGGAAGCCAAAAACCGACACCACGCACTTGAGGTCCATGGTATAAGATTGCGCCCATGGCAATAAGCAAGTTGCTGGTGTTTTCTTTGCTATGCGCCGCCTTCTTTGCAACAGGCGGACCTTCTTCTCATAACGTAAGCCAAGCTGATGTGGAGCGCTGGATGCCCGAGCTTTCTAATTGGGGAAGGTGGGGTAAGGATGACCAGATTGGTACTGTTCACCTGATCACGCCCGCGAAGAGGAGAGAAGCCGCCGCCCTTGTGAAAGAGGGCTATTCGGTTTCGCTTGCCCACGATATTGAAACAGAAAAAGCGGCGGATAATTCATCCCCGTTCTCGCATACGATGCTCTCGACCGGTGCGCGACCGGATGGCCAGTTTGTGCTCGATGAATACCGCGTGTCGTATCACGGATATGCCCACACACATATGGACGCGCTATGCCATATGGCATGGCATGGCAAGATGTTCAACGGTTTTCCGCAAACCGACGTTACGGACCGAGGTGCGAAAGAACTGGCGGTCACAGGCTACAAGAACGGCATCTTCACGCGGGGTGTTCTGATCGACATTCCGCATCTGAAGAACGTTCCATATCTGGAACCTGCCACAGCAATCTATCCGGAAGACCTGGACGAATGGGAGAGAAAGACTGGAATCAAGATCGGCAGCGGCGATGTTGTTCTGATACGGACCGGACGTTGGGCGCGGCGAAAGTTGAAAGGGCCGTGGAACCCTGCCCAGATAGCCGGACTCTATGCATCGTGTGCAAAGTGGCTGAAGCAGCGTGACGTGGCGATCGTGGGCAGTGATGCTGCGACCGACGTAATGCCGTCACGGGTTCCCGGAGTGGCGCAGCCGATGCACCAACTTCTGCTAGTCGCGATGGGCACGCCAATCCTCGATAACTGTGACCTGGAAGAGCTGGCAAATGCTGCGGCACAGCGGAACAGATGGACATTCTTATTAACAACTGCCCCGCTTCCGGTACCGGGCGGGACCGGGTCTCCGCTTAATCCCATCGCCACATTCTGATCGCATGTCACAAGGAGCCTTCACTCTCACCTGAACGCGCCACAGAGGCGGAAACTGCAATTCGTTTCCAGTACTCTTCTATCTCCTCCAGCGGCTTATTCTTGGTTTCTGGTACAAAGAGCCAAGTGAATACCGCCTGAACAAGCGCCATACTCGCGAGAAAACCGAATGTGATCGCTTTGCCGATCCGGTTGAAGGCAAGCGGAAAGAAGAGAACGACTGCGGCATTGGAGATCCATTGTGTCAGCACAGGCACGGCCATGGCCGTACCGCGGAGATCGTTCGGAAATATTTCCGGCACCAATGTCCAAAAAACGGGCCCGATGCACGAGGAGAAAAACGCCAGGTATCCCAGGAAATAGACCAGGACAATCGCGCTCTGGAACCGCGCCATCAAGGCCGCAGACATGAGCAGAACAAGAGCGGCGGTCATGCCAAGCGAGCCGACTACATAGAGAGGCTTGCGTCCATAGCGGTCAATGACCCAGAAGGATACCAACGTGAAGGCAAAATTCGTAGCACCGATGATTAGGGTGGAGAACAACGCAGCATCGATCTTCCAGCCCGCGGATTTGAGAATGGCGGGAGCGTAATCAATGATGGTGTTGATGCCGGACACATGGACGAGGATTGCGAGGCAGAAACCCACCAGAATGGGCCGGCGAATGCCAGGCCAGAGCAGATCGCGCCACGCTTTCCGCTTCTTCGACACGCTAGCTCGAATTTCCGATGCTTCGAACTCCGCGCTTTCCTCTCCAGCAATGCGCTCGAGGATTGCGAGCGCCTGCTGCTCTTTGCCCGCCATAAACAGGTACCGGGGAGTCTCAGGGGCTGAAAGCAGCATTGCGAAGAAGAACATCGACGGGATGACACCGGTGATAAACATCCAGCGCCAGTTCGCAGGTCCAATCCCTCGCAGCGCATAGTTGATGGCATATGAAATAAGAATGCCAGTGACAATCGACATCTGGTAGAGGGCTCCCATACGTCCTCGTACCGATGGTGGCGAGACTTCGGCGACATACATAGGTGAAAGGATGGATGCACCTCCTACCGCCAGGCCACCGATAAAGCGCGCCACCACGAACGCGGTGAAACTCGGAGCGACACCCGTTCCCAGCGAGGTGATGGCAAACAGGACTGCGACGGCGAGAAGCATCTTCTTTCGGCCGTAGAAGTCAGTTAGCCGCCCGGCAATCGTCGAGCCAAGAACACAGCCAAATAACAACGAACTGAACGCCCATCCCAGGCTCAAGTCGCTGAGCTTGAAATACTCTGTTAAGAACGGACCCGCACCGGTGATGATGGCTATGTCGAAGCCGAAAAGCAGGCCACCGAGAGCCGCTGTAGCGGCCAGAAGAATGACATAGTAAAAATTGATGTTAGTCTTCATGCAGGGAATCCCGTTGTTTGCGACAAATTCTGCCCGGGCAACGAGATATGGGATTGAACCATGGAAAAAGCACTCAACCGCGACCAGCTAGAAGCGTATCAGCAGCAAGGCTTTCTCTTCCCCTTGCCGGCCCTGTCTGACGCAGAGGCGGCAACATTGCTATCGAAGCTCGAAGACCTGGAGGCGCAGCACGGCGGGCGCTTACCGGCGCGCATCAACAGAAAACCGCATCTGCTGCTCACGTGGCTGAATGAGCTAATCCGCCATCCTCGTATTCTCGATCCGGTAGAAGACATCCTGGGGCCCAACATTTTATGCTGGGGCTCGGGATTTTTCATTAAGAACGCAAACGATCCCGCGCGCGTTACCTGGCACCAGGATTCGACCTATTGGGGCCTCTCAAAGCCCGATATCGTGACGGCTTGGGTCGCTTTCACGCCCAGCACAAGGGAGAACGGATGTATGCGTGTTGTGCCCGGAACACACACTCTTCCACAGCTTCCGCACCGTGAGACCTTCGCGCGGGACAACCTGTTGAGCCGCGGCCAGGAAATCGCTGTGAATGTCGACGAGTCGAGAGCCGTGGATATTGTGCTGATGCCTGGGCAGATGTCGCTGCATCATGTACTACTGGTTCATGGCTCGGATCCGAACAGCGGCGCGAATCGACGCATCGGCTTCGCGATCCGTTATCTACCCACCTACGTAAAGCAGCTTGCCGAGGTGCCTGACAGCGCGACCCTGGTGCGCGGCACAGACGAGTATGGTCATTTTTCGCTCGAGCCTGCTCCGCGCTCGGACTTCCATCCCGATGCGATGGCTTTCCATTCCAAGATGCTGGAGGCCAATGACCGAATTCTCTACAGTGGCACCTCAATAAGACGAGACGACGACGGTTCCATCGTACGCGCACCGGGCGCTTCAGACTAGCACGTGTTCCGCCGCGCCCGCTGGGTTCCGATCTGGTTTTTGTTTGCCGGCGGAATGATCAATTACATGGATCGATCGGCGATCTCCGTCGCCGCGCCACTTTTAATGAGGGATCTCCGACTTGATGCGGCACAACTCGGCATCGTTTTCAGCAGCTTTTTTGCAGGATACGCGTTGTTCACTTTTATAGGCGGCTATGGCGCCGACGTACTCGGGCCCAAACGTGTCTTGAGTCTCGCGATGTCCGTCTGGTCGACTTTTTGCGGCTTGACCGCAGTCGCAGCCGGTTTCACATCGTTGCTTGTGGTTAGGACAATCTTCGGCTTTGGGGAAGGCCCTTTTGGTGCAGCCGCCAATAAAATGGCGGGCAACTGGTTCCCGCGCCGGGAAGTAGCTACGGCGGTAGGAATGGCCAACGCCGGAACACCCATCGGTGGCGCTCTTGCCGGCCCTGTCGCGGGATGGCTAGCTTTGCGGTATGGGTGGCGTACCTCATTTGTTGCACTCGCGGGCATTGGTTTTATTTGGACGCTTTTCTGGATTCTGGCCGTTGAGGACCGGCCAGAAGCGCACAAAGCGCTGAGCGAGGAGCGCGCGGAGATTAAAGGTGATGGTTCCCCGGTCACTCAACGCGAAAGCAAATTGCCACTTTCTTTCTATCTATGGCGTCCGACGGTCATTGCTACTGCTGCTTCCTTCTTCGGCTATGGCTACGTCCTTTATTTCTTTCTCACCTGGTTTCCCAGTTATCTCACCCTATCGCGGCACTTGAGTATTCGCGACATGGGCTTCGTGAATACAATCCCCTGGGTGCTTGGCACGATCGGGCTTACGATCAGCGGCCTGGTGTGCGACTTCGTGTCTCGAATTACTCACGACGTGTTGCGCGCGCGCAAGCTAGTGTTAGTTGTCGGGCTTTTCGTGGCGGCGATCTGCGTGGGCGTGGCAGGACTGGTTCCGGGCCTCGCGTCGGCGGTAGCCTTTATGACTGCGGCCATCTTTTTCGTCTACCTAACTGGCGCGACGTATTGGGCTATTGTCCAGGAAATTGTTCCTGGCGAACACGTGGGCGCAGCGAGCGGTTTTGTGCATCTGATCGCAAACTGCTCCGGCATTATTGGACCCGCAGTGACCGGCTTCATCATTCAGGCAACCGGAGATTTTGCAAGCGCGTTTCTGTTGGCTGGCGGTGTTGCCCTTCTCGGAGCTCTTCTCGTGACGATTTTCGTCGCGCGACCTTGCCAGACCTCGCTTTCCGCGTGAGCCGCTCATTTGCCAGTTCAACTCACGGCATCGCGCCAAAACGCGCTATGGGTAGAGATCGCCGTCTCTATCTGTGTTCGTGATGAGTTGCACAGTTCTCGTGAGCTCGACCGTGCCGCCAAAGATTCTGCTCTCTTTGCCCGCAAATTGCATGCCAGCACCCATCATCCATAGTGCCAGCCACGCTGCAACAGCGAAAGCAGCTACGAGAACTTCTTTTCGTGTCATAGCAACCCAACCGGCTCAATCGAGAGCAAGTATAGGCCCACTGTTAGCCTTGTTCGTAAAAAGCGCTTTGACAAAGCGGATTGGCAGTGCGGCTAATCAGTGAACGGCAGTTGTTATCCATTCGGATAACAACTGACTCCTGGCGGTTGCCTGCAGTAAGCGTTATTGGCGCGTATTCGGTCGATTTAACGGCTTGCTATAGCTGCAGCGGGCGTCTTGGCAAAGATTTTCTCCACTGGCATGTCCACTGGAAACACCAGATTGAAGAAGCCGACCATCATCTCATCCCAGCTCTGTTCGCCCCAGGGGACAGCGCGTTTAGGATCGGCGTTGTCCGGATTGTTGGGGGAGTTATCGAAGTGCGCAGTGCATTCAATCTTAGTTCCCTTGAGAAGAACGATCGGTTCCTGCAGCGTGTACCAGTTTTGCCAATGCCAGTTATAGTGCGGCACGCTGAGGATGATCTGGCTTTCGCCCGTGGGATACACAAGCTTGTAGAGAAAATCTTTCCCGCGGCCATGCATGTGTGGATGCAGACCGGAGAGCTCCACGTGTGCACCTACTTCAAAGCTCGCGTCCACGCGGTAGTCGGGATCTCCCGGTGGAATCAAGAACGTACCATTCGTGGCTGACAAGGTAAGCACGCGTGCCGTCGGCGGCTGCTTTGCAAAAACAATTCCCAGCCGCGTCTGGTCGCGCCTCGGGTGGCCGTTCGGAGTGTAGTGGACCTGAAAGACGATGTCGGAGCCAGCTCTGACGAGCTTGGCTTGGCCCGGTTGCAGCACCTCGGCGGGCTGTCCAGGTGCATAGCCGACGAGGAAGTCACTGGGGAGCGCGCTGGTGTCGGGTTGTTCCTTCGTCTTTACCTGCGGCGCGATGAAGAACTGCCCTATCGGCTCGCCGCGGAACCAGTCCGATTTCGGCTCGCGAATAAAGGCGATGATGTGATGGACCACCGCCCGATCAGTCGGGCGGACCTCCGCGGCTTGGATCCACATGTCCTTCGTGAAGCCGGTGGGGACGATGATGTGCTGGTAATCGACGACGCCCGTGGCAGGAACATCGAATGGAATGGGCAGTTGATAGACCTTGTCAGGCGTTCCGATCTGCCAGCCTTCCCTCCACTCGACCGGCGGCGGTAAATCCTTCGGGTCGCCTTCCGGCGCTTTGGCGTCCGCCCAGTCCGAGATCGTCTGGATCTCGGCCTCGCTCAGAGTGCGCCCGTTCGTAAATTTTCCGTAGCGCGGATCGGCAAACCACGGCGGCATCTTGCGTGTCTTCACCGCTTCCTTCATGGCTGCCGCCCAGGGCCGGGTGGTTTCATACGTCAACATCGAAAACGGACCGGCTTCTCCAGGGCGATGGCAGGTTTGACACTGCTGCTGGAGAATCGGCATAACATCTTTCGTGAAGGTAGGCGGCGAGGATGCCCGCGCCGCGTGCGAAACAACCGCGAGCTCGATTAGCAAAAAGCCACTCAGGAAAGGTTTCATGATTCAGCCTCCGCGCGACCGGCTACTCGGGAACCGAACGCAAAAGCTGGGCTTTCGATTGACCAAGACATGCCGAGTTTCATCCGAAGATATCATGGGGTACTATACGACTCTGACACCTTCACGGATACGCGTCCCACCGCTCTTAGTGCTTTTCGTTGGACTGCTGGCAACGGTCCCGAACAGTGCGCATGACGTGATCACCACAAAGCTGACCTACTCACGCGACATTTCCCGCATTTTCGTGCGGCGCTGCGTGGCCTGCCATGGCGACGGCGCGTCCATACCGTTGACTTCTTACGAGCAGGTGCGCCCTTGGGCGGTCGACATCAAAGAGCAGGTTCTCAACCGCCGCATGCCGCCCTGGGGAGCCGTCAAAGGATTCGGTGATCTTGCTCCGGACAACGGATTGACGGAAGAAGAACTGCTTATCATTGCAGGATGGGTTGTCGGCGGGGCGCCTGAAGGCAATCCTGCCTTGTTGCCCCATGTGCTGCCCCATGTGTCGCCGCATGTATTGCTGCACACACCGGCATCCGCGCAAGCGGCCCAAGCCGCCCACCTGCATGACGGCCTCAAGGTGAGCCAAACATGCAGGCTCGACCAAGGGCTTGTGCTTGCCGGCATCCGGCCGGAGCCTGCTCAGGAAGTTCCGTCAGCGCGTATCGTGGCGCATCTACCGAGTGGACAGACTGTACCGCTTCTGTGGCTGTTTCATTACGAGCCATCATGGAGGCAAGTGTTCCGTTTTCGGGAGCCTCTCCCGCTGCCCGCGGGCTCTGTCATCGAGGCGGACGCGCCGGTTCAATTCTTCCTCGAAACGCCCTCCTTCAGATTGCCCGGACAGGAACAGTAAACTCGACCGTATTAACCACGCCGCGCCGCTGGAACTGTGTCCAGATGCGATGAAGACCTGGACGGGGGAAGATCACGTTGAACTGAATCGTCGGTTGCGCGACAAGGAACGGATGAAGGTGGATCAGGTCAACCAAATCCTCGCTCGCGATCAACATGTGACCCCAGGCGTCCAGATAAGGCTCGACGCCCTCATACGGGTTCAGGTCAAAGAAGAGTCGCGTCAACAGACCCGCGACGGGTTGCTGCGGTTCCGTGCGCAGGTTTGCGGTGAGATTCGCCGACTGCTGAGGAGACAGCGAGGTCTGGAGATGCGGTCGAGACCGGGCGCCGTTGACGTAAAGCGTCGAGAGCGACAGTTGCGGAACCGACCCGGTCGGATAGTAATCAGCGAGCAGGCGGTACATTCCGGCCCGCGGGAATCGCGTTTGGATACGAAAGGCGCCGCCATCGAGAGCGGGGTGAATATGCGTAAAGAATTCCAGATCCTCGCTCACGATGAAAAGATGAATCAGCTTTTCGTGAACTACCTCATAGCGAATGACCGGCTTCCCTTCAGGGTCGATAGGACGTAGCGTGAGCAAAGCTTCATCACCTGATTGCAGAACAGGCGGATGCAGCTCAACTTGCAACTCGTACTCGACTCGATCTGGAACTTTCAAAACAAGCGTCATGCCGCAGCGTGGGCACTTGCCAGGCTTGTCAAGGCGAACATCGGGATCCATCGGGCAAGTCCAGTCGAGCGACTCCTGGGCATCCGGCTCTGCTTGTGTTGCAGGAGATTGCGCCTTTAGGAGAACCGGCGCGGCCATATAGGAGGTCAACACATCGCGGCGGCTAAACTTCACACCAGCAGGATAAAACAATCTGATATGTCAGTGTCTTTTCTTGTCGAAAAGCGCGCAACCAGCCTCTAAAAGTTCAGATGCCCGTCTTGGGCCCTTGCAGGCTTTAACTTTGAACTTTTTTCCGCGGTCTTTATTGTACGAGATGAAGAATTCTTCGACTTGACCGAGTAGAGATTTGCCGATTTGGTCAATCGAGGTCAGATTTTCGTGATTGTATGAGTGTATCGCGACGCCAATCAGGCGGTCGTTTGTCGTTCGCTTGCCATCCTCTATCTGATCAGCCTCAATAACACCTATGATCCGAACATCAAGCAGGCAGCCGACATGAGCCGGTTCGTCCATCAGAATCATTATGTCCAGGGGATCGCCGTCATCGCCGAGCGTAGACGGGATAAAACCAAAGTCAAAAGGAAACGCGAGGCCCTCCCCGAGCAGGCCTCCGAGGGCGAAGAGCCGATATTCGGGATCATATTTGAACTTATTTCGTCGTCCCTTCGGCGTCTCAATAAAGACCTTACATTCCCGCTTCTTCGGGTCCCACTTATTCGGAAATTCGGCTAAGTTATCCACGATTCCTACGAACCGTCCTCACATAATATGGGCCGGAAGGCCTGTTTAAGCGCAAGTCGACCCAATTACTTGCCCGCCTTTTTCGCTTTGCTCGCCGAGCCAGGCGTCGATTGCTTGCGGTGCATCTCGGCGTGCCGGGCAAGCTCGAAACCAATCCCGCTCGACCGCCTTGCTCGGCCGGTAGAGGTCTGTATCGTCCACAGCTAACGCATTCCTGATTTCGAGACGGTGCTCACCTCCGTTTTTGTACCCCCGGAAAAATTCGGTGGTCCAGTCGCAGTTCGGATCTGATAAAAAGCGGCACCGATCTGCCTCGAAAGTCAGTAAGTCGAGGATTAATAGCTGATGCTCCTGGTCTTCTATCGAAGCGTGGTCTGGCTGACCCGCGTCAAATGGAACAGAATGGCAGTTTGTCGGCAAATTACGGGCCACATACCTGATGAGAAAAAATCCGCCGAAGTGGCTGGTTTGTGGTATTTCCTCCCAAACGGGCCAGGCATTCGCCGGCGCCGAGTTGGCAAGGGTTTCTCGTACGTAGATCCGCATGGCGAACCGGTCCGAGATGGAGCGACACTCGAACGTATTCGACTGTTGGTGATTCCGCCGGCTTGGAGTTCGGTCTGGATCAGCCCAAACCCTAACACTCATATTCAGGCTGTTGGTCGGGATGCGCGGGGCCGGAAACAATACCGATATCATTCGGAATATCGGAAGGTCCGTGATCTAGTCAAATTCGATCGAATGCGCGCATTCGGTCGAGCACTTCCGCGAATTCGCCGTATCGTTACCCGAGATTTGGCCCGCCAAGGCTTGCCCAAGCGAAAGGTGCTCGCCGCCGTAGTCAGACTTCTGGAAACTACTTTCATGCGTATTGGAAACGAAGAATATGCGGAAGAGAACGGTTCATTCGGCCTTACTACATTAAGAAACCAGCACGTTCAAATTCTGGGGGAGATGCTTAAATTCAAATTCCGGGGCAAGAGCGGGCAAAATCACGAAGTTCTACTCGAGGATCGTCGCCTCTCCCGTATTGTGCGGAAATGCCGTGACATACCCGGAAGCGCTCTGTTTCAATACCTGGATAACGAAGGGCATCGTCAAACACTCGATTCCGGTGATGTGAATGCGTATGTGCGTGAAATAAGCCGTGGTGAATTTACCGCAAAGGATTTCCGGACCTGGGGTGGAACTTGTCTCGCGGCCAGCTTCTTGTTGGCGAAATGCGCCGAGTGTTCGGATGGCCCGTCGAAGACGGCGCTCGTAGAGGTCGTAAAAGAGGTTGGGACAAAGCTCGGCAACAAACCGGCCGTGTGCAAAAAGTACTACATACATCCGGCAGTAATGGACTGCTACAGTGCTGGTAAACTTTTCAGCCTCGCCGCCCGGGTTCGTGACAGCGGTGGTAATCACATTTCGGAGCGCGTGGTTCTCGCCGTGCTGCGTACTGCCAAAGCAGCGTGAGAAAGCCCGCACTGCCTTCCGCGTCTGACCTACGCGCCGAGTGAGATGAAGTGTAGATCGTGTACGCGTCTCACCGGTGGATGGAATGAGAATGCTCTGGTATGCATGGGTGTTCCTGGTGATTGCTCTTCTCGCGGCGATACTCAGTTTTGCAGGTATAGCCGCAGCCGCGGCAGGAATCGCTAAGATCGTGTTCGTAGTGTTTTTGATATTGTTCCTCGTCAGCTTGATTGTAGGCCGGCGGCGGACCGTGTAAGAATACGGCACCGCCGATGGTGCATCACCCTGGTTACTCGAACTCACTCACTCACGGGAGTGCCGATATTGCTGCTAAGGCAACATCTTCCCGCCGGTCAAATCGAGTACTGCGCCCGTCACAAAGCGAGATTCGTTGCTGGCGAGGAATACATATGTCGGTGCGAGCTCTGCCGGCTGTGCCGGTCGACCCATTTGCGTGCTCTTCCCAAACTCTTTGACATGATCGGGACTCATCGTTGCCGGGATGAGCGGTGTCCACACCGGCCCAGGAGCTACAGCATTTACCCGGACGCCCTTCTTGATACCCAAATCTGACAGAGACTTAGTAAACGTGACAATCGCACCTTTAGTGCTTGCATAAGCCAGCAGTTTCGGGCTGGGCTGGTAAGCCTGTACCGATGCCGTATTAATGATCGAAGCCCCGGGCTGAAAATGACTCCATGCCGCCCGGCAAAGAAAAAACATCGAATAAATGTTTGTTCGGAACGTGTAGTCCCATTCCTCAGGAGTAAGCTCTTCGATAGTTTCGTGTTCCATCTGGAAAGCTGCATTGTTCACGAGGATGTCCAGTCCGCCTAACCCGTTTACGGTCTTTTTTGCCAGTTCCTCGCAATGGTGTTGGGTTGCCAAATCGCCGCGCACAGAAAACACCTTGTGACCTTCCCGCGCCAGGAGCGATTCAGTTTCTCTTGCGTCGTTCTCCTCGGAAAGGAACGAGAAGCACACGTCGGCACCTTCTCTGGCGAAACTCAGGGCAACAGCGCGTCCAATTCCGCTATCTCCCCCAGTGATAAGGGCTCTCCGGCCGCGGAGCTTGCCGGTTCCTACATACGTCTGCTCGCCGTGATCCGGCTTTGTTCTCATCGCCTCTTCGCTACCGGGAGGCGACTGTCTTGCTTCTTCGAATGGCGGTTTCGGCGCTACCTGTCTCGGATCAGTCTTGTCTGTGGTTGTCGACATATTATCTCTTTTCCCGGAGGCCGCAGAATCCCGTAGCAAGCCAGGGTCTGGCTTGGCCTTTCAGCCTGGACTTTCACCCACGTCTATCTGATCCAGTCTTTCAGCTAACCGTTTCGGACAGAGCAACCTCGACACCGCAATCAAACTGCTTGATCATCTTCGCCGAATCGCCTCTCAATCTCTGCACTTCTGAAGATCGGCAACGTGCTGGTATTCGTTCGTTGTCACGGTCGGGATAGCCCGTATTCACTCCGCCACGTGCATCGAACTAGGGCGTGTTAACACTATCAACATCTAACTTCGATAAAGTGGAGATAGATGGAGATTACGGAAGAGCAGTACGCGAGAATCCACGACAGTCTGCCGGTACA